>Ga0335072_10005383_pt1 | contig 18851 bp, 12 predicted proteins | sample Lox_Sample_21_FD_206725 | JGI IMG/M metagenome (GOLD analysis project Ga0335072, IMG submission 206725) | Soil microbial communities from Loxahatchee National Wildlife Refuge, Florida, United States - Lox_Sample_2.1 | ecosystem: Environmental > Terrestrial > Soil > Wetlands | place: USA... | reverse complement strand
CAATCCAAAAACGAAGATCTTACAATATAGCACCGGCGAAGCCGAGGGGCAGAGCCAGAGGCAGGCCCCACGGTGGGTTGCGCATGTAATTCACCAGGTCAGCCTTGCCGGCGAAGCCGGCGCCATGCTCCAGCTGCCGCATCTGATCCGGGTCGTAAGGATTGGCATGATGCGCGAGCTGCTGTCCGGTGGCCCAGTAAATGACGAAGTCGCGCGCTCCCGCGAGGTGGCGATTCGTGGGCATGACAGCAAGGAAGAGGAGGGTGGTGGCGACGCTCAGCGCACAGGCGACGGCGACGATCAGGTCGGCGAGATCGGGATTTCGCTTTGTGGCCGGAGAGGCACTGCGGTCCGCCATGAGCCGATTCTAGTGGCGCGCAACGGCCAGGCTGAATCCCTCTTTCCGGCAATCCCCAGGCGCAAAGGACAGGTTGTGATGCGCAGAAGGAAGGGCGATTCGACTGGAAGCAGGGCTGGAGTGGTTGGCCCCTTGAGGTTCCCGGTGTACCCGATTTGGCCCTGGAGTGCACCCTGGGTGGGGGTGGTGCCATTTCGGGAGGAATTTCCGCGTTGGGAATTGGGCCGGTACTTTGCGGGGATGTTGAAGAGCGCAAAGTGTTGCAGTTTGGGCGCGAGAAGAGTTCGCTTCTTGCCATGGGGTGAACCTGGCCGGGAGTTCGCTTCTTCCCAGGGAGGAAACCTGCCCTGGAGCCAGGGCCGAGACAGACCCGTGCGGCCGAGGAGCTTTCGACGCTGGAGGAAAGGGTGCCGTTTCAGGAAAAATTTCCGAGTTGGGAATGGCCGGTACTTTGAAGCGATGTGGGAGGCGAAGCATGTTGAAGTTTGCGCGCGAGAGGAGTTCGCTTCTTGCTATGGGGTGAACCTGGCCGCGGGAGGGCCCGCGCGGACTGTGCAGCGGGGAGGACTTTTGACGCTGGCGGGATGGTGCCGTTTCAGGAGAATTCCACGTTGGGAATTGGGGCAGTACCTGGAGGGGATGCCGTAAGCGCAGAGTGTTGCAGCCTGGGCGCGAGAGGAGTTCGCTTCTTGCTGTGGGGTGAACCTGGCCTACGGAACGAAGCGGGCGAGAAGACCAGCCATGGGTGAAACTTGCCCCAGGTCAGGGGGCGGGCGGGCGGACTGGACAGCGAAGGAGACTTTCAGTCGGTATTTTCAGTCGGTATTTTCAGTCGAGGTGGAGATTTGTGTTCAGAGGGCCCGGTCGCGCGTCATCTTTCTGCAGGCTCGCACGCGATCAGCACTTGCGGCACTTGGCCAGGATGGCGTTGTGCAGGCGCTCGCGGAGGTCGTCGGGTAATTCGTAGAGCTCGTGACTGCGGTAGATCTGGATGGTCTTCCGCGTGGTGTTGAGAGTGATCTCGCAGTGCTCGCACTCGCGAAGATGTTCCTGCAAATCGGCGCGCAGCGGAATCGCCGCGTCCTGATCGAGCATGTCATCGAGCTGCGCCAAAAACTCCGTGCACGTCACTTCGCACCCACCTGGGCCTGGGCCGTTTTCTGCTGGCCACGTTTAAAGTAGCGACTCAGCCGTTCCCGCAGCTGCAGGCGAGCCCGTAACAGCCGCGATTTTACCGCGGGAATACTCAGCCCGAGCGTCTCTGCGGTCTCTTCCGTTGAAAGTCCTTCCACATCTCTCAGCACAAAAACCACCCGGAACCCTGGCGGCAATCCCTGAATCGTGCGGCGGAGGATGTCGGCCATCTCGGATTGTCCATACATCGCCTCCGGATCGGGGCTCCAGTCGGCCAGATCGCGCGGCATGGAGCCTTCTTCGGTCTCAACATCCTCGTCGATCGAAACCATCCTGCCCGTTCGACGCTTTCTGAGCCGCATCAGCGCTTCGTTCACAGCGATGCGCACCAGCCAGGTATAGAACTTCGAATTGCCTTGGAACTGGTCGAGCTTCTCGTACGCCTTCAGGAACGCATCCTGCACCACGTCCTCGGCGTCTTCGCGATTCTGCACGATGTGATTGGCGATGCGAAAAACCTGGCGATCGTACTGCCGCACCAGCTTTTCAAATGCCGCCACATCGCCCTGGCGCGCCCGCTCAACGAGCAGAACGTCAGGATGAACTTCAGGCGTCCCCTGTGTTTGGATGGAAGAAGACATGAATGGCTTCAGAATTTGGACTGCGGACGACAACCGGATCCTCCTCCATAGTAAACGCCATGCCTCGACAACATCAAAGGCGCGCCGGCCGAAGAGGCTGCGCTCCAGGGCAACACTGGCCCTTGTGCTCGCAGCGGGGCTTGTTGTTTGGATGAGCGGGTGCCGCAGGAAGACTCCGACTTTCGCGGGCCCCCCGGACACGGTTCGAGCGATCGTGATGAAAAAGTGGGAGATTGATCCCCGCCGAGTGGAAGTTCCCCAGGGGGCGCGAGTGGAGATGGTGGTGACTTCGACGGATGTGGAACACGGCATCGATGTACCGGGACTGGGGATCAACGAGCCGGTTCAACCGGAGCATCCGGCGGTGATTCGTTTTCTCGCGCAGACACCGGGAACGTATCCGATGCGCTGCAGCGTGCTGTGCGGGCGGGGACACAACAAGATGGTGGGAGAGATTGTGATTGACGCGCCCGTGACCAGTAGCCGGTGAGTCGTGGGTTCCAGGTTACGGGTTTCCTGGAGCAGACTTTGTCACGAGTCCTGGTGATGCGCGGAGTCGCAGATCTTTCGCGCAACCTGCTTCTTCCACACCCAACCCGCAATCCATCCCCTTATTCGTGGCGCAGGGCTTTGATCGGATCGACACGGGCGGCTCGGCGTGCGGGAATCCAACTGGCGCCGAGAGCGACCAGGATCAGCAGTGTGCCCGAGAGCGCAAAGGTGGCCGGATCCCAGGGTTTGAGTCCGTAGAGCAGGCTCGCGACTACTTTGCCGAGCGCCAGCGCGCTGGCCAGTCCAAGTGTCGCGCCCAGCGCAACCATCCATGAAGCTTCGCCGAGTACGCCGCGCAATACACGCACCGGTTGGGCGCCGAGAGCCATGCGGATGCCGATTTCATTGGTGCGACGCGAGACGGAGTACGTCATGATGCCGTAGATTCCGATCGAGGCGAGGACGAGTGCGAGCACGCCGAAGCCAGCGGTGAGATCGGCGAGGATGCGCTCCTGTTGCATGGTCGCCGCAATTTGCTCCGCCTGGGTACGGACATTGTCGAGCGGCAGATTGGCGTCGACGGAACGCACCGCCTCTCGCAATTCCGGCAACATCGCCTCGGGTTTGATCCGCGTCGCGATCTCATAGGTCATCCCCATGGCGCCCTTGGGATCTCCATGCTGCCGGTACGGCATGTAATAAGTTGGCTTCACCCTTCCCTGGACCCGGTCGTAGTGCGCGTCTGCACAGATCCCCACTATGGTGATCAACTGTGGATTGAATTCGCCATCCCTGAAGGTTTGGCCCAGGGGATCGCTGTTGGGAAAAACCTCATTGGCCAGCGTTCGATTGATGACGGCAACCTTGCGCGAAGTTTCCGTGTCGCTGTCGTTGAAACCTCGGCCGGCTACCAAGGGGATTCCCATGGTGGCAAAGAATGTATCCCCCACGGTGTCGTATTCGGCATTGTGTTCGGGTTCTGTCTTCGGCGCGCCGGAGCGCACAAAGGGACCGTTGGAGACAACCCCGGCCAGCAGAGGATTCTGCGACAAAGTGACGCCCTCGACTCCCGGCAGGTTCGTCAGCCTCTGCTCCAGCAGACGGTGCAGCGCGAGGTCTTTGCCGCCCGTATACCGCGTTGCAGGGGGATTGAGGTCGAAGAGCAGCAGATGATCGGAACGGAACCCGAGGTGCGCCCCGTCCAGATTGACCAGCGTCCGCACGAACAGGCCCGCGCCGACCAGGAGAATCATGGAGAGGCCCACTTGCAGCATCACGATCGTCTTGCCGGCCAGCCCTTGCCGGCGGTGGGTCGTGGTCGACGCCGTCTCCTTCAATCCCGCGCTCACGTTGACTCGCGCTGCCTGCCACGCGGGAGCCAGCCCAAAGGCGACACCCGCTGCGACCGAGACGGCTGCGGTGAACGCGAAGATTCCCCAGTCGAAGGTCGCATTGAATGCCGGCGGACCCCAGGGATCGGCCAGCAGGCGGGGAATGATGTTTCTCGCGCCAAAGGCGAGCAGCAGACCTGTCGCCCCACCCATCGCGGACAACAACAGGCTCTCGGTGAGGATCTGCTTCAGGATGCGGCGGCGGCTCGCACCCATCGCGAGCCGTACCGTCAACTCTCGCTGACGCGCGCTCGCGCGTGCCAGAAGCAGATTCGCCAGATTCGCGCAGGCCAGAAGGAGCACAAAGCCGGCCAATCCGAGGAGGAGGTCGATCGGCTTGGCGAGTTGCGCGTCGCTGTTCTGACCGCGGCTTCCATCCTGGAGGAGCAACACCGGCATTTTTGCGCCGGCTTTTACCTTCACGGTGCCTCGCACGGCCGCCCGGAATATGGCATTCATGTGCGCCTCAATGCTCGCGTCCGTTGGGCCGGGCTGGATGCGGGCCATCATCATGACCCACCACAGATCGGTATTCGTGAGGAGCGACGTTGCACCCCAGGGTGCGAGCACGGGTTGCATGCTGAAGGGGAGAAAGACCTCCGGGGATCGTTGGGCGCCAAACGCCCCGGTGAATCCCGGCGGATTCACACCGATGACCGTCACCGGCGTTCCATTGAGGTCCATGATTTTTCCGATCACGGCAGGCGAGCGGCCGAATCGCTTCGTCCAGAATTCGTTGCTGATCACGACTACGGGGCCGCTGCCCGAAGCCGCGTCATCCCGATCCTCAATGGCTCTGCCCAGCGCGGGCTGCACTTCCATCGTGGCGTAGAAGTTCCCGGAGACCATCTGCGTGGACACCGATTCTGCCTGTCCGTCGATGGTCGCGGTCATCGATCCGAAGTTCTTGAAGGCGCACAGCTGTGCGAGGGTCTGGTTTTCCTTCCGCATCTGCGCGTACACCGGGTAGGTGAAGGAGGTGGTTTCATTTTTGCCACCGAGGCCCTGGTGCCAGCCTCCCCAGAACCTGTGGGCGACGTCGTCATTGTCGGTGTTCCACAGCAGGCGGAGTTGCTCCGGATGGGGCACGTGCAGACGGTCGAGCAGGGCGTGTTGCGCCGTCGCAAAGATCACCGTGTCAGCGCCGATGCCAAGAGCGAGCGATCCGATGGCGATGGCGGTGAAGCCGGGACTGTTCGCGAGCATGCGCAAGGCATAGCGCATGTCGCCGCGCAGCTCGTCGAGGAAGCGGGTGCCCCTGGCCTGGCGGGAGTTCTCGCGAGCCGCGGCGAGGCTGCCGAGTTCGGCGCGGGCGCGGCGCAGGGCTTCGCTGCGAGGCATCCCGCTACGAATGAGATCGTCAGCGCGGCTCTCGATGTGGAACTCGAGTTCTTCCGCGATCTGGCGATCCAGTGCATCCGGCCGACGGACGGCTTTCCACCATGTTGCGAATCGGCTGCCCAGACTCATGGCTTCTCCTGTTCAAGGTTGCGGGTGCGGTTCATTCGTGGCGCAGGGCTTTGATCGGATCGACGCGGGCGGCCCTGCGGGCGGGGATCCAGGTGGCGGCGAGAGCGACGAGGATCAGCAGGGCGCCGGCGATGGAGAAGGTCGCGGGATCCCATGGCTTGAGCCCATAGAGCAGGGCAGCGATGAGGCGCCCGAGAGCCAGGGCTCCGGCCATGCCGGCGATAACCCCCAGGGCCACCATCCAGGACGCCTCGCCCAGAACCATGCGGAGCACGCGATGCGGTTGGGCGCCGAGCGCCACGCGGATGCCGATTTCATTGGTACGGCGCGAGACGGAGTAGGCCATGATGCCGTAGATTCCGATCGCAGCGAGGAGGAGCGCGATCACGCCGAAGGCTCCGGACAGGTCGGCAAAAATGCGCTCGTGCTGCAGGCTCGCGGCGATCTGCTCGTCCTGGGTGCGGACATCGAGCACGGGCACATTCCGATCCACGGAAGCAATTGCATCCCGAATGGACGGCAGGATGGCTTGCCCGGGAAGGCGGGTCGCTACGGCAAAGTTAGGTTCGGCCAGGCCTGTTCCCCGCTGCGTAAGGGGCATGTAGGCGGTTGGCTGTACGTTCTGACGCACGGACTCGTACTTCGCGTCCGTGCACACGCCGACAATCTCCACCGGGAAGGGGCGGTTCCAGCCTGCCGTGACGGTGGCCCCAAGCGGATTGCGATGGGGAAAGAACTTCCTGACCAGGCTCTCGTTCACGACGATGACTTTGCGCGAGGCCAGCGTATCGCCCGGGTTGAAGCCCCGGCCCGCGACGATGCGAATTCCAAACGTCTGGAAGAAATTGTCTCCGACAGAATCCTGGAGCACCGCTGGCCGCTCTTCCCGCGTGTAGTGATTTCCCTCCGGCACAAACGTCAGGGTGGAGACGTTTCCGGAGATCAGGGGCACGCTGGTTTCGGTCACGGAGCGGACTCCTGGAACGGCGGTGAGGCGATCTTCGATCTGCTGAATGAGGCGGAGGCTCGCCGCTCCGGGATACGTTGTGTCCGGCAACTGGAGGCTGAAGAGCAGCAGGTGGTGCGATTGAAATCCCAGAGAGGCTTCGCCGAGTTTGATCAGTGTCTGCACGAACAGACCTGCGCCGACGACGAGCAGCATGGAGAGCGCCATTTGCACCACGACGATGGTCTTGCCTGCCAGGCCGCGCCGCCGATGGGTGACGGTTTGGCCAGAATCTTTAAGGCCGCTGCTGACCTGCACGCGAGTGGCCTGCCAGGCCGGAGCGAGGCCGAAGATCAGTCCGGTGAGAATCGAAACGGCAGCCGCGAAGATGAAGATCGGCCAGCTGAACTTCGCGGCAAACGCCGGTGGATTCCATGCGTGAGACAGCATGCGCGGAATCGCGTTGCGCACAGCGAAGGCCAGCAGCAGACCCGCAGCGCCACCCAGCAGGGAGAGCAGGAGACTCTCGGTCATCCTCTGGCGCAGGATGCGCCGGCGGCCTGCCCCCAGTGCCAGGCGGACGCTCATCTCCCGTTGCCGCGCACCGGCGCGGGCCAGCAACAAGTTGGCGAGGTTGGCACAGGCCAGCAGGAGCACGAGTCCGGCCAGTGCCATCAACAGGGTGACCGGCTTCGTCATGTTGTCGGCGTTCGGATTCTGTCCCCGGCTTCCATCCTGCAAGGCGAGCCGCGGCACCTGGCTGTCGTTCTTCACGGTCATGGTCGTGTGTACCGCGGCCTGCAGCGTAACGTTGAGCGCCGCGTCGGCGGTGGCAGCGGGAACGCCGGGCTTCAGCCGCCCCATGACGAGCACCCACCAGATCCAGTTGTTTTCCAGCAGCGGCGCCTTTCCATCGCTCAATTCGTCGGGGGCGACGATGGGCTCCATGCTGAAGGGCAGAAAGATGTCGGGGCTTTCCTGGGCTGAGTACGCACCGGTGAAGCTGGGCGGGTTGACACCGACGATGGTGATGGGCGTCGCGTTGACCAGGATTGTTTTTCCGATCGCGCTGGGCGAACGGCCGAAATGCGTGGCCCAGAAGGCAGCGCTGATGGTGGCGACGGGACCGCTGCCCACCGCGCCATCGTCGGAGTCTTCGATGGCGCGGCCCATCTGCGGCTTCACTTCGAGTGACGAATAGTAATTGCCGGAGATCATCTCCACGTTCACGGCTTCAGGGTGGCCGTCGAGGGTGGCGACCATCCGCCCGAAGTTTTTGAAGGCGAAGAGATCCGCCAGCGAGTGATTCTCGCGGCGCAGCTGCTGATAGACGGGCCAGGAAAAGGAGGTCGAACGGAGCCCCCAGGAACCGTCCTCATACCATCCCCAGAGGCTTTCCACGATACCGGGGTGGGGCTCGGACCAGCGCAGCATGCGCAGTTGCTCGGGGTGGGGAACGGCGAGGCGGTCGAGCAACATGTGCTGCGCGGCGGTGAAGATGACGGTGTTGGCGCCGATGCCGAGGGCGAGCGAACCGATGGCGATGGTGGTGAAGCCGGGACTCTTTGCCAGCATCCGGAAGGCGTGGCGAAGATCGCTGCGCAGTTCATCGAAGAAGCGCGTGCCCCAGGCCTGGCGGGTATTCTCACGAGTCGCGGCGAGGCTGCCGAGATCGGCTCGGGCGCGGCGCAGGGCTTCATCCCGCGGGATGCCGCGGCGTATCAGATCGTCGGCGCAGCTCTCGATGTGGAAGCGCAACTCGTCGTTCACCTGCCGATCGAGGGCATCGGAGTGGAAGATTGCTCTCCACCATGTCGTGAGTCGGCTGCGCAGGCTCATGCTTCCTCGGGTGTCGTGCTGAGGATGGTTCCGACGACGTCGGCAAACTGGCTCCACTTCTTCGTTTCGGCTTCGAGCCTGCGACGGCCTGCGGCTGTGAGCCGGTAGAAACGGGCGCGGCGTTTGTTATCGCTCTGGCCCCACTCGCCGGCGATCCAGCCTTCGTGTTCCAGCCGGTAGAGCGCGGGATAGAGAGAGCCCTGCTGAACTTCGAGGCGGTTGCGGGAGATCTGCTGGATGCGCAGCAGGACGCCGTAGCCGTGGAGGGGGCCCAGCGAGACCGCCTTCAGCACCAGCATGTCCAGCGTTCCCTGCAACAAATCGATGGAGGAATCTCCGTTCATGGGTCTCTCCCAGATTGTCTGGGAGAGTAGCGCGGCTTCTCCCAGACTGTCAAGGAGAGCGCAGAGCCACAGCAGAGAGCGAGCGAATGCGAGTGGCGCGAGGGAGTGTTCGCGTATTCGCTTTGGTGCAACTTTTTGGTCAGGGCGCGGGTTTTCCTCTCCGAAAGCCGATCCGATTCGTCATACTCTGGTAACCAGAGGGCATGGATGTTGGTGTTGCAGGGTAGTGGTGGATGGAAGCAGGTTTGGATCGCGATACCGGTGCTGGTTGCGATGGTGGGGACGCCCGCGTGGGCTCGCGTCCACGCCGATCAAAGCGCGACGCCGGCGGCGCAAACCCCGGTCCACCACAAGGCAGCGCACCCGGCCGCGACGCATCACAGCAGCACGCCGAGCAATGCCCACGCTTCGCACAGCGCGGCGGCGCGGACGGCGCATGCGAGCCGCACCCGCACGGTTACTCATCGTCATCGCCGCCACGTGCTGACCGCGCGCGAGCGCGCCCGCAGCCGCCGTTATCAGCACGCGTTTGTGGCCTCATCGCAGTTGCGGCCGATGGCGCAGCAGCTGGCCCAGGACCCAACTCCGGCCGCCTTCTCGGGCATTCAGTCCTGGGCGCACAGCCATACGGGGGAAGCTGCCGCGGCGGCGTATCTGGCCATCGGGCACGCGTATTTGCTGCAGCGCAAATTTTCTGAGGCGGTCGGCGCCCTGCACTCCGCCGATCTGGCCGACAGCAATAAGACGAACCCGGATGGGGCGCTGGCCGATTATGTGGATTACCTCACGGCGCAGGCCTATCTCCAGAACAACCAGCTGCCCCAGGCGGAGACCGTGCTCGACCGCTTTGCGCGCAAGTATCCGGACAGCATCTTCGCGGACAGCATTCCCGTTTTACGAGCGAACCTGATGGTTCAGGAGGGCGATCCGCAGGCCGCCCTCACGACGCTGAATCCCCATCGCCAGGAGGCCGTTGCCGGGAAGGTCGACTTCCAGCTGGCTCTGGCCAAAGCGGAGAGCCTGGCCGGCAATACCTCGGAAGCGCAGCAGCTTTTCGAACACGTGTATCTCGACTACCCGCTTTCGATCGAGGCCGGGGTGGCGCGCAGCCAGCTGGCCACCAACGGAATTCTTGCGACGCTGCCACCGGAGGAGCGACGGCGTCACGCCGATGCCCTGTATAACGCCGGGCACTTCGCCGATGCCGAGGACGAATACCGCTCCCTGGCGGGTCAATCGAATGTCGATGAAGCGAGCCGCACGGCATTGCTGGTGGCCGCGGCCGAATGCGACTGGAAGCTGCATCGGCTCACGCCGACGGAAATCAACTCGATCCCGGATAGCAACGACGACACGGGCGCGCGCCGGATGTATCTGCTGATGGAACTGGCCCGCGACCGTGGCGACCAGACCACGCAGCAATCCATCGTGACCGCAATGGAGACGCGTTTTCCCACCAGCGTGTGGCTGGCAGAAGCGCTCTACTCCAGCGGCAATATGTATTTGCTGCTGAAGGATTATCCCCACGCGATTACGTATTACGGGGAGCTGGCGCGGCGCTTTCCGACGAACAAATACGCGCCGAGCGCGCACTGGCGCACGGGATGGCTGAATTACCGGCTGGGCCAGTATCCGGAAGCAGCTCGCCTTTTCGACGAGCAGATTCGCGTGTATGCGGGCGGGAAGGAGATTCCGTCGGCGATCTACTGGCGGGGCCGGGTCTATGAAGACGAGGAAAAGAATCCGGCATCGGCGGCGGAATACTACCGCACGATTTTGCGGGTTTTTCCGCACTACTATTACGCGATGCTCGCGCAGGATCGTCTGAGTCATCTGGGTGCGGTCATGCCGGAGGCGAACGCCATCCTCGACGCTCTGCAGCCCACGCCTGTACCCGAGCTGACTGACGACGTGCCGGAGGACGATCCGCATGTGGTGAAGGCACGGCTGCTGGCCAACGCCGGCCTGAACGAATACATCGCGCCGGAGATTCGCGCTTCCGATGGCAGCGACGAGTGGGGAGCGTTTGCGGAAGCAGAAATCTACGCATCGTACGGGGAATCGTGGCACGCGATGCGCCTGTTGAAGCGAGCGATCCCGTTCTATACGTCGGCTCCCATCGAAGCCATTCCGGTCACCTACTGGCGCATTCTCTTCCCGCAAACGTACTGGACCGACATCCGGAGCTGTGCCGAGCAGAACGGGCTCGATCCTTATATGGTCGCGGCGCTGATTCGCCAGGAAACCGAGTTCAATCCAGGTGCGATTTCGAATAAGAACGCTTACGGGCTGATGCAGCTTCTGCCGGCGGTCGGCCGATCGCTGGCGCGGCAGGTGGGCATCCGCCACTTCCAGACCAGCGCGCTGCTCAACCCCTCGACCAACATCCGTCTGGGCACGCTGTATTTGAAACAGACACTGGAGAAATTTGGCGGCCAGCCGGAATATGCCTTCGCGGCCTACAACGCCGGCGACGACCGGGTGACGGACTGGCAGAGTGTGGGGAATTATCACGGCATCGACGAATTTGTGGAGTCGATTCCGTTCACCGAGACGCGCGAATACGTGGAGGCGATCCTGCGCAACGAGCAGATCTATCGCGAGCTGGACAAGGTGACGGCGCAGCGCGCCCAGCGCTGACCTGCATCGTGCTATCATCCTGCTTCCCCCAAGGGGGGCTGCGTTTGCCGTTTTTGCGTGAGGAGTTGCCTTGGATCTCCACTGTTGTTCACCTGTTTTGCGTCGCGGGCTGGCGATCGCCTGCTCGCTGGCCATTTTTGGGCCATTTCCGGGAGCCGGTCAGGAGGCTATTCCCGCTGCGGAGGGTCCGCACCATGGCATCGCTGTTGCCAGCATCGATCCGGCCGTCAAGCCCGGCGATGACTTTTACCGCTATGCCAACGGCGACTGGATCGCGCGCACGGAAATTCCCGCCGACCGCGCCAGCGTCGGAGTGTTTGCGATCCTCGCCGACCACAGCAACAAGAATGTCGCGACGATCATCGAGGAGGCCGCGAAGTCCAACGCACCTGGCGGCTCCAATGCGCGCAAGATTGCTGATCTGTACAACGCCTACATGGACGAAGGTGCGATCGAGGCCCGTGGGCTGAAGCCTCTGGAGCCGCATCTGGCCGCGATCGCTGCGATTCGCGACCAGCACGACCTCGCGATCGCGCTGGGCAAGACGCTGCGCGCCGATGTGGATATGCTGAACAACGCGGTCTTCTCGACGCCGAACCTGTTCGGCCTGTGGGTTGCGCCTGGCTTCAGCGACTCGGATCACTACATGCCGTATCTGCTGCAGGGCGGGCTGCAAATGCCCAGCCGCGACTATTACCTCGATCAGTCGCAGCACATGAAGGACGTGCGCGTGCAGTACTTCACGCACGTTACAACTCTCTTCCGGCTGGCGGGCCTGGAGGATGCCGATGTCCGAGCCAGCCGCGTCATCAGTCTGGAGCATGACCTTGCCGCGACGCACGTAAGCCTGGCTGACATTGAGGACATCGCTAAAGCGAACAATCTGTGGAAGCGCGCCGATTTCGCTGCGAAGGCTCCGGGGTTGGACTGGGAGGGTTATTTCGACGGCGCCGGCCTGAGCCAGCAACGGCAGTTCATGGTCTGGACGCCGACGGCTCTCCGGGGAGAAGCCGCACTGGTCGCATCCACGCCTCTCGACACGTGGAAGGACTGGCTGAGGCTGCACCTGATCGAGGCGTACGCCAGTGTATTGCCGCCTGCCCTGGCGAAGGAGCAGTTTTCTTTCTTTGGCACGGTGATGTCAGGCATCCAGCAGCAGCGTCCGCGCTGGCAAATGGGCGTGAACCTCGTGAATGCGGATCTGGGCGACGCGGTGGGCGAGATTTACGCGCAGAAATATTTCTCGCCGGAAGCCAAAGCCCAGGCACAGGCGATGGTTGCGAATCTGATTGCGGCGTATCACAAGCGTCTGGATCAGCTGAGCTGGCTGGCACCTTCGACGCGCGCCGAGGCCCAGGCCAAGCTCGATACGCTCTACGTCGGCATCGGGTATCCCGAGAGCTGGAAAGATTACTCGACGTACGAAGTGCGTCCCGACGACGCTTTTGGCAATGCGTGGCGGGCCTCCCTATGGGAATATCAGCGAGAGGTCGCGCGCATCGGCAAGGCGGTCGATCGCCACGAGTGGTCGATGGAGCCGCAGACGGTGAACGCGGTCAACCTGCCGCTGCAGAATGCGCTCAACTTTCCGGCGGCGATCCTGCAGCCACCGTTCTTCGATCCGCAGGCGCCGGCAGCGGTGAATTACGGGGCGATCGGCGCGGTGATCGGGCACGAGATCAGCCACACCTTCGACGCTGAAGGCAGCGCTTTCGATTCCAAAGGCCGGGTGCGCAACTGGTGGACGCGGGAGGATCACGCGCATTTCGAGCAGCAGGCGGAAAAACTGGAGCGGCAATACGACGCGTACGAGCCGTTCCCTGGGGTGCATGTCAACGGCAAGCAGACGATTGACGAAAACATTGCCGACCTGGGGGGTGTTGCCGCGGCTTACGACGGGTATCGCGCTTCGCTGAATGGAGCCGAGGCTCCGGCGCAGGAGGGATTCACGGGGGACCAGCAGTTCTTCATCGCTTTTGGTCAGAACTGGGCCTCGAAGACGCGAGAGGCCGCATTGCGCCGCCAGGTTCTCACCGATGGACATTCGCCGGGAGAGTACCGCGCCGACATCGTACGCAACTCCGATGCGTGGTATGCGGCATTCGGCGTGAAGCCTGGCGAGAAGCTCTACCTCGCGCCGGACGATCGCGTTCGTATCTGGTAGGGAGAGGCACCGGCCTCTCTTTCTGCTATCGAGAGCGAGGATGGCCCTGGGTTGGTGGCCTCTGCAGGAAAAACTCTCATTCCGATAGTTCTTTTTGCACTTTCAAAAATCCGAATCCCTCTTCGCGAATCGTATTAAGCGGGCCTGATCTCGTCCGGAGAAGGGAATGAAGCGGTTCGGAAAGTTCGTGGTTGCAGGAATTCTCATCCTGGTCGGCTTGCAGTTTGTCCGGCCTTCCATTCGATCCAAACCTGCCGCAGCGGAAATCGAGGCTCCGCCCCAGGTGAAGCAGATCCTCCGGGACCATTGCTACAGTTGCCACTCCGACGAGCGGCGTCTTGCGTGGTTCGATCAGATCGTCCCGGCCTACTGGCTCGTTCGCCACGACGTGCTCACCGCCCGCGAACATCTCAACTTCTCCACTCTGGGCGCCAGGCCGCCTGCTGTTCAGCGGGCCACGTTGTTTGAAGCCGTCAATATGATCCAGCTGGGCGCTATGCCTCTGCCACGCTTTACGGCACTGCACGCGGACGCCAGAGTCTCGCCGCAGGATCTGGCGACGCTGAAAGCCTACCTGGCTCCATGGGGTCCGGCGCCCGCGCCCCCATCCTCGCCGAGCCCTTTGCCCGAGCCGGCAACGCTCGCCGCAGTGAAGCCAGAACTTAACGGTCTCCCCTTCGATCCGAATTTTGAGGAGTGGAGGCTAATCAGCACCACCGATCGCGGCGACAACAATACGCTGCGCTTCGTTCTCGGCAACGATGCCGCTTTCACGGCAGCGCGGACGGGGAACATTTCGCCCTGGCCCGACGGTGCCCGTTTCGCCAAGGTTGCATGGTGGCGAACGACTGGCCCCGATGGTCTCGTGCATCCGGGCGACTTTGTACAGGTGGAGCTGATGGTGAAGGATGCGTCCCTCTACAGGAGCACCGAGGGATGGGGCTGGGGGCGGTGGCGCGGCCTTGAACTGAAGCCCTATGGCGCGGATGCGCGTTTTGTGACCGAGTGCACGACATGCCATATGCCGGTACGCGGCGATGATGACGTCTACACCTTGCCGCTGACCCAGGTCCATATTGCGCGGGAAGAGGTCGTGAATCATCGCGCAGCAGCGTTGCCGACGAATCTGCCCTACCAGCCCCTCGACTGGCGCGTGATCACTTTATTTGTCGATGGGGAAAACCACACCACCTCCGTCCTCTTCGGCAATGACACGGCGATGCAGAGCGTTCACGCGCGCGGGTCTGCCGCAGCCGAGGTTCCTGCTTATGGCAGCGGCGCCGTGCTGGCTCTGGTTACGTGGAGACAGCGCAGCGACCCACACTGGTTTGGCGCCCGCATCCCGGACGTCCCGCAGTCGATCGAATTCGCGCAGGTAACAGCCGTCGGACAGCCTGGCACGTATCGGCGCTTTGCGGGATCGATGCTGACAGAGGATTCGCCAAACCAGAGCCTGAGAATACAGCGAAGCAAATTGATCCTCGGTTTGCGGCCAGCCATATTGCCTTAGGGAATTCGGGGGCGCCGAGTGGCCATCTCCGCAAGGGCCTCGTCCGATGTATGGTAGTCCTCATGAAAATTTTGTCGCGCTGTCGCGCCCCCAGGCGCCTTGCTCTGTCTCTCGCGCTGTTCTCGTTTGCTGCGCTGCCTTGTCTTTCCGCGGCAGGCCAATCGGAAAACGAAGCTCCCAAGCCGCCCACACCCGCGGCGCCACAGGCGGCGAAGCCAGGCGCCAACCCGGTGGCCGAAAAGAATCCACTGCCGCCGTTGCCGCCGGACGCCCACGCACAGCAGAGCATCATGCTCGACGGCAAGAAGCTGAACTACACGGTCACCGTTGGGACCCTGTTCGTCCGCGACCCGGAGGGTAAGGCGGTGGGACAGCTCGTGTACACGGCTTACACGGTCGATGCGCCGAATCGTCCCGTGACGTTCGCGGTCAATGGGGGGCCCGGTGCGGCCTCGGTGTATCTCAACTTCGGCGCCATCGGTCCGCGGCACCTCAATACCGGGAATGAGGGCGACAGCCCGTCGGATTCGCCAACCCTGGTCGATAACGAGGGCACCTGGCTTGGCTTCACCGACCTCGTCTTTCTCGATCCGATCGGGACGGGTTTCAGCCGGTCGCTGGTGGACGAAGACCAGACGCGCAAGCTCTTCTGGACCACCGAACCCGACATCGAGTATCTTTCGCGCGCGATCTACGACTGGCTGGTGCTGAACGATCGGCTCGAATCGCGGAAGTATCTGGTTGGCGAGAGCTACGGCGGGTTCCGCGGCCCGCGCATCACGTACTTCCTGCAGTCGCAGCTGGGCGTGGCCATGAACGGCGTGGTGCTGGTGTCGCCGTATCTCAATCCGACCCTCGAGCAGAACGGCGATCTCTCGCCGCTGCCGTGGCTGGTGACGCTGCCTTCAATTACGGCGGCAAATCTCGAGCGCCAGGGCAAGCTCACGCCGGAGGCGATGAAACCGGTCATCGACTACACGCTGGGCGACTATCTCACCACGCTCGTGCATGGCAGTGCCGATCCGGCCGCGACCGACGCGATGATCAAAAAAGTCACGGAGATGACCGGTCTCGATCCAACGTTCGTGAAGGAATCGGGCGGGCGGCTGGAAACGGGCGCGTATCTGCGCGAGGTTCATCGCGAGCAGGGCAAGCTGGGATCGGTTTACGACTCCAACGTGACGATGTTCGATCCCTTCCCGTATGCGCCTGAGCAGCGCGCCAACGATCCCCTGCTGGCGACGCTGATTGCGCCGACGACGACGGCGATGGTTAACTTTGTGACGCACACAGTCGGCTGGAAGGTCGATGCCCGCTACAACGCGCTGTCGTATGACGTCGGAGAACACTGGAATCGCGATCAGGAGCTGCGCTCGGGGTCGGTGACGCAGTTGCGCCAGGCGGTCGCGGCGGATCCGAAGCTGCGCGTGATGATCGTGCACGGCTGGAACGATCTGTCGTGTCCCTTCATGGGGTCGATTCTGACCGTGAACGAGATGCCGATCATGGGCGACCCGACGCGTGTTTCGGTCCACGAATTTCCCGGCGGACACATGTTCTACACGCGGGAGGCGAGCCGGGTGGCGCTGCGCAAAGATGTGGAGGAGATGTTCAACAAGCACTGAGGCGAGTGGTGGTCGAGTCTAACCGAGGCGCGCGGCATTCGTGCCGCGCAGCCCGCGAAGGGTGCATCAGCGCTTGTGGAAGGCGAATTGCACTGTACTGGTCACACTTCACTCGTAAACGCACGGGTACGAGATAAGCGATTTTAAAGGAGAAGCTTCCGCATTCTTAAGTAAGCGGAAGACGCAGGCGTGTGTCGGCACGGGAAGCCGGGCCGATGCATAAGTTGCTTCCGGTGAGGAAAAATTTACCCGCAAGCCTCGGACGGAAGTACGAGTTCTCCGACGCGCGGCATCGGCCAGATCGGTGCGGTGCGGCGTGGGTTCGGGTCGGAAGGACGTTCCAGGATACGGGTCAGTTGATGGCAGGTGGGCGCAACAAGTCGGTGCGGCTCAAGAAGCCCACCCGAGATACATTGTTCCATCTGAGAGCAGAATCGCGGGTAGTCGCGGATCCGCGGGTGGTGACGGTGTTGCGGGCGATCGAATGCAATCCGTTTACGACCATCCAGGAGCTGGCGCAGAAGGTGAACCTGAGTCATTCGCGGCTGGCGCATCTGTTCAAGGCGGAACAAGGACGCAGCCTGAGTACGTTTCTCTCCAATCAACGGATCGAGAAGGCGGCCTACCTGCTGCGATCGACAGAGCTGCGCATCAAGGAAATTACGTACGACGCCGGTTACAAACAGGTGCCGAGTTTCGTGCGAGCTTTTCAGAAGCGATTCGGCGCCAGTCCGACGCGATACCGCAGGGCCAGCGACTCCCGCTAACAAATAGCTGTTTCGACTAACAGAGTTTCTTTGACAAGGCGCGGAGAGGGGAACGATCCTTTGACATCTCCCCCGAAGGATCGGTTGTTCTGACCATAGGTGAAAGGTGCGAATACAGCCGTGTAAGCCTCTTGCGGGGTGATGCAGGAGGAATGAATGTTGGTGAGACAAAGATGCGAATTTCAACTCAGACGAATTTCACTTCGGCGCAAATTGCTGAGCGGATGTGTTGCGGCAGCGGCGATTGTGCTGATGACCAATGCCGACTGGATGGCAAAGGTAAGCGCCGCGGGCCCTGCGCCCGGGGGTTCGCGCACCTTTCCGGGCACAGCGGACACGACGCAGACCGCCGCTGGCGCACGGGATCCAGGACCGCGTGCCGGGGATACCAACGAAGGCGGTCCTCTGTCTTCGCTGAGTGCCGACCAGATGGAGTATTACCTCGACGGTAAGAGCCGTTTCGCTGACGTGGACTCGGTGAGCGGAAAAGTAGCAGGAGAGACGAACGGCGGACTAGGCCCGACGTACAACTCGAACAGCTGTGCAGGATGTCACTCGCAGCCCGCGGAGGGGGGATCGAGCCCCAGCGAGAATCCGCAGATCGCGGCGGCCAGCGATGCCGGGGCAAAGAACACGATCCCGGATTTCATCGTCGAAGACGGTCCGGTGCGTGAGGCGCGCTTTCCCTTCCTGCTGAATGCGAATGGGACCGTGAGCCAGAGCCCGGACGGCGGCGTGCACGACGTCTTTACCATCGCAGGACGATCCGACGCTCCGGGCTGCACGATGGCGCAGCCGAACTTCGCACAGATGGAGCGGCTGAACGACATCGCCTTCCGCATTCCGACGCCGGTGTTCGGGGCGGGCCTGATCGAGAACATCCCGGACGGCACGATCTACGCCAACATGGCCGCCAACGCGCCGCTCAAGCACAGCCTGGGAATCGCCGGGCATCCCAATGTCAGCGCGAATGACGGCTCGATCACGCGATTCGGGTGGAAGGCACAGAACAAGTCCCTGGAGATGTTCGCGGGTGAGGCCTACAACGTGGAGATGGGCGTGACCAACGAGTTGTTCATGAACGAGCGAAGTCCGGCGCCGTCGTCGTGTATGTTCAACCCCACACCGGAAGACTCGTCGAATTTTCCAGCATCGGGCGCGCAGATTCTCAGCGATGTCGTGGCGTTCGCAAACTTCATGCGGTTCCTGGCGCCGCCGGCGCCGTCGGTCCAGGGCATCCCCGGCAGTCCCTCGGCGCAGGCGATCGCGAACGGGCGGGCGATCTTCAGCCAGATCCACTGCGACCTGTGCCATACGCCGTCCATGACAACCTCTTCTTCGTCGTTTGCGCCCGCGCTGAACAACCGGGCCGCGAATCTGTTTTCCGACCTGCTGGTGCACCATATGGGAACAGGACTGGCGGACAACATTGCGCAGGGATCCGCGGGGCCGGATGAATTTCGCACGGCGCCGCTGTGGGGCGTGGGGCAACGGCTGTACTTTCTGCACGACGGCCGGGCGACTCCGGCC
>Ga0335072_10005382_pt1 | contig 18853 bp, 17 predicted proteins | sample Lox_Sample_21_FD_206725 | JGI IMG/M metagenome (GOLD analysis project Ga0335072, IMG submission 206725) | Soil microbial communities from Loxahatchee National Wildlife Refuge, Florida, United States - Lox_Sample_2.1 | ecosystem: Environmental > Terrestrial > Soil > Wetlands | place: USA... | reverse complement strand
ATCCCGCGGCCTCCGCGCGCTTGGTGCTTGTCGGCCCGGGGATGGGTGCATCTGTTTGGCAGGTCGGACAGTGTCACGGCAGATGCCCCGAGGGAGGCTCCCTCGGGGATGCATGCTGGCGGGGCAGGACGTCTCAGTCGGAGATGTCGGCCGCCGTGATCGGATGGCGGATGATCGCGAAGTATCCGATCGCCGCGACCACGCCGACGCCGGCCGCCGTCATCAGCGCGGGCACAAAGGAGCCGCTGGCCTGCACGATGAAGCCGGTCACCATCGGCGCCAGGGCGCCGCCCAGATAGCCGCCGAAATTCTGCATCGCGCCCAGCGATGCGGTGGTGTTGGCGGGTGCCGCGACCGAGGCCATCGCCCAGGCGGACGAACTCGCCACATAGCCCAAAAACATCGCCGCCGAGATCAGCACCACCGCGAGCGCATTGCTGGCCACCAAGGCCGCGGCGACGGTGCAGGCGGCCATGCCCAGCAATGACAGCGTCATCGGATAGCGCCGGCTGTTTATCGGCGACAGGCCCAGGGCCATGAGCCAGTCGGTCAGCCAGCCGCCGAACAAGCCGCCGATCACGCCGGCGATGAACGGCACGGCGCTGGCGAAACCGGCGCTCTTGATCGTCATGTGGCGCTGCATTTCGAGATAGCCGGGCAGCCACGCGGTATAGACCCAGGTAAGATAGACCACGCCGAAGAAACCGATGATCATGCCCCAGGTCGTGGCGCAGCCGAACAAGCGGCGCCATTCGCTGAAGGTGACGCGCGCCGCCTCGCCGGTTTCATCACCTTGTTTGCGATAGCTGTCCTCGTCCGGCGTCAGTGCCAGCGAGCCCGGATCGCGGTAGAGCAAGACCCAGGCGATCGCCACCGCCACGCCGGCGATGCCCATGATGCCGAACATCCAGCGCCAGCCGACCGACAGCATGATGACGGTGAGCAATGGCGCGGCGATGGCGGTGCCGAGCGTGGAGGAGCAATTGAACACGCCGGTCGCGGTGCCGCGGCCGCGGACATTGAACCAGTCCCGCACGACGCGCGCGCCGGTCGGAAATTGCGGTGCCTCGCCGAGGCCCAGGATGGCGCGGCCGAACACGAACTGGCCGAAATTGGCGCAGAGGCCGGTGAAGCCCTGGGCGGCCGACCACAGCAGGATGCCGGCACCAAGCAAGCGGCGTGGGCCGAACCGGTCCACCAGCCCGCCGGCCGGAAGCTGGGCAAAGGCGTAGGCCCAGAGGAAGGCCGACAACAGCAGCCCCATATCGGCGACGGTGAGGTGCAGGTCGGCGCGGATGAGCGGATTGCCGATCGCCAGGGTGGCGCGGTCGACGTAGTTCACCGCTCCACTGATCACCAGCAAGGAGAGCGCGGTGATCTGCATTCGCCGCACCCGGGGCGTCGCGCGCAGCGGGGTTCGCAGCGGCGTTTCTAATTTGATGTCCTGTCCCGTATCCACGAGTTTCCTCCGCATTGCTGCTTCATAGGCCGCGCCGGCGGCATAAAGATCAAGGCGCAGACTGCTGCCTTGAACGCAGGGCTGCATTGATTCAAGTCAACTGTTTGACATGGATCAAGGACGGCGCCGCGCTGGCCGCTACAAGGAATGGCGTTGTTGCTGGATCGCGAGTGGGTGGACCGGACGATGATCGGTGTCGATTGGGGCACCACCAACTTCCGTGCGTTTCTGCTGGACGCCGAGGGCAACATTCGGGATCGGCGCAAGGCGGCGTGCGGGGTGTTGCAGGTCGCCGATGGCGGCTTCGGCAAAACCTTGCGCGAGCAAATCGGCGATTGGTTGCTCCAGGGTGAGAACCACGTGCTGTGCTGCGGCGCGATCGGCAGCCGCGAAGGCTGGCGCGAGATGCCGTACCTGCCGTGCCCGGTCACCGTCGCCGACCTGGCTCGCAACAGCGTGGCGGTTCCATTCCTGGCGGCGACCGAGGCTCGGCTGGTGCCCGGCGTGGGGTTTGCCGATGCCGACGGCGTGCCGGATACGATGCGCGGCGAGGAAACCCAGATCGCCGGCATCCGTGCCGCGCTCGGTCCTGGCGCGTGGGTGTGCCTGCCCGGCACGCACAGCAAATGGGCCAATGTCCGGGACGGTACTATCGTCAGCTACAGTTCGCACATGACGGGCGAAGTGTTCGCAGCATTGCGCGCCCATACCATTTTCGCCCGCACGATGTGCGATGCGCCGGTGGACTGGGCGGCATTCGCGCAGGGTGTGACGCGGTCGGGGCAAGGCGGCGGCTGGCTGCACCATGTGTTCGGCGTGCGCGCGCTATGCGTCAACCATCGGCTGACCGCCGCGGCGGCGCCCTGGTACCTGTCCGGCCTGATGATCGGCCATGAGGTGCGCGCGGCATTGCCGGGCAGAGAGCACGTGCATCTGGTGGGCGAACCGGTCCTGGCAGAACTCTATGCCCGCGCGATTCAAATGCTGGGTGGCGAGGCGCGTATCGAGAATCCGGATGCCGCGGCGCGTGGCCTCGCGCTGATTGGCAGCCAGGTTGCCTGGGCAAAATGAGCAATACCCAGCGTATCAGAAATACCCGGCGTGCGGTGCTACGCCAGCCCCCCCGCCAGGCTTTCCAACGCGCGGCGGTTCAAAATCACCATCTCCGACTGCGCTGGAATTTCGATCAGCCCTTCTGAGCGGAAGCGCGTCAGCGTGCGGCTGACTGTTTCAATCGTCAGCCCAAGATAGTCGGCAATGTCGCTCCGCGTCATCGGCAGCGGGAAGCGCAAACGCGGGTGGCGGCATGCCACGCCCTGGCGGCTCTGCATCACCAGGAATGACGCCATCCGCTCTCGCGCGGTCTTGCGTCCGAGCAACAGCATTTGCTCCTGCGCAGCCACCAGCTCATTGGCGGCCACTTCCAGTAGGCGCTTCTCCATCGCGGGAAAATCGTCCAGCAGGGTGCGCAGCCGCGCGCGCGAAAAGCGGCAGAAGCGTACCTGGTCGATCGCCTCGGCGCTGAACGCATAGGTATCGGAGACCGCCAGGCCGAGGAAATGCCCGACGCTGGCAAAGCCGGTAATCTGCCGCCTGCCGTCCGGCAGCAGCTTGAACAATTTGGCCGTGCCGCGGGTGATGTTGAAAAAACCATGCGCCGGTTCCGCTTCCTCGATGAACGTGCTGCCCGGAGCGGCCTCGGTCACCATCGCGACGCTGGCCAGGCGACCGAGGTCTTCATCGGCGATCGCATTGCATACGCTGAAGGGCCGCGCGTCGCAGCGCTCGCACGGATCAATCCTGATGTGCGGATCGAGAACTGTCTGGCGAGACTGCAAGGTGATCATCGATGCTTTCGCATGCCATAGTCTTCATGCAAGTGTGAGGCCACGGTCTGGCGCACGCAATACGGGGAATCCCGTATAGGCGTTCTGCGCCCGCTTGATCTGCGTCAAAGCCGTGGCCGCGATTGCTCTGGCACAGTCGGACGACTGCAGGAGGGGACGACGATCATGTCCGCTTTCACCGTCCGCGCGCTGTCGCCCGATCAGATTCTTTCGGTCTATCCGCTGATCCGGGAGGCGATGCCGGAGGTCGCACTGAACGACTGGACGGAGTTTGCCCGCCGCATGACCGGACGGCGCTCGCGCAACGCGGGCATCATGGCCGCCTGGCGGGAAGGCCGCTCGTTTCCGTGCGGTTTGTTCTGCTATCGCGTGGACAAGATGCTGGGGCAGGGCAGGGTGCTGATCGCAGAGCATTTCGTCGCTGTGGACTTGCTCGACCCGAAATCCGTGCTGACGGCGCTGGTGGCGGAACTCGACGCGCTGGGCCGGCGGCTCGGCTGCAACGCCGTGCGCAGCGTGGTGCATGGCGGCGAGCAAGAAGTGGCCGGCGGTCTGGCTGCCGCGGGCCATGCGCTCGATGCGTCATTGCTCCTCAAGGCGCTGGTCGCCGATTCGGCCGCGCGCCGCCGGCATGTGGCGGCGACGTAAGGGCACGGGTTCCCCGCCGCAACGGGCGGTCAGGCGGAGCGGTTCAGGTCGTGGCTCGCATGCGATAGTCTCGCCGCCATACCCAGCCCCGGAGGCGACGCCATGGCCTATCCAACCCAACTGCTGCCTACGACCGTGGTCGGCAGCTATCCGCAGCCTGACTGGCTGGTGGACCGCTCCACGCTGCACGCGCACGGCGTGCCGCGCGTGCACGCGCACGATATATGGCGCGTCGCGGACCCATGGCTGGAACAAGCGCAGGACGACGCGACGGTGCTGGCGATCCGCGCGATGGAGCAAGCCGGCATCGACATCATCACTGACGGCGAGGAGCGGCGCGAAAGCTATTCCAACCGTTTCGCCCTGGCGTTGGACGGGATCGATGCCGAGAACCCGGGCAAGGTGACCGCGCGTGGCGGACGCACGACGGCGGTGCCGCGTGTCGTGGGCAAAATCCGCCGCCGCGGTGCGGTGGAGGAGCGCGACGTCCGGTTCTTGCTCCACAACACCGATCGCGCCACGAAGATAACACTGCCCGGGCCATTCACTCTGTCGCAGCAGGCACAGAATGCGTTCTATGCCGACGAGGAGGAGATGGCGATGGACTACGCCGTCGCGGTGAACGAGGAGCTGCGCGCGCTCAAGGCGACCGGCGTGGACGTGGTGCAGCTCGACGAGCCGTGGGTGCGCTCATCACCCGAGAAGGCGACGCGCTACGGCATCCGCGCGATCAACCGCGCGCTGGAAGGCATCGAGGGCCCGACGGTCGTGCATCTCTGCTTCGGCTATGCCGCGGTGGTGCCCGGCGAGACGAAACCGAGCGGCTATGCGTTCCTGCCCCAGCTTGCCGATACCGTGGCACAGCAGATTTCCATCGAGGCGGCCCAGCCGCGGCTCGATCTTGGCGTGCTGCGGGACCTGTCGGGCAAGACGATCATGCTGGGCGTGCTGGACCTTGGCGATCCCGCGGTGGAGACGGCGGACGTCGTGGCGGCGCGGATTCGTGCCGGGCTGAAATACGTGCCGGCGGAGCGGCTGATAGCGGCGCCGGATTGCGGCATGAAGTACCTGCCGAGGGAGACCGCGTTCGGCAAGCTGAAGGCGATGGCGGAGGGCGCGGCGATCGTGCGGCGAGAGTTGGCGGGGTAGTATTCCCCACGTCAGGCGCGCGTGTCCGATATTCTCATCGCGACGCGCGTTGCGCCCGAACGAATCCGGTCAGGCTGCGCGAGGATGCTCTAACCGCCGTGCGCCAGCGGTGCCGACAGTCGCAGCGGAGAGCCAACCCTGCGGCCATGGGGTATCAGACCTCCAGCGGCGCCTTCGCATCCTCCAGCACCAGCCGGTAGCGAAACACCCATCGGCCGTCCGCGCGCACCAGCTCGCATTCATAACGTCCGGGCGGGCGCATGGTGCTGACCCCGTTGCGGGTCATGACAGTGAGCAAGTAGCAGGTCGCGTGGGCGCGGTCGCCGTCCAGATGCACCGCCAGATTGGTCAGCATATGGCGCAACTGCGTGCCGCCCTGGCGCAGCCGGGCGAACCGCGTGGCGAATTCACGGATGCCGTCGTGGCCCTTGCAGACTCCGACCAGCGGGCTTTCCAAGGCACCGTCCTCGGCAAAGCACTGCACGATGGTTTCGACGTCGCCGGCATCAAGCGCGGTGGCGTAGCGGACGAACAAATCGTTGACCGCGAGGCGGTCTTCCAGGGTTTGCAGATCCACGGCCGGTCACTCGGCGGCCTGGCGCGCCTTGCGGCGATCGATCTCCGCCTGCACCGCCGCCTGCGACTGGCCGGTGAACTCGGCGTGGTGCGATTTGGCGTAGTCGTAGCTCTCCTGCCGCCATTCGCGCGAGTGCTGGAAATGCGGATGGACGTAGCGTGCCATGAGTTCGTAATGCCGCTTCGTCGCTTCCCAATCCGCCCAGTTATGGGCCAGCTCCATGATGACGCCAAAGCCGCCGGTGCCCGTGAGCAATCGATCGATGAAGGCGATGGCATCGTCCGGTGTGCCGATGCAGGCGGCGCCGCTTTCCACGAACCAGGCGAAGGGATCGGTGATGCCGGCCGGCACGATCGGGAAGGTGGCGACGTCGTCGAAATAGTCGCGGAACTTGACCAGCCCGAATTCGACGTTCTGCCGCGCCTTCTCCCGGGTCTCGGCGATATGGAACAAGGTCACCAGCCGCCAGTTCCTCCGGTCGGCGAGCTTGCCGTTCAGGCGGGCTTGCTCCTCGTAGATTGCCCAGTTCTCGACGTGGTGGGTCATGGCGTCGCTGCTGGTGCCGCCGATCGACAGCATGCCGATGCCATGGCGTCCCGCCGCCAGCGCACCGGACGGCGAGCGCGCCGCCGCCACCGCCAGTTCCATCATGGGCTGCGAGAAGCACGGAAGCTGCAGCCGCGCGTCCTGCAGATCGAACCAGTCGCTCTTGCGGGTGACGCTCTCGCCGCGCATCAGTGCGACCTGGATGTCGAGCGATTCATTCATCCGCCGCCGCTGATCGGCGGGATCGATGCCGATCTTTTTCGCGTCGTGCACCAGCGAGCCGGGACCGACGCCGAACATCGCCCTCCCGCGCGTCATGTGGTCGAGCTGCACCATGCGGTCGGCGAGCATGAAGGGGTTGTGGTAGGGCAGCGACACCACGCCGGTGCCAAGCCGGATGTGCCGCGTGCGTTCCGCGGCGGCGGCGATGAACATCTCGGGGCAGGCGATGATTTCGAAGCCGCCGGAATGATGCTCGCCGATCCATGCCTCGTGGTAGTTCAGGCGGTCGAGATGCTGCAGCAGCTCCATGTCGCGTTCCATCGCGAGCGTGGGATTCTGCGACAGGTCATGGAAGGGTGCCAGGAAGATGCCGCTGCGAAGGTAGTTTGTCATGGTGCCGGTTCCATGTCTGGTTTGGCATCCAGCCTAGCCCGTCTCGCCCCTGACGGCCAAACCGGCCGCTTGGAGCATCGGCGTCAGACGTCCAGCCGGAACGTCTCCCCGTCGCGCACGATCCGCCCGGCGGTGGCGCCGGCGAAATGCGTGCCGATCACCAGCACCGGCGTGCCCGCCAGATTCTCGAACATTTCCCGGCGCGTGCGAATACCCTGCGCCGGATCGCTGTCCGCCGTCGTATCCCACTCCGGGTGAGCGATCTGACAGGGATGGTGCATGAAATCGCCGGTGATCAGCGCCTCTTCGCCACGCGAGACGATGCGCAGGCTGACATGGCCCGGCGTGTGGCCCAGTGTCGGGATCAGGCTGAGCTCGTCGCAGATGCGATGATCGGTCTCCACCAGTTGCGCCAGACCCGCGTCCAGGATCGGCGTCACGGAATCCGCCAGCACGTGCTGCATGTCCTCGCGCCTGGTGTTGCCGTGCCAATGCTGGTATTCCGCGCGGCCCATCAGGTAGCGCGCGCGCGGAAAGCTCGGCACCCAGCGGCCGTTTTCCAACCGCGTATTCCAGCCGACATGATCCACATGCAGATGGGTGCAGAGCACCGTATCGATCGATTCGGCGGGAAAGCCGGCCGCGGCGAGGTCGGCCAGAAACGGTCCCTGACGGTCGTTCCAATGGGGGATTCGGCGGTTCCGCTTGTCGTTGCCCAGGCAGGTGTCGACAATGATGCGCCGCCCCGGCGCCTCGACGATAAAGCTGTGAATGCTCATGCGCAGCCGGCCGTTCTCGTCGGCAAAATGCGGCACCAGCCAGGCGATCGGCTGGATCACGTCAGGCGTCGCCTGAGGCAGCAGGAAACGGCTGCCGCCCGTCACTTCCAGTTCGACGATCTTGGTGACGGTCACATCGCCGATGCGCCATTGAGACATAGAGCAACTCCGATTTGGACCACCGCGGCCAGGACAAGCCGGGTGCATGGTGACGCAAGGTTAACCCGGCGGCAGCGCGCGACAAAACCGGTAGCCTCCGCCTTCGCGCACGATGTGACCCGCCGTGGCACCGGCGAAATGCGAGATCAGCAGCAACACCGGCTGGCCGGCAAGGCGGTCGAACATCTCCCATCGCGTGCGGGTGCCGTGCGCCGGATCGCTGTCCGAAGTCAGTTCGAATTCCGGATGCGCGACCTGACACGGATGGTGCATGAAGTCGCCGGTGATCAGTGCTTCCTCGCCCCGCGATACGATGCGCACGCTGAGATGTCCCGGCGTATGGCCCGGCGTCGGCACCAGGCTTACTTCGTCGCAGATGCGATGGTCGGTCTCCACCAGATCGACAAGGCCGGCATCGATCACCGGCACCACGGAATCCGCCAGCATCTGGCGCGTATCCTCGCGCGTTGCCGTGTCCCGCCAATGCTCTAATTCGGCGCCCGCGATCAGGTAGCGCGCCTCGGCGAATGTCGGCACCCAGCGGTCATCGCGCAACGTGGTATTCCAGCCGACGTGATCGATATGCAGATGGGTATTCACCACGGTGTCGATCGTTTCGGCCGGGCACCCGGCCTCGGCCAACGCGGCGAGGAACGGGCCCTGCCGGTGGTTCCAATACGCGACCGGACGCAGGCGCTTGTCATTGCCGAGGCACGTATCGACGATGATTCTGCGTGCCGGCGTCTGCACCACAAAACTATGGATGCTGAGCCGCAGGCAGGCATCGCCATCCGCGAGATGCGCATGCAGCCACTCCGGCGTCCCCGCGGGCAGCAACCGCCGGCTGCCACCGTCGACCTCCTGCTCGACGATCTTGGTTATCGTCACATCGCCGATGCGCCAACGGGACATCGCATGCTCCGCTTCACCGGCCGAGGCATAGCACGGCGAGGCCCGCGCCGCCTGAGCCGTCTGACGAAGCGGCTGCCGCGCGATGTCGTTTCAGGGTTTTCCGGCGCCCGTGGCGGTGGATCCGTCAGGCGAGGGTACCAATGCCTGCGGGGCCGGCGCGGCGGCCTGGGGTCCAGGGGAGGGCACGGCCCCTGGTGCCTGGGCGCCCGGGGGAAGCGCCAGCGATACCGGTGCACCCGGCGGCGTGGTTCCGGACAGCAAGGATGGCATTTCGCCCGGTGAGATGGCGCCGTTCGCGGTGCCGGAGCCGGCGACCGGCGATGGGGCAGTCCGTCCGGGCGGGGCCGCGACAGGCGGAGCCGCGGGCGGCGTGACCGAACCGGCGGCCGATGATCCCGCGGTAGCGGATCCTGCAACGGAGGGCAGGGGCGCCGGGTTTGCGGACGCCCCGGCAGGGCCGGCTGGGGGAATCGCCCCAACGGTGGCCGAAGGCGCCGTCGCAGAGCCGAACGGCGGCGCTGCGCCGGACGACGTCGCAGAACCGGACGATGTCGCGCTGCCGGACGGCGTGGCAGCTGCGGACGGTGTCGCACTGCCGGACGGCGTGGCAGCGCCGGACGTTATCGTCGCGGAAGACGTGACCGGAGCGCCTGGTGGCGCTCCGGGTGCGGTATGCGGCTGCTTTCCTGCCGCCTTTGCCGGCGCTGGCGGCAGCCCGGGCAACGACACGGTATAGTCCGGCACGACACGGGCCTGCTTACCCGCGATGACCAGGACCTTCTCGCCGATCGCCAGGGGAACCTTGTCCCGCTGTGTCACCGAGACCAGGCTGCCGTCGTTCTGACGCACGATGTATTCGTAGGCATTGGTGTCGCCCTGGGCGTGTTGCACGCCGCTGCCGACCAGCCCGCCGATCACCGTACCGCCCAGCGTGGAGAGCGCCGTGATCGGCCCGCCGGCGTCGACCTGGGAGCCGGCGATGCCGCCCGCCGCCGCACCGGTAACCGTGCCGAGCGTGGTGTCGGCACTCACGCCCACATCGCGTACGCCGACCACCTCGCCCTGCGTCACCTTGTTGGCCTGCTGGACGGCCGCGGCGCTGTAGGTATTGGGGGAATAGTTGGGGCCACAGCCCGCCAGCAAGACGGCCCAGACAGCCGCGGCAGCACCGATGACGTTGCGAACCAAACGCCGCCCTTCCGTCTGTTGTGCGGGCGCGAGATAGGCGCCTCTCGCGGCGATGTCATCCCCAAGGGCGTGGTTCATTGTCAGCCGAAGGAAAACCAGGGGTTCATCGCTCTCGATCCACCGTGCCTGGCGCGTCGGCGCCAATTCCGGAGCAGCGCCGGAACGGCGAGCGGGTTGCGGCCGGCGGCCCGGCGTCAGCGGCGCTCCAGCCGGATGCGTGGCTCGTCCGGCTCTGCCGCCTGCGTCACGCCGATGATCGCGGCCGGCACACCCTCGGCACGCAAGGCAGCGAGGCATGCTTCGGCGCGGATGCCAGGCACACCGGCAATCAGGCCGCCCGAGATTTCAGGCGCCGCGAGCAAAGCCGCGAAGGTCGCGTCGTTCGGATCGGGCGGCAGCACCGCGCGGGCCTTGCTCCGACGGGTCCTGCCGGGACGCAGCAAGGCGGGAGGGAGCAAGTCGGGGATGCCCGGCAGCAATGGAATTGCCTCCGGCCACAGCACGCCGGTCAAACCGGCGGCCGCAAGCAGGTCGCCAAGATCGCCGCCCAGACCGGCCCCATTCACCGCGGCACAGGCGCTCATCCCGTGCGATTTCAGCGAACGGTAGGCGGCGGCATTGGTCGCGCGCATCGCATCGGTGGCCGCGCGGAGCCAGCTCCCGCGGGCCTCGCCGCATGCCTGTGCCGACAGGATGATCCCGGTGCCGAGCGGCTTGGTCAGCAGCAACGCGTCTCCGGCGCGCAGGGCGCGGCGGCGCGGGAGGTGCGCCGGATCGGTCAGGCTGGTCAGCGCAATCCCGAGCGATTGCTCTGACGCCGTCGCGACACGGACGTTCACCAGGGTGCATCCCTCGGCGGTCAGGACTGACCGCGCGCCGGCTACCATGGCGGTCAGGTCGGCGTGCGCTGGTGCATGCGCCGGATTGGCGGGGAGCGAGGCGATCGCAAGCGCGGTCCAGGGTTGCAGTCCGCCCGCGTAATGCTCTGAAAGCGCATGAGCCGCCGCGATCTCGCCGAACAAGAACAAATCAGGAAAGTTGAGCGCGGTCAGGGAGATGATGGACTGGACGAGGGCCCGGCCGGCGGGCGGCTGCAGACCGGCCCCGGGCTCGATTGAGGTCATGGAGAAACCACGCGAACCGTCGCCGGCGCCCGCCGCAACGAGAGCGGAGGAAATGCCGGTCGCGGAGGAATGGCCGTCATGCCGCCGGTGGCGCGGCGTCAAACCCGCCGGCGGCGGGGCGATCGCCATTGCGCCGTAAAGCGCGTCCGCGATGGGGATTTCGGTTGCACCTGCCTCTCTGGTGCGATGCGGCTGGAAGGGCTGCGTGGCGCCGGCAAAGGCCAACGGTCCGGCGGCGCCGGATTGCGCGGGCAAGGTGCGGGGCCAACCTGGCCGGGGGGCAAACCGGCGGAGCAACCAACGATCACGCCATGCCTTGCCGCGTCCCACCACGCCGCCGGCGACGGCGACGCCGTTGCTCCAGGCCGCGACGCGCCCTCCGCCGAGGTCGAACGATTCGGGCCACGCCGGCGGTTGCGGCCAGACTCGCGGCAGCTTCCTGCCCGGGATGCGGCCTGCCGCCGCCCGGCGAAGATTGGCCGCGAGCAACGGCGCGGCGCGGCCCGGCGTTGGTGGGGCGGCAGCGCAGTCTCCCGCCGCAAACACCATCCTGTGGCTGACGCTGGCCTGATTCGCGTCGACCAGGATACCGCCTGTCGCGTCACAGGCGAGGCCCGACCCGGCGAGCCATCCCGGCGGCGCGGTGTCGCGTGCCCAGAGTGCCGCGTCCACCTGCAGGAACGAGCCGTCCGACAGTGCCAGTCGGCCATCGGTCAACGGGCCTGGCTGGACCGCCGAGACCAGTTCCACGCCCGCTGTCACCAGCGCGGCCCGCACCGCGCGCCGTGCCAGCGACGGTGCGGCGGCGACCGGTTCTGCACTGTCGCTGACCAGGACCAGACTGAGCCGGCTGCCCCAACGGGCGGCCAGGGCCAGGGCAAGCTCCGGTGCTGCCGTGCCGCTGCCGCCGACCACGCAAAACCGTGCACCGTCGGGCAAGGCGGCGTGCTGGGCGTCCAGTCTGGTCAGCAGGCGCGTGAGCGGCTGGAGTGGCATGCCGCCGCCGTGCACTACGGACTCGCCCTCGAGATCCACCGACAGTATGTCGAACCCGATCGGCGGGCGTCCGGAGAGAGCGACCAGTCCGGCATCGAGGTCGAGGCCGACGGGATCGGCGAGGATCAAGCGTGCCCTGGCGGCGCTGCACAGCCGGCCAAGATCGACGCACGCCTCGGCGGGCGTCAGATCGCCGCGGATCAGGCCCGGCATTGTTCCTGGTAGCGGGACGTCGGGTTCGCTGCTGATCACCGTCAACCGGGCGTGCCACGGCGGGCGCAGGGCGAACCGGCGCAGTGCCTCGAGATGCGCCGCGCCAGCGCCGAGCAAGACGATCTCGGAGGTTGTCGTGGCCCGCTGCATGCGGGCCAGCCTACCGCGGCGCCGCCGAGTCGCGCCGGCGCTCGCGGGACGGTCCGCGGGACGCCAGCCCGCTGTTAGCGAACGTCCACCAGCACGACCTCGGCAGCTTCGGTCGCGGTGACGACAAGCTCCTTCTCATCGCGAATGGCGGCGCCATCGCGTGTGCCGACCGGGACGCCGTTCACTGTTATCGCGCCGCTCGCGGGCACCAGGTAGATGCCTCGGCCCGGTTCCAGGGGCACCCGCACCGTCTCGCCGTTTGCCAGGGTGCCGGCGCGCAGCGCCGCGTCGGCATAGAGCACCAGGGCATCCGTCCCGGCATCCGCCGGCCGGCCGCTCGCCAGCAAGGCGAGGCCGCCGCCGATCCTCGGGAACTCGCGGGTTCCCCAGCCGGGGGCCACGCCATTGCGGTCAGGGAGGATCCAGATCTGGAACAACGACGTGGGTTCGCTTTCGCGATTGTATTCGGCGTGCACGATGCCGGTGCCGGCGTGCATCACCTGCACGTCGCCGGCCTCGGTGCGGCCCTCGTTGCCCAGGTTGTCGCGGTGGGTGATGGCGCCCTGACGGACATAGGTGATGATCTCCATGTCGCGATGCGGGTGCGGATCGAAGCCGGTGCCGGCGGCGATCTCGTCGTCATTCCAAACCCTCAGCCGGCCGAAACCCATGCGTGCCGGGTCATGGTAGGAGGCGAAACTGAAGTGGTGCCGCGTGTTCAGCCAGTCGTTCTGGAACGCGCCAAGGCGCGCGAAGGGACGCACGTCGATCATGGGAGGAGGCTCCTCGTTACCGGGATGAACGTTCGATATCGAACGATTTGTCCCCAAAGTGGTGCGCTGGTTCGTCTCCCGCAAGAGGTGGCGCCTCGCCCGCAGCCGACAATCCGAGCTTGCGCAGCAGGTCGCCGAGAAGCTGGAGTTCGGCGTTCGACAGGCCGCTCATGGCCGCGGCGATATCGCGCGCGTGGTCCGGGAACAGGCCCTGGATGAGTGAGTCGCCCCGGGGGGTCAGAGCGACCACGGCAATGCGCCGATCATGCACGGACCGGGTGCGAAGCACGAGGCCGCGGGCTTCGAGCTTGTCCACGACGTCCGTCATATTGCCGGCGCTGGTGAGCACTTTGCGGCCCAGTTCGCGCTGGGTCAGCGGTCCTTTGTGCAGGATCGCCTCCAGCACGCCGAGCTGTGTCGGCGTGAGATGTGCCGCGGCCAGCCGTGGTTCGATCCGTGCCAGCACGGCCTTGCCCGCTCGCAGCAGCTTCACATAGGCCCGCAGGGCCTCGGCCGCCTGCCTATCGCTCATGCATCCCCGGGTTCCAAGGGCGAGGCCCTTGGCAAGGATCCAAGGGGCAGCGCCCCTTGGTGGGGGCAGGGGGGCAAAGCCCTCGATATTCTTTACCGCCAACCCCCCTCAACGCGTCATCATGATGGGCAGGTTGGAGTTCTCCAACACGTGGCGCGTAACGCCGCCGAGGATGAGCTGGCGCAGGCGGGAGTGGGAATAGGCGCCCATCGACAGCAGGTCGCAGTCGAACCGCTTGGCGGCCGCAAGCAGTCCGGCGCCGACCGAGTTGCCCACCGAGTGGAACATTTCGATGTCGGCGTGGACGTCGTGCAACGCCAGATAGGCCGCGAGTTCCGGTGCTCCCGGACCCCGCCTCTGATAGCCTTCGGCCGAAAGGATGCGCACTGCCTCGGCCCGTTGCATCCATGGCAGCGCGGACAGCACCGAGGCTGCCGACTCTGCCGTTCCATTCCAGGCGAGGCACACGCGGGTTCCGATCGTGGTCGATGCGACGCGGGGCGAGATCAGCACGGGCCGCCCGGAATCGAACAGTACCGCATGCAGGGCGTCGGACGAGGATACGTCCTCGCCAGAGTCGGGATGGGGCACGACGGTCAGGTCTGCCAGCCGCGCCTGTTGTGCGACCAGGTCCTCCTCGCGGCCGGTCACCGCGGCGAAACTGGCGGTGGCGTGGCCAAGGCCGGGGCGAGCGTCGCCGATGGTGACATCATGCCGGGTCACAAACCGGTCGAACATGGTTCGCACGGCGTACGCCCGGTCGCTGCTTTCTTTTTCCGTGGCCGACATCATCTCTTCGATCATGGCGCCGGACAGGCCTTCGCCGGCCAGCGGTGCCACGTCACGGCTGTCCACGCGGACGTGCAGCGCCAGGACGTGGGCGTTCCAGGCGCGAGCGATCATCAACGCGGTGGTGAGGGCCGCTTCGCCGGCGGCGGTGCCGGTCAGCGGCAGCAGGAGCTTCCGTATTGCCATTGGCGAATCTCCTCCTTGGGCTGGATCCACCCGTATTGCGCAGATCAGGTCTGCGTTTCCAGCACGATACGATATAGGAGATCGGCACGCCCATTGCCAGGACCCTCCTTGCTGGACGCAAGCGATCCTTTTGTCCCTGCTCGCCGCGGAAATACGGTAGATGGGCGGCGACCGGCGCCGGTCACGGCGGTGTGACCGGAGGCCATGGGGGCGAGCGACTTGCTGTTTAACTCCTACGTCTTCTTCTACGCGTTCCTGCCGGTGGCGCTGGCGGGTTACTACACGACGGCAAATTTCGGCCGCCGGCCCGCGATCCTGTGGCTGATTTTCATGTCCTTCGTGTTCTACGGTTGGTGGAACCCGGCCTTCGTGCCGTTGCTGGCGATCTCCATCGCGTTCAATTACACCGCCTCGCTGCTGATCGGAGCGAGCGAACCGAAGCCCAGGCTGCAGGGCTGGATCACCGGGCTCGCCATCGCGGCCAACCTCGGCGCCTTGACCTACTACAAATATGCGATGTGGCTGGTGAGCCTGTTGCACGACATCGGCCTCGCACGGGCGGAACTGAGTGGCATCGTGCTGCCGCTCGGCATCTCCTTCTTCACGTTCACCCAGATTGGCTACTTGCTCGATTGCCGCCATGGCATCGCCAAGGATCGGAACTTGCTCGACTATGTCGTATTCGTAACATTCTTTCCCCACCTGATCGCCGGCCCGATCCTGCACAACGGCGAGATGATGCCGCAATTCGGCAATCCCGCGACCTTTCGCTTCTCGTCCACCGAATTCTCTGTCGGATTAGGGGTGTTCGTGCTCGGGATGTTGAAGAAATGTCTGATCGCCGACCCGATCGGCGCGGTCGTGCCGATCGCCTACAGCCATCCCGCCGAACTGCCGTTGTTCTCGGCATGGCAGGCCGTGCTGTCCTACTCGTTGCAGTTGTACTTCGATTTTTCCGGCTACTCCGACATGGCGATCGGGCTGGCGCTGATGTTCAACCTCCGATTCCCGCTGAATTTCAACTCGCCGTACAAGGCACAGAGCGTGGTGGAATACTGGCAGCGCTGGCATATGACGCTGACCCGCTATTTCACCCAGTATATTTATAATCCGCTGGCGGTGGCGGCGATGCGGCGGCGCATGGCGCGCAAGCTGCCCATCAACCGCCAGGCGCAGATGACGCCGGGCGGCTTCACATCCATGGCAGCGGTGCCGATTTTCATCACGATCTTGCTCGCCGGAATCTGGCACGGCGCCGGCGCGACCTTTCTGGTGTTCGGCCTGCTGCATGCGATCTATCTGACCATCAACCGGGCGTGCCGGATTTTGCGACCCAACCCACCGGCGCCGACGTGGTTTGGCGTGGTGTGGCGGGTGGCGCTGACCTATGCGTCCGTGCTGGTGGCGTCGGTGTTCTTCCGTGCGCCGTCAGTGCCCGCGGCGGTTGCCATGCTGGGCGGCATGATCGGACTACACGGCATCGGGCCGGCCCTGCCGGTGCCAACCGACCTGCTGGCCCGGTTCAGCGCTTTGCTCATCGCGCTGCACGCCCAGGGCGCGGTCGTGCCGGCGTCATGGACCGCTGCCGGCCAGGCAGGCCTCGGGGTGCTTTCAATCATCGCGCTGTACGCGATCGTCTGGACGCTGCCGAACACGGCTCAGATCTTTGCCGAGTTCCGGCCTTCGCTGACCGAGGTCATGCCGGCGTCCCTTGGCTGGCTGCGCTGGCGCCCCACGCCGCGCTGGGCCGTCTTGATGGGATGCGCCACGACGCTGGCGGCCCTGGCGATCGGAGGAACCGGCGAGTTCCTCTATTTCCAGTTCTGAATTCCCCGCCGCGCCAGATCTGTTATTCCGCCAACGCGGAACAATCGCGCAGGACGTTTCGCGCCATCGCCAGATCATCCTCCGGCTGACGCGACGCGAGCGCGTGCCAGCCCGCCGCGCCCGGGCTGTGACGAGCCGCTGCTTGCAACACCGACACTGTCGCATCCGAGGCATCCCCGCTGCGCGCGACGATGCGTTGCTCAAGCTCCTGGCGCGGCGCATCCAGCCAGAACCCGACGAACTGCGCTCCGCTCGACTGCGCTGCGGCCTGCACGGCGCGTCGATGGTCGAGATCGATGAACGTCGCGTCGGCCACCACGCACTGGCCACCCGCGGCGGCAATGCGCACGTCATCGGTCAGCTCCGCAAACACCGCCTCACTCGCCGCGTCGCTGTACGCGGTTTGCGGCAGCCGTTGCTCAGGCGCCGCGCCATGCTGGCGCTTGCGGATCTCGTCGCTGCGCAGGATCAGCGCGCCAGGAGCGCGGCCGAGCACGGGAGCCAGCGAACGCGCCAGCGTGGATTTGCCACTGCCGGGCAGGCCGCCGACGGCAATCACCGTCACCGCGCCCGCGGGACGCAGATAATCGAGCGCGGCTCGCAGGTAAGGTTGCCAGGCCTGGGCGTGGCCGCTGCGCGCCTCGACATGCGCACGCACCATCGCCCTGATCGACAGGAATGCCGGCAGCGTTGCCACCAGACCGGCATCGCCCGTGCGTGCCACGTAGCGGTTCATCACCCTGTTGGCAGCGCCACGACCGACCCGCTGGTCGAGGTCCATCAGCAGAAAAGCGAAGTCATAGGCGAGATCGATGGTGGCGAGCGTTTCGTCGAACTCCAGCGCATCGAACGGGACCGGCCGGCCCTGCCACAGGCAGAGATTTCCCAGATGCAGATCGCCATGCGCCCGCCGCACCTGACCCGCCTGCGCGCGTGCCTCCAGCACCGGCCAGACGGCGTCCAGTGTCTCGAGGATGGCCGCGCGCCATTCCTCGACTTGCTCTGCCGGCAGACCGGCACTCAGTGCCGAGGGCACGTTGCCCGCCGCGATCTCGCGCATCGGCGGCACCGTGCCGGGACCGGCGGGAAGAGCCTGGTGATACGCGGCCACCGCGTCGGCCAGCGCATCCTGCAAGGCCGGCGTGAGATCACCGCGCGCGGCGATGGTGTCGAGAAAATCCTCGGCTGGCACACGCGCCATGCGCAGCACCCATTCCACCGCGGGGGCGTCTGTCGCAGCTTCGTCCAGTGCCAAAGAACCATCGGGCCGCCGCACGACAGGCACCATGTCGCGATACAGTCCGGGAGCGGCGGGCTGGTTCAAAGCCAGTTCGCGTTCGGTGAAGAGCCGCCGGCGCTCCACGGTGGAGAAATCGAGAAACGGCAGCTTCACCGACTTCTTCATTTTCCAAACGGTATCGCCGCCGACGAACACGAGCGAGATATGCGTCTCGATCGGCGCCGTGCCGGCAAGCCGCTTCAGCAAGGCCGCGGCTGATTCCTGTTCTCGTGGAATCGACACCGGATCAGGGAAACAGTTTGCCGATCGCCCAGGCGCCGGCCGGGGTCCGGGTGTAGATGGTGCGATCGTGCAATCGGAACGGCATGTTCTGCCAGAACTCGAAACGCTCCGGAATGACGCGGTAACCGGACCAGTACGGTGGGCGAGGAACATCCTCGCCTGGATATTTGGCCTCGAACTCCGCGAGGCGCCGTTCCAGGATAAGACGCTCGGGCAGCGGTCGCGACTGGTCCGATGCCCAGGCTCCCAATCGTGAAATGCGTGGACGCGAGGCGAAATAGGCATCGGCCTCGGCGTCAGTGACGGATTCGACGCTGCCCTCGATGCGGATCTGGCGCGCCAGCGACTTCCAATGGAACAGCAGCGAGACGTGCGGACTGGCGGTGAGTTCTCCTGACTTGCGGCTTTCCTTGTTGGTGTAGAACACGAAGCCGCGGTCATCGACCGCCTTGAGCAAAATGGTGCGCGCCGACGGGCGGCCGTCCGCAGTCGCTGTGGCGACGGTCATGGCGTTGGCATCGGGCTCCTGCGCATCGGCCTCCGCGAACCATTCGCGAAAGCGGGCGAAGGGGTCGGTGACCATCGGGGTGGGGGAATCGTCTGGCATGGCACGTATCCTGCGGGCGGAAGAACCTCATCCGCTTCACAGGACAGAGCTGAGAAGCGAATCAGCGGCGGGTGAAGGTGCCACATTCCGCCGCCATGCCCAACCGCGGCAGCAGGCGACCGTATGCGATTTTGGCTGGATCGCGTTGTGCCGGCATCGCCAAGGTGGCTTGCAGCGGCAAGACGCGAAACGCCGCCCGGCGAGGATCGCCGGCTTTTTTGCTCCGGTCGGGGCGATTGCCCTATCCGGTCGGTG
>Ga0335072_10005381_pt1 | contig 18856 bp, 15 predicted proteins | sample Lox_Sample_21_FD_206725 | JGI IMG/M metagenome (GOLD analysis project Ga0335072, IMG submission 206725) | Soil microbial communities from Loxahatchee National Wildlife Refuge, Florida, United States - Lox_Sample_2.1 | ecosystem: Environmental > Terrestrial > Soil > Wetlands | place: USA... | reverse complement strand
TCTCGACGGCCACTGCGGGCGCCTCCACCTGCGTCTGCCACGGCCGCGCGAAGTACAGCCACGTGCCGGCGCCGGCGAACAGCAGCGCGCACAGGGTCCAGCCGAGCGCGGTGGTCTGGAGGCCGACGTACTTGAGCCCCGAGGCGAAGATCACGAACGCGATCGCCGGACGCACGTAGCGGTCGGGGATGGTCGAGGACAGCATCGACCCGACCAGCACGGCGGGGACGCTGCCGATGATCAGCGAGGCGGTGACGTCGAGCACGACGTGACCGAACACGAGCGCGCCGAGCGCGGCCGCGAGCGTCAGCGGGACCGCCTGCGTCAGATCGGTGCCCACAAGTTGGTTGGCACCGATCGCCGGATACACGAACAGCAGGAGCACGATCATCAGCGAGCCCGACCCCACCGAGGTCATGCCCACGATCACGCCGCCGAGAACGCCGATCGCGATCGTCGGAAGCGGGCGCACCCTCAGGTCGTGGACGACCCCGAGGCGTTCATTGCCGCCGCGGCGGTCGAGCACGAACCGCAACGCCATCGCGCTCGCCCCGATCAGCAGCGCGATCCCGAGGACGGTCTCGATGTGCGTCTGGGCCGATTTGGAGTTGCCGAGCACGTGCAATAGGTAGGCACCGAGGAACGCCGCCGGTACCGACCCGATCACCATCCAGCGCACGAGCTTCAGATTCACCGTCCCCGCCCGGAGGTGGACTCCCGCGCCGAACGGGCGCATGACGACCGCCGCGACGAGGTCGCTCGAGATCGCCGCCGCCGGGGTCACCCCGAACAGCAGGATCAGCATCGGAGTCATCAGCGCGCCGCCACCGGCACCGGTCATGCCGACGAGCAGCCCGATGATCGCGCTCCCGAGAACGATGTACGGGTCGATGTGCAACGGCTCAGCTCAGGTCCGGGACCGCGGGCTACTCGCCGACTTCGCCGGCGTCCGCGCTCGCGTCCGCGAAGGCTATGAGGTCTGACGGCGCCTCGCCCGGCAACACCCAGGTCTCGCCATCCGTGCGAACCAGGCCGCGCTTGGTCAACTCCGACAGCGCGGTCGTGACGGTCGGGCGCCGGGCGGCGACCAGATCGGCGAGCACGGTGTGGGTGAGCCGCAGCCGGAGCACGGTCCCGTCGCTGCGGACCCGTCCCCAGCGCGCGGCGAGATGCCACAGCAGCATGTGCAGCCGGACATCGACGCGGGCCTGATGGACGATCGCCATGTTGACCGCGAGGTTCCGCGAGCGCTGGATCGCCCGGGCGATCAGGGAGCGGGCGAGCTCCGGGTACTGAACGAGCCGCTGCTCGAACGTGCAGTCGAGTTCGGCGATCCGGGTCGGAAGCACGACCGACCAAGCCGTCGTCAGCGGCAGCAACGGCGAGACGGTGTCATCGGCCGGGCGGAGCAGATCGCCCTCGCCGATCAGCTCGGCTCCGTAACGACCCTCGATCCCGACGCGGCGGATCATCAACCCGCTGAGCACGAGCACGCCGAGGCCGCCGCGGAAACCGAGGGTCCCGCCGCGCGCCAACGGACCGGGCTGGAGCCTCAGCTCCGGCGCGACGCACTCTTCGATCGCGCGTTGCCTGCGCTCGGCCGGGATCGGCTCGGCGAGCTCTGGGTCCTCCCTGAGTACCTGGCAGACGGACGACGGATATGGCACGGCGCTCACTCCCACTCCGACACTTTGTCAGAGCGACTCAGACCGCGACACGGTCGCCGGTCAACGCCGCGAGCTCGACCAGCGCCGCGGTCACCTCGTCGGGTCGCTCGAGCGGCGTCATATGACCGGTTTCCGGTAGCACGATCAGCTTCTCGAGCCGGGGGAGGTTCTCGGCGATTCGCCGAGCATGCGAAGGCGGAGTGAGGCGGTCGTCGGCGCCGACGATCACGGTCGTCGGGACGGTCAGACGCGGCACGGCGTGGTGCAGATCCATCTCGGACATGGCGAACCCGATCTTGGCCCGCACGTCGGGCGGGCACGTGACCAGCATCCGCTCGAAGAACGCCACCTGCGCGGGGGAGGCGTGCCGGCCGAAGGCGATGTAGCGGACGGCCGCGTAGCTGAGCGGCGTCGAGAACCGCGGCAGCGGTGCCCGGTTCCCGAGGAAGCCGTACAGCGAGATCGCGCGGTTGACCGTGTTGGCGATGCTCGGGAGGGGCAGCAGCAGCTGCTCGGCGACCAGATCGCCGACGCCGGTGGACAGCAGCGCGGCGGCGCGGGCTCGTCGCTCGACGTCGTGATCTTCGGCCCAGGCGGCGATCGACATCGCTCCGAGCGAGTGGCCGGCAACTACGGCGAGCTGTCCGTTCGGGACGCATTCGCTCAGCACCGCCTCGAGGTCCTCGCCGAAGCGCTCGATCGCGTAGTCGCCGCCGTGGGCGGGCTCGCTGTGGCCGTGTCCGCGCTGGTCGTAGGCCACGACCCGGAATCCGCGCCTGGACAGCGCCCGGATTACGTACACCCAGTACTGGATCGCCTCGGTCCACCCGTGGACGAGGACGACCGTCGGCCCGTCCTCGGGCCCGAACACCTCGACGTGCAGGGCGGTCCCGTCCGCGGAGCGAGCCGTCTGGGCTCGCCCCTCCGGCGGTGAGTTGAGCAGCTCGCGCTCGGGGTCCCGGGCGATCCGGCGCCAGTGGGCGGTCTCGATCAGCCCGCCGGCGGCCAGCGCCGTGGCGGTTCCGACGCCCGCCCACAGTAGGCGGTCATGGTCGGTGCCGGTCAGTCGCGGGCGCCTCATGTCTCGCCAGGCTACAACGGTGTCGGTTCGGCGACCCCCGGTCCGCGAGCCCAGTTTGCAACCATTCGCGCCGATGCGGATCGGGATGCTCACCGGCGGCGGCGACTGCCCGGGCCTGAATGCGGTGATCCGTGCGGTCGTGCGCAAGGGGATCGACGCTTACGACGACGAGATCGTCGGGTTCCGCGACGGCTGGCGCGGCGTGCTCGAGGACTCCCACATCGAGCTGACGATCGAGTCAACGCGGGGGATCCTCCCCCGGGGCGGCACGATCCTCGGGAGCTCGCGCACGAATCCCTACAAGCGCGCCGACGGGGTCCAGCGGGTCCGGGACGTGCTCGAGAAGCTCCGCCTCGACGGGCTGATCGCGATCGGCGGCGAGGACACGCTGGGCGTCGCCAACCGACTCAACCAGGACGGCGTCAACGTGATCGGCGTCCCGAAGACGATCGACAACGATCTCGGCGGCACCGACGTGACGTTCGGCTTCGACACCGCGCTGCACATCGCCACCGAGGCGATCGACCGGCTGCACACGACCGCGGAGAGCCACAACCGGATCCTTGTCGTCGAGGTGATGGGCCGAACCGCGGGCTGGATCGCGCTCCACTCGGGGGTCGCCGGCGGTGCCGACGTGATCCTGATCCCGGAGATCCCGTTCGACATCGACGAGGTCTGCCGGCTGATCCGCCGGCGCCATGCCCGCGGCAGGTACTTCTCGATCGTCGTCGCGGCCGAGGGGGCGGCGCCGAAGGAGGGGACGATGCCGGTCGCGGAGACCGGTTCGGTCGACGAGTTCGGGCATCCCCGGCTGGGCGGAATCGGGTACGCGCTCGAGCGCGAGATTGAGAACCGCACGGGCTACGAAACGCGCGCCACGGTCCTCGGTCACGTGCAGCGCGGCGGCACCCCGACCGCGTTCGACCGGGTGCTGGCGACGAGGCTCGGACTCGCCGCGATCAGCGCGGCCCACGAGGGGCAATGGGGGATGATGGCGGCGCTCCGCTCGACCAAGGTCGAGATGGTTCCGCTCGTCGACGCCGTCGCCGAGGTCCGCCACGTTCCGGTCGAGGAATACGCGCACTTCGACGTGCTTTTCGGCTAAGAGGGAGCCGATCGCACCCGCGTTCACATTTGGTCCTTTTCCCGAGCGGCAGGATCGGGTTATGCTGACGCCCGTGGTGGACCTTTCCCTTCGCACGGCAATCGCTCGGTGACGGCGACAGACACCGCCACCGACCTCGACAGGCTGTGCGTCGACACGATTCGCACGCTGTCGATGGACGGCGTGCAGAAGGCGAACTCGGGGCACCCGGGGACGCCGATGGCGCTGGCCCCGGTCGCGTACGTCCTGTACGCGCGGGTCATGCGCCACAGCCCGCACCAGCCGAAGTGGCCGGATCGCGACCGCTTCGTCCTCTCGTGCGGCCACGCGTCGATGCTCCTGTACTCGACGCTGTATCTGGCCGGCTACGACGTCAGCCTCGAGAACGACCTAGAACGGTTCCGCCAGCTCGGGTCGATGGCCGCCGGCCACCCCGAGTACGGTGATCTCCCCGGCATCGAGGTGACGACCGGTCCGCTCGGGCAGGGAATCTCGCACGCGGTCGGGATGGCGCTCGCCGAGCGGATGCTCGCGGCGCGGTTCAACCGTCCCGGGCACGAGATCGTCGATCACCGGACGTTCGTGATCGCGTCCGACGGGGACCTCGAGGAGGGGGTTTCCGGCGAAGCGTGCTCGCTCGCGGGGCATCTCGGCCTGGGCCGGCTGATCTCGTTCTACGACCAGAACCACATCTCGATCGAGGGCGACACGAAGATCTCGTTCACCGAGGACGTCGGCAGGCGCTACGAGGCCTACGGCTGGCATGTTCAGGACCTCGAGGAGGACGTCGGCCTCGACAACCTCGAGCAGGCGCTCGAGAACGCGATCGCCGTCGAGGACAAGCCGTCGCTGATCATCGTGCGGACCCACATCGCTCAGGGCAGCCCGAACAAGCACGACACCGCGGGCGCCCACGGCTCGCCGCTCGGCGAGGAGGAGGTCAAGCTCACCAAGGAGAAGATGGGCTGGCCCTCGCTCGAGCCGTTCTATGTCCCGCAGGATGCGCTCAAGCACTTCCGCCGCTGCGTCGAGCGTGGCGAGGAGCTCAACACCGATTGGACCGAGCGGTTCGATGCCTACGCCCAGGCGCACCCCGAGCTCGCGGCGGAGTTCGAGCGCTTGGTCGCCGGCAAGCTGCCCGAGGGATGGGACCGCGAAGTGCCGAAGTTCCACGCCTCGGGGTCGATGACCGCGACCCGCAAGTCGTCGGAAACCGTGATCCAGTGGGTAGCGGCGAACGTCCCCGAGTTCGTCGGCGGATCCGCCGACCTGGCGCCCTCGACGTTGACGCTGATCGCCGACGGAGGCAACGTCGACACCGGCTCGTTCGAGGGCCGGAACCTGCACTTCGGGATCCGCGAGCACGGTATGGGCGCGATCGTGAACGGGATGAACCTCCACTATCTGCGCGCGTTCGGGGCGACGTTCTTCACGTTCAGCGACTACATGCGCGGCTCGATCCGGCTGGCCGCGCTGATGCATCTGCCATCGATCTTCGTGTTCACCCACGACTCGATCGGCCTCGGCGAGGACGGACCGACCCACCAGCCGATCGAGCAGCTTGCCGGACTGCGTGCGATGCCGGTGCTGCGCGTGGTAAGGCCCGCCGGCGCAAACGAGACCGCGCTCGCGTGGCACTACGCGATGAAGTCGACCGATCACCCAACTGCGCTCGTGCTGTCGCGCCAGGGGATCCCGACCTGGAACCCGTCGGCGATACCGGAGGACGCGATCGACCGTGGCGCGTACGTGCTCCGCTACTCGTTCAACGAGCCCGATCCGCCGGACCTGATCCTGATCGCGACCGGCACCGAGCTTCACATCTGCGCGCGCGCCGCCGACACGCTCGAGGCCGAGGGAATCGCGACGCGGCTCGTGAGCATGCCGTGCATGGATAACTTCGCCGCCCAGGACGCGGAATACCGAAACAGCGTGCTCCCGCCTTCCGTTCGTGCGCGGGTGTCGCTCGAGGCTGCCGCGACGTTCGGCTGGCACAGGTGGGTCGGCGAGCTCGGCGAGGCGATCGGGATGGAGGGGTTTGGCGCCTCCGCGCCGGCGGGCGCCCTGTACAAGCACTTCGGCTTCACCCCCGACCGGGTCGCCGACGCCGGCAGGGCGGCCGTCACGCGCGCACGCTCGGATGGAGCCGGCTAGTGGGCTCGGGCGTAAGTCGTAGGACTTGTGAGCGGGGCCACTAGAACGAAGGGACCAACGTGAGCACCATCACCGAGCTGAATCCCCGGTTGTTAGCGATAACCGAGGCGGGCGTCAGCGTGTGGCTCGACCAGATTCGCCGTTCGATGGTGGAGGGCGGAGAGCTCGCGCGGATGGTCGCGGTGGAGTCGCTGCGCGGCGTCACCTCGAACCCGGCGATCTTCGAGAAGGCGATCCTGGGGTCGGATGACTACGACGAGGATTTGCGTGAGCTTGCCCGACAGGACCTAGATTCGACGGCGATCTACGAGCACATCGCGATCCGCGACGTGCAGCTCGCGGCCGACGTGCTCGCCGGCGTGCACCGCGATTCGCACGGACGGGACGGGTTCGTGTCGCTCGAGGTCGCGCCCGAGCTCGCGCACAACACGGACGGCACGATCGAGCAGGTCCGCTCGTTCTGGAAGCGCGTCGACCGCGCGAACGTGATGATCAAGATCCCGGGGACAGCGGAGGGCGTGCCCGCGATCGAGCAGGCGCTGTACGAGGGGATCAACGTCAACGTCACGCTGCTGTTCTCGGTCGCCGCGTACGAGAAGGTGGCTGAGGCATATATCCGTGCGTTGGAGCGCCGGCACGCCGAGGGGCTGGAGCTGAGCGTCAATTCTGTGGCGTCGTTCTTCGTCTCGCGCGTGGACACGAACGTCGACCGGCGGCTGGACCAGCTGGGTCGGCCCGACCTGGCCGGCAGGGCGGCGCTGGCGAACGCGCGCGCCGCGTATCGCCGTTTTGCGGAGTTGTTCTCCGGGGATCGGTGGGATGTTCTGGCGGCTGCCGGCGGCGTCGTGCAGCGTCCGCTGTGGGCCTCGACCGGGACCAAGAACCCGCACTACCCGGACACGATGTACGTCGACGGTCTGATCGCGCCGCACACGGTCAACACGATGCCGCTGCCGACGCTGCTCGCGGCCGCCGACCACGGGACGGTGCCGGGCATCACCGGAGAAATCGATCCGTCGGACGATTTGCGCGCTCTTGCCGACGCGGGGGTCGATTTGAATCAGGTCACCGAGGAGTTGCTCGTCGACGGCGTCGAGCAGTTCGAGGAGGCGATGAAGCGGCTGCTGGCCGGGATCGAGGAGCGCCGCGCCGCTGTCGTCACGGGCCAGCCGAGCCGGATCCACGCGCGGCTCCCGCTCCTGCTGCAGGCGCCGGTTGCCGAACGTGTTCGCGCGGCCGTGTCCGGGAACGTGGCCCAGCGGGTTTGGAGGCGCGACGCGTCGCTGTGGGGCGGGCCGGGCGTGCCCGAGATCGAGGACCGCCTCGGATGGTTGACCGTGTCCGAGCCGATGCTCGAGCACGCGGCTGACCTGCACGCTTTCGCTGCCACGTGTCTGGCCGACGGATACACCGACGCGGTCCTGCTCGGCATGGGCGGCTCCTCGTTGGGCCCCGAGGTGATCCGGCGGTCGTTCGGCGATGTCCCGGGCGGGATGCGGCTGACCGTGCTCGATTCCACCCATCCCGACGTCGTGCTCGGCGTGCGCGAGTCCGTGGACTTGGATCGGACATTGTTCGTCGTCTCCTCGAAGTCCGGGTCGACGATCGAGACCCTGTCGCACTACCGGTACTTCAAGGCGCTCGCGCAGCCCGAGCAGTTTGCGGTCATCACCGACCCCGGCAGCCCGCTCGAGAAGCTGGCGTCCGACAACGGTTTGCGTCGGTGCTTCCTCAACCCACCGGACATCGGCGGCCGCTATTCGGTGCTGTCGTACTTCGGCCTGGTTCCCGCCGCGTTGATGGGCGTGAGCATCGAGGCGCTGCTCCACCGCTGCCAGGTCGCCGAGCAGATGTGCGCGCACTACGACTCGAGCGAGTCCAACTCGGGTCTGTGGTTCGGCGCCGTCATCGGCGAGTTGGCGCGCCAGGGACGCGACAAGCTGACGTTCATGATCTCGCCGCCGATCGAGAGCTTCGGGCTGTGGGCCGAGCAACTCGTGGCCGAGTCGACCGGCAAGCACGGCCGGGGGATCCTGCCGGTCGTCGACGAGCCCCTGAGCGACACGGCCGACGTGTACGGGGATGACCGGGTGTTCGTCTACCGGCGCAATCTGGAGCACCCCGAGGAGCGCCTCGACGCGGCGGTCGAGCAGATCTCAGCCGCTGGGCATCCGACGATCACGCTCCCGGCGCACGGCCCTGCCGACCTCGGCCGGATCTTCTTCCTGACCGAGTTCGCCGTTGCCGTCGCAGGTTGGGCGCTTGAGATCAACCCGTTCGACCAGCCGAACGTGCAGGAGGCCAAGGACAACACGGCGCGGGTTTTGTCGGCTGGGGCGGTCCCGTCGATTGCGGTTGCCGGCGACGATGAGCTACGGGCGTTGCTGGCCGATGCGCGGCCGCCGCACTACGTGGCTGTTCTGGGGTACGTGCCCCCTTCCGCCGAGTTCGACGAGGCTGCTGCGGGGCTGCGATCCGCGATTCGCGCAGCTACCGGAGCCGCCACCACGTTCGGGTACGGCCCGCGGTACCTGCACTCGACCGGGCAGTTACACAAGGGCGGGCCGCCGACGGGTCGTTTCCTGCAGCTGGTCTCGCGTGCCGAGCGTGACGTGGACATCCCGGGCGCGGGCTACTCGTTCGGGACGCTGATCGCGGCGCAGTCCGCCGGCGATCTTGAGACGCTACGGTCGCACGGGCTGCCCGCGGAGCGGGTCGAGCTCGAAGGCGATCCGGCCGCGGCAGTTCGTGAGTTGACCGACCGGATCACTTCGATCCTTCAAGGGAGCTGATTGATGCAGAGCGCAGGCGTCGCCACCGATGTGGAGCAGGACAACCCGCTCATCGAGGGACTCGAGCGCCTGCCGGTTCGGCCGACCGCGCTCGTGATCTTCGGAGCCACCGGTGACCTCGCTCACCGCAAGCTGCTGCCCGCGCTCTACAACCTCGCGCACGAGGGCGCCCTGCCGGAGCGGTTCGAGCTGGTCGGCGTCTCCCGCCGCGATCAGGAGCACGACGACTTCCGGGAGATGGCGCGCGAGTCGATCGAGCGGTTCTCGCGGCGCCGCCCCGATCCGAAGGTGCTCAACGGCCTGATCGACGAGATGCGCTACGTGCCCGGCGCGTTCGACGATGACGGCGTCTACGAGCAGATCCACAAGGTTCTGCGCGATTTCGACACGCAGGCGGGGCAGGAGCTCAACCACGTCTTCTACCTGTCGACCGCACCCCAGTTCTTCCCGTTGATCGCGGGGAAGCTCGGCGCCGGCGGCCTGAATCGCGAGCGCGACGCCGAGACGCGGATCGTGATCGAGAAGCCGTTCGGATACGACCTCGCGTCGGCGCGGGCGCTCAACGCCGAGGTGCTCGACGTGTTCGACGAGTCCCAGGTGTTCCGGATCGACCACTACCTGGGCAAGGAGACGGTCCAGAACCTGATGGCGCTGCGCTTCGCCAACGCGCTGTTCGAGCCCGTGTGGAACCGGAACTTCATCGACTACGTGCAGATCACCGCGGCGGAGGACATCGGGATCGGCGGGCGGGCCGGCTACTACGAGGGCGCCGGGGCGCTGCGCGACCTGGTCCAGAACCACATGATGCAGCTGTTGGCGCTGCTGACGATGGAGCCCCCGACCGCGTTCGACGCCGACCGCGTGCGCGACGAGAAGCTGAAGGTGCTCGAGGCGATCGTCCCGCCCGCGGTGTCCGAGGTTCCGTCGATGGCGGTCCGGGCTCAATACGGCCCCGGGACGGTGGGCGGGAAGCGCGTCGTCGGCTACCACGACGAGGAGGGCGTCGCGCCCGACTCTCGCACCGAGACATACGCCGCGCTGCGCCTGCACGTGTCGAACTGGCGCTGGGCGGGCGTCCCGTTCTACCTGCGCACCGGCAAGCAACTGGCCCGCAAGATCACCGAGATCGCGGTGACGCTGAAGCCCGTGCCGCACCTGGCGTTCCAGAGCCGCGGCTCGGTCGGCGTTCAGGCCAACCAGATCATCCTTACCCTCCAGCCCGACGAGGGCGTGTCGGTCTCGCTCGGGGCCAAGATCCCGGGCGCGCAGATGCGGATCCGCCCGGTCAACATGGAATTCCGCTACGGCACGTCGTTCATGTCGGAGTCGCCCGAGGCGTACGAGCGGCTGATCCTCGACGCGATGCGCGGCGACGCGACGCTGTTCACCAGGGGGGACGAGATCGAGGCGCTGTGGGGGATCATCGATCCGATCCTCACCGCGTGGGCCGAGGATACGACCACGCCGATACCCCAGTACGCGGCCGGGAGCGCGGGACCGATCGAGGCCGACGCCCTGCTCGAACGCGGCGAGAAGTGGCGCCGGCTGTGAGCGAAGACCTCTGGTCTGAGCGCGACACGAATCCGGACGCCATCGAGGCGGCGCTCCGCGAGATGCTGCGCGAGCGGCACGCCGCAAACCAGGCGCTCGCGCCCGCGCGCGTCCTGAATCTGGTCGTGGTCGTCGATCGTTCGTGGAAGGGCGAGATCGCGAACCGGCTCGAGCGGGTCGGTCGCTACCACGCGTCGCGCACGATCCTGTGCGCGGTCGAGGACGGGCGGGACACGCTAGACGCCACCGCGGTGATGACCTACGAGGACAGCGCGTCGGGTGGCATCGGCGTGATGCGTGAGACGGTCGAGATCGACATGGGACCCGAGCATCTGGCCGGGCTCGAGACGATCGTCGACCCGGTCATCGTGTCCGAGCTGCCGACCGTCCTGTGGTGCCCCCACGGTCACGACGATGCCGTGTGCGCGCTGCGGGGCATCACCGACGTCATGCTGCTGGACTCCGACGACCCGTCCGATGCGGATGAGGCGCTCGCGCAAGCACAGGACGAGCTCAGCCGTGCCTACGTCGTCGACCTGGCCTGGCTGCGCACGACGCCTTGGCGCGAGCGGCTCGCGGCAAGTTTCGATCCCCCCGCGCGACGCGGCTCGCTGGCGGCGATCGACGGCTTCACGATCCGCCACCAGGCGAGCTCGACCGCAAGCGCGCTGCTCCTGGCCGGCTGGCTCGCGTCACGCCTGCGCTGGGACACCCGGCCGCTGGTGTTGGCCAACGGTGCCGGGCTCCGCGGACGGGCCTACACCCACACCTCGCGCTACATCGACATTCGGCTCGAGACCGCCGATCAGGAAGTGCCGGGGCTCGCCGGCATCACCGTGACCGCCGAGGGGTACGCGCTGTCGCTCGACCGGGCCTCGGGCGGACTTCGCGCGCAGGAGACGATCCCGGATCACGGCGAGCACACCTGGCTGGTGCTGGGGGCGTCTCGCGGCGAAGGCGGGATCCTCGGGGAGGGGGTCCGCCAGGCGCTCCTGCGGGACCCCACCTACGGACCGGCGCTCGCCGTTGCCAGGGAATTCATGGCGCATGTCGGTTGAGATAGAGGTCGTTGACGATCCGGGCCGCGCGTGCTCGGCCATGCTCGTCGGTGTGGCGGCCGGCGGAGGTCACATCGTGCTCACCGGCGGTTCGACGCCACGTGCCGCTTACGGCGAGTTTGTGGACGCGGTCGACGCGGTCGGGGTGGATGTGTCGGGGTGCACGATGTGGTTCGGCGACGAGCGGTGCGTGCCGCCACAGGACGCGCTGTCCAACTACTCGATGGCCGACGAGGCGATGTTCTCCCGGCTCCGGGATGATCGTTTGCCGACCGTCCATCGGATGAAGGGCGAGCTCGGGCCTGTTGACGGCGCCTCGGACTACGAGCTGTTGTTGCGCGAGGCCGGGTCGCCGCGGTTCGATCTGGTGTTGCTCGGGATCGGACCCGACGGTCACTGCGCGTCGCTGTTCCCGGACCAGGCGTCCTTGAACGAACGGTCGCGTCCGGTGGTGGGAATTCCGGAGGCGGGGTTGGAGCCATTCGTACCGCGAGTGAGCATGACGTTCCCTCGGTTGGCGAACGCTCGTCAGATCGTGTTCCTCGCGACCGGCGCGTCGAAGGCGGACGCGGTCGCCGCGGCGTTTGGTCCTGACTCGAAGCCCGATCCGCACATCCCGTCCTCACTGCTGGTGCCGCTGGCGAAGGAGATCAAGGTGCTGCTCGACCCAGCGGCCGCCGGTCGGCTGGGATCCTCCGGCGCGGGGTCTTCCGAGGCGGGGTCCTCCGAGGCGGGGTCCTCCGGGGCGGGGGTGGGATGACCTCCGTCATAGGCGTCGACCTCGGCGGCACCAAGGTCGCCGTGGCGCCGCTTGTCGGCCGGCATTTCGGGGAGTCGGAGCTGCTCCCGACCGACCGCTCGGGCAGCGGCGCGCTGATCGACCAGCTCGTGGCCATGGTCGGTCGTGTGCGGGGGGAGAACCTCGACGCGATCGGCATCGGAGTGCCGTCGATCGTCGAGTTCGACACGGGCCGGGTGGTGTCGTCGGTGAACATCCCGCTGAAGGACGTTCCTCTGCGCCAGGTGCTGGGGGACCGGCTCGGGGTTCCCGTGTTCGTCGACAACGACGCGACGGTGGCGGCGCTGGCCGAGGCGCACGACGCGGAGCTTCGCCTGGTCGCGCACAACCTGGTGATGATCACGGTCGGCACCGGCGTGGGCGGGGGGATCGTGCTCGGCGGTCGGATCTACCGCGGATCGACGGGCGGCGCCGGCGAGCTCGGGCACACGATCGTCGGCATGGACCTTTCGGGTTCGGCTTCGGTTCCCGCGCCTTCTGGCTTCCCCCAGCCGGGGTCGCTCGAGCACGCGGCCGCGGGCCATGCGCTCGACCGCCTCGTCGGCGAGGCCGCGGCTGCGAATCCGAATTCTGCTTTGGGAAAGCTGAAGGCCGAAGGCAAGCCCGTGCTCGGAGCGGAGGCCGTGCAGGCCGCCGAGGACGGCGACGAGGCCGCGCAGCGGATCATCGAGATCTGGGCCGAGCGCGTCGGGATCGGGATCGCGAACGCGATCAACACGTTCGATCCCGAGGAGGTCGTGATCGGCGGTGGCGCCGCGCGCGCCGGCGAGCGACTGCTCGAGACGGCCAAGCGTGTGGCGCGCGGCTACGTCGTGCCGGGGCTCGGACGGCGCACGAGCATCCGCCTCGCGTGGCACGGCGTCCGGGCCGGGGTGCTCGGCGCGGCGCTGCTGGCCGCACACGAGATCGAGGAGCAATCCGGTGGCGGGCCCGGGGTGGACGGGACGGCGTCCGCCTCCGCTTCCGCGCGGTCCAACTCCGTGAGTGAGACGGTTGAGAGGAAGTGAGTGGGTCATGACCAAGCGAGTTATCGAGTGCAACATCTGCGGTGAGCCGCTTTCGGCGGCGACCGACGACGAATTGGTCCGCCAGATGCAGACGCATCACCAGGCAGAGCACGGCGACGAGTCAGGGCTCGAGGAAAATGAGGCGCGCGAGACGATCGCGCGCGAGGCGTACGACGCCGCCGACGCCTGACACGTCGGCGGACCGGGGGTGGATTGTTTATGCCGATCGTCCTAGTTCGCCATGGGGAGACCGAGTGGAGCCTCAGCGGCCAGCACACCAGCCGCACCGATCTGCCGTTGACCGAGAAGGGTCGGGAACGGGCCAAGGCGCTCGGTCCGGCGCTCGCGCGTTGGAAGTTCACACGCGTGCTGTGTAGCCCGCTGCTGCGGGCGCGCGAGACCTGCGAAATTGCCGGCTACGCCGACGTAGCCGAGACGTGCGAGGACCTACGCGAGTGGGACTACGGCGAGTACGAGGGCCTGACCACGCCTCAGATCCGCGAGACGAACCCTGGCTGGAACCTGTGGACGGACGGGTGTCCCGGTGGCGAGCAACCGGAACAGGTGGGGGCCCGAGCGGACCGGGCGATCGCACGGCTGCGGGTCGACGACGGCGACGCGCTCGCGTTCGCACACGGGCACATCTTCCGGGTGCTGACCGCGCGCTGGCTCGAGATGGCGCCGGCCGCCGGCGCACGGTTCGCGCTGCGGCCGGGGACGATCTGCGAGCTCGGGTACGAGCGCGAGACGCAGGTCCTGCAGCTCTGGAACCTCGAGCCGTAGGGCAGTCGGTTCTGTGTCGTCCGGGGCCAGGTCGTCCGGGACCGGGCGGTTGGGGCCAGTCGTCCGGGGCCGGGGCGGTTGCGGCCAGGTCGTCCGGGGCCCGGCCGGTTGGCGCCTGGGCCTGGGCGGCCGTGACGTTTGTCACCCCTGATTTAGATCGCCCGCCACTTACGCGAACGCCCGGCGGCGCCTACGCTGCCAGGCATGACAACAACCCATACACAGACTGAAGGACTCGCCATCGAGGTGCGCGATCTGCGCAAGGCGTACGGCGAGGTCGAGGCTGTGCGCGGGGTTAGCTTCGAAGTTGCGCGGGGTGAGGTGTTCTGTTTGCTGGGACCAAACGGGGCAGGCAAGACATCGATCGTCGAGATCCTCGAGGGCTACCGCACACGGACTCATGGTGACGTGAGAGTGCTCGGACTGGATCCGGCGCGTGGGGAGCGCGAGCTTCACGAGCGCGTCGGGATCGTGCTTCAGGAGTCGGGCGTGCAGAACGACCTGACCGTCCGGGAGCTGGTCGAGATGTACGGTCGCTATCACCTGCGACGGCGTCCCGTCGACGAGGTGATCGAGTTGGTGGAGCTCGGCGAGAAGGCCGACACCCGCGCCCGAAAGCTGTCGGGCGGTCAGAAGCGGCGACTCGATCTGGCCCTGGCGCTCGTCGGAGATCCGGATCTGATCTTCCTCGACGAGCCGACGACGGGCTTCGACCCCGGCGCGCGACGCCAGGCGTGGTCGACGATCCGTTCGCTGTGCGATCTGGGCAAGACCGTGTTCCTGACCACCCATTACATGGACGAGGCCCAGCACCTGGCGAATCGCGTCGCGGTGATGAACGCCGGTCAGATCATCGCCATGGGTCGTCCCGAAGAGCTCGGTGGACGCGACCTGCGGCCGGCCGAGATCCGCTTCTCACTTCCGTCTGACTGGTCGCTCGGCGATCTGCCGGACATCCCGTTCGAGCAGCGTTCGCTCGAGGGCGATCGTGTGTTGGTGACGACCACGGAGCCGGTGCTCGCCACCCAGCGGATTACCACCTGGGCGGTGGACAACGACGTCGACCTCGGTCACTTCTCGGTCAGCCAGCCGACGCTCGAAGACATTTACCTCGAGCTCACCGGGTCCGGTGCCGGTGAAGGTCAAAGTCACACTGCTGAGGAGGTAGTTCGATGAGCGCCGTAGCCACACCGTCACTCAAGCGCGACCTCGGCCTGATCGCGTGGCAGGTTCGGTATGAGCAGCGCGCCTATTGGCGCAATCGCGGTCGTGGAATCTTCACATTCGTGTTCCCGCTGATGTTCCTCGTGATCTTCGCCTCGCTCGACAAGGGGGCGCACATCTCGAGCCGCGGCGGGATTCCGTACGACGCGTTCTTCGTGCCGGGGATCCTCGCGTACGGCGTGATCGCGACCACGTTCGTCAACATGGCGATCGGTACCGCGATCCTGCGTGACCAGGGAGTCCTCAAGCGCATGCAGGGCACGCCGCTGCCCCGCTGGGCGTACGTCGCGGCGCGGATCGGCTCGACGCTCGTGATCGTGGGGATGATGACCGTGCTCGTGCTCGCACTCGGCGCGGTCGCCTACAACGTCCACGTTCGGGCCTCGACGATCCCCGGTCTACTGATCACGCTGGCGCTCGGAACGGCCGCGTTCACCACGCTCGGGATCGGGATCACCCGATTCATTCCTAACGCGGAAGCCGCACCTGTCGTCGTGAACGTAGTGATCCTGCCGTTGACGTTCATCTCCAGCATCTGGTTCCCTCCGGATGGGATGCCGAAGACGTTGATCGACATCGCCAAGATCTTCCCGATCCGGGCACTGGCCGATGGGCTCCAATACGCATTCGACCCGCGGACGGTCGGAAGCGGGATCAACTGGGGAGACGTGCAGACGCTGGCGATCTGGACCGTCGTCGGGGTGTACCTAATGCTGCGGTTCCTGCGCCACCCCCAGGGCGAGGTGCGATGACGCAAGACGGGAAAGATTGCGATTCGGCCGCCGGCGAGGCGGACGATCGCTCCCGTGCCCAGTTCTTCCGGCCGTTCGCCGGGTCGCCACTCGAGCGCCGCAATCCTCAAGCGGTGCGCGCGACCGCCGCGATCGTGTGGCTGGCGTTCATCGTCTTCCCGCTCGCCAACGCGTTCGGCAAGAAGGGCACCGAGGTCGAGGAGCTGCTCGTCATCGCGGGTGCCGCCGCGTTCGTCGGCCTCTACGTGTACCTCGTGCTCCACTGGCGCAGTCAGCCTCGAGCCCCGATACCGATCCTGGTGTTCGTGGCGATGCTGGCGATCTCGGCGGCGCTGACGATCTTCCAGGAGTCCGGCTGGGGCTTTTTGTTCACGTACTGCGCCGCGTGTGCCGCGCTCGTGCCCTCGGCCGGCTTTTCGGGAGTCGCGGCGTGCACCGTTCTCGCCGGCATCTGCACGGCACTTGGGGGCGCCAACGGCGGCACCGTCATCGGCTACGTGGCAAGCTCGGCCGGCGTCGGGCTGCTGATGCTCGTGATGCGCGATCTGCGCGTCCGGAACGCCGAGCTCAACGAAGCGAGGGCAGAGCTCGCCAACGTCGCCGTCGCCGAGGAGCGCGAGCGCTTCGCCCGCGACCTGCACGACCTGCTCGGGCACTCGCTGTCGGTGATCGCCCTGAAGGCCGAGCTCGCCGGACGCCTGCTCGCCGACGGACCGCGCGACGCCGCGAACGAGGTCGCCGAGCTCGAACAGGTCGCCCGCGGCGCGCTTCGCGAGGTGCGCGAGGCGGTCAGCGGCTACCGCCAGCCGACGCTCGAGGGCGAGCTTGCCGGCGCCCGCATGGCTCTTTCGGCCGCCGGCATCGAAGCCGACGTCGAGGAAACTCACGTGCGGCTCGATCCCGCCGTCGAGGCCGTGCTCGCCTGGACCGTGCGCGAAGGCGCCACCAACGTGATCCGCCACAGCGGCGCCAGCCACTGCACGTTCAGGGTCAGCGCCAGCCTGACCGACGCGGGGGTCGAGGTGATCGATGATGGGCGTGGTGGCGTGAGCAACGGCAACGGTGCCGGCGCGGGTGCCGGGGAGGCCGAAGGCGTGTTGTCGCCCAACGGGAACGGGGCCGGCGGTGGCAGTGGCGGTGGCGGCGACGGCGACCCCACTCGCGCGGGCGTCCCGAGCCGGCCGCCCGTGGGCAGGGGCGCCGGCAATGCCGGCGGGCCACGCGGCGCGGGCGGACACGGAATCGCGGGTCTGGCCGAACGCGCCCGGACCCTCAACGGACGGGTCGTCGCCGGCGCGCTCGACGGCGGCGGGTTCCGGCTCGCGGTCACCGTGCCGGTCCCGATCCGGCGCGCGTGAGGCGGATGCTTCCCAGTCGCGGTCATCGTCGCGGTCCCGATCCGGCGTGCGTGAAGCGGGTGCTTCCCAGTCGCGGTCGCCGTGCCGGTCCCGATCCGGCGCGCGTGAGGCGGATGCTTCCCGATGACGGACACCCGTGCCGTCCCGGTCCGTCGCGCCTGAGGCGGGTGTCTCCCGGGTGATCCCAGTGGTCCCAGCGTGATTCGCGTGCTCCTGGCCGAGGACCAGACGATGGTCCGAACCGCGCTCGCCAGCCTCCTCAACCTCGAGCCGGACATCGAGGTGGTGGCGCAGGTGTCACGCGGCGACGAGGTGGCGGCGGCAGCGAACTCGTCCGCGCCCGATGTAGCCCTGCTCGACATCGAGATGCCGGGCGCGACCGGGCTTGACGCCGCCGACGAGCTTCGTCGCGCGCTCCCCGATTGCCGCATCGTGATCCTGACCACGTTCGGCCGCCCGGGCTATCTCCGCCGCGCGATGGAGAGTGGCGCGGCTGGGTTCCTCCTCAAGGACACGCCCGCCGGCGAACTGGCCGCCGCGATCCGCCGCGCCGTCGCCGGCGAGCGCGTCGTCGATCCCGGCCTGGCGGCCGCGGCGCTCAGCCAGGGCGAGAGCCCACTCACCCCGCGCGAGCACGAGGTCCTGCTCGCCTCACGCCAGCACGCCACCGTGGCGGAGCTCGCCGGCGCGCTCTACCTGTCGCCAGGAACCGTTCGCAACCACCTCTCCTCGGCTATGCAGAAGCTCGACGCCCGCAACCGGGCGGAGGCGGTGCGCGTGGCGGAGGAGAAGGGGTGGCTGTAACGGCCGGCGGTCGCCGGCCCTTTGTGCGCGGACGGGTGCACGCGGGGGAGCGGCTCGAAGACGGCCCTGACCGGCGTCTTTCGATCATTGCTTGGGTCCGATGAACTCGTCGAGAATCGCCACGTCGGCCTTGCGTGAGACGTAGATCGTGTGCTTGCCCGAGGCCGTCCACCGCACGCCGACCAACTCGCACGTCTCGCAGAAGATCCGACGGATGTCGTCAGAGAACTGCGTGAAGCTGTACCGCGGCCAAGACCAGTTCGTGCCGGTGTTCTGGAAGCGACAGCCGTCCGAATGGATCAAGCCACGCAGGAGCTCCCGAGGCCAGCGACCCACGAGCGTGTTCTGCCAGTCGGTCAGCTCGATCGCGCGTTCGTGTTTCTTTCCGGGCGCATGCTGCGGGAACAGGCAAGGCCAGGACTTGGAGTAGCAGCCGATCTCGATCCACGTGCCGTGAGAGAAACGGCCTACCCGGTTGTTGGGCGCGACCTCACGGATCGCATCCGCGCACTGCTCGATGATCTCCGGATACCGGGTGTCGAGGCTGAAGCGCAGACGATAGACGCCACGTGGGTGCGCCGAGATCGATCCATCACCCAGATACAACCCGAGCAGGTACACGTACGCGGCTGGTAGCGCGCCGAAGTCGTGCGTCGTCGTACAACCGGCCGCACACAAACGATCGTGACGGACCGAGCCCGTCAGCCAGTCGCACACTGTG
>Ga0335072_10005380_pt1 | contig 18856 bp, 16 predicted proteins | sample Lox_Sample_21_FD_206725 | JGI IMG/M metagenome (GOLD analysis project Ga0335072, IMG submission 206725) | Soil microbial communities from Loxahatchee National Wildlife Refuge, Florida, United States - Lox_Sample_2.1 | ecosystem: Environmental > Terrestrial > Soil > Wetlands | place: USA... | reverse complement strand
GGGCCGACGCCGGCCAGGATGTTGCCGCAGTTCTGCTGGTCGGTGATGGTCGCCTGCTCGACGCCAAGCTGGAGGAACAGGTAGTCCACGTCGGCGTCATCGCCGGCGGAGCGGGAGACGACGGCCACCTTCGAGGTCAGCGGATGGCCGCCGCCCACGCCGTCGATCTGCAGCGGATCGCCGCTGCCCATGACGCGCAGCAGCAACTGGTCCCGTTCGGCGGGATCCATCGGCAGGTCCGTAGCCAGGAAGTACAAGCCGCGGGACGTGCCGCCGCGCATCATCATGCAGCGGACGCCCGGCAGCGACGACGCAGTGGCGGCGCGTGTCACATCGCGTCCCGATACGAGCGGTAGTCGACGTACTCGACGCCGAGGCCCGCGAGCGTAGCGCGCAGGCCATAGCGGTCAAGGCCGAGTTCGCCCCGGCGGAGGGCCTCGCGCGTCGCGGCCTCCTTCTCGGCTCGCGCCCTGGCGGCTGACAGCGCCTTGCCAACGTCGCCGCGAGGTACCACCATCACGCCGTCGTCATCGGCGAGTACAGCGTCACCTGGACAGATGCGCTGACCGCCGATGCCGACAGGCACGTTGACCGCGCCCGCAGTCGCCTTGACCGTGCCCTGCGCCGAGACAGCCGTGCAGAACACCGGGAAGTCCATCGCTTCAAGTTCCGCGATGTCGCGTACCCCGCCGGTGGTGACCAGCCCGCATACGCCGCGGTGCTGCAGAGAGGTCGCCAGCAGCTCGCCGAAGGCCCCGTCGCTGGACGGCGACATCGTCGTCACCACGAGGATGTCACCAGGCTGGCACTGCTCTACGGCTGCATGAATCATCAGGTTGTCACCCGGCCAGCAGATCGCCGTGACCGCGGTGCCGCCGATGCGGGATCCGCGGTATACCGGGCGGATCGCCGGCCCGAGGTACCCGGTGCGACCGATCGCTTCGTGCACTGTCGCGACGCCGAGCCCGGTGAGAGCGGCGACATCGGCCGCGTCCGCGCGCGGCCAGCCAGTGACGATTACGTTCTTCACTGCAGCACTCTGGTGACCTGCGGGTACAGCCGCATGTAGGCCTCGGCCATGGTCGCGTGCGCCAGGCCGAGGTTCGGTCCGGCGTTGCGCTGCAGCTGAGTACCCCGCCGCCGGGCCAGGTCGGTGTAGTAGTCCCACATGTGCTGCTGCGCCGCAAGGCATTCCATCGCCGCGCGCTTGGTGTCGAAGACCTTGGTGATGTCCAGCAGCACCTGGGGGGTAAACCCGCACTGTTCCGGCTGGTGCGGCTCGAACAAGAAGACCGGTGGCGCACCGAGCGGCTCACCGGGGGCGTCATATCCGATGGCCTGCGCCAGCACGCGCGCCTGCAGCGCCATCCGGGCGGCGGCCGGGTGGTCGGGGTTGTACGGATCGGCCAGCGGATGGGTGATGACAACTGCCGGCTCGACGCGGCGGTAGCAGCGCACGATTGCGTCGACCAGTTCGCCCGACTCGCGCAGCGGGTAGTCGCCAGCGTCCAGGAACTCGATTGAGGCGCCAAGAACGTCGGCTGCCCGGCTCGCCTCCGCCTGCCTGATGGCCTTGATCTCGTCGAGGCTCTTGCCCTCACGCCAGGCCTTCGCCGACTCGCCGCGCTCGCCGTAGCTGAGGCACAGGACAGTGACTGGGGCGCCCCGCCTGGCCGCCTCGGCGATAGCACCGCCTGCTCGCCACACAAAGTCGCCTGCATGCGCACTGACGACCAGCAGCGGGCCAGCTGGCGACTCGTCACTCCCGCTCATCTGTTTGTCCCATCGCCATCGGCAGTCATCCAATTCAGGAAGCTATTGCTTGCCAGCGAGATTGTCAACAATCCGAGCTGGTGTTCTGAGACAGTCGGGGCGCACTCGAAGCAGCCACATCACGCAGCGATCTCGTTGCGATAAAGAGGCAGCAAGATTGTTGACATTAATGGCAGCGGAGTCTAGCTTCGCCGCAAGGTCGGCCCGAAGAAATCGCATACCCAAGCAGCCCGGCGGAAGGGTAGAGACGCACGATAGCCACCGCCCGGCGCCACCGTCCGAAAAATAGAAAGTTATGCATTGCGCATAGCCGTACGCGAAGCGCACACTAGCTATGCTTCATCCCCAAGTGCCTGATCCGGCGCTGACCGTTGGTTCGCAGCCGGGCTCGGAACGCTCGTGCGCGGCAGAAGCTGACGTTGCGGAGACGGAAATGACCTCAGGGAGCGAGCGGCGTGGCTATCGAGCGTCACCGGTTCACCCGGCGCTACCTGCTGACGAAGGACCCGCGGCGGCACAGTGCGCCGCGTGATCCCGTCGCTTCGAGACACGACCTCATGAGGAGATCGATGAGAGATGAGTGACCATACTGAGCACTCGGGCGGGGCCGGGCTGTCCGACGGCATGAGCCGGCGGAGCCTGCTGCGAGGGATCGGGGCCGGAGCAGCGGTTGTGGGGGCCGGCGGTTTGCTCCAGGCGTGCGGTTCTATTAAGGGCGCGAGCTCGACCAGCACCAAGAACATCACGATCGGCTGGATCCACCCGCTGACCGGCGACCTCGCCGCGTTCGGCGCTGCGGACGGATTCGTGATCAAGAAGATCAAGCAGACCAAGCCGTACAGCAAGGGGTTCAAGGTCGGCGGCAAGACCTACAACGTCACGATCAAGTCCTACGACTCACAGTCCAGCGTCACCAGGGCTGGTGATCTTGCCAGGACCGCCATCCTGTCCGACAACGTGGACATGCTGTTCGCCTCGTCCACGCCGGAGACCGTCAACGCGGTCTCCAGCCAGGCCGAGTCGCTCGGCACGCCGCTGATCTGCTCGAACATCCCGTGGGAGTCGTGGTACCTGAACCTGTTCCCGAAGGGCGACCCGCTCAAGGCCACCGAGAAGGCTAAGTACGTGGTCATGTACTTCCTCGGTGCTGAGCACCTGGCTGCCTGCTTCATTCCGATGTGGAACCGGATCCACGACCAACTGCACACCGACAAGGTTGTGGCCGCGGCGTTCCCCAACGACCCGGACGGCAACGCGTTCCGTCAGACCTTCCCGCCGATCGTCTCGGCAGCTGGTTACAAGTTCGATATGTCCCCCGCATACGCGGACGGTACGACGAACTACACGTCGATGATCTCGCAGTTCAAGGCGGACAACGCCGACTTCTTCACTAACGTGCCGCTGCCGCCGGACTTCGCCGCGATGTGGAAGCAGTCGATCCAGCAGGGCTTCCGGCCGAAGCTGGCGACTGTGGCCAAGGTGCTGCTGTTCCCGAGCGACACGTACTCGATGGGCTCGGAGGTCTACAACGTCGCGACCGACACCTGGTGGGTGCCGACGCTGCCCTGGACGTCGTCGTTCACCGGCGAGACCTGCCAGCAGTTCGCGAACGAGTTCGAGGCGGACGGCTACGGTCAGTGGAACGCGAACATCAGCAACTACAGCCTTTTCGAGTCCGCGCACGCGGCCTTCACCGCGGTCAGCGACCCGCACGACAAGGAGGAGGTCGCTGACGCGCTCCACAACGTGAACATCCACGCGCTCGCCGGGCCGCTCAACTTCACTGGCAATGGCGGTGGCTGGCTCAAGCCCTTCGGGCCGGCGCCGGGCGTGGCCATTACCCCGCCGGCCGGCGTGCAGTGGCAGAAGGGCACCAAGTACCCGCTGGAACTGCAGGTCGTGGACAACTCGCTGCTGCCGGATGCGAAGATCACCGCCGATCTGCTGCCGACCAACAGCTGACCGCATGACAGCAGAAACGCTGCTCGAGCTTGAGCACGTGACGAAGCGGTTCGGGCAGGTTGTCATCGCTGATGATCTGTCGTTCTCGATCGGCGCGGGCGATGTAGTCGGGATCGTGGGGCCGAACGGTGCTGGCAAGACCAGCCTGTTCGGCCTCATCTCCGGCGACCTGGCCCCCGATGCGGGCGTGATCAGGTTCGCGGGCCGCCCGGTCGTCAGGCTGGACTCGGCCGCCCGGTGCCGGCTTGGCATCGGCCGCACTTATCAGGTACCGCGGCCGTTCGGTGACATGACGGTGTTCGAGAACCTGCTCGTCGCTGCGCAGCAGGGCGGCGGGCTGCGACGGCGGCCCAGCTATGCCGCTGCAGTCGAAGCGCTGGAGCGGGCGGGCATGACCGGGCAGGCGAACATACCCGCCGAGCGGCTGGGTCTGCTCCAGCGCAAGCGGCTGGAACTGGCGCGCGCCCTGGCCACCCGGCCAACGCTACTGCTGCTCGACGAGGTGGCGGGCGGCCTGACCGATCCTGAGGTCGCCCAGCTTGTCGAGGTCGTCCGCGACGTCAACGCCGACGGGATCGCGGTGATCTGGATTGAGCACGTCGTGCGCGCGCTGACCGCCGTGGTCAGTCGGCTCATCTGCCTGGCCGGCGGCAAGTTCGTCGGCGACGGTGAGCCGTCAGCGGTGCTTGCCGACCACGCGGTCCGTGAGGTCTTCCTCGGCACCGACGTCACCGCGGCGCTGGCCGGCGGGTCTCTGGACGCTGGCTCTGCCAGCGGTGACCGGAGCGAGCCATGACCGCCGCAGCGAATGGCGGGCGGCCGGACAACGACACGCCGCTGCTCGAGGTCGCGGACCTGACCGTGTATCACGGGCAGTTGCGCGCGCTGGACGCGATCTCGCTGAAGGTTTATCCAGGCGAGGTCTACGCGATCATCGGTGCGAACGGCGCAGGTAAGTCGACGCTGCTGCGAACGATCGCGGGTCTGCACCATTCGACGACGGGCCGCGTGCTGCTCGATGGCGCTGACGTGACCGCGCTGCGGCCCGAACGCCGCGCCAGGCAGGGCATTGTCATGGTGCCGGAGGGCAGGCGGCTGTTCGGGTCGCTCTCGGTCGAGGAAAACCTCAAGGTCGGGGCTACCTACGCCCGGCCGGGCCCGTGGACGATCGAGCGCGTCTACGAGACGTTCGACTGGATGCGAGGTCGGCGCAGCCAGCGAACTGCCCAGCTGTCCGGCGGCGAGCAGCAGACCGTCGCGATCGGCCGGGCGCTTGTCGCCAACCCGCGGGTCCTGCTGCTCGATGAGTTGTCGCTTGGCCTCGCGCCGGTCATCGTCCAGCGGATCTACGGCATGCTGCCGCAGATCCTGGCCACCGGGCTCACCGTGCTGCTGGTCGAGCAGGATGTGAGTCAGGCCCTGCGGGTAGCCTCGCGCCTGCAGTGCCTGCTAGAGGGCCGGACCACGCTGGAGGGCACCCCGGCCGACGTGACCGCGGAGCAGGTCGAGGCGGCCTACTTCGGGCTGACTGGCGCGGCTGCCGTGCTCGGCGAAGGGAGCGAATCCTGATGGCCTGGGTGAACGCGATCGTCCAGGGGGTGCTCACCGGGGGGTTGTACGCGCTGTTTGCCTGCGGCCTGTCGCTAATGTTCGGCGTGATGAAGGTGGTCAACCTAGCGCATGGTGACCTCGCAGTGGTCGCGGGTTACGTGGGGGTCGGCGTGATCACGGTCACCAACATTCCGGTGCTCTGGTCCTTTCTGATCGTCGTGCCGGTGATGGCCGTGATCGGCTACTTCCTCCAGCGCACGCTCATTCAGAGCGCGCTCAACCGGGGCGTGCTGACCACGCTCATCGTCACCCTCGGCTTGTCCATGGTGATCGAGAACGCCCTCCTGCAGTTCTTCACTGCCAACAGTCGCGGGATCGGCGCCGGAATGACGCTGGTGACCGGATCCTTCAGCCTCGGCTCGCAGGTCGAGCTTCCCTATCTGCTCCTGGTCATCTTTGCGGTCGCGGTGGCGGTGCTGCTCGGGCTGCAGTGGTTCCTGTCCCGATCGTCCTATGGCCGGCTGGTCCGGGCCGTCGCTGACGACCAGGAGGCCGCGCAACTATCGGGTGCCGATTACCGGCACGTCTTTGGCATCGCGGCTGCGTTGGCGCTGGGCACCGTCGCGCTTGGTGGCATGGCCTACAGCATGTACTCCACTCTCGATCCCACGGCAGGCACCGACACGATCCTGCTGTTCGCCTTCGTCGCCGTGGTAATCGGCGGGCTCGGCTCGCTGTGGGGCACCCTGCTCGGTGGCATCGTGCTCGGCATTGCCCAGCAGATCGGCGCACAGATCAACATCTCAGACGAGCTTCTGGCGGGTTACCTAGTGTTCTTGCTGGTGCTCGTGCTGCGGCCGCAGGGCCTCGTCTCCAGAAGGGCGCAGTCGTGAGCATGGTCACCAAGGCCGGCCCGCGCGCGGCCGAGAGCTTCCGGGTCACGCGATCGCAGCGAAACGTGGTCTGGACCGGGGTCGGCGCGGTGGTCGTTGTGGTCGTGCTCGCCCTGTTCCCCTACCTGGTCTACTCCGGCACGACCAGCCTCATGGTTCAGGGGTTCATCGTGCTCACGCTCGCGAGCATGTGGAACCTGCTGGCCGGCTACGCCGGACTGGTATCGGTCGGCCAGCAGGGGTTCGTCGGACTCGGCGCGTACTTCGTCCTGATCTTCGCCTTGCACGGGCTTTCACCGTTCGTCGCACTGCCGGTCGCGGCGATCGCCTGCGGTGTGGCGGCGCTGCCGCTGTGGTGGCTGGTCTCCCGGCTCCGCAGCGGTTACTTCGCCATCGCCACCTGGGTGCTCGCCGCGACCCTCATGCTGTTCATCGAGCGGTTCAACTCGCTCGGCGGCGGCACCGGCCTGCCGGTGCCGGGCTTCACCGGGATGAGCCCGACACTACTCACTGCCTACACCTACTGGATCGGACTCGCGGTCACAGTGGCCGCGCTACTGGCCGTCTACCTGCTGCTGCGAAGCAGAGTCGGGCTGGTGCTCACCGCCATCCGCGACGACGAGGTGGCCGCGCGGAGTTCGGGGGCGCGTGTCGGGCTGGCCAGGCTCCTGGTGTTCGTGGTGGCAGGCGTAGGCTGCGGCGCCGCCGGGGCGGTGCTGGCCATCAGCCAGCTCCAGGTACAGCCGAGCGCGGACTTCAGTGTCTCGTGGACTGCTGAGATGGCGTTCGCGACGATCATCGGCGGGCTGGGCACGATCGAGGGGCCGATCATCGGCACCGTGGTGTACATGGTGCTTCAGCAGACGCTGGCTTCGTACAACGCCTGGTACCTGATCATCCTCGGCCTCGTCGCGATCCTCGTCGCGCTGTTCGCCCGCCGCGGACTATGGGGGCTGGTCGACGAACACCTGAGAGTACGGCTGTTCCCCGTCGGGTACTGGCTGCGCCTTGCCGGAGGTAACGACCGCTCTGGACGCGGGCGCTAGCGGCGTAGCGGGCGTTCCCGGTCTGACGGTCGGGTTGCCAGTTAGCCCTCGCCCCATACCTCGTGCGCGGTCTGCACGACGAGACGCAGCTTCGCGCGCTGCTCTTCCTGGGTGAGCACGTTGCCTTCGACGGTGGAGGAGAAGCCGCACTGCGGTGACAGGCATAGCTGGTCGAGCGGCACGAACCTGGCAGCTTCGTCGATCCGGCGCTTGATGGCGTCCGGGTCTTCAAGCTGGCCGCGCTTGGTCGTGACCAGGCCGAGAACGACCATCTTGCCCTTCGGCACGAACCGTAGCGGCTCGAACCCGCCGGATCGCTCGTCGTCGTACTCGAGGAAGAAACCGTCGACGTCAAGCTCACTAAACAGCGCCTCGGCCACGAAGTCGTAGCCGCCCGCGGCCGCCCAGGACGAGCGGAAGTTGCCGCGGCACATGTGAGTGGTGACTTTCATGTCTGCCGGGCGGGCCGCGATCGCGTTGTTAACCTGCCGGATGTAGCGCAGGTGCAGGTGCTCGGCATCCTCGCCGCGTTCGGCGATCTCGGCGCGCTGCGCCGGGTCGTTCAGGTACGCCAGGCTGGTGTCGTCCAGCTGCAGGTAGGTGCAGCCGAGCCTGGCGAGGCGCTGCACCTCCTCGGCATAAGCCGCGGACAAGTCTGCCCAGAACTGCTCCATGTCCGGGTAGACGTCGTGGTCGATGGAGGCAGGACCGCCGCGGTAGTGCACCATGTTCGGGGACGGGATGGTGAGCTTTCCGGTGACACCGCTTGCGGTAGCGGCCAGGTACCGGAAGTCATCCTCGAAGATCGTGTGATTCAGGTGGATCTTGCTGCCCACGTGCAAGGCGGCGGGGGTGAACTCGATCTCGCCGCCGGAGTTACGGAAGTGAACCGCCAGGTTGCCCGGTGCCTTGCTGATTCCGCCGAGCTGGTAGATGAAGTCCATGTGCCAGGACGCGCGTCGGAACTCGCCGTCGGTGGCCGACTGCAGGCCGACGTCGGACTGCATCTTGACTGCATCCGTGATCGCCGCGTCCTCGACGGCGCGCAACTGCGCGGCGTCGATCCGGCCAGCTGCGAAGTCGTCGCGGGCGGCCAGTAGCTGAGCGGGGCGGAGCAAGCTGCCGACGTGGTCGGCGCGGAACGGCGGCGTGGTGCGCATGGGGGTCAGCATCCTCTTTCTGGTCAGGTTCAGTGCACGTGCCCGGAAGCGGATGGCTGAACCGGGAAGCCAGTGTAGTTCTCTGCCAGCGACGTGGCCGCCGCAGTCGAACTCACTACGTAACGCAACTGCGAGAGCTGCAGCTGCGCGTCCATCTCGTCGGAGCCCGGCGAGCGGTGCAGCATCGTCGTCATCCACCAGGAAAAGTGCGTGGACCGCCAGACCCGGTCCAGGCAGGTGGCCGAGTAGGCGGCGGCGGGCTTCTCGTCGCCGTGCAGCAGGGCGTCAAGGGCCGGTGCGAGAACGGCCACATCGGCGAGTGCGAGGTTGAGTCCCTTCGCGCCGGTCGGCGGCACAATGTGGGCGGCGTCGCCGGCCAGGAACATGCGGCCGAAGCGCATCGGCGCGCTGACGAAGCTGCGCATTGGAGTGATGCCCTTGTCCAGGATCGGGCCGCGGTCGAGCGTCCAGCCCGGCAGCTCGAACCGGCGGCTGAGCTCCGCCCAGATGCGATCGTCCGGCCAGTCCCTGAGGTCGGCATCCGGGGCGACTTGCAAATACAGCCGGCTGATCGACGGACTGCGCAGGCTGTGCAGGGCGAAGCCGTCACGATGGTGTGCGTAGATCAGCTCATCTGTCGACGGCGGCACGTCCGCGAGAATGCCGAGCCAGGAGTACGGGTAGTCACGCTCCCAGGTGGTCAGCAGGCCGGCCGGGATCGCCGGGCGGCAGATGCCATGGAATCCGTCGCAGCCTGCAATGGCATCGCACTCGACCTCGCGCCGGACGCCGCTGGCATCGGTGTAGCTGAGCCTCGGACTGCCGGAGTCGAGGCCGCCGACGGCGGTGTCGGTGACGCTGAACTCAATCGCGTCATCGCCGCCGTCGGCAAGCCTGCGCGCGATCAGGTCCTTGACTACCTCGGTCTGCGCGTAAACCGTGACCGTCCGGCCGCCGGTCAGCCCGCGGAAGTCGATGTGGTGACGCTCTCCGTCGAACTGCAGGTAGATCCCGCCGTGCTCGAGACCCTGACGGTCAAGCCGGGCGGCAAGGCCGGCCTCGCGCAGCAGCGCGACGCTGCCATCCTCGAGCACGCCAGCGCGTTGCCGCGCCTCGCAGTACGCCCGGCTGCGGAGCTCCACGAGGACGGAATCGATGCCGCGCAGCGCAAGCAGGTGCGAGAGCAGGAGTCCGGCAGGACCAGCACCGACGATGCCTACCTGGGTGCGAGCTCGCATCTTCGTCAGGCGCCCGGCCGAGCCGCTTAGAACGGGTAGGGCGCGATGTCGCCGCGGATGGTCACCCAGCGCGTGTCGGTGAACGCGTCGAGGTTTGCGGTTCCGCCGAACCGTGCTCCGGTGCCCGACGCGCGAATGCCGCCGAACGGGGTGTTCGGCGCGTCATCGACCGTCTGGTCGTTGATGTGCACGATCCCCGTCGGAATCTGCCGGGCTAGCTCAAGGCCGTGCATCACGTCTTTCGTCAGGATGCCAAGCGACAGGCCGTACTCAGAGTCGGCCGCAAGCTTGGCCACCTCGTCGGCTGTGCTGAAGCGGATGACGGGGGCGACCGGCCCGAACACCTCGTTCGCGTACGCGGGCATCGCGGGCGCCACGTCGGTCAGCACGGTAGGCCGGTAGAACAGGCCCTCATAACTGCCGCCCGCGGCGAGGGTAGCCCCGGCCTGGACGCTGTCGGTCACCAGGCTGTGCACCTTGTCCCGCTGTCGTTCGTCGATGATGGGGCCGACCGCGACCTGGCCGGATGCGGGGTCGCCGACCGGCAGGTGGCTGGCCTTGGCGGCGAGCCGGGCGACGTAGTCGTCGTACACCGACTCGTGCACCAGGTGCCGGCCGGTCGTCATGCAGATCTGTCCCTGATGCAGGAACGAGCCCCATGCACCGGCAGCCGCCGCCTTGTCCAGGTCGGCATCGGCGAGCACGATCAGGGCAGAGTTGCCGCCGAGTTCCAGGTGCACGCGCTTGAGCTGCTGCCCGGCGAGGGCGCCGACCCGGCGGCCTGCCGCGGTGGATCCGGTGAACGAGATGACACCCGTTCTCGGGTCGGTGATGAGCGCCTCGCCGACGTCGGGACCACCAGGAAGCACGTGCAGGAGGCCCTCAGGCAGGCCGGCCTCCTCGAAGACGCGGGCCAGAACGACTCCGCCGCACACCGCGGTACGGGGGTCGGGCTTCAGTACCACGGCGTTGCCGAGCGCGAGCGCGGGCGCGACCGACCGGATGGCCAGAATCTGCGGGAAGTTGAACGGCGAGATGACACCGACGACGCCGACCGGTACCCGCTCGGCGAAGCTCAGGTGCGGCTGCTCGCTTGGCAGCAGTTCGCCGTACGGCCGGGACGGCAGTGTGGCCGCTTCGAAAATTTCCTCGGTCGCCACGTGCGTTTCGAACTGAGCCGCAGGCGGGATCTTGCCGCCCTCCCTGACGCTCCAGTCCTCGATCTCCGCCGCACTCGCCAGCCAGATCTCTCCGGCCTTGCGCAGGATTGCGGCCCGCTGGGTGTACGGCAGCGCTGCCCAGGCAGGCTGGGCAGCGGCCGCGGCCGCAGCCGCGGCGGAGATGTCAGACACTGACGCGATCCCGACGCGGGCTAGCTCCCTGCCGGTGGCGGGCTCGATGACCGCCGCCTGGCCGCCGCCGGGTTCGTGCCAGCCGGCCGAGAAGGCCTTGCCAAACCAGATCGATTGGTCCAGCAGAGTCAACGGGACCCCCTTTGGGAGGTTCGACAGGTGGCGCGGGGCCGCCACAACAGGGATTTTCTGCCTGTGCGCTTCACGCACAACAGTTACATTCCCGAACAGTGAAAATCTTGGCGCGCCGGCCGCCGGGTGTCAACGTCGCCGCGGCCCTGGCTGGAGTACCGCAGTGGCGAGTGTCGTCAGCATCGCCTGCCGCTCCGTTCCGCTGGCGCGCCACTGCGTGCGCTGATGCATACAGCGCGGACCGCTGACGCACACCAGGTAGCCGCCGAAGCGGCACCCGAGGTACGCCAGCGGAGTCCGCGCTGTCGCTAACTGCTGTTTTGCTACTTCTTGTTGGTCCACCAGGCTCCGGCGCCGCAGACAAGGCCAATGACGATCCCGGCGATTCCGCGGAAGACGTGGCCACCGTGCTTCACGTGGCTGCCGGAGTCCAGGAATGACGGTGCCGCGCCGGCTATCCATAGGATGCCCAGGATAAGCGCGATGACGGCGATGACCGCGAGAACGATCACCAGCGTGCGCTTGGAGCCGCCGGTGGTGGACAAGCTTTCTGAAGTCACAGTTCCTCCTTGGGAGCTGGCCGCCTATGACAAGCGAAGGGCACGGCGTTACCAGCGATGATTTACGACCGGCACGGTACTACCGGTTGCCAGCCGGACGGGGCGAAATAACTACAAAGAGTGCAAAAATTTGGCATGCGAAAGTGCGTCAGGCCGATTACGGCTGCCAAACCATCAGGACAAGGATCACCAGCCAGATCAGGTTGACTACGCCGCCCATCGCGGCGATGCGGCCGCGCTCCACTGAGGCGACGTGAGCGGCCAGGACAGCTTCGCCGGCAGGCTGACTGGCGCCCGCCGGTTCGGGCCCGGTTGTTGCTGCATCCGTGGTCTCGGACACGGCGGGCGCCGCGCCGGGCGGGACACCGCTGTCGTCCGCGGATCCCTGCGCCGGCACCCCGGCGGGCGAGATCGCTTTGATGGCCCGGCGCTGATCGCGGATGACGAGCGCGAGCAGCACGATGGCAACCACGAACAACGTCATGGCAACCGTCAGCCACGGCCGCGAGAAGTCATGCTTCTGCTCGGCGAGCACGAGGCCGACGATCAGCACCAGCAGGGAGCCGAGTGTGAAGATCACAGTGATGCGGCTGAGGTAGCGCAGGACCGCGACATCACGCAGCCGGATGTAGCGGGGCGTAGAGGAAATAGCCAGCGCGACCGGACCGATCGTGAAAATGGCGAATCCGATGTGCAGCCAGAGCACAAGCCGGTCGGTGAACGACATGCAGGTGATCCTAGGCCGTGCAGAAGTTGGCAGCCGCCCTAACACACATGCCGGTCAGTGTGTTGCCGTGCGGGCGACCTGACTACCTAGCGTCCTGACTACCTCGTGTACTGGCTACCTGGCGTACTGGCGCCGTGTCCTGAGGAAGTCCGTCACCACGTACTCGCCGAGACTGTCTGGCAGTGCCCGCAGCACGCGCCCGCCGTTCCGCCTGGCTACCTCGTCGACGAACGCGGACAGCCGCTCGTCGTCCGCAAGCATGAAGATGTTCATCGAGGCTCGCCGCCTGGTCATCTTGTCGACCTCTGCCAGCGTGAGCTCCAGCGTCTCCGGCGACGGCGGCCAGTCGAACCAGAACCGGCCGTCGCGTCGCAGATGCGCGGTCGGCTCACCATCGGTGATGACCATCACGACGGGGCTGTGCTCAGGCCGGCGGTCCAGGAACCGGCCGGCCAGCACCAGTGCATGGTGCAAGTTGGTGCCTTGCACCATGTCCCAGCTCAGTCCGGCGAGCTCGGTCTCGCGGAGTTCCCTGGCGTAGTTCGAGAACCCGATGACTTGTATCGCGTCTTGCGGATACTGCGTCCGCACAAGCGCATGCAGTGCCAGCGCGGTCTGCTTCGCGGCTCCCCAGGTGCCGCGCAATGCCATCGAGTACGACAGGTCCACCAGCAGGCAGACGGCCGCCGATGCGCGCCGGTCGGTCTCGCTCACCTCGAAGTCCTCGACCGAGAGGCGGACGCGGCGTCCCCGTGGGCTCACGCCTGCGGCAGGCGTGGCGGACGTCCCCGGCGGCCGGTACGCCTGCCTGAGCAGTGCGTTCCGCACCGTCGCAGCGGCATCGATAGCCTGCTCGTCGCCGAACCGCCACGGTCGCGTGCTTCCGGTGTACTCGCCGGCCTGCCCGGCGTCGCGCTGGTCGTGATCGCCAGTTCCGCCGTCTGGTAGCTGTGCGAACACCTTCTTCAGTGCCGTCTGGCCGAGCCTGCGCACAGCTTTCGGCGTCAGCTCCAGCTTGCCGTCCGTGCGCTGCAGGTAGCCCTGCTGCTCGAGTTCCCGCTCGATTTGCCGCAGCGCCTCCATGTCGTCGACTGCCTGCCGGCCGAGCGCGCGGCGGATCGCCTCTTCATCGACGTCGTCGAGCCGCGCACCCGGATAGTCCTGGCGCAGTGCATCCTCGAGGTCAGCCAGGTCGGCGAGTTCGGCCAGCGCCGCGGTCGCGTCGCTGAGACCGAGCGGATCACTGCCGGTCATTCCCGGCTGGGGCAAGCCCTGGTCCATGTCGGGCCGCCTGGTACGCAGGGCATCGCCGAGCCGGGCCATCTCAGCCGCGAGGCCCGCGTCCTCGAGTGCCTGTGCCATCAGCTCAGACAGTTCGTCTCGCTGAGCGTCGGTCAGCGAGTCGAGCAGGCGCTGCGCCGCGGACATCCGCCGGACCAGAGCGTCGACGAGCTCTTCCAGGTTGGCCGGGGAGTCCGGGAACATGTCGCCGAACTGGCTCATGAAGTTGTCGAAGTCCTGCTGGGTATGCTCCCCGCGCGCGTCGGCGTCAAGCATCTCGTTCAGCGCGCTCATCATGTCCTTGACGCGCTGCAGCGCTTGCGGGTCAGGATTGGACAGTGCCTGCCGCAGGCCGGCGAACTGGCTGTCCAGCACCTCGCTGCGCAGCAGCGACTTCAGCTCCTCGAACGTTGCGCGCGCCGCTGCCGATTGCCACTCGTAGTCGGCAAGCTGCCTGATGGCCTGGGCAGTGTCCGATGGCAGGGCGTCTAGTTCAGCCTCGCGCATCCGCGCGGAGTCGTCAGGGTTCGGGAACAGCTCGGCGCGTTCCTGGCCGATTGCGGTGTCCAGCAGCGACCGGACCTGATCGAGAATGCCGTCCAGGCGGCCGCGGCCGCGGATCTCGCGCTGCCGTTCCCGCACCCGGCGGAGCAAGTCGTCGAGCCCGCGGTGGCCGGACATGCCGCGCCGCAGCAGGTCCCGGAGGGCGCTGGCCGGATCGGTGCCGTCCAGCACCGATTCGCCCAGCGCATCGACCGCGCCGCGGACGTCATACGGAGGCTCAAGCGGATCCGGCCCACCCGTGTAGGGGCCGTAGCGGTAACCGCTCACGCCCGCTCACCTCCTTGTGCCGAGATTGGTGCGCTCAGGTCCGGTACACCGCCCCGCCGTCGACAGAGTCCTTCGACAGGCGTCGCATCAAGTACAGGCCCTCGAGCGCGAACTCCAGTGCGGCGGCGGCCTGCCCGAGCGACTCGCCGCCTTCCATCCTGAGCCGGTCCATAATCCTGGCCAGTCCCGGCACTTCGCCGATCCGGCGCAGCAAGTCCGCGGCTGGCACCAGGTCCCCGGTCTCGACCACACCGTCGTCGGCGAACCTCGCCAGCAGGCCGGAAAGGTCGGCGTTGCCGAGGAGCGCACGGAACGTGTCACTACAGGCGCGCCGCAGCAAGTGGTCAAGCACCTCCTGCTCGCGGCCCTCCTCGCTGACCTCGAACTCGACCTTCCCGCGCAGCGTGCTGATCACCGACGGCAAGTCGCATACCCGCGCCACCGGCTGATCCTCGCCGGTGATCGCTGCCCGCCGCACCGCGGAAGCGGCGACGGCTTCGGCGGCGGCGATGGCGAATCGCGCCGACACGCCGGACCGGGAATCGACAGCGGGCGAGGCCCGCACCAGCCGGGTAAACCGCGCGATCACCTGCACCAGGTGGACGGGAACGACGGCGCCCGGGTCAGCCCCGTCCCATGCGATCTGCGCTTCCTGGTCAATCAGAGCCAGTTCGGCGTCCAGCGAGATCGGGTAGTGCGTGCGGATCTCTGCCCCGAACCGGTCTTTCAGCGGCGTGATGATCCGGCCGCGGTTGGTGTAGTCCTCCGGGTTCGCGCTGGCAACGAGCACAAGGTCGAGCGGCAGCCGCAGCGCGTAGCCGCGTACCCCGATGTCGCGCTCCTCCAGCACGTTCAGCAGCGACACCTGAATCCGCTCCGCGAGGTCAGGCAGCTCGTTCAGGCAGAAGATGCCCCGGTTAGTGCGCGGCAGCAAGCCGAAGTGGATTGTCTCCGGGTCGCCGAGCGTCCTGCCCTCGGCCACTTTGACCGGGTCGATGTCACCGATGAGGTCGCCGACGCTGGTGTCCGGCGTCGCTAGTTTCTCGCCGTAGCGGTCGGTGCGCGGTCGCCAGGCGACGCCAAGGTCGTCGCCCTGCTCGGCGAGCAGTCGCTGGCACCGCGCGCAGGCCGGGGAATACGGGTGGTCATTGATCTCGCAGCCGGCCACCACGGGGGTCCAGTCATCAAGCAGGCCTGTCAGCGTCCTGATGAGCCTCGTCTTGCCTTGGCCGCGCTCGCCCAGCAGGATTACGTCGTGGCCGGCGATGATGGCTCGCTCCAGGTGCGGCAGCACTGTCTGGCCGAAGCCGATAATGCCGGGGAATGCGTCTTCGCCTGCCCGCATGCGCTCGAGCAAGTTGTGCCGCAGTTCCTGCTTGACAGTGCGAAGCTGATGCCCGCTGGCACGTAGTTCGCCAAGCGTGCTGAGCTGTGGCGGGGGCGCGGCGGGCGGCTGGGCGGATGCGGGCTGTTTGCGAGTCGTAGGCTGCACCATTCGACACTATGTCGAGACACTCCGTGCTTGCATCTTGGGAGGCGTGTATGGCGGATCCCCGCCCGGCTCTCGCCGTGGACATCGGCGGGACGAAGCTCGCGGCGGGCCTGGTCGAGCCGGCCGGCCGCGTGCTTAGCTGGTCAGTTGTCCCCACCCCATCCGGGGTGGACGCCGAGCAGTTGTGGCGCACCCTCGATGCGCTGATCACTGACGTCCTGGCCGGCCGCGACGCGGCCGACCTGGCCGGCTGCGGATGTGGCTGCGGTGGCCCGATGAAGTGGCCATCAGGCGAGGTGTCGCCGCTGAACATCCCGGCGTGGCGCGACTTCCCGCTGCGCAAAAGACTGACCGAGCGACTGCACGGCATCACGGTACGGGTGCACAACGACGCGATCTGCCTGGTGGCCGCTGAGCACTGGCGAGGCGCAGGACGGGGCCGGGACAACGTGCTCGGCGTGGTTGTGTCGACGGGCGTCGGCGGTGGCCTGGTGCTAGATGGCAGGCTCATCGAGGGCGCGTCTGGTAACGCCGGGCACATCGGCCACGTGGTCGTCGATCCTGACACCGGCCCGCTGTGCGGCTGCGGCGGGCGCGGCTGCGCGGAAGCGATCGCGCGCGGGCCCGCACTGGTGGCATGGGCTCAGGCTGAGGGCTGGCGCCCCGAGCAGGCCGACGCAACCGCGAAGGACCTGGCTACCGACGGGGCACTCGGCCATCCGGTCGGCGTGGCCGCGATGCGCCGGGCTGGCCGCGCCCTGGGCATTGCGATCGCATCCGCTACCTGCTTGTGCGACCTGGAGGTCGTCTCCGTCGGCGGCGGACTTTCGCAAGCCGGGCCGCTGCTGTTCGACCCGCTGGAGGAGGCGCTGCGTGCGCACACCAGGCTCGGGTTCGCCCGCCAGGTCACCGTGGTGCCGGCCGCGCTAGGCCAGAGCGCCGGCCTGGTCGGCGCGGCAGCGCTGATCTTCGCCGCGGACCGTTACTGGGCTGCTGACTGACCACCTGTCCAGAACCGGTCGCCGCTGCTGCGCTGGCCTGGTGCGACAATTCAGACGTGAGTTCATCGGTAACGGCTGCGCCGCACGCCGATCCGCCGGTACGGCCTGCGGACGTGGTGGCGGCGCGTGCCACCCTGCAGCCGATCATCAGGCAGACGCCGCTGCTGGAGTCGAGTGCGCTGTCCGCGCTCGTCGGCGGCCCGGTCTACCTGAAGTGCGAGAACCTGCAGCGAGGCGGGTCGTTCAAAGTTCGCGGCGCCTACCTGCGAATCGCGCGGCTGAGCGCTGCTGAGCGGGCCCGCGGTGTCGTCGCGGCGAGCGCCGGAAACCACGCCCAGGGTGTCGCGCTGGCGGCGGCCGCGCTCGGGACGCAGGCCACCGTGGTGATGCCGGCCGCCGCACCGCTGCCCAAGGTTGCCGCGACCCGGTCCTACGGCGCCGAAGTCGTGCTGCACGGAGCCAACGTCGAGGACGCGCTGGCGATGGCGCGGCAACTTGCAGACGAGACTGGGTCGATATTCATCCACCCGTTTGACCATCCTGACGTCGTCATAGGCCAGGGCACCATCGGGCTTGAGATCGCCGAGCAGTGCCCGGACGTGCGCACGATTGCGCTGCCGGTGGGCGGTGGCGGGCTCGCCTCGGGCATCGCCGTAGCCGCGAGCGAAGTGCTGCCTGGCGCCCGGGTGATCGGCGTCCAGGCTGAGGCGGTCGCTTCGATGCCTGGCTCTATCGCGGCAGGACATCCGGTCACCGTCACACCGTCGGCGACGATGGCAGACGGGATCGCGGTTGCTCGTCCAGGCGAGCTGACCGTTTCGCTACTTGCCCGCGAGCACGCGCATATCGTCACGGTGACCGAGGAAAACCTGTCCCGCGGGCTGCTGCTCTGCCTGGAGCGAGCCAAGCAGGTCGTCGAGCCCGCAGGGGCTGCCGGAATTGCGGCGATACTGCAGCACCCCGCGTTGTTCGAGCCGCCAGTCGTGATCGTGCTGTCCGGCGGCAACATCGATCCGCTGCTGCTGTCCAAGGTGCTGCGGCACGGCCTGTCCGCGGCCGGCCGGTTCCTGGCCTTCCGGTGCAAGCTGCCTGACCAGCCTGGCGCGCTGGCAACCTTGCTGATGGAACTTGCCGCCCTCGGCGCCAACGTGCTGGATGTCGTGCATGAGCGGGTAACCGCTGACCTGCGGGTCAACGAGGCAGAAGTCAGCTTGCACCTGGAAACCAGGGGACCTGAGCACACCGACTCGGTGATCAGCCAGTTGCGGAAGTCCGGCTACACGCTGCTGTTCGGCTAGCCGGACTGTATTTCCCGGAGGCGCAGAACTACCAGGGGCTGCTGGCTGAGCGGGCCTGCTGGTCGAGCCAGCGCTGTCTGATCACGATCGTCCTGGCCAGCTTGTCGTGCAGGCACTGAGCTTGCGGGTCGAACAGCGGCAGACCGGTGTCGACGAGCCAGAGCAAGCCGCCAGGGATGTTGAACGGACCCGGCAGCAGCAGGCACGCGACGGGGCCGACAAGGAACGCCACGGCGCGGATCCCGGCCGCGCGGACCCCGATCGCGGAGCGGTCCGCAGCAGTGACTACCCGGGTGCCGAGCGCCCGCTTGCCGATGGTGGCTCCCCAGGCAGCGTGCTGGACCCAGTAATAAACCAGCGCAATGCCGAACATGGCGAGGAACCAGAACAGCAGCGCACGCTGGTTTGACGGATTACGGAGAATGCCGTCGACGGCGGCTTGGGCGTCGGGCGAGTTCGGATCGGTGTACTGAGTGGCGACGGCCTGCAGCTGACGCCATATCGCCAGCAGCGGGGAAATGAACGCAATAGTGGCAGTGGCGAAGATGATGATCCAGTC
>Ga0335072_10005378_pt1 | contig 18865 bp, 19 predicted proteins | sample Lox_Sample_21_FD_206725 | JGI IMG/M metagenome (GOLD analysis project Ga0335072, IMG submission 206725) | Soil microbial communities from Loxahatchee National Wildlife Refuge, Florida, United States - Lox_Sample_2.1 | ecosystem: Environmental > Terrestrial > Soil > Wetlands | place: USA... | reverse complement strand
CGGCGGGCATTTGGGGTCGCTGGGCGGCGGTCGCGCGTACCCTGGTCACCATGGTGACAAGTCTGGTCGCCGGGATCGTGGCCGCCTTGCTCTACGGGATCGCCACGATCATGCAGGCGGTTGCCGTCCGCGCGGCAAGCCGTCAGGCGGCGGGTAGCCAGGCGGCAGGTCGCCAGGCAGCGAGGGGCGTGGACGCGGGCCTGCTGGTCCGGATGCTGGCCCAGTGGCGGTTCGTGGCGAGCATCTGCCTCGACCTCCTCGGGTTCGTGGCCCAGCTTGTCGCGTTGCGCCGGCTGCCGCTGTTCGCCGTCCAGGCCATGGTGGCGGCGAACCTCGCGGTGATCGCCGTCCTCGCCACGTTCGTGGTCGGCGTCACGCTGACCTGGCGGGAGTGGCTGGCGGTCACCGGTGTGATCGCCGGGATCGGCCTGCTGGGCACGTCGGCCGGAGCCGAGGGCGCCACGTCGGCCGGGACCCCGTTCAAGGTCGCGCTCATCGTGGCCGTCGTGGTCCTGGCCGGGGCCGGCCTGGCCGTGGCCCGGCTGCGTGGAGGGATCAGGACGCTGCTGCTCGGAACGGTGTCAGGCCTCGGCTACGGGCTGCTCGGCATCGCTGCCCGGGTGCTCACCGGGTTCGCGCCCCTCGCCCTGGTCAAGGATCCCGCCGCGTACGCGCTGGTAGCTGCCGGGGTCGTCTCCTTCGCGTTCTTCGCCACGGCCCTCGAGGGCGGCAGCGTGACGGCCGCCACCGCCGCCGTCATCCTGGCCGAGACGCTCCCGCCCGCCGTGATCGGCGTGATCTTCCTCGGCGACACGACCAGGCGCGGCCTGGAGCCGGTCGCCGTCGTCGGCTTCCTGCTCGCCGTGGCGAGCGCGCTCATGCTCGCCCGGTTCGGCGAGGCTGACACCGGCGAGGCTGACGCCGGCGAGGCTGACGCCGGCGAGGCTGACACTGGCGAGGCTGACGCCGGCGAGGTCGGCAACGCGGCAGCACTGCCCGCAGCCCGGCTCCCGGCATCGGGGAAAACGGTGGACAATCTGGACAGCAATCGGGAGCGACAGGTACAACTCAACCGTGACCTGCGGAAATGAGCTCAGATCTCGGGATAGCGACAGGTCACCAGCTGCGGGCATGTTATCCTGGTGGCCCGTGGACCTGCGGCCAAAGCCGCAACATCGCCGACCACGGGAGTCCCATCTTGGCCGCATCAATGCACGGCACCGGATCTGTACCCGGTCCAGGAGCACAGCCGAAGTCAGCCGCGTCAAAGGCGCCCGCCGCCAAGACCCAGCAGCCCCGGTCGGCTCCGGCCCGTCCGCGTCGCCCGCTGCCGGGCCAGTCCAGGCCCGTCCAGACCAAGCACCTGTTCGTGACCGGAGGCGTGGCCTCCAGCCTCGGCAAGGGGCTGACTGCCTCCAGCCTGGGCCGCCTGCTGAAGATGCGCGGCCTGCGCGTGGTCATGCAGAAGCTGGACCCGTACCTGAACGTCGACCCGGGCACGATGAACCCGTTCCAGCACGGCGAGGTATTCGTCACCGACGACGGCACGGAGACCGATCTCGACGTCGGTCACTACGAGCGGTTCCTCGACCTGCGGCTGTCGGGCGAGGCGAACGTGACCACCGGGCAGGTCTACTCCAGCGTGATCGCCAAGGAGCGGCGCGGCGACTATCTCGGCGATACCGTGCAGGTCATCCCGCACATCACCAACGAGATCAAGGACCGCATCCTGGCCATGGGCGGGCCCACGACCGACGTGGTGATCACCGAGGTAGGCGGCACCGTCGGTGACATCGAGAGCCTGCCCTTCCTTGAGGCGATCCGGCAGGTCCGGCACGAGATCGGCCGGGACCGCTGCTTCTTCCTGCACGTCAGCCTGCTGCCCTACATCGGCCCTTCCGGCGAGCTGAAGACCAAGCCAACCCAGCACTCCGTGGCCGCCCTGCGGTCCATCGGCATCCAGCCCGACGCGATCGTGGCGAGGTCGGACCGGCCCATCTCCGATGGCCTCAAGCGCAAGATCAGCCTCATGTGCGACGTCGACGAGGAGGCGGTCGTCTCCACGCCTGATGCCCCCTCCATCTACGACATCCCCGAGGTGCTGCACTCCGAGGGCCTGGACGCCTACGTGGTGCGGCGCCTTGACCTGCCGTTCCGTGACGTGGACTGGAGCGACTGGAACGAGCTGCTCCGGCGGGTGCACCGTCCGGCCCGGCAGGTGACCATCGCCCTAGTGGGTAAGTACGTCGACCTGCCCGATGCCTACCTGTCGCCGGCCGAGGCGCTGCGGGCCGGCGGCTTCGGCAACGACGCCAAGGTCGACATCCGCTGGGTGCCCAGTGACGACTGCCAGACCCCGGAGGGCGCGGCCCAGCACCTGGAGGACGTGGACGGCATCCTCATCCCTGGCGGCTTCGGCGTGCGCGGCATCGAGGGCAAGATCGGCGCGATCAGGTATGCCCGCGAGCAGGGCATCCCGATCCTCGGCCTGTGCCTGGGCCTGCAGTGCATGGTCATCGAGGTCGCCAGGCACCTGGCCGGCATCGCGGAGGCCAACAGCGCCGAGTTCGACGACACGACCCCGGACCCGGTCGTCGCCACCATGGCCGACCAGGAGGACGTGGTCTCCGGCGAGCGGGACATGGGCGGGACGATGCGCCTCGGCCTGTACCCGGCCAGCCTCAAGTCGGACACCATCGTGAGCCAGCTCTACGGCGCCTCGGTCGTCGACGAGCGGCACCGGCACCGCTACGAGGTCAACAACGCCTACCGCGCCCGGCTTGAGGAGGCTGGCCTGGAGTTTTCCGGGCTGTCGCCGGACGGTCGCCTGGTGGAGTTCATCGAGCTGCCACCGGACGCCCACCCGTTCTTCGTCGCCACCCAGGCGCACCCGGAGTTCCTGTCCCGCCCGACCCGCCCGCATCCCCTGTTCAGCGGCCTGATCGCCGCCGCGATCGCCCGCTCGCGCGCGGCCGAGAGCCCGGCCACCGCCGCGGCGACCGCCTGATGGACGCGGCCATCTTCGAGGACAAGCCGGAACAGTGGCCGGTCGAGTCCTCGACCGAGGTTTTCCGCAACCGGCTGATCGCCGTGCGCAACGACAAGGTCCGGATGCCCGGTAACCACGTGGCCGAGCGGACCGTGGTATCTCACCCGGGGGCCGTCGCTGTCTTGGCCCTCGACGATGACGGCCGGGCACTGTTGATCAGGCAGTACCGGCATCCCGCTGGCCGCCTCATGTGGGAGCTGCCGGCCGGGTTGCGCGACCACCCGGGGGAGCCGCTCGTCGAGGTGGGCAAGCGGGAGCTGAGGGAGGAGACGGGATACCAGGCGGCCACCTGGCACACCCTGGTTGACCACTACTCCTCACCCGGCATCAGCAATGAGCGGCTCCGGATCTTTTTGGCCCGCGACCTAGAGCTGGCGCCCGACTCGAGTTACGTCCGCACCGATGAGGAGTCCCTCATCGTCACCGGCTGGCTCCTGCTGCCCGACGCGATGCGGGCGATCTTGGGGGGCAAGCTGCACAACAGCGCGACGATAGCGGGCCTGCTGGCTGGCTACATCGCCTGGGCCTCAGGTTTCACCGGGCTGCGGGAGGCCGACGCGCCCGAAGAGTGAGCCGCTGGGGCCGCGACTTTTGCCCCTTGTGCCGCCATACTTGGCGATATGGACACCGGGGGCCTGCAGGGCTGGTATCTGGATCCGTTCCGTCTCCACGAGGCACGCTACTTCTCTTCCGGCCAGCCGACGAGGCTCGTGCGCGATGGGGGCACGGAAAGCTACGACGAGCCGCCGTCCGGAGCCTGGACGCCGGCTCCGGCGGTCGCGCTCGCCGACACCCATGACACCGTCTCCTTCGGTGCTGCCTCCCAGTCGCCGGCGGCCTACCACCCCGCTCGCTACGACGGTGACTCCGCACCGGGGCAGCGGCGGCGGTCGTGGCCGGGGATCGTGGCGGGCACCGTGCTGGTCGCGGCGGCCGCCGTCGGCGCCGTGGTGCTGGTGGATCCCTCGCGGGCCACAGCGCCGGGGACGGGCATTTCGCCCGTCGCGTTCGTGACCCAGTCGGCCAGGCAGACGCTGGCCCAGCGCACGGCCGACATCACGCTGTCCGCGAGCCTGCAGGCCGACAACCAGAGTGTCGTGATCCGGGCGACGGGGGAGATGGACAGCACCACCAATGCCTTCTTGCTGGACACGAAGGCCGACGTCCTCGGGCGCTCGATGACCGAGGACGAAATCGAGGTCCACGGGAACCTGTACTACACGCTGAGCACCAACGGGGTGGCGACGGGACTGCCCGGCGGCCGCCACTGGGTACAGCTGCCGCTGCCCAAGCAGACGTCGTCCGCGCCGGACATCACCGGAAGTGACCCTCTAGCTGCCCTGCGCTACCTCGCGGCTCAGGGTGCTTCCGTGCGGGCGATCGGAACGGAGGTCGTCGGCGGCGTGACCTGCAGCGGCTACGTGGTCACGTCCCCGCAGGCGCCGAGGCTGACGATGACGGCCTGGATTGACTCGCAGCGGCTACTGCGCGAGCTGAGCGTGCAGCAGGCCACCGGGGCCGGATCCGGTACCGGGGCCAGCGCGGGCACTGGGGCCAGCGCGGGCACTGGGGCCAGCGCGGGCACTGGTTTCAGCGTGGCGATGACGAGCTTCGTCATGGACTTCTCGAACTATGGCACGCCGGTGCGGATCACGCCGCCACCGAAGTCAGACACCATCTCCTTCACGGCCCTCGCCAAGTCCCTGGGCCCCGGCTCGCTCGATAACCTCCTCGGTCCCGCCTCTTCCTGAGCCGGCCTGGTCGGCCTCACAACACGGACGGGTCGGCCCGCACGTGCTCGAAGATCAGGCTGGTCTCGGTGTAGGCGACATCGGCGTTGCGGGACAGGCGCTCGACGAAGTCCCGCAGGGCCTGCGTGGACGCCGCCGCGACATGCAGCAGGAAGTCATCCTTGCCCGCCAGGAAGAAGACGTTAAGCACCTCGGGCAGCAGCGCCATCCCGGCCACGAACGACCGCAGGTGCCCGCGGGAGTCGGCCTGCAGCCTGACCGCGACCATCGCCTGCAAGGGTCGGCCCAGGGCCGCGGGGTCAATGTCGGCGTGGTAGCCGCGGATGACGCCACGCTCCCGCAGTGACCGCACCCGGGCCAGGCAGGTGGAGGCGGCGATGCCAGCCCGCTGGGCCAGGGCGTTGTTCGGCAGCCGTGCGTCCCGCGCGAGCTCGCGCAGGATCACCATGTCAGTCTCATCAATGTCGGCGGTCGGCCCGGTGGCCCGAACAGTCTTCGGCATGTCCCCCGTATCAGCCGAGCTTCCTGAACTTACTTGATCCATACGCCCACTCTACAGAATCATATTCTGGCATATTGGAACTTTTCCGACGATCATGCACAATTGAATTGCCGCAAAGTAGGTTGCTGTAAGCGAGAGGTAGTCAAACATGAAGGTCGGCGTTCCCAGCGAGATCAAGAACCACGAGTACCGGGTCGCGGCCACGCCGGCCGGGGTGCATGAGCTGACCCGCGCTGGGCACGAGGTCTTCATCCAGAAGGGTGCTGGCGATGGGTCGTCGCTGGACGACGAGGCCTACATCAAGGCTGGCGCGACGATCGTCCCCGACGCGGACGAGGTCTGGGGCGTCGCGGACATGGTCTTGAAGGTCAAGGAGCCGATCGCCGAGGAGTACCACCGGATGCGCCCGGGCCTGGTGCTGTTCACCTACCTGCACCTGGCGGCCGACCAGGCCTGCACGCAGGCCCTGATCGACAACAAGGTCACCTCGATCGCCTATGAGACCGTCCAGCTCGCGGACGGCAGCCTGCCGCTGCTGGCCCCGATGTCCGAGGTGGCTGGCCGCCTCGCCCCGCAGGTCGGCGCCTACCACCTGATGCGTCAGGGCGGCGGCTACGGCGCGCTGCTCGGCGGCGTCCCCGGCACGCACGCCTCCAAGGTGGTCGTGATCGGTGGCGGTGTCTCAGGCGCCCACGCCACCCAGATCGCCGTCGGCATGGGTGCCCAGGTCACCGTGCTTGACAGGAACGTCGCCCGGCTGCGCCAGCTCGACGCCTTGTACGCGGGCCGCATCCAGACCGTCGCGTCGAACGCCTACGAGGTCGAGAAGGCCGTCGTCGACGCTGACCTGGTCATCGGCGCGGTCCTCGTGGCTGGCGCGAAGGCCCCCAAGGTCGTCTCCAACGAGCTGGTCTCCCGGATGAAGCGCGGCTCGGTGCTGGTGGACATCTCGATCGACCAGGGCGGCTGCTTCGAGGACTCGCACCCGACCACCCACGCCAACCCGACGTTCCGCGTGCACAACTCGGTGTTCTACTGCGTGGCCAACATGCCGGGCGCGGTGTCCCACACCTCCACCTTCGCGCTCACCAACGTGACCCTGCCCTACGCGGTGTCGCTGGCCGGCCACGGCTGGACGGGCGCGCTGCGGGCGGACCCGGCGCTCGCCGCTGGCCTGTCCACCCACGACGGCGTGCTGACCAGCGCCCCGGTCGCTGAGGCCCACGGCCTGGCGTACACCCCGATCGCGTCAGTCCTGAGCTAGGTCGCCAGAGCGTCCCAGGCCGGAACCGCCGTCCCCTTTCCCCGGGGGGACGGCGGCTCTTGCGTTGGCGCACCGGGGCCCGCGGGCGTCGGCGCATCACGGCGCTGCAGGTGGCAAACTCGGGATGTGGCGGAAGTGACGGTCGAATCGGCGTGCGGCGGATACCTGCAGCACCTGACCGTCGAGCGGGGACTGGCGGCCAACACGACCGAGTCTTACCAGCGGGACCTGCGGCGCTACGCCGCCCACCTGGCGTCCCGCGGTGTCCTCGTGCTCGCTGGCGTGGCGACGGCGGACGTCGCGGAATTCCTGGCCACCCTGCGCACCGGGGACGGCGAGCATCCGCCGCTGGCCGCCAGCTCGGCGGCGCGCGCTGTCATCGCCGTGCGCGGGATGCACGCGTACGCGCTCAGGTCCGGCCTGGCCGGCGCTGACCCCGCCGCCGAGGTGGCACCGCCCGCCCCGCCGCGCCGGCTGCCCAAGGCCATCGCGATCGCGGACGTGGAGCGGCTGCTCGAGGCGGCCGGGGCGGTAGAGGACCCGGATCCGCGCGTGCTGAGAGACCGGGCGCTGCTTGAGTTCCTTTACGGGACCGGCGCGCGGATCTCCGAGGCCACCGGGCTTGACCTCGACGACCTGCAGATCACCACCCCGTCCGGCCAGGAAGAACGAAACGATCCGGCGGTGGTACTGAACGGCAAGGGCGGCAAGCAGCGCTTCGTCCCTGTCGGCAGCTACGCGGTGCGCGCCCTGGATGCCTACCTCGTCCGCGCCCGGCCGGCCCTGGCCCGGCGCGCGAGCCGCGCGGCTCCCGCCGTCTTCCTCAACGCGCGCGGCGGCCGACTGACCAGGCAGGGGGCGTGGGGAGTGCTGACGCAGGCCGCGGAGCGCTGCGGATTGGCCGGCATTTCCCCGCACACGCTGCGGCACTCATTCGCGACGCACCTCCTCGACGGCGGCGCCGATATTCGGGTGGTCCAGGAATTGCTGGGTCATGCCTCGGTCGCCACCACGCAGGTCTACACTCTGGTCACAGTGGACAAACTTCGCGAGGTATACGCGGCGGCACATCCCCGGGCGCTCGGTTAGCGGGCCCGCTGAGCGCGGCCGGGTGGCCTTAGCACAGGGGGCCTGGGCGCGGCAGGCAGGCCGGGTAACAAATTAATATCCCGGCGTGCGGCGAGCCTCCTTGCCCCGGTTCCTTATAGCGCTTACTGTCGCGAGCAGGTTTTGCAGCTGGGTCGACGTGGCTCGATAACGAGCCCCGGGGAGGTTTATCGCTGGTGGCAGCTACCCGCGCTATCGAGCTCTTGCCTGGTGACATCGGGCCGACAGGGCGGCCCCTACCGCACTTTCCCACTCCGGCGCCGCTGGCCACCCACGGCCCGGCCCGGATCGTGGCGATCTGTAACCAGAAGGGTGGCGTCGGCAAGACGACGACGACCATCAATCTGGGCGCGGCGCTGGCCGAGCAGGGTCGCCGGTGCCTGCTCGTGGACTTCGATCCGCAGGGCGCGCTCTCGGTCGGGCTGGGCATTCAGCCGCACGACATCGACATGACCGTCTACAACCTGCTCATGGACCGCGGCGTCGGCCCGCAGGATGTGCTGTTCAACACGGGCGTCGAGAACCTGGACCTGCTGCCGAGCAACATTGACTTGTCCGGCGCGGAAGTCCAGCTGGTGCACGAGGTTGGGCGCGAGTTCATCCTCGGCGGCGCGCTCAAGCCGATCGTCCCGGACTACGACTACATCCTGATCGACTGCCAGCCCTCGCTCGGCCTCCTGACGATCAACGCCCTTGCCTGCGCCACCAGCGTGCTCATCCCGCTGGAGTGCGAGTACTTCGCGATGCGCGGCGTGGCGCTGCTGATGGAGACCATCGACAAGGTGCGCCAGCGGCTCAACCCGAGCCTGGCCATCGACGGGCTCCTTGGCACCATGTACGACTCCCGGACCCTGCACACCCGCGAGGTGCTCGGGTCGGTCGTCAACGGCTTCTCCGACAAGGTCTTCCACACCGTAATCAATCGCACCGTCAGGTTTCCTGACGCTACCGTGGCTGGAGAGCCAATCACCAGCTTCGATTCAGGATCCATGGGCGCGAACTCCTACCGGGAGCTGGCCAAGGAGGTACTTGAGCGGTGGCGGCAGACAGGGGACGGTCACGCCGGGTAAGTATCCCCGGGGTCGCAGAGCTACTGCGCCCCGCCGCACCCGAGCCAGCCGCTTCCGGTGAACGAGCGGCGACCGGCAGGGAAAGGCATGACCACAAGATCACTGTCTACTTGTCCGCTTCCGAACTGCTGGATCTTGAGCACGCCCGGCTGGCCCTGCGTCGGCTTGGCATCGTTATCGACCGTGGCCGGCTCGTCCGCGAGGCCATCGCTGTCCTCCTCGCCGACCTGGATGCGCGCGGCCGGGACAGCCTGCTTGCCCGCCGCATCGGCGCGCAGGAAAGCACCGGAGACGAGACGGACGCGCTAACGTCGTAAAGGTGGCGACGATGGCGGGTGAGAAGGTGTCCGACGGCAAGCCGGAGGGAAAGCAGGCACCGTCCGGCGGGACAGCCGAGGGCGGCGCGGCCCGGGGCAAGGCGGCCAATGACCTGACCGGGGGCGACGCCGGCGACGCCCCCCGCGGCGCGAACGCCTTCGAGGTCCACCTCGATGTCTTCGAGGGACCTTTCGACCTGCTACTCGGCCTGATCTCCAAGCACAAGCTGGACATCACCGAGGTCTCGCTTTCCAAGGTCACCGATGAGTTCATCGCCTACATCCGGCAACGCTCCGGTGGCTGGGACCTGGATCAGGTCAGCTACTTCCTCCTCGTCGCGGCGACGCTGCTTGACCTGAAGGCCGCGCGGCTGCTGCCGTCCGGAGAGGTGGAGGACGAGGAGGACCTCGCCCTGCTTGAGGCCAGGGACCTGCTGTTCGCCCGGCTGCTGCAGTACCGGGCCTACAAGGAAGTCGCGGCGATCATGGCCGGACAGATGGCCGCGGCGGCCAAGCGGTTCCCCCGGCGCGTCCCGCTGGAGCCGCGGTTCGCTCAACTGCTGCCTGAGGTACTGTTTACCCTTGGCGCGCAGGAGTTCGCCGCGCTCGCCGCGCGGGCGCTGACCCCGAGGAAGCCGCCGACCGTATCGACGGAGCACATCCACCAGGCGTTCATCTCGATCCGGGAGCAGGCAGTCTTCATCGGAGGCAGGCTCAAGGGACTGGGACGCGCCTCGTTCCGCGAGCTGACGGCCACCGCCAGCGGCAACTACGAGGTCGTCGCGTCGTTCCTGGCCCTGCTCGAGCTGTACCGCGAGGACGTAGTCACATTCGAGCAGGTGATGCCCCTGGGCGAGCTGTACGTGACGTGGACCGGCGGGGACCGCGATGTGGTTCTGGCGCCCCCGGGAGCCGGTAGCGTCGGTGAGGCAACGCAAAGCGAAGACGAGGACTACAGGTGAGCAGCGATAATCCGGTGGCGAGGGCAGGCCAGCCCGTCCCGGACGACAGGCCGGCGGGCGAGGCCGCGCCGGCACCCGGCCAGGACGGCCCGGGGGAGATCCCGCCGCCGGTTGACGGCTACGTCCTGAGCGAGGGCGACGCCCTGGCTGCCAGCGACGCGCTGAGCGAGGGCGACGCCCTGGCTGCCAGCGACGCGCTGAGCGACGGCGACGGCCTGGAGGACGGGAACAGTGACGATGCGGGGCCGGGGCTGCGCGCGGCGCTCGAGGCCATCATGCTCGTCGCCGACGAGCCGGTCCCCGAGGTCCTGCTCGCGCAGGTGCTTGAGCGGCCGCGCGGCGAGGTCGGCGCGGTGCTGCGGGAGTTGCGCGCGGAATACACCACCCAGGGCCGGGGGTTTGACCTCAGGGAAGTCGCTGGCGGGTGGCGGTTCTACACCCGAACGGACTGCGCTGCGCTGGTCGAGCGGTTCGTCAGGGACGGCCAGGAGGTGCGGCTGACCCAGGCCGCGCTGGAAACGCTGGCGGTCGTCGCCTACCGGCAGCCCGTGAGCCGCGCCCGGGTGTCAGCGGTACGCGGCGTCAACTGCGACGGCGTGATGCGGACCCTGGTACTGCGCGGCCTGGTGGAGGAGTCTGGTACCGACACGGAGACCGGCGCGATCCTCTACCGGACGACCGGTTACTTCCTGGAGCGGATGGGCCTGACCGGCCTGGCGGACCTGCCGGACCTCGCCCCGTTCCTCCCCGACGACTTTGCCGACATTGAGGATAATTGATGGCAATGGGCACACGAGGGCGTACTGGCGGCGGACGCGGTGCTGGCGAGCGCGGTTCCCGCGGCCAGGGTTCTGGCACGCCGCGATCGCACCGCGACATCAGCCACCTGTCTCCCGAGGCACAGGCCAGGATCAGGGAAATGCTGGCGATCGACTGGGACGCCAGCGACGAGGAGTTCGCCCGGGCCGCCAAGGCGAGCAAGAGCGCTGACACCGACCGCGACGGGCTGACCGACGTGCCCGACGGCGTCCGGCTGCAGAAGGTGCTGGCCGCGGCGGGCGTGGGCAGCCGCAGGCATTGCGAGGAGCTGATCGGGGCCGGGCGGGTCGAGGTCGACGGGCACATCGTCCGCAGGTTCGGTGCTCGCGTCGACCCGGAGACCCAGATCATCCGGGTGGACGGCAAGCGGATCCCGGCCCGCCAGGACGTCGTGTACCTGGCCTTCAACAAGCCCGCCAAGGTACTGACCGCGATGTCGGACGAACGCGGCCGATCGACCATCATCGACTATCTCGGCGACCGGGCCGAGCGGCTGTTCCACGTGGGCCGCCTCGACTACGACACCGAGGGGCTCATGCTCCTGACCAACGACGGGGAGCTCGCGCACCGGCTCGCGCACCCCTCTTACGAGGTGGCCAAGACCTACCAGGCCGAGGTGCCAGGCCCGGTGCCCAAGTCGCTCGGGCAGACCCTGGCCCGCGGCGTTGAGCTTGAGGACGGCGTCGCGGTCGCGGACAAGTTCCGGGTGCTCGACCAGGTCGGATCGCGCGCCCTAGTGGAGATCACCCTGCACGAGGGGCGCAAGCACATCGTCCGCCGGATGCTCGCCGAGGTCGGGCACCCCGTCAGCCGCTTGGTCCGCACGGACGTCGGCCCGGTCCGGCTGGGCAACCTGCGGCCCGGCACGACCCGTGACCTGACGACCAAGGAGATCGGCGAGCTCTACGCGGCCGTCGGCTTGTAGGCTCGGCATCCGCGGTTGAACGGCACTGGCGCCGGGCACCGGCGGTAGTCTGAAGAGCCAGGAGTTAGAGGAGATCAGGCACGTGGCAGTCCGGGCAATTCGCGGCGCGACCCAGGTTGACGCCGATGAGCGTGAGGCGATCCTTGAGGGGACGGCGGAGCTCGTCGCTGAGGTAATGAACCGTAACGACCTGACAACGGATGACGTGATCAGCGTCCTGTTCACGGTCACTCCCGACCTGAGGGCTGAGTTCCCGGCCCTTGCCGCGCGCAAGACCGGCTTCCACGCGGTGCCGCTCATGTGTGCCACCGAGATTCCGGTTCCCGGGGCCATGCCTCGCGTTGTCCGGCTGATGGCGCACGTGGAGACCGACCGCCCCCGCGCCGAGATCCAGCACGTCTACCTGCGCGGCGCCATCGCGCTGCGGCTGGACATCGCCCAGTGAGCGACTAGAGGACTGAGCGGGGGGCGCGGTGAGCGGACTGGAGCGGGTCCTGGTGATCGGGGCGGGCCTGATCGGCACGTCCATCGCGCTCGCCCTGCGTGAGCGCGGCCACCAGGTCTGGCTGGCTGACCGTGACTCGGCGACCGCCCGGCTCGCCTCCGACCTTGGCGCCGGGATGGTTGCCCCTGACCTGCGGGACGCCAAGGGGATCGCGGACGTGGCGGTGCTCGCCATGCCCCCCGACTTCGTGGCCGCCGGGCTGGCGTTCGCCCAGGAGTGCGCGGTGGCCGACGTCTACACCGACGTGGCGAGCGTCAAGGCCATGCCGGTCAGGCAGGCCCGCGAGGCCGGCTGCGACCTGGAGACCTACGTGCCCGGCCACCCGCTGGCCGGGCGGGAGAAGCGGGGTCCCGCCGCGGCCCGCTCTGACCTGTTCCTCGGCCGGACATGGGCGTTGTGCCCCCTGCGGGAAAATGCGCCGTTCGCCGTGGACGCGGTGACTGACCTGGCGCTGGCCTGCGGCGCGGTCCCGCTCCGTGTTGACCCGCGGACGCACGATGAGTGGGTCGCGCTGGTGTCGCACGCGCCGCACCTGGTCTCCGTGGCCATGGCCGCCCGGCTGGCAGGCCCGGGCGTGCCCGCCCAGGCGCTGCAGCTGGCCGGGCAGGGACTGCGGGACGTGACCCGGGTGGCGGCCGGTGACCCGGCCCTGTGGGCGCAGATCCTCGCGGGGAACGCCGGGCCGGTCGCCGAGGTGCTCAGCGCGGTCGCGGCCGACCTGGATGCGGCCGCCCGTGAGCTGGCGGCCGCCGCGGGCGCCACCGGGGCGGCGCCGGGGATGGCCATGGTGACCGGCCTGCTCGGCCAGGGCAACGCGGGAGTCGCGCGCATCCCGGGCAAGCACGGCGGAACGCCGCCCGAGCTGGCCGTGGTCCAGGTCGTCATCGCCGACAAGCCAGGCGAGCTGGCCCGGCTGTTCAACACGGCGGGCGAGGCCGGGATCAACATCGAGGACATCAGGATCGAGCACTCACCTGGCCTGCCGGTCGGCGTGGCCGAGCTGTCGGTCCGCCCGTCAGCGGTAGCCGCGCTGCTCGACGCGATGGAAGCCGGCGGCTGGCCCGTCCGCCGCTAGTGGCCTAAAACCGGTCGGCCGGTGGCCGGCGGCGGCGATAAGCTCTTGACATGAGTGACAGCACGCAGGACGACGCCACGGCGGCGACCGAGGACGCGCAGCAGGCGGCCGGGGCCGCCGCGGCGCAAGAAGGCGGCCCCGGCGCCGCGGAAGAGGGCGGCCCGGCCGCCGATCCAGCCGACCTCGATGACGTGAAGCGCAAGTTCCGCGAGGCACTCGACCGCAAGAAGCAGGCCAGCGCCAAGGATGCGGCGTCGGGTGGCGCTCGCGCCGCGGGCAAGGCCCACGCGGCCGGCGGGCCGGCCACCAGCCGCCGCCAGTTCCGCCGCAAGAGCGGCTGACCCGGGGCGCGTCATATTCCGCTGCTTATGGGTCGACTCGCGGATTGGCGAGGAGTAGCGTACACAGAGTGACTGACCCCTTCTTGCGTTCGGACTATGACGATGAGTCTGGATCCGAGGCCCAGCCGGCGGCCAGGATCGACGAGCTCGCTCGCAAGTCCGGGCTGCCGAGGTCCCTGCTCGACACGGCGCCCGCCGAGATCCTCGCGGACATCGCGGAGGCAGTAGCCCGGGCAGAGTCGTGGTCGGACCTCGCCGACAGCATCTACGACGTGCTTGAAGCGGCCGGGTTCCACCAGCACGATCCGTACAACGCCGAGGGCGGTGGCGGCTTCCACATCAACACGATCCTGCGCGACGACGGCATCCTGGTGTCCTGGGCGTCTAGGCGGCACACGGTCTACGAGCCCGGCTCGTTCGAGGTCACGACCGAGCGGATCGTGCAAACGGCGCTCCTGGCCATCTTGGTGGCGTGCGGTTTCTCGGCCGAGCAGATACCTGACGATGAGGACTTCGCCGCCTACATCCTGGTGACCGGCCGTAGCGGCGAGCCCGGGCTGCTGGCGGCCCGCGACTGATCAGGCAATGCCGCGCGGCGCGGACGGTACCCTTCTCTAGTGGGAATTTCAACGCCAGGCGGGCTGGTCATCGCGGTAGACGGGCCGTCGGGTTCGGGTAAGTCGAGCGCGTCGCGGGGCGCCGCAGTCGCTCTCGGCCTGCGTTACCTGGACACCGGGGCTACGTACCGGGCGCTGACCTGGTGGCTGATCTCCCGCGGGGTCGACCTCGAGGACCGCGCGAGCATCGCTGGCAACGCCGCGACGCCGCCGATCGAGGTAAGCACCGATCCGAACGACCCGTGGACCCGGGTTGAGGGACATGACGTGTCAGCCCAGATCCGCGAGCGGGAGATCTCGACCCGGGTCAGCGCCGTGGCGTCGGTTCCTGAGGTCCGCGCGCACCTCATCCACCTGCAGCAGGCCATCATCGCCGCCGCGTTGCCTGGCATCGTGGCCGAGGGCCGCGACATCGGCACCGTGGTGGCCCCGGCCGCGGCGGTGAAGGTCTTCCTGACCGCCGCGAGCACCGCCCGGGCCGCCAGGCACGCCGGGGACCAGGGCACGAGCCTCACGCAGACGGAGGCGGACCAGGACCGCCGTGACCGGCTCGACGCGGCTCAGTCCGCCATGGCGCACGACGCGGTGCTCATCGACTCAACCGACATGACGCTGGCTGAGGTGATCGACCAGATCACCGGCCTGGCCCGCGAGCGGACGCTACGGGGGAGCACCGTGGCGGACAGCACGTTCGCGAGCACAGGGAGAAAACTCAATGATTAATCAGAACGGGCCCGGCGACTCATCCCCGGCGGGCCGCTGGGTAGACGCCGGCTGGGACGACGCCGACGACGACTGGGAGGACGCCGGCCTCGATGACGATGAGGACCTCGATGACGACGAGGACCTCGACGAATCCGAGTTCCAGGACTTCGACTCCGCGGGCGAAGATGAGCTAGGCCAAGCGGACGCCATCGTCGTCCGCGCGACCACCGCGGACGGCGACCCGAGCGCCGCACCCCAGCCCGGCTTCGTCGACACGCCAGCCGGCCAGCCCGTGCTCGCGGTCGTCGGCCGCCCCAACGTCGGCAAGTCGACGCTGGTCAACCGCATTCTCGGAAGCCGTCAGGCGGTCGTGCAGGACGTGCCGGGCGTGACCCGCGACCGGGTCGCCTACGACGCGATGTGGCGGGGCCGCACGTTCACCCTCGTGGATACGGGCGGCTGGGAGGCCCGGGCACAGGGCCTGTCCGCTCAGATCGCCGAGCAGGCCAAGGCCGCGGTCGAGCTCGCTGACGCCGTCTTGTTCGTCGTCGACGCCCGAGTCGGGGCGACGGACGAGGACGAGGCCGTCGCTCGGGTGCTGCGCCGCTCGGGCAAGCCCATCATCCTGGCGGCCAACAAGGTCGATGATCAAAAGAGCGAAGCGGACGCGATGTCACTGTGGTCGCTCGGCCTTGGCGAGCCGTTCGCGGTCAGCGCCCTGCACGGCCGGGGCAGCGGCGACCTGCTCGACCTGGTGCTCGACGCGCTGCCCGAGGCACCGCCCGAGCGTATCGGCGTAACCGGCGGGCCACGCCGGGTGGCGCTGATTGGCCGTCCCAACGTCGGCAAGTCCAGCCTGCTGAACCGGCTGGCGGGCGAGAACCGGGCGCTGGTCAACCCGATGGCCGGCACCACCCGTGACCCGGTGGACGAGATCATCCAGCTGGGCGGCAAGGCCTGGCGGTTCGTCGACACCGCCGGCATCAAGCGGCGCTTTCGCGAGAGCCAAGGCGCGGACTACTACGCCGCGCTGCGCACCTCCTCGGCCCTGGACCGGGCCGAGGTCGCGGTCGTGCTGATCGACGCAAGCGAGCCGCTCACCGACCAGGACCTGCGCATCCTGACGATGGTCATCGATGCTGGCCGCGCGCTGGTGATCGCCTACAACAAGTGGGACCTGACCGACGAGGAGCGGCGGCATTACCTCGAGCGGGAGATCGAGCGGTCCCTCTATTCCGCGCGCTGGGCCCCGCGGGTGAACATCTCCGCCGAGACGGGCCGCAGCGTCGCCAGGCTCGTGCCCGCCCTGGAGACGGCCCTCGCCAGCTGGGACCGGCGAGTGCCCACCGGGCAGCTGAACGCGTGGATCACCCGCCTGGTGCAGGCCACCCCGCCCCCCATGCGCGGCGGCAGGCAGCCCAAGATCCTGTTCGCCACCCAGGCCGGGACCAGGCCGCCGCACATCGTGCTGTTCACGACCGGGTTCCTCCAGGAGACCTACCGCCGCTTCATCGAGCGCAGCCTGCGCGAGGAGTTCGGCTTCGAGGGCACCCCGGTCAAGGTCACCATGCGCATTCGCGAGAAGAGGAAGGCCGGCGGCTCCTCCCGCCGCTAGTGCCGGTTATGCTGCCTGCTGACAAGCTCGCCCAGCTGGACCGGGAGCGGGTGTGGCACCCGTACGCGCCGATGCCAGGGACCACGGCACCGCTGCCGGTCGCGTCCGCGTCCGGCGTGCGGCTGCGGCTGTCCTCCGGCGCGGAGCTGGTGGACGGGATGTCCTCGTGGTGGGCCGCGATTCACGGCTACGGGCACCCGCTGCTTGATAGCGCGGCCCGTGACCAGCTGGGGCGGATGAGCCACGTGATGTTCGGCGGGCTAACGCACGAGCCCGCCGTGCGGCTGTGCGAGCGGCTCGCCACGCTCGCGCCTGACCGGCTTGAGCACGTGTTCCTGTGCGACTCCGGGTCGGTCTCTGTCGAGGTCGCGATCAAGATGTGCCTGCAGTACTGGCGGTCGGCCGGGCAGCCGGGCAAGCGGCGGCTGCTGACCTGGCGTGGCGGCTACCACGGCGACACGTTCATGGCGATGTCGGTGTGCGACCCCGAGGGCGGGATGCACCGCATCTGGGACGGGGTGCTGCCAAGCCAGGTGTTCGCGGGACTGCCGCCGGCCGGGTTCGGCGCCGGAGTGGACCCGGGGTACGCCGCTTCGCTCGCTGGACTGATCGAGGAGCACGCCGCTGAGCTGGCGGCGGTCATCGTCGAGCCGGTCGTGCAGGGCGCGGGCGGCATGCGATTTCACGACCCCGGGTACCTGCGGGTGCTCCGGGAGGCCTGCGACGCCCATGGCGTGCTGCTGATCTTCGACGAGATCGCGACCGGCTTCGGCCGGACTGGCGAGCTGTTCGCGGCCGGGCACGCCGGAGTCTCCCCGGACGTGATGTGCGTCGGCAAGGCCCTGACCGGCGGATACCTGACGCTGGCGGCCGCGCTGTGCAGCTCGCGGGTCGCGCAAGGGATCTCCGCGGGTGAGCTGCCCGTGCTCGCGCACGGCCCGACGTTCATGGGCAACCCGCTGGCTTGCGCGGTGGCCAACGCCTCCTTGGACCTGCTGCTCGGGCAGTCCGGTGACGGCCCCGCCGACACGCCAGTCGTCGCCTACCCGCGGGGATGGCGGGCGGAGGTGCGACGGATCGAGACGGGACTGCGGGCAGGCCTGGCCCCCGTGGCGGGCCTGCCCGCGGTCACCGACGTGCGTGTCCTTGGCGCGATCGGCGTCGTCCAGGTCGACCATGAGGTCGACATGGCCGCTGCCACCGCGGCGGCCGTGCGCGCGGGAGTGTGGCTACGGCCGTTCCGGGACCTGATCTACACGATGCCCCCCTACGTGACCAGCGACGACGACCTGGCGCTTATCTGCGCCGGAGTATTCGAGGCCGCGCGCTGCTGACCCTCGCCACGGCGCGGGCCCGGGAAGTAGTGACCGCCCCGGTGACGTTCGCCGTACGGCCAGTCCTCCGGTGGCCAGCTGCCCGGTGGGCGGCCGGAGTGCTGGTGGTCGGGCGCAGCGGCCGGATCGGCTGGGCTAGCGGCCGGATTGTCGGCGGTGATGTGGAACCAGACCGTGGTGCCGTCGGAGTCCCGCCGGTAGCCCCACTGGGACGCTAGCTGCTGTACCAGGTACAGGCCCTGGCCCTCGCCCGCGAGGGCGTCCCCCTTGACGACCGGCGTGCCGGCTGATCCGTCATCCACCACCTCGATCAAGATCCCGTCGGGCAGATTCAGTATCACGACGGTGACCGCACCGCCCGGCCTGCCTGAGTCGGTATGCAAGATCGCGTTGGTCACGAGCTCCGAGGTGAGTAATGTCGCCGCGTCCGAGTCGATGCTGGGCAGCGCGGCGCTGCGCAGGGTCTTGATGATGAACCCCCGTACGCGCGATACCTGCTCTGGCTCTCCTGCCACGGTGACCGACCCAAGGATCGCCGCTCGGGTCCTCGCATCGGACCGTTGCTGGCGGCCTCCGGCTGGTCTGTCCATCTGCTCGCTCCTCCCATTGCAACAAGGGTGTGGGCTGGCAATGCGCATTCCTAAAAGTCGCCGGGGCCGTATTTCTACCTACAGCTCCGCGCGTGTCCTATACCTACGTGCTATACCTAGCGTTATACCTAGCGCGCTAGTTCCGTATTGCAGTCGTTGGTATCGGTAGGTCATTCATGTCGGACACGGCCCCCCGCGTCAATATGATGATGGTGCCGCAAGCGTACCGAGCGCAAGTGCGTCAGGGAAATTTTGCGGATGAAATCCCGTTTGGGATTTCCTACAGCGGGATCGCGATGTATGGTACTGCTTGTCAG
>Ga0335072_10005377_pt1 | contig 18867 bp, 14 predicted proteins | sample Lox_Sample_21_FD_206725 | JGI IMG/M metagenome (GOLD analysis project Ga0335072, IMG submission 206725) | Soil microbial communities from Loxahatchee National Wildlife Refuge, Florida, United States - Lox_Sample_2.1 | ecosystem: Environmental > Terrestrial > Soil > Wetlands | place: USA... | reverse complement strand
AAGGCGCCCGGTGACCGGTACGCCAGCTGCCGCGAGTTCGCGGCGGCGCTCCGGCTGGCGCTCAGCGCCGGTGACAGGGCTGCAGGTGGTGGTCAGGAGGGTCGTGGTCAGGAAGGTCAGCCTGACCACCCGGCGGAAGCAACTCAGCCGCTGGTCGGCTCGCCCGCGGGCCCTGGCGGGCCAGCCACGGCGCCAGCTAGCGTGGTGCGGCCGTGGTGGCGTTCGCCAGCGCCGCTGGCCGGAATCTGCGCGGCGGCCCTGGTAGTAGCCGCGGGCGGGTACCTGCTCGCCGGCGGCGGGCATGCTGGAGGCGCTGGCGAATCGCCGCAGGACACCGCTGCGCTGGTGTCACCGGGCTGCACCACGGCGACGGCCAGGGCCCCGAACGTCACCGGAGTTTCGGCGACCACTACCGCACTAGCGGGCCCGCCGTTCGGCGTCGCTGTCACTGCCTCCGGCCGGTACTCGTTTGTTACCACCGGGAATTCCGTGACGGTACTCCGCGACGCTGCGGGGATGGCTCCGGCGGTCGTCAGGACTATCAGTGTTCCCGGCGCGAGCAAAGGTGTCACTCTCACCCCCGATGGCCGCTTCGCTATCGCGGCGGCCGGGAGGGGGGCGGTGGTCATCGACGTCGCGGCTGCTGAGAACGGCCTGCCTGACCCGGTCGCAGGCGTGCTCAGGAGCCCGAAGGGTTCCGGCGCGGTCGAGGTGCTGATCTCACCTGACGGCCGGTACGCGTTCGTCACACTCCAGAGCAGCGCTGAGATGGCAGTGTTCAACCTTGCAGCAGCGCTCAGCACCCGTTTCGGCTCGGCGGATTTCATCGGCTACGTTCCGCTAGCGGCTCAGCCGGTCGGCATGAGCATTCATGGCACCTGGCTTTACGTCGTCAGCCTGACCGGGAAGCTTGCCGTGGTGAACCTGAGCAAGGCTGAGACCGACCCTGGCGGCTCGGTTGTCGCAACGGTGCGCGCAGGCTGCGGCTCCGCCCGTGCCATGGTCTCCGGCAACGGCAAGATCGTCTGGGTCACGGCCCGGCAAAGTGACGCCTTGCTCGCGTTCAGCGCGCCGGAATTGCGGACGGATCCTGAGCACGCGCTGATCGCAAAGGTCATGGTTGGCGAGACGCCGCTGGGAGAGACACTGGTTGACCACGGCGCCCGGATCCTGGTTGCTGACAGCAACCTGAACCACCTGGCGGGCGAGTCGCCGAACGTGGCCGTCGTGAGCACCGCCAAAGCTCTCAGCGGTCAGCCGGCCTTGCTCGGTTACCTGCCTGTCGGCAGGGTACCCAGGCAGTTCGCGGTCGAGCCGGGCGGCCGGGTTGTGCTGGTCACAGTTCAAGGCGCTGGCCAGCTCGAAGCTGTCAACATCGATGGCTTGCCATGACCACTGGTGCCGTAACATCGGGCCGATGGGAGAGCTGCCATGAGAGCTGCACCATCACGCAGCACGCGCAGGCCTAAGCCCCGCCGCCATCGAGCGCGGCGCTTCGTCGTCGGGCTCGTGATTATCATCGTGGTCCTGGTGGTGCTCGACTTCGCCGCGAGGGTCGCGGCAGAGAACGTGATGGCAAGCAAGATCCAGCAGCAGGGCCTGCAGCACAAGCCGGGCGTCACCATCGACGGCTTCCCGTTCCTGACCCAGCTTGCGAGCAGGCATTTCGGTGAGGTCAACCTCACCGACGCCGATCAGACCGAAGGCCCGCTTACCATTACTGCCATCAATGCGACCGCGCGTAACATCAAGCTCAATTCCTACGCGTTCTCCAGCGGCACAATCGGCTCACTGTCCGGCACCGCTTTGATCAGCTTTGCCTCGCTCGGCAACACGCTGACGCAGCAGGTGGGCCCTCTTGCGTCGGTGCTGAAGGGTGCCGGGCTGGCCCTGACGGCCGCGGGACCGGCCGAGGTCAAGGCAACTCTGAATCTGCTGGTCACGTCAGGCTCGGCCACCTGGCGCGTGAGCCAGCTGAGCGGCAACCGGCTGAACGTGCGACTCGTCGGCAGCAGCGATCTGCCGTCGTCGCTGCTCGGATCGATCCAGAACATCACCCTGCAGGTGCCCAAGCTGCCGCTCGGGCTCACCATCGACAGCGTTCAGGTCACAGGGGCGGGACTGGTCGGGCGAATAAGCGGACGTGACGTTCCGTTCGGCAGCTGACCTCCTGAGCTTCAGATACCAGTCGCTAGCCCACGGTGACCTTGACCCCGGCCGAACTGGAGTCGTAGTGCGTCGCGTTCCCCGGGTAAAAGGCTGACCAGGTCGCGCCGAAGGTGTCCGTGATGGTCGCGCTGAACTTGCCGGCCGAATTGGTAGTGACCTTGACGATCCAGTACGAGTTCTTGGCCCCCGGCTTGCGGTAAACGATCTGCACTCGCTGGTGGCCATACCCAACCCAGCGGCTGGTGTCTTGCAGCAGCTGACCGCTGATCGTCAGCTTGCCGCCCTTGGCTACCTTCCGCGCCGATACTTTCAGGGACGTAATCTTCGTCTGATATTTCCAGGCCAGCACTGGCGGGCTGACCGAACTAAGCAATTCCGCCCCGGCCTGCGGGGTAAACGAGGCCCGGTAGTACGCCCTGGCCAGCTTCACGGTGAAGCTGCCTGCGTAGGCAGCTTCCACTGTCGCGATGCCGCAACTGCTGCCGGCTGCGGAGTTGAGCTCGCTAACCTTGCCCAGCTGGTGCCACGGACCGGATTTGCTGGCTGAATACTGAATCGTGATGGTGCCGGGCACGCCGCTCTGGCCGCCCGCCGGAAGGTCCGCGATTCCGACACAACCTTTGACGGCGACCGTCCGCGCAGACGTCACGCCTGCGGAGAAGTGAGTCAGGGACGTTGCACGGTCAACCGTGATCGGGCTGGTCGCGGCTTCCGCCGGTGCGAGGTACGGGAAGCTGCCCGACTGCTGGTACTGGGCGTTGTTGAAGTAGACCAGGACTGCGCCAGATTCCGTCGCCGCAAATGTCGCGGAGAAGCTCCCGTCCGCCGCGGTAACCGGGATGGACACGCGCGGGTATCCGGGGGCGACCACGACGACCGGCATCCAGCCAAGGCCTTGCCAGCTAGTTGCGGGCTCGTAGGCCAGCGTGCCGGAAACTGTCACCTGCTGGCCATAGCTGGTATTCGTGGTGCTGACTGTCGCCGTGAGCCCGGTCGGCGTAGTCGCCGCTGTGACAGTCACCGGCACCGAACTCGCGGACGCGAGCGTGCCGCCCGAAACGCTGGCGGTGAACGTGTCGGCATAGTTGGCTGACTCGGTGAAGTCGCCGCTGGCGTCAGTCTCCGTCTGCTGCGACTGGCCCTCCGAGTTCGTGACAAGCACTTGCTGCCCCGCCAGCGGCTCGGTCGAGCCGTCTGGCCACAGCCCCGTTACAGTCCCGGACAGTGACGTGCTAGGGCCGGCATAGCCAAGGACAGCCGGGCTTGCGATCAGCGTGACCGTCGGCTGGATCAGGTAGGAGAGCTGGCCCGCTGGCTCAGCAGTCACTGAGTCGCCGCCGGCGTCGGTCGCATCGACGGTGATCGAATAGGTTCCGAGCTGCAGCTGGCTTGTGGTGATCGCGCTGCTTAGCGTCCAGGTGCTGGACGTCATCGCGGGCGTCGTGCTGCTCGACGTCATAGTGAATGCGGACTCGGGCAGGTCGAGCACATCCGTGCCGTTAACCGTGATGATGTGCACGGTAAAGCCAGCGATTGCAGTGGCCGCGGTGAAGCTGATGCTGAGCTGGCCGACGCTGGTCGGCGGACTGGATGCGCTGGTACTGATCGGCTCGCTTGCCCGCGCTGACCCTGCGGTGAAAAGCGCTCCGCTAACGAGCAGCACGGCGGCCGCGCTGAGCGCAGTCGCGAGGCGCGTTCGGCGCGACACCAGACTCCCTTCGTTGCACCCGGCGACGGCGCGGCTTACTGCGGCTACCCTGCCAGCAGAGCGCTTGCCGCCCGTCCGGATAGCGAGTGTGTTGCAAGGCCACGACGCGCACTGGCTGAAGTTCCCGAGGCCGTCACGTACAGGATGCGCGAGGTGCTCTGCAGGTGGCTGGAGCTGCCCGCGTAACCGGCTGCCCAGTGGCCGCTCACGGGGTCGGCGAAGCTGATGCTGAACTTGCCCGAACTCGAGGTCTTCACATGCCGGACCCAGTACCAGTTAGAACTGCCGGCCGGTTTGACGTAGATCGTGACGCGGACGCCGCCGAGAGCTTTCCAGCGGCGGGCCTTCTGCTGCAACTGGCCGCTGACCCGGATGCGGCCGTGCCCGGTCACTGCGTGCGGCGTGATGCTGAAGTTGGCGATCCTGGTCGACGTCGTCGCCGTGTAGCTGACTGCACTGACGGAACGCTGGTACAGCAACTGGCCGGTGAAATCCACACGGTAGTGGCCGGACAATGCCTTCGGGCCGACGGTGCCGGTGAATCCGGTGCCGCCGCTGCACTTCGGGGCGCTGCCGCCAGCAAGAGATCCGAGCGTCCGCCAGGGCCCGTGGGAAGTCCGCGAATACTGCAGGTAAAGGTCGGAGTCGGCGGGAGCAGCGAGGCCAGCGAATGAACTCACCGCCGATCCCAAGCCCAGGCAGCCGGAGGCGGTGATCTGGCCGGCCGGGTTGTAGGCGACGTGAAGGCGCGTCGTCCTGGTCGGCAAGACGACGGTGAGAGTGGCCGAGTTGGGCAGGCCTACCTCGGAGCCGCTCGACGTGAGGAACTGACTCGGCGGCGGGTTCGCGGTCCATGTTGTCGTGGGCTGGGCGGGCAGGACGACTGTGAACTGGCCGGTGCCGTCCGTCGTCGCCGCGATTGTCGGAGCGCTATTGCCGGAGTAATAGTCCGTGCCCGAGACGTCGATGGCGGAACTGGCGAGCGGAAGCCATATTCCGTCCGACTGGTACTCCGCGGTGCCCGAGAACGTCACCTTAGTGCCAAAATTCACGGTCGATTTACTGAGCGCGACGTTGATGACTTGCACAGGGTCGATGTCGCCGGTCAGTTCGACGTCCGGTGAGGACGCTTGCGCGATTGCAGGCCCGCCGCTGACCGAGGCGGTGAATGACCCGGCCAGGCCGCTCGTGCCGCCCGACAGATTCGGGGTGACGGCCACCGAATAGTTCCCGTCCTGGTCCGTGGTGGCCGGCCAGGACCCGCCGGCCGAGTCGGTGATCAACACCGGCTGGTTAGCAACATCCTCCGGCGACCCGTCCGGACCCGAAGCCGTCACCTGGCCCGAGAACGTTACCGACTGCGCCGAATAGCTGAGCGTGGTCGTGCTGGCAGCGAGTGTCACCGACGGGTAGAGGCCGAAGAAGAAGTCGTCGGGCGCGCTCGCTGCGGTCACGCTGTCGCCAGCCTCGTCGATGGCGTCTACGGTCACCTGATAGGTGCCCGGGCTGAGCTGCGACGTCGTAATCGGCGCCTGCACAGTCCAGGTCCCGTCCTGCGCGCTGCCGGAGGTGAGAGTGAAATCGTAGGACGGGATGCTCAGCACCGGGATAGTGCCGGCATCGATGTATACCGTGAAGCTAGTGATGTTGCTCGTCGCTTCTGCCTGGATGCTGAGCAGTCCAGGCTCGCCCGGCGGGCTGGAGACCGAGTCGATCACTATCGGGCTCGAACTCGCGGTCGCCGCCGCTGGGACAGCCACACTAGCGGCAGCAGCTGCGGCGAGCACGAGGGCGGCAGCAGCCCGGCGCGGCCGGTGGCGAATCACGGCTAAACTCCATGTCCAGGGGCGGATCAGGGCACTATCGGAATATCACGTTCCCGGCGCTGGCCGCCACCAGTAACCACGTTCGTTAACCAGCTGTCCACCGGGCCTGGCGGTGCCACCCAGGGGATGGCGGTCTCTACGAGACGGGAATGAGCGCGCCCCGAGTGCCACGATCCGAGCGAAAGCCCGCTTAACTGAGCAGTAACAAGATGGCCAGCGCAGCTTAGCCGACCATTTCCGAGTCAATGTCGACCTGCTGGCTTTAATGTAGTCAGTCCTAAGCAGTAACGGTTGCCAGGGCGGTTCTGGGTGCAAAGCAACGTGGAGACCGATGTGGACGGCCCGGCACCAGCCCCGGTGGCAGGCAGGTTGCTGGTCGCTGACGAGTGGCCGGTGCGATCCGGCGCTGTTCCGCCGCTTGCTGACAGGTTCAGTACCAGGCCCGAGACAGGTCCCGACCTCAACATGGCCCTTGAGCGCAGCGCCGCGGTTGCGCTCGCGCCGCGCGCCAACCGGCACGGGGCGGGATCGGGGCACGACTGGCTCCGGTGCAGCGGAAAGACCCAGCTGGCCGTCTTCCACGCCGAGTCGCTGTGGCGTGCCAGGTCGATTGACCTGCTGGTCTGGATCGATGCGAGCAGTGCGACGTCAATCCTGTCGGGTTACGTCGCGGCCGCCGGGGCGGTGACAGGGATCCGGATGCCAGGCACCGCCGAAGCCGTGGCGGCAAGCTTCCTTCACTGGCTTGGCCAGACGGACCGGCGCTGGCTGGTGGTGTTCGATGACGTGCCGGACACGTCCGTCCTGCAGGGCTTGTGGCCGGCCGGCCCGGCCGGTCTGGTGCTGCTGACGACCTCGAGTGCTCAGACGATGGCCGCACTTAAGCATGTGCGAACCCTGGAGATCGGGCCGTTCAGCCCGCGTGAGGCGATGAGCTACCTGGTCGGCCGGCTGTCTTCTGACCCTGACCAGCGTCGCGGGGCAATCGACCTGATCGAGGATCTCGACTGCCAGCCTCTGGCGCTTGCGCAGGCAACGGCCACGATCGGCAACTCGTGGATGACCTGCGGCGACTACCGGGACCAGTTCTACCTGCGCTCGTCAATCTTCAACTCCCCGGACGCCGCGCCGCTCCCGGCGGCAGGGGTGACCTGGACGCTCTGTGTCGACCACGCCGATCAGTTGATGCCGGGCGGCTTGGCGCAGTCCTGCCTGGCCATTGCCGCGATGCTAGACGGGCACGGCGTCCCGGCCCAGGTCTTCGCCGCGCCGTCCGCCTGCAGCTACATCACCGGCAGCTCGGCGGCAACGCCACCGGCAATGGAGCGCGCCAGGATGGCCCTGGCTGTCCTGGATCAGGTGGGCCTGATCAGCATTGACCGCAGCGGCGATCCATCCATCGTGCGGATGAGCCCGATCCTGCAGCGGGCCGTCAGGGCCGCGATGTCGCCAGAGATGCTGGAGCAGGCGGCCCGGGCGACTGCCGCTGCCCTGCTTGAGTCGTGGCCGTCGCCAGAACCAGATCCCTTGCTCGGCCAGAGCCTGCGAGCCAGCGCCGACGCCCTGCGACGGGCGACGGGCGGTTTGCTCTGGGCGGACGGCTGCCATCCGCTACTGCTGCGGGCCGGCCAGAGCCTGGATGAGGCATCCCTGACTGGCCCTTCGGTGGATTACTGGACCGAGCTGACGGCGATCGGTGATCAGGTGTTCGGCCCGGGCCATCCCGAGTCCATGGTGACTGTGGAACGGCTAGCGGACGCGTTCGTGAAGGCCGGCCGGGTGGGCGAGGCCGTGTCCTGGTATCAGCGGGTCACGGCTGAGTGGGGGAAAGCCTACGGCCCCGACCACCCGCGCACGCTGGCTGCGCGAGTCAGGCTCGGCCGGGTGCTCGTGACCGCCGGACTCTTCGACGAGGCCATCGCGGTGCTGACGGCCGCACTCACCGACTCCGAGCGCGCATACGGGCCCGGCCATCCGGAGTGCGCCATCATCCGGGACGAGGTCGCGGCGGGTTACCTCGCCGCAAGGGAGCTGAGCGAGGCGATCCGGCTTTACCGGCTCATCCTCGGTGAGCGTGAGCGAGGGCTTGGCGCGCAGCACCCCGACACCATGGCGACGCGGCAGTTGCTCGCCGAGGCTTACCTCGCCGACGGCCGGGTCAAGGAGGCTTTCTCTCAGTACAAGAAGGTAGTCGCGGACCGTCAGCGGAGCCAGGGAGCGGACCACCCGCAGACCCTGCGGGCGCGCGGGGCGCTGGCGTCCGCCTACCATCAGGCCGGCCGGATGGCGCTCGCGGTGCAGATGTGCGAAGACGTCCACGCCGGCTTTGAGCGTGTCCTGGGCAGCGCTCACGCCGACACGATTTCCTCGGCACTGAACCTGGGCCGGGTCTACTACTCGGTCGGGCGACTCAGCGACGCGCGCAGGCTGCTGAAGGAGGCAGTGACTAACGGCGAGCGGGCGTTGCCCCCGGCCGATCCGGTGACAAGGAGCGCGCGGGAGAGCCTTGCCTCGATAGCGGCTGACTGACCGCCGGGCCGCGGGGCACCTCAGGGTTCACTTTCCCGCGTGATCTGGAAGAACGGCGAGCGAGCGAACAACCGCGCGGACACCATCAGCCCCACCCCGGCCACGATGATGCCGGTGAGCGACCACCGCTCCGGCCATGTCGCTTCCTGGACGGTGCGCTCGAACATCCAGCCCAGGAAGCCGGCGGCGCCAAGGGGGAGCACGCCGAGGATCACGAAATCCCACGGCTCGCTGAAGACGCGCCGCCGGTAATAAACGATCGTCGCGAGCGCGGTGAGGATGTAGAAGATCGCGAACAGCAAGCCGGTGGTGTCGATGACGTCGTAGAACGCGTTCTCGACCGACGTGGCCAGCATGTAGACCCAGAAGATCGCGATCAATAGCACCCCGACCACCACGCTTGCGATGGCAGGCGTAGCGAAGCGGCGGGAGACCTTGGCCAGTGAGCCGGGCAGAGCCCGGTAGCCGCCCATCCCGTACGCTATCCGGGCGCTGAGCACGATCCCGGTGCCGGTGGTCGCGATCACCGAGAGCGCGATGGCAAGCGCCATCATCTTGGCCCAGAACCCTCCGCCCACTGCCTGCGCCACGTAGACCAGCGCATTCGCCTGGTTCTTCTGGAGCAGATTCGGCGAGACGACGCCTTGCATGCCGACCTGCGCGAGCGTGTAGATGACCGCGAGCAGCGCGACGGCGATGATGGCCGCCCGGCCCGGGTTGACCCGGCGTTGCTTGACTTCCTCGTTCACATACAGCGTGCCGTCCCACCCGCCGTACACGAACACCGCGATCAGAAAGCCAGAGACAGCGCTGCCTTTGCCGTTGATGCCGCTGACGCTGAACCAGCCACGCGTGATCGGGAACGTGCCGTGGTGATGCCCCAGCACGAAGGCCAGGCCGGCGATGGACAGCCCGATGAGGATCAGGTACTCGATCAGCGCCATGCCCACCTGCGCACGCGCGGTGAGCCGGATGCCGACGATTGCGATCACCAGCATCACTACGCCCACTGCGGTACCGATCCCGATCGACGCCCAGGTGTTGGTGGACGCAGATCCGAACACCGCGAGCACCGACGGGCCGAGCAGCAGGATCTCCGCGACGGTTCCGATGATGTAGGCGACGACCATCAGCCAGCCGGTGAGGAACCCCAGGTACGGGGTCATGGCGCGGCCCACCCACTCGAACGATGCGCCGCAGTTGGCGTTCCACATATTGCAGCGACGGTAAGCATTGGCGATGATCAGCATCGGGATCGCCGTCAGCACGAGTATCGGGCCGCTGCCGTAGGCTGTCGCCGCCGCGAGCGCCGCCAGGGACAGCCCGATTGTCGCAGCGGGAGCCGACGATGCCATCCCGATGACAGTGTCCTGAGCAACACCGATCGCGTCGGGCTCGAGCCCGGCCGGACGTGCGAGCGCGCCGGTTGCTCCGGACGCAACAGAATCAGCCATAGCCTGCGGATCCTCTGGTCAAATGACTCTGCTCAAAATTCTTATTGCGTCCATTACCATACGATAATTCGAATACCTCAGATAGGGTGACGGGTCATGAGCGATCCGCAGGTCCTGTCGTTCCGGCCGTCTGCCAGCGAGTTTGCCTGGACCTTCGGCGGCGTTGCGCCGGTATCCCGGATTCAGCCGGGCACGATCCTGGAGTTGTGGACCGAAGATTGCTTCGCCGGCCGCGTCCGCGGCCCGGACGATCTTGTGTCCCGGGTGTGCGAGTTCCCGTACCTCAATCCGCAGACCGGCCCGTTCTTTGTTGACGGCGCCGAGCCCGGCGACACTGTCGCCATCCACTTCGTCTCGGTCGAGCCTGCGCGCGACTGGGCGGCATCCACTACCGTGCCGCTTTTCGGCGCGCTGACCTCCACGCACCTGACCGCTACCCTGCAGGACCCGCTGCCCGAGCTGGTGTGGATCTGGGAGCTGGACCGGGCCGCGCGGCTGTGCCGGTTCACCGCGAGGCACAGCGAATTCACCGCGGACCTGCCGATGGACCCGATGCACGGCACGGTCGGCGTCGCGCCGGCAAACCTGGAAGTCCGGTCCGCACTGGTACCGGATGCGTTCGGCGGCAACTTGGACACACCGGAGATGCGCGCTGGCGTCACCTGCTACCTGGGCGTCAACGTGCCGGGTGCGCTCCTGTCGATCGGCGACGGGCACGCACGCCAGGGAGAAGGTGAGACATGCGGCGTCGCAGTCGAGTGCGCGATGAACACCGTCGTCGTGGTCGATCTGCTGAAGGGCGTGGCCACACCATGGCCGAGGCTGGAATCCGACACTCACATCATGTCCGCAGGATCCGCGCGACCGCTTGAGGACGCCTTCCGGGTCGCGCAACTGGACCTCGTCAACTGGGTAGCCGGGCACGCCGGGCTGTCGCAGCTGGATGCTTACCAGTTCATCAGCCAGGCCGTCGAGGCGCCACTGGCCAACGTGGTCGACACGAACTACACGTCGGTGGCGAAGCTGCGCAAGGACTGGCTGCCTGGCGGGTCCGCCGGGGTCATGGGCGGGCTGCATGATCAGCTGCGCGAGGTCGCGCGAAGCTGGCGCTAGCGTTCGCAGTTTCGGGCAGGGGCGCCTGTCAGCGATCCCGCACCGGGCTGATTCCCGCCGAGTGACGCCGGGCAAGCTCGCGGTAGATCGCCGGGTTGCCATCGACCCACTCCTTGGCGGTGCCGCTGACTTCCCGCGCGATCCTTGCCGGAGCGCCGACCGCCAGCATGCCGTCCGGCACGGTCATTCCCGGCGGCACGACGGAGCCCGCCGCGACAAGCGCGCGCCTGCCGATGACAGCGCCGTCCAGGACGGTCGCGCCGTTGCCGATCAGCGCCTCGGTGCCGATAGCTGCGCCATGCACCACGCACAGATGGCCGACCGTCGCTCCCTCGCCGATCTCAGTAGCCGGGCCCTCGCCGCCGTGCAGTACCGACCCGTCCTGGATGTTCGCGCCCCGCCGCACAATGATCGGCCGGATGTCCGCGCGGAGTACCGCTCCGTACCAGACAGAGGCCTCATCCTCGACGCGGACGTCGCCGATAAGCGTCGCTGTGGGGGCGATCCAGGCCGTGGCGCTGACAGTAGGCTCGCAGCCTTCGAACGCGAAGAGTGGCATCTGGCAATAATTACATCTGTCGGCGATGCCCGGCTTGGCCAGTAACCTGTCATCAGCGGGTGTCCGCATATGAACTGGGTGGTCCCATGATCGATCCGGGCGGTCCCGCCAGCCTGGGGCGGGGAAAGTCCGGTCCGGGTGAGCCGGATGTCAGCTGGCTTCGCCCGTCACCATTGCTGCTGCGCGCCCGCCGGATAGAGGTCGCGGTCGTCACCGGGCCAGCCGCGGTCATCGGCGGCCTGGCCGGCCAGGTTGTCTCGGCCGCGGCGGGTATTGCCATCGCGGCCGCGATCGTACTCGCTGGCCTCCTCGCGGAGCGGTTCCTAGCCCGCCGGGTCGCGTCCTGGGGGTACGCAGAGCGTAATGACGACCTGATGGTCCGGCGCGGGGTCATGATCCGCAGGCTGTCCGTCATCCCCTACGGCCGGATGCAGTTCATCGATGTCACGGCTGGTCCGCTCGAGCGGGCGCTCGGTCTGGCAACGCTGCGCATGCATACCGCCGCGGCGGCCAGCGACGCGCGCATCCCAGGGCTGGAGTCCGGCGCCGCCGCGGCGCTGCGCGACCAGCTTGCCGCGCTCGGCGAGGCGCAGGCAGCGGGGCTGTGACTGGGCCCGTTCCGGCCGGGCCGCTGCCGGACCGTCCGGAGTCGGACCGCCTGCCGTCCGACCGCCCGCTGCCTGCGGCACCGTCCCTGGCGCGGGACGCCGGCTGGCATCGGTTGCATCCGCTCTCTCCGCTCGTCCGCGCTGGCCGCCAGATGATGAGCCTGCTCGTCGTACTGGTCGGCATCGCAGTGCTGAACCAGCACCAGGATGGCAACCTGGTGGCTGACCTCGTCGTGATCGTGGCAGCACTGGTCGGCGGCTTTGTCAGCTGGCTTGTGACGCGCTGGCAGCTTGCGGGCGGAGTGCTCCGCATCGATACCGGCCTGCTGCGGCGGGACTCTCGCCGGTTCCCGCTATCGCAGATCCAGGCCATCGACGTGGTGCAGACCGGCCTGGCCCGCCTGCTCGGACTGGCAGAGCTGCAACTCCGGATCGCCGGCGGGGACTCAGCGCGAGGTGGCCGGCTGGCCTGCCTGAGGCTTGCTGACGCTGAACAATTGCGCAGGCAACTGCTCGCGCTGGCCGCAGTCCCTGCAGGCGGTCTCGCGCCGCAAGTGACAGGGCTCAGTTACCAAGCGGAAGCGGTGCCGGACCCGGCTGGTCAGCCGGCTGCGCGGATGCTGTTCCGGGTGCGCGCAGCCCGGCTGTCGGTTGCGATCCTGCTGAGCAGGTCGGGTGCCACCGCGCTGGTGGTGGCCGTCGCTACCTGGCTCACCGTGCAGTTCAGTGGCTCAGCCGGGGTAATTGCCCCGTTCCTGCCCGTAGCTTTTGGTGTCGTTGCGGCGCTATGGCGCCGGTTCAACGGGGAGTACGGCACGACGGTCGTCGCGGCGCAGGACGGAATCCGGCTGCGGTCTGGCCTGGTCCAGACCACGGCAGAAACGATCAGGCCCGGCCGGATACAGGCTGTCCGGCTGGTTGAACCGCTGATCTGGCGGGCCTTCGGCTGGTGCCGGCTGGAGGTCGACGTAGCCGATGCCCGGCAACGGCGCGAGGACCGGGCGGAAGGGCAGCGGCTGCGGGCTCTCATTCCGGTCGGGTCGCGGGCCGAAGCCGGGCTGTTGCTCGCGGAACTGCTGGCGGGTCCGCCATTGCCGGCTCAGCCGGCGCCAGCACGCGCACGGTGGAAGGCGCCGCTCAGCTATCACTTCCTGAGCTGGAACGCGGATGACCGGTACGTTGTGGCAGCGCGCGGCCGGGTCTGCCGGGAGACGACGTGGGTCCCGCTCGAGAAGGTGCAGAGCATCCGCTGGGTGCAGGGCCCGCTGCAGCGCAGCCTCGGCCTTGCCACGGTCCACCTGGACGTCGCGGGCAAGCGAGTCAGCGCCAAGATCGAGGACCGCGACAGCACAGAGGCGCTTCAGATCCTCGCAGCGCTGCCGGACCTCGCCAGGGCAGCGCGATCACGCGCTGGCTAGCACCGCGAACACGATGACGTTGCTGAGATAGTGGCCGTTGCTCGGATCGAAGGTGCCGCCGCACGTGATGAGCCTGAGTTGGGCATCGGGAACGGGGCCGTACACATCCGCGGCAGGAAACTCCTTCTTCAGGAACGTGCGAACTGCTGTGACCCTGAATACGGCCAGGCTTCCGTGGTAGCGGCGGACGTAGATCAGATTGCCGGGCCTCAGGTCACGCAGCCGGAAGAAGACGCCGGGACCAAGATAGGAGTCGACGTGGCCCGCGATGACCGCTGCTCCGATCGCGCCCGGCCGCGGGCTGTCGGTATACCAGCCGGCAACTGCCGTGCTGGCCGGCACTTGCAGCGTCCCGGCGGGTGTCAGTCCGAGCCGGACGAGCGAGGTCTGGACGCCTATCGCCGGGATGTCCAGTGCGGTGGGCTTGGGAACAGCGGCTGACAGCGCTTGCGCTGCGGCCGCCCACTTCCCTTTCGGCACTGGCACCAGCGGTGGCTTCCCGACCGGTGTCGCGGCGCGTCCGGTGTGGCCGGCCCACGCCAGCCCGGTCACGGCGCCGCACACCATTGTGATGCCGATGAGCGCGGCCGCCACTGCCCACGGCCGGCGAATCAGCCGGGTGGGTGAGGCATGGCGGCCGCGGGTCATCTGGCTGCTGGCTAGTCCTAGTAGAGGGGCCGCTGGCGCGTGTGCAGGGCGGGCCGGCGCCGGCGCATGACAAGCACTATCCCGGTGGCCGCCATCAGCAAGCCAGCGACGCCTGCAGCAGCCCACGGCAGGAGCGCAGCGCCGGGCTCCGCCGCCGTCCCGCCGAAGCCCGTCATCGGCGCGCCCGCGGGGTTGACCTTGCTGCCCTGAGCGTCCATCAGGCAGTCGATCTTCAGCGTTCCGTGGGAGTCCAGGACCACCAGGGTGTACAGGGAGTCGGGCATCAGGTTCTCCGTCGCCGTGCCACTCTCGCTACTGCCCGTCACCCGGATCGCCAGGGTGCCGGGCTTGACGGCGCGGTAACCAGTGACGCTGGCGAACTTCAGGTGCCGCGCGAGCTTCGTGCGGCCAACCGTCACGGCCACGACCTGCTGATTCAGCGAGGCCTGGATGACCCGGACCAGTGCCTTGCCCGGCGGTGCCGTCAGCCGGTCGGGGATGACCTGCAACCGGAGGCCCGAGGCTGGGCCCATGCCTGCCACGGTGTAGGCGTGGCCGGCCACCACGTCGACCGCCGTCGACAGGACCGGCTTGGAGTGTGCCGGGGCTCCGGCACTGCGCATCGCGACGGTGTAGTCGCCCGCTGCCACCTGCTCGAACGGCGAGACCGTCCCGTAGCTCACGTGATGGAGCACGATCTGTGCGCTCGAGTCCCCGAACGAGTACAGGTAAACGTCAACCGACGGAGCGTTCGGGGAGAGGTGCGCGAGCCGGACCCAGCCGACTCCGGTCGATGCCGAGGCAAGCGGGGCCGCGATCGCGAGCGGTCCGAGAGCCAGAGTGACGGCCGCTGCCGTCACGGCAGCTGCTGTCTGAGCCAGCCTTCTGACAGTGAGTGCTGTTCTCATGCGATGTCCCTTTCTGAGCAGGGATTCAATGAGTGCTCGGTGACCTGCCTCCCCGGTCACGGCGACTTCCCGGCGCCGAGCAGCCCGGCGGGGCTGGGGGCGGAGAACTTGATTTGCACTTCCGTCGTCTTGCCGTGATGGCGTAGCGAGACGAGCGGGAGCAATGGCGGCCGCTGCGCGCGCAAGAACGCGAGCAACCGGCCGAGGTAAGTGGCCCCGGGCGCGGCGACAGTGAGCTGCCGCAGCGGTACGCCGGCTGCCGCATCCGGTCCTGCATCGCTAATGCTGACGATCCGCACCCGGAATCTGTGCGTCAGCGCCCCGAGTGTGATCAGCAGGCGGGAGTCGACCCGGCCGGCCGTCAGAGCTGTCCTGGCAGGCGGCCGCATGCTGATGTCCCTATTGCCGGCTAGTTCAGTGCCGGCGACCTTGCGTGCGCGCACATCTGCACGGATCGCGGCAAGGCCGGCGGCTGCGCTTCCGGTGGCGGTGGCGCGTACCTGGACCGGATCGCACGCGACGATGACCCCTCGGCTTACCTGGGCGGCAACCCACGATGCGGCTTGCTGCGCGCTGGCGCCCGCAGCCGCCAGCGTGGCCGATCCGATTACCGTCGGCCATGACGGTATCGGCTGCGGACGGCTTTCCCTGCTCAAACCAAGCCACCCCCCAGACCGCATCAGAAAGCACGACGCGGCCTTAACTGCGCCAGTTCACCACATCACAACCTGTAGCCACGACAGAACAGAGAGATTTATGCACGAATTCAAGCTTCTCGACAGTAATAAAGGTTCCTGAGGTGGTAAGGCTGTGGCAAAAGCCACATAAACAGCCGTCCGCCCAGTTATCGTTCGGCCAGGACCATAGGCTGGCTGCCGGGCTGCGTGCTGACCTGGCGCGGCCGGGCCGGGCAGGAAAAACCTGCCGCAGGACGGGAGAGCTGATGCCGCAAGGGCCTAGCCTGGACGACTCTGACTACCCGGCCCCACGCAGGTCGAGGCGAGACGCGATATCCGAGGACCGCTGGCCGGCCCGCGACAGCTGGGCGCCTGAAGACGGCAGGTCACGCCGGGGGAGCGGCATGGCGGCCGGGCCGTCTCGCCAGCTGTCACCGCGGGCCCGGCCCGGCCGACGCGGCAGGGCCGCTGATGCACGCGCCAGATGGCGGCGCAAGCGCGCGCTTGCTAAGGCCGGGTACATCGGCGCTACCCTGCTCGCGATCGTGGTCATGATTGCCGGCATCGGCGGTTACGCCGAGTACCGGCGCCTGGACGGCAACATCACCAAGGTCAACGTCGGCGGCCTGTCTGGCCGGACTGTCTACGGCGCGCTGAACATTCTGGTGCTGGGCTCCCAAAAGCGGGCCGGCCAGCGGGGTCATTTCGGCGTCGCGCCAGGCGATTCCCCTTACACCAGCAACTCCGACAACCTGCTGGTGATCCACCTGGACCCGCGTCACACCCACGCGACGGTGCTGTCGATTCCTAGGGACCTGTTCGTCTACGAGCCCGGCTGCAAGGCTCGTAGCCGGATGATTGGCATCGGCATACAGGGGCCCTATAACTATCCGCCAGGCAACATCATCGACGGGGCGCTGAACATCGGCGGCCCGACGTGCGCCGTCGCCACTGTCGAGGACCTGACCGGCATTAAGCTCGATCACTTCGTCGAGTTCGACTTCAACTCGTTCCGCACTATGGTCGACGCCATCGGCGGCGTCGAGGTCTGCGTGCCCAAGGGCGGGTACCACGATCGGAAATCACACATTAACCTGCGCCCTGGCCTGCACTTGCTCAAGTACGACGAGGCCTTGGCTTACGTGCGTACCAGGCACTCGCTCGGCGGCCCCGATGCGGGTGGTGACCTGCCCAGGATCGAGTTGCAGCAGGCCTTCATCTCCTCCATCGTGCAGAAGGTAAACAAGCAGGGCCTGCTGAGCAACGGCCTGCAGCTGCTGAGCCTCGCGACCACAGCCACTAAGGCGCTGACCGTGGACCAGGACCTCGGCTCGGTGAGTGAACTGGTGAGCCTGGCCAGATCTCTAGTCCACCTGAAGTCGAAGAACGTCAGCCTGATCACGCTACCGACCACAACCGACACCTTCGACTACCCGACTTACGACCAGCACCTGATGGCCGTCCAGCCGCAGGACGACGTGCTGTACCAGATGCTCAGGACCGGCCAGACCTGGCACGGTCACCTGCCCGTCCAGAGTTACAGCAAGGTTAAGGTCCGGGTACTGAACGGCACGGAACAGACCGGACTCGCTAAACGGACCGCAGCCAAGCTGCGGAAGCTCGGCTTCGACGTCACCGGCACCGGCAATGCAGCGTCGACAACCACCACTACCGTGGATTACGCGGGACTGGACCAAGCGGACGGCGCGTACACGCTGATGACCGCGCTCAAGTCATTCCCGGCCGGGCAGAACACGCTGGCCGAGCCGGCGCGGCAGATTGGCCATCCGGGCACGGTGACGCTGATCCTGGGCACCGACTTCGCCGGAGTGAACCCGCCGGCCCCGCAGAAGACAGGAGGCAGCAAGAAGCACAAGAAGGGCTCCACTAGCGGTGGCAGCGCGACTGCGGTCAGCAAGGCGGTCCAGAACGGGCCCGGCGCCGTCCAGTCGCGCAACGCAGCCGCGAACATCTGCTCAGGGCTGCCCAGGCGCAGCTGACTCATCCGCGATGGCTGATCTCGGCTAGCGGCGGCGCGGGCGGTGATGCAACGGAGTCGCAGGTCAGCGGCCAGCCGCGCGCGCCAGGGCCTTGATCGGCTACCATGCACCGAGTCCCCGCCGGTGTAGCTCAGTTGGCAGAGCGGCCGTCTTGTAAACGGCAGGTCAGCGGTTCGATCCCGCTCACCGGCTCCGAGGTCAAGTTCTCAGCACCCGATCGGAAGTCGATTCTCGGCCAGATCTGTTCCGGCAGCAGTGGTTCGTGGCTAGCGCTCCAACGCTCCCGCCTCGGGTGAGGACCAGGGCGTTGCGGTGACGTAGAGGGTGAAGTCTGCGCATGCCCGCGCGTCGATGTGCATGGGCAGGTGGATGCGCCCGGAATCAACCATGCCTCTCGCGGCGGATCGACTCAGGCCGAACCCGGCCATCAGTAACTTCTCGACCCGGATGGGCGCCGGGAGCTCGAATCTGACGATGACCTCAAGGGGCGCCGGTTCCGCACACCCGAGCTCGTAGAACGGCATGTCAGTTTCCAGCTCCCAGGTGCCACTCCAGTCGAGCCGGTATCCAGCCCTGCCGGCCAGCGACGCATCCATGGCCAGCTGTCGCACCATGGCCGGATCGTTCCTCTCGAACATCACCAGCCGCTCCCCGGGCAGTGCCCGCACTTGGATGCGCTCGTGAATCGGGATCTTGGACGTGCGGTCGCACAACTCGCAGTTAATCAGCATCCAGACGTCAAGGAGCTTGCCGTTCGCGTTCACGCGGAACTTCCCGGTGGGATGGTGACGCGTAGACCTGCACGTCACGCATGCTTTGACAATGGCGGGCAGGCCGAGTTCTCTGACCACCCAGAGCGCTTTCCGGCCGATATCTGACTCGTCATCATTACCGTCACCGCTGGCGGGCATGCGGAAACCACGAAAGTCGCTCATGACTTCGTCCAAGGCTTATGAAGGAGCCGCCAGGTAGCGCATCGCGGCGCTATGAGCTGCCTTCTGGACGCAGTGGCCTAAGGCCAGCGGTGAAAGTGGAGCACGCTGACTGGCGGCGACGCGGCACATCGGCGTCGCGTTAAGGAAGCCGGCACTGATTACAACGTGCGGGCTTCGAATCGCACGTCAGAAGGACACGGGTGGTTAGTCGAACTCGTCGTCATTCCGCACGTGCGCCACTGCTTACAAAACCATGGCCGCCATTTTGGTCAATCAGCGAGTCACAGGCAACGGATTTTCTTCGCAACAGGCCCC
>Ga0335072_10005375_pt1 | contig 18876 bp, 18 predicted proteins | sample Lox_Sample_21_FD_206725 | JGI IMG/M metagenome (GOLD analysis project Ga0335072, IMG submission 206725) | Soil microbial communities from Loxahatchee National Wildlife Refuge, Florida, United States - Lox_Sample_2.1 | ecosystem: Environmental > Terrestrial > Soil > Wetlands | place: USA... | reverse complement strand
GCCGAGGCGCTCGGGGCCGCCGCCAACCTTCCCCTCGATGAGCCCGTCTGTGTACATCAGCACCGACCAGTGGTCCCCTAGCTCGACCTCGCCGCTCGGCCAGTCAGTGGAGTGGCTGATTCCGGGCGGCAGGCACACCGGAGCGTTCAGCTCTTGCACCGAATCCACGCCGAGTAGCAGGGGCTGGGGATGTCCGGCCAGGTGCAGCACGCCCCTGGTCCGGTCGGGAGCGATTGACAGCATACTGATCGTGGCGAACAGCCGGTCGTGATGGCGCTCCAGCTCGAGTACCTGCTGGACCGCCGACAGGGTCTCGCCGACGGGGCGGCCTGCCAGGATCATCGTTCGCCAGGCCACCCGGAGGCAGACGCCGAGTGCGGCCTCGTCAGGTCCTCGGCCGCAGACGTCCCCAACCATGGCGTGCACCCAGCCGTCAGGGGCCTCGACCACGTCGTAAAAGTCACCGCCGAGAAGCATCTGCTGACCGCCGGACCGGTACCTTGCGGCTACCGAGAGCCGCCGGTCGGTAAGCAGTGGTGACGGCAGCAATCCGCGCTCGAGCCGTGCGTTCTCCGCCGCGTACAGCCGTGCCTCGCCAAGCTGGCGCTGCGTTTCCTCGGCGCGCTGGCGTTCCACCGCGTACCTGACAACTCGCTGCAGCAGGAATCCGTCGACTTGGCCCTTCACCAGATAGTCCTGAGCGCCGGCGCCGACAGCCTCCTCGCCTAGGTGCTCGTCCGCGATTCCGGTGAGGACGACCACGGCAAGGTTTGGCCAGGCCTCACGCAGCCACCTAACCCCCTGCAAGCCGCGTGAATCCGGCAGCTCCAGGTCAAGCAGCACACAGGTCGTATCAGCGAGGGATCGGCGCGCGTCGGCCAGCGACCGGGCCCGGTTGAGTACGAACGGCACGCCGGCGTCAAGAAGCAACTCCTCGACTATGAGCGCATCGCCGTCGTCGTCCTCGATCAGGAGAACGTGCATGCGTTCGGGGAGCACCCGGCCCGCGGCTCCGCCTGAACTGACGTCCTGTGCGACCATCTCGAACTGCTCGTTCCCTTTTACGTGGTTGACGCTGGAGATCCTAGGAGTCGGAGTCAGCATAGGGGTGGTCTCCGCAGGCTGGCCTCCCACCATCAAAAGTAGTCCGCATGGCTAGGTTGTCCGAACCCTTCGCTTGGTGAGGGCTCTTCTCTGGGTGAGGCGCGACAGGATGCAGACAGCCGACGGCTACGTGGACAGTGATGTCGCGTCGATACAGGTCCCACTACCCGTCACTCCCTGGCGCTGGCTCCAGAGGGGTAGCAGAGCCGATCGTTCGATAGCGGGCCTGAACAGCCGTAGAGGTCACATCCGGCCCCGGGGATTCCAGGCCGGCCAGCTCGGTCCGGACATCCAACTTACCCGATAACGCAAGGTCCAAACGATTTATTGGCCAACTGGCCGTTTCGCGGACTTTGGTAGGCCGGGCTCCTTGAGCGGTCCCGGATGGCCCGATCGATCCGGGGTAGTGAGGTCGATCGCGAGTAGTGCGGGGCGGTTCGTGCCAGGCGACGGCCCCTTAGGCACTGAGTCTGAGCTGGGAACGAGGCACGCAGATGGTTACTGTCACCCGAGAGCTAGCCGAGCGGATAGCCGCAATGGCCGAGCTCCTGCTATCGGAGGAAGATAGCTCCGACGCGTCGCTGCGTCAGCTTGCAGAGTTGTCGCTCGATCTGATTCCCGGCAGCGCGGCCGCCGGTGTCGTAGTGCCAGGTGACAATTCGTGGGCTTACTCCGCCTCGGAGGCCAGCATCGCTCAACTTCACCGGCTGCAGCTTGATAGCGGCACTGGGCCGGTAGCCGAGACGCTGCGGTTCGGCGAGGCGAGGCGCATCGACGACACGGCTAACGAGGAACGCTGGCCGGAGGTGTGCTTGGCGATGACGGCTCAGGGCCTGCGCAGCTGCCTGACTCTGCCGTTGCGTACCGACCGCGAGCCAGGCGGTGCGCTTGCCGTGTACGGGCGGGAGCGCGGCAGCTTTGCCGGGGCAGGTCACGACGTCGCGCTGCTGTTCGCCGCCCAGGGCGGCGTGGCGATCCGCAATGCGTCGGTCTTCAGGAACTGCCAGCGCCTGGTTGACAACCTGCGGGTGGCGCTGGCATCAAGGGCCGTCATCGAGCAGGCAAAAGGGATCCTGGTCGCCGAGTACGGCTACGAGCCCGAAATGGCATTCAAGCGGCTCAGCGTGCTGTCGCAGAACACCAACCGCAAGGTTAAGGACATCGCTGCTGACCTGGTTGCCGGTCGGATACACCGCGGTCAGCTCTCCGGCGAGGGCTGAGCGGCCTCAATCGTCGGATAGACGGGCACAGCCCCATCCAGCCCGGTCAGGCCGAACATGCGCAGGACCGGCTCAGACCCCGCGACCACGCGGAGCCGGACGCCGGCCTCAAGAGCGTGCCTGCCGGCAGCAAGCAGGGCGTAGACCCCGGAAACGTCACAGAAGACAGTCATGCTCATGTCGGCGACGACGATCGGGCTGCCGCAGTCGATGGCCGCGAGCAGGTCCGCCAGGACCTCCTCGGCGTTGGCGATGTCGATCTCGCTCGGCAGCGCTACGACCAGCCAGTCGCGGGCTGGTCGGCCGCTCGCGCTAGCTCGCGGGCGCGCTTCGGCTGAGATGGGCGAAACGTCGGGATCATCAGACACGGGGAGCGCCCTACTCTGGCAGGGATTTGCGCGGGGCCGCGTCTTTGACCCGATGCGACATGCCGATGGCTAGCCGCTGGCTAAGGGTGGCACTCGGTCGGCGTCGATGGCAAGGCGAAGCTATCAGCCTGCAGCGCGGTCCTGGGCCTGCTCGCCTGAGCTTTCAAGCAACTCGGCCAGCGAGCAGCGGACCGTGCTGCCCTCGCCGGGATCCCAGGCAAGGTATCGCATGGTGCGGTTGAACTGGCGGCGCAGCAAGGCTCGCTTGCTCCGCACCGGAATCCACAGCCACGCGAGGCCCAGCCCCGTGACGATAATGCCTGCCGCCTGCACGTTTACCGCGCGGGCATGAATGTGCACGGCTAGCGCGCAGATCAGGCCGGTCGCGGTCAGTGCGAGGCCAGCCGACGTATGCATGGGCGGCGCAGCGCGTCGGCCGACCTGATGACCGGGCCCCTGATGACCGGGCCCCTGATGACGAGGTCCCCGATGACGAGAGCGGCGTCGTCGCGGCCGCGTAGCAGCCGCAATCGCCCGGCGGGCGATGACTTCCTTACTTGGCTGCCCGGCCGTCATGACTGTCGTGCCCACCTCGCGGCCTCCTCTTCTGCACGCCTTCAGTATCCAGCCGGCCGCACCAGAAACATCGCCCTGAGTATTGGCAACGATCGGCACGAACCGCGCCGAGCTCCGGAGCTAGTCAGGCTTCACCCGGTACCACTAGGTTGAGCCGTGACATATCGCTCTCTCTTCGGCGGGTAGTGAGACGCGTGTCCGACTCGAGCTTCCCGGTTGTCTCGTCTGCTGGCCTGACAGTGGTGACGACGCCCGACGAGATCGATATCACCAATGCCGGGCTGCTCCGCGAAGCCCTGCTGGCGGCTGCCGCTGGCGGCCAGGCCGTGGTCGTCGTCGACATGACGGGCACTGAGTTCTGCGACTCGACCGGACTTAACGTGCTCGTGCGGGCGCTGAGGCAAGCAGAGCAGGCCGGTACCGAGCTGCTGCTTGTGCTCCGCGCGTCGGCGTTGCACCGGATACTCGCCGTCAGCGGCGTGGGCGAGCTCTTCCGGACCTACGGCAGCCTGGCGGAGGCAGTTGACGCGGCACGCGCTGGAAGGCCGGCCGCGCCGTCATAGCAGCAACGCCCCGCCGCTTATGGCGACGAGCCCCCGAAGGCGTCCTTTGCGATGCGCTCGGCCTCCGTGACCAGTCGAGAGGCGTCGGAGCGGGCCGCGGAAGCCACCGACGATGCGCTGGCCGGCTTGGTCGCTCCGGCCGGCTGGCCTCCGGCGGCTGAGGTTGCCGACGTCGACAGTGTTGCGGAGGCCGACGGCGTTGCCGACGCCGATGGTGTCGCTGAGGACGTGGGGGTTGACGTCGGGGTCGGGCTCGACGTGGGCGTAGTGGTGGGCGACGTCGGCGGGCTCGATGTGCTGGTGCTTGGCGACGGGCTCGGCGAGGCCTTGTGCGGCGTCTTGCTGGCGTGGCCGGGCGCAGTTACTAGCCGGGGCGGCTGGACCGAGTGGGCACCAGGCAAGAGCATCAGTGCAACCGCCGCCGCAGCGATGGCGCCGACGGCAAATGCGCCGCCTAGCGCCGCGCTGCGCACCAGCGCGCGCCGCTGCCTGCCCCGCTTCCATTCCATCGTGCGCCACACCTGCAGATCGGCAGGTAGCGCCGCGCGCTGTGCCGCCCAGCTGTTGAGCGGGGCGGCAGCCATTCCGAGCGTGGGGAACAGCAGCAGCCCGGCCAGCAGCCAGCCGGCCAGCTCGGTTGGCTTGCTCAGCGCACATCCGATGCCGACCAGTCCGAGCAGCGCCAGCGTCGACTCGGCCCAGTTGGCCCGCAGTGCCTCCCACCACCGCTGCTTTTCGCTCGTCTTGGGCGTGCGCAGGAACGCAGCCTTGCGTGCGAACAGCGCGAGCACCGACGCGCGCGCCACCACGAGCGACGTGGACTGCCAGATGAAGAACGCACCGATGGCGTCCCGCCAGGACGCCGCCGTCCCGCGCCGAAGCAGCGCCACCGCCCGCACCAGGCCAAGCAGGACAAGCACCGGAACAGTGGCGACAAGGAAGGCGGTCAGCTTCCTGAACAGCTCGCCGCCGCCAAGGGCGAGGTTCGCGGCTCCGGCGAGCAGGAAAACCAGGAACAGCAGGCCGAGCAGGTCGCCGTACCACTGCACTGCGCCGGTTAGGTAGGACCAGCGCTGACCTGTGCTCATCCGGTTCTGCGCCGATGCCCGTCCGGGTAGCAGGGAGCGCCAGTGCATGCGCAGGATCTGGATGCCGCCGAAGCACCACCGGTATCGCTGGCCCTTCAGCGCCTCGAAAGTGAGCGGCATGATGCCCTTGCCCCAGGACTCATCCACGTGCAGTCCGGACCAGCCGGCCCGCAGCAGTCGCAGGGACAGCTCGGCATCTTCGGTGATGCACCACTCGTCCCAGCCGCCTAGTTGCTCCAGCGCGACGCGTCGGATTAGGCCCATGGTGCCGGCGAAGATGGCACCGTCACGCTCGTTCCGCGAGGGCTGAGATACCGCGAAAAAGTACTGGTATGAGTAGTACAGCCGTCGGTAGTAGCGGGATCGGCGCCAGCCGCGGTAGTCCTGCGGCGCCTGGGTGAATCCGACCCAGGGGTCGGCAAACAGCGGGGCGCACCGGCGCAGGAAGCCCGGCTCAAGCTGGTAGTCCGAGTCGACCACCCCGATGACCTCTGCCCTCGGGTCGGTCATCTCGCGCAGCGCGTAGTTCAGCGCTCCGGATTTATAGCCGGGCCAGTTCTCCAGGTGCTTGAACTTCGCTCCGTGGCGCGCGCACCACGCCTCGACCGGGCGCCAGAGCTCCTCCTCGTCGGTGTTGTCGTCGATGACGATCACTTCGTAGCGCGGGTAGTCCAGCCGCAGCAGCGTACGCAGCGTGTCCATGACCATGTCCGGTGGCTCGTTGTGAGCCGGAACGTGCAGGCTTATGAACGGAAGGTCGGCATCCGGAACCCGGCCCGGTTCGGCCCGGTTCAGCCGGCGACGCCAGTGCTCTGATCCCAGTGCGTCGCAGATCTCCCACAAGTAGGCGCAGGCCAGGATCGCCGCAAACAACTCGAGCAGCCACAGCAGCAGGCCGCCTGCGGTGCTGGCGGCGCCGAGGTGTGAGTCAAGGGTCCATTGAAGGACGAATGCCAGGTACACGACAAACAAGAAGATTGTCGAGGACCAGCACAAGTGCCCCCGGGCGTTCCAGCGCCTGGTGACCGGAAGCCAGACGAGGCTCCCGGCGGCCAGGCCGGCGGCGCCGTCAATGGCGTAATGCTGGGAGTCGCCGAGGAGGCGCAGTGCAACGACAACCACTACGGCGAGCACGGCGGTGCCACCGATGGCGAACCCGAAACGCCGGATCGAGGGCCAGACACCGGCGGTGTGGATCGGGCGGCGAGCCCGGACGAGCAAGCAAACGGTGCCGATCGGTGCGGCAATGATCCCGGCCAGGACAAGCGCAGCGAGCAATCTGGACCTCTCCGTTGTTTCGAAGGCTCCGGTTCGAGTGACCCCGTGGTTTAGACGGCGCCCGTGGTCGCGAAGTCCCCTCGTCTTTTCGAAGGCGCCTCGCGGCTACGACCCGACGCGCTTCCCAGTCAGCCCGATGTTATGCGCACGCGGCGTGTGCGACGGCTCACTGCTGATCTTCCAAAAAGGCCACCTGACGTGCATGTTTGCCGGTCATAGCCGGGGTAGGACGATGACTTGTGGTAAGCGAACTGAAGCTGGCATATTTCCTAACCTAAGGACCAGATGGAGGGGGGACCGGCCGGTGTTCTCCATGCATGGCAGTCGAGGGCTGCGACAGTTGATAGCTGGGGCAGTTGGTGACTGAGGCAGCTGTGCCTGGGGCCGCTGCGTCTGAGAGCCCGGTCTTCACCTCGCGACTGACTGGCCGTCGGCTGCTAGGCAGCGACGGGCTATCTATCGGCAAGGTTCGCGACGTCGTGATCCTGCAGGCTATTCCGGGTGAGCCGCCGCGCGCCCTCGGGCTCGTTGTCACTGTGCAGCGGCGGCATATCTTCGTGAGCCTTGGCCAGGTCGGCGAGATGTCAGTAGACGGCGTGACCCTCGACGGCAGCAGCGTGGATCTTGGCCGGTTCAGCCAGCGCACTGGCGAGATACTTGGGTCTCAGCTCTATGACAAGCCGGCCGGCACCGGAATCGTCCTCGACATCGGCATCACGCAGTCCGGCCGACGCGGCGGCTGGGTGGTCTCGGTGCTGGCCATCGGGCAGCGGCGCGGACTGCTGCGGCAGGCCAACACCATCGTGCCGTGGGACAAGTATCCCGAGCTCTTCGACGTCGGCGGCCCAGGCGAGCAGATCGCTGGTCTTCGCGACATGCACCCGACCGACCTGGCGAACGTCGTCGATTCGATGCCGGCCGCTGGGCGGCGGCAGCTCGCCGACGCACTCCAGGACGAGGAACTGGCAGACGTGCTTCAGGAAATGCCCGAGCAGGACCAGATCGGATTCCTGGCCGGGCTCGGAATTGAGCGCATCGCCGACGTTATCGAGGAGATGGAGCCCGACGACGCAGCCGACCTGCTGGCGGAAATGCCCACGGGCGAGCGGGGGCAGCTGCTGGCGGCGATGCCGCAGGACCGTGCGAGTGATCTGCGCCGGCTGCTGAGCTACGACGCCACCACTGCCGGTGGTCTGATGACGTCGAAGCCTCTGATCGTGACCCCAGATGCGCCCGTCGCCGAGGTGCTCGCTCGCATCCGCCAGCCGTCAAGAGGGGTGAGCGAGGCCGCGCAGGTGTACGTATGCGAGCCGCCTGCCGTCACGCCAACGGGCCGTTACCTGGGCACTGTCGGCTTCCAGCGGCTGCTGCGCGAGCCGCCGTCGTTCCCTATCGCGCAATGCATCGAGGACAGCAGCTTCGTGCGACCAGACCTGCCCGAACGTGAGGTCGCTGCCCGGCTGGCCGCCTACAACCTGGTCGGGGTCGCTGTCTGCGACGACGATGGCCGGCTGGTCGGCGCAGTCACCGTCGACGACGTGCTGGACCGCTTGCTGCCAGCTAACTGGCGGAAACGAGGAGGCTGAGATGCAGACCAGCCGGCGCTTTGTGGAGCGAGCCGAACTCGCCGTTCCCCGCGGCACGGCCCCGCGGATGGGCGCCCGCTACGATGCGGATGCGTTCGGGCGTGTCTCCGAGGCGATCGCCAGATTCCTCGGCACTGGCCGGTTCCTGGTTGGCCAGACCGTCATCGTCGTGGGCTGGATCGTTCTTAACGTGACTGCGATCCTGGGCAGGTGGGACCCGTACCCGTTCATCCTGCTCAACCTGGCGTTCTCGCTGCAGGCGGCATATGCCGCGCCGCTGATCCTGCTCGCGCAGAACCGCCAGGACGACCGGGACCGCGCCACTGTGGAACGCGACCGAGAGGTCGCTGCCCGCACTCAGAATGACACCGAGTACCTGGCCCGCGAACTGGCCGCAGTGCGCCTAGCCCTAGCCGACGTCGTGACCACTACCGAGCTGGCTGACCGGCTAGACCGCCTGGAGAAGCTGATCACGACGCGGTGACCGCCTGGCCATCCCCGGCCGCCTTCCTGGCACCGATCCAGGAATCGACGATTGCCCACTGCAGTCGCAGCCACTCGCGGCGGCCCTCGTCACTGTCCGGCAGAGTTGCGGCCGGCTCGTACCACCATCGGATGCTCATCGGGCGGCCGGTGACCGGCAGAGCTCGCCAGATCGTGGCCGGGCCCACCAGGTCTTCCAGGCCCGTGTGGGCAACCACGGCAACGTCCAGATCGGATCGCGCCTGCAGGCACGCCAGGACTCCGGAGGTGCGCGGTGGCAGCACGTTCGGGTTGCTCTCTGCGTCAGCCGCCGCTTGCCGTCGCCCGGCCCTGTGCAGCCGGGCGATCGCCCGCCGGTGCCTGCGCGGCGTCCAGTTGCTCCCCTCGGGGAAGAGCAGGATCGCGTCATCGCCATGCAGGTTCCTGGCGAGGTCGGTGAGGCGCCCCGCCATCCTCGCTCCATCGCCGCGGCGGATGAAGCACGATGGCAGCCTGCCGAGTATCACGTCCAGGCCCGGATCCCAGCGCAGCACTTCCTTGAGGACGATTGCCGGGCATCGCTGGTACCGCGACATCAGCAGCTGAACGAGCGCGAATGAGTCGCCGGGCCCGCCGTGCCTTGCCAGCACCAGGAGCGGCCGGCCGACGATCGAGTCGCGGTCGGGGGGCTCCTGCAGCTGAACTGTGAAGCCGAGCAGCGGCCGGGAGGCTGCTACCAGTACGGTCAGAGCCCGGCCCAGCAGCCGGCGGTGTGCCTTCGTCCAGCGCGCCGGGTCCCGGCCCGCCTGCCGCGGGAAACGCAGCCAGAGTGCCGTGCAGCCGGCCACCAGGCTCACATCGACAGCCAGGTACACCGCGGCGAACAATGCCAGCCGGGCCGGGCGGCGTCGCCGGCTCAGCGGAGCGGCCACGCTGGCGAGAGCCCCGGCCGCGAGGAACGCCAGCGCCAGCGCGGTTCCGAGCGGCAGCCAGATCGGGCCGATAACTGCGCGGCGAACCAGCACTGGCGGCGGCCTCATGCGATCTCCCGCAGAGTGGACAGGTACTCGTTAGCCGCCTGATAGCCACGCTCGATCCGGCTCGCCACTGCCTTGGCGTGCCGATACCTGATGGACATCAGCGGCATCTTCTCCTCGCCGCTCGGCAGTACGTGCACGCGAACGTCAGCCGGCAGTTCGGCCATCTCCTCGACGAAACGATGCCGCCGGGCGAGCTCGAATGAGGTGAGGCAGACGTCCCACAGGGAACGCGGCGGCTTCAGCGGTTGCTCGATCCGGCCGACATGAAGGACGTAGATCTCGGTCGCGCCGAGTGCGAGTGCGCGTCCCACCGGGATGGAATGCACCAGCCCGCCGTCGAGGAAGTGCTCGCCGTCGATGACCACAGGCGGCAGCAGGCCTGGCACCGCGCAGGATGCCATGACGGCGTCGGTCAAGCTGCCATTGCTGAACCAGTGCGCGCCCGCCTTCTCGATGCTGGCCGCGACGCATTGAAACTCCACTGCTAGGTCCGCGAATGTGGCGGGCAGATGGGTCGCCACCAGCTTGCGCAGCGGTGCTGGCGAGTAGAAGTGCGTCCTTGACTTCGCCAGGGTGCCGGCCCTCGCCAGCACGTTGTCGGTAAACATGCCCGCCTTGGCGAGCGATCCCCACAGGTCTGCCAGGACTGCAACGCTCGCGAGCGTCGGGTCGGCTGCGATGGCCGCGCCATTCAACGCGCCGACGCTGGTGCCCACGACGAGGCCCGGCCGGAAACCCGACTCGAGTAGTGCGCGCAGCATGCCCACCTGGGTGGCTCCGAGCACCCCGCCGCCCCCGAGCACGATCGCCGTGCGGCCCACTGGCGGTGCGGCATCTGGCTGCATGTTCCTCATCATCGGTTCCGGCCCCGATTTTTTCCCGGTGCCGCGACGTGTAAACCGGCACGCCCCGGGCAGCTTCCGGCATCCGCGGACGGAGGGACAGCCATGGCAGTCAAAGCCGCTTTAGGCAGCTTGTGGGAACACGCGGCGTGCCAGACCGCCGACCCCGAGCTTTTCTTCCCAATCGGCGGGGCCGGTGCGGGCCTGGCTGAGATTGCTCGCGCCAAGGCCGTGTGCAGCCGGTGCCCAGTGCGCAATCAGTGCCTCGACTATGCCATTGAAAGCGGGCAGGCTCACGGGGTGTGGGGCGGCACCACCGTGGACGAGCGCCGCGCAATCGCCGCCCGCCGCAGGCGTGCCCTGGCGCGCCAGGCCAGCGCGCTGCCAGTCCGCACCTGAGCTGTCCTGATCAGTCAGGTCCGGTCCATTCGGCGGAATGTCACTTCTTGCAACAGCAGCCGGATCGCGGCGGCGGCGGGGATGGCCACCAATGCGCCAACCAGGCCGAGCAGCGTTCCGCCGATCAGGACGGCGATAACCGTAACCGCCGCAGGGACCTGCACGGTGCGGCCCATGATCCTCGGCACGAGCAGGTAGTCCTCGGCGAGCCGGTAGGCCACGTAGAAGGCGAGAGTCAGCCCGGCTACCGGCAGCGAAATCGTCAGTGCCACCAGCGAGACAATGACGCCGCCGATCGTCGACCCGATCACCGGGATGAGATCGAGCAAGGCGACCAGGAGCGCGAGCAGCGCCGGGTATGGAATGCCGAAGGCAAGCATCCACAGATAGGTGCCAAGGCCGGCTACGAGTGAGGTCAGGAAGTTGCCGAGGAGATACCCGCCGACCTTGGCGAAGATCTCGTCGCCGATCAGGATGACGCGCGGACGCCGGGAGTGCGGGGCGAGGCGCCAGAGGAAGAGCTTGATCTTCGGCAGGCCGGCCAGGAAGTAAATGGTCAGGACCGCGATTATGACGACCGACGTCGCCGCGCTGAGTACCACTGCGCCTGCGCCGAGCACGCCGCCGGCGATCGAAGTGCCCCGGCTGCTGAGGAGCTGCGTCAGCCGCTGCTCGATGTGGTACCTGGCGTTGAGCCTGCCCAGGGACGAGTGCGGGTTTTGCAGCGCATGCAGATAACCAGGCAGGTGGTGAGCTAGCGCCGTCGCCTGGCTGCTCAGGGGCGGGATGGCGGCCAGCGTGAACGCTGCCAGGACGCCAGCGGCGGCGAGGACTACCCCCAGCACCGCCGCCCAGCGCGGCAGCCGCCGCCTAGTCAGCCAGCTGACGACAGGGTCCAGCCCAGCCGCGATGAACAGGGCCACGCCGATGAGAACGAGCACCGAACGAGCCCGGATAACTATCTCGACCACGCCGTACGTGACCGCGACGCCTGCTGCGGCAGTCATCCCGATGAAGAATGGCGACCGGCGGTCAAGCGGTCGGCCCAGGCGTCCGAGGCCCGCGGTGTGCTCTGCCTCGGCGACTGCCTCGGTTACCTTGTCAGCACTTGCATTCCCTGGGGGTGCCGGGTCCGTTGCGGCCAGGGGGGCCTCGCCTGAAGCGCGCGGGTGTGCCTGCTGTCCAGTCGCCATGGGCCGCTAGGTACCACGGGAACACGACGCAAAACGCGCTGTTCAGCGGCCCGGCGGTACGCCGACCCGGAGCACGAGCATGGTCAGATCGTCGACGAGCACGCCGTCGCAGAAGTCAAGGACGACCTTGCGCATGTCAGACACGATGTCCGCAGCTCGTCGGCCAGCCATCTGAGCCAGGCAGTCACCGAGACTGTCCTCGAAATAGGTGGCGTGCGGACTGCGTGCGTCAGCCAGACCATCGGTGAAGAAGAAGAGCACGTCGCCGTCGGCCAGCTCGAGCTCCAGCGTGGCGGGCTCAGGGTCGGGGAAAATCCCGAGCGGAACGCCGCCGCCGGGCAGCACCTGAACACTGCCGTCAGGCTTGACCAGGACCGGCCCTGGATGCCCGGCAGTAGCGAGCACGACGTTCAGCTTGTCATCGCGCCAGCTCAGATGTGCTCCGCTGGCGGTGACGAACCGGCCGCCGAACTCCTCGGCCAGCATGATGTCGTTGGCACGCCGCAGTACGTCGGCCGGATCGCCGTTCCAGTGGGCGAGTACCCGGATCGCGTGCCGGGCTGCGGCGGTCGCGGCGGCCGCGTCCTCGCCTTTGCCGCACACGTCGCCGATGGCGACACCCCAGCCGCCGGGCGTCGGATAGGCGTCGTAGAAATCGCCGCCCACTTCCCGGCCGCGCGTGGGCGCCAGGTGCGCCGATGCCATCTCCACTCCGGGGACCGGCTTAAGCGCAGGCGGCAGCAGGCTCGCTCGCAAGGCATCGGCTGTCTCCGTTCGCTGCCGCAGCACCCGGCGGCCGGAGATGGCCAGACCCATCAGCGCGCTCACGTCTTCCGCCAGGGCCGCGTCGGCCAGGCCGAACTGCCCTTCGGCAGAATGCCGCAGCAAGGTCAGCACGCCATACTTGCGGGAGCCATCAGTCACCGGCACGCACAACAGTGACGTTGCTCCGAGCAGGGTCAGGAACGGCGGGCCATCGGGGCCGGCGCCCAAGGCCAATTCGTCGGTAGCGTGAGTGAGCAGGAGCGTCTGCCCGGACTCGTGTACCTGGTCGGGCACCGTGCCAGGCCCGGGGTCGGCGGCCGCAACGGCATGCGCCAGGCCGGATGACTCTGGATCATCGGGACCGGCGACATAGGTGCGCCGCAGCTGACCTCGGCGGCGAACGTCGACCATTACCCAGGTAGCGAGGCTGCCCGACAGCAGTCGGGCGCACCGCTGAAGCAGCACGGACTCGCTGATGTTCGCGCCCTCAAGCAGCAGCCTGGCAGCCCCGGCTAGCACGTCGAGTCTGCGGGTGGCCGTGATGACTGCCGTGCTGTCGCTGGCTGCGCTGTCCGTGATTGGGCTGTCAGCGGCCGTGCTTTCAGTTGCTGTGCCTTCAGTTGCTGTGCCTTCAGTAACTGTGCCTGCAGTCAGTGGGCCGTCTGCCCGCTTAGCATTGTGGTTCTTGCTGGCCGAGCTGAGTGCCACGAGCAGCCGATCGGCGTCACCGCGGACGCTGATCGGCCCGATGACCATCTCGCTTCGCACAACCCCGTCGCTGGCGAGCATGCCGCATGTCAGCCTGGCTGGCTTGCCGGTCCGTGCCACCGCGGCCAGCTGTGACCGCACTGCGGCCCTGGCGGCCGGCTCGATAAGCGCCGTCAGCGACTTTCCGGTTGCATATCCGGGCCCGACGCCAAGGACTTCGCAGGCAGCCGAGTTAGCCCGGAGCACTGTCCCGTCATCGTCGACGATGTACAGCGGCAGGGGGGCGGCAGTGAACACGGCATGCAGCAGGCGGCGCTCCGAATGGAGGCTGCTGAGTGCCCGCCCCTGCCCGCCGGATCCTGCTGCGCCGCCGTTAGCTTCGGCGAGGGCTTCGATGGCGCCGTCGAGCTCGGCCAGGGCAGCATCCAGAAGGGTTTCGGACTCGGCCTGCGGCAGCCGGGCAGCCTGGCGCAGCGCAGCTGCTCGCTCCCTCAGGTTGCCAACGTCAGTGCCGGATGATCGCTCAGGCCCCGGCATGCTGCCACCAATCTTCGTGTCAGGTCACCATGCTATCGGCAACGTCGCACTACGCGGGATAACGCTGTCCTGACCTGCGAATTCTCGCCGACGTGGTCACCTAGCGGTTTTACGCCTTCCCCTGGCGAGCTCTGCGAGCTGGCCAAGGTCCCGGCGGGCATCCCGGCCGGCCGGGCGGCTGTGTGCGTCTATGACGCGCTGGGCCACCTCGGTGGCGCGCAGATTGCTGCGCTGCGACACCTCGCGCATCCGCTCAAGCGCCTCATCGGCGCTGCAGCTCAGCGCATGCATCAGGATGCCCTTGGCCTGGTCGACGATCGCGCGCGCTTCGGCCGCGTCGCGCAACTGCGCCGCGACCCGACGGGAGTCGTCGTAGTCGGAAACTGCGCCGACCAGGGCACCGCCATAGGCGACAAGCAGCTCAGCAAGGGGGAGCTGGTCGGCTTCGATGGAACGCGGTCGAAGGCCCAGCAGTGAGAGGGCAATTATCACGGCACCCCGATGGCTCAGCGTCACCACGCTGCGGACGCCCATTCGGAGTGCATCGGCGGTGAACTCCGGCCACCGGGTCTCCGTCAGCGTGTCTGGGCAGCTGACTGGGCCGCCGTCGGCGATCGCGTCGATGATCGGTCCGCGATTGCTGGCAACCTGTATCGCGACCAGGCGCGACGAGTCAGGATGGCTGGACGCCTGGTTGGCAAGCTCGCCGTCTTGCCAGACTGTGACGCTTGCCGCAGCACACCCCGGCACCTGACTGGCAGCGAGAGTGGTCAGCTGGCTCAGCGATCGCTCCTGCGTTGCGGCGGCGAGGCTGAGCAGGCCAGCAGCGCGTTCGGCGAGATCGGAGCCGGGCAGCGCGGCACCTCCTTTGAGTAGTTAGTTCGCTACCGGTCGGCGCCGCCGCTTGCCTCCGCGTGGGCAAGCAGGCCGGCATCCACCGTCTCATAGAGCGTCAGCTTGTCCGCCAGCCCGGTGATCCACAGGGTCTTGGCGTAGCGATAGCGTGCACCGGCCAGTGCCAGGGTGCCGCCCGCGGCCTCTGTCTTCTTCCAGTGCCCGACGATCACTGCCAGTGCGCTGGTGTCCAGGAAATCGACGTCGGCCAGGTCGAGGATTATCCAGCGGTGGCTGCCCTGAGCTGCGGTCAGGCACTCGTCGAGCTTGGGACTCGTAACGATATCCAGATCGCCATGGATCGTGACGACCATGCAGTCACCACGGCTCTCGGAGGAGAGCCAGGCTTCTTCCACACTGCACCTCTGGTGTCCGGTCTCGCGCTGACGGTATACGGGCCCATAGTAGAAGCGGACGGGCCTTTTGATCCTTTGCATACACCGTAATCCGGCGGGAAGGTAGCCACCGGGCGGGTCCCTGGTGGGCTCGCACCCGAGCCCAGCGCGGGCGATTGGCAGAATGCTGGCGGTTGCCGGGTTGCCAGGTCGCCGCAGGGCTGGCTCGCTTGAGCCTGGCGGCTGACGCTAGGCGCGAAGGGCAGGAGCAGGCTTTGATGGACCAGGGCGTTGGCGGCAGCGGAACCCGCCACGCCGCCTGGTTCTACCGGACTCCGGCCGAATATCAGCTCGCCGTCAATGAGTTCGTGCGGGAGGGGCAGGACCGCGATGAGCCGGTCCTAGTGGCAGTTCCGTACGCTCAGCTCCCGGCGCGATTCGCAATGCCATCTGGCCCGCACGTGACGATGACCGACATGGCGGAGATGGGCAGGAACCCGGCCCGGATAATCCCGGTGCTGCGTGCGTTCTGTGATCGCAACCAGGGCCATCGAGTCCGCTATCTCGGCGAGCCAGCCTGGCCAAGCCGGTCGGCAGCTGAACTGCAGGAAACAGCGAGACACGAGGCCCTGGTCAATCTGGCCTTCGCCGATGCCGAGATCACCATCCTGTGCCCATATAACAGCGCTCGGCTCCCTGAGTCCGTGATCGCGGACGCTCGCGCCACGCATCCGGCCGAGCTGCGTTCCGGTGCGCAGTGCGCCAGCCCGAGCTACCGGGAGCCGGGCGACTACCTCGCGAAACTGGACAAGCCGTTGCTGGCTCCGGCGGCTGCTGAAGCGCTTGAATACGGCCGCGACCTGCGCCCGGTACGCGCCCTCGTGGCCACCGTCGGCCAGCGCGCTGGCCTCGATCCATCCCGCTGTACTGATCTGGTGATAGCGGCGAGCGAGATCGCCGCCAACACGCTGCGCCATACCAGCGGAACCGGCATTATCCGGCTCTGGTCTGCCGACGATGAGGTGCTGTGCCAGGTCGAGGACAGCGGATTCATCGCTGATCCGCTGGCCGGCCACCGGCGGCCCGTCAGCAACCGGCCCGGCGGCCAGGGGCTGTGGCTGGTCAACCAGCTGTGCGACCTGACCGAGATCAGCACCAGCGAGCTCGGCACCACCATCAGGCTGCACATGTCGTATCGCGACTAAGCGCCGGCGCAGTCAGGCTCTCGGCATGGCGGCTCGCAAACCCATCGCTCTGCTGGCTGACCGTTGCAGTGTTTGCCGGACGCGGTTGGGGTAGCTGCTTAGGAGCACAGACGAATGGCTTGGAGCTGAGATGAGTTTGCCTGCCGGTCAGCAGCGGGTGCTCGACGGTATTGCCGAGGTGCTGCGGACGAACGAGCCGCGGCTGGCGTCCATGTTCGCGATCTTTACTCGGCTATCCAAGGATGAGCCGCGACCTCGCCGGGAGCAACTGACACCCCAGGGCCCGCTCGCATCGATGGCAGCGGCCTGGCGCCGACCGCCGCGATGGGACATCTCGGGCGGCCGCGGGACCCGGCGAATGATGCTGCTCATCAGCCAGCTGGCGATCACATTCATTGTGCTTGTCGTGCTGCTGGGCCTGTCTGCTCGCGCACCGGCCCGGTGCGCCACGCCGCGCACGACTGCGGCCGTGGCTGCCTTGCACCTGGCGTGCGGAGCGCCCGCCGGGGAGATCGGCGCGGGCGGGAAGTAGCCGCGCCCGTCAGGCACGATCTTCCGGACCACCAAGTACCGGATCCACCAAGTACCGGATCCACCAAGTAGTAGCTCACGACTGAGGGCCAGGCCTCTTCGCCTGGCCCTCAGTCCGTCGAGGGTCACCCGTCGCCCGGGCGCGGGTGCCTGTCTCGTCGGGTCACTGCGTGATAGCCGCCGGCTGCGCAAGGCGCTGACCGATCTCAGTCAGGCTCTGGCAGAAGATCCGGTAACTGCGCAGCGCCTCGCGTAGCTGCTCGGTGCCACCGGGGTCAGCCGACGTTCTGCCGGCTGGCACAAGCGCGGACTGTCGCTGCTGCAGCGTCTGTACAAGCGCGCTAACCGCCGCGTCTGCGGCCGCTGCGGCGAGGTCAACCGAGCCGCGCGGGTCATCAACGAACATCGCCTGGATGTCGTGCCATTGCTGGCTAAGGTCGGCCGGGCGCGCGCTTTCCCCGAGGCTGCCGCCGCCGGAAAGGTCTGTGTCGTTCTGCGAGTAATCCGCCGGATATGCATCGGGCGGCGTGTCCGCCAGGGCAGTTGTTCCCGCAGCCTCGTTGGCCACCAGGTCTGGGTCGCCGGTCGCGTAATCCTCGGAGTCGCTCACGATCGGGTCGCTCACGGTGGGGTCGCTCACGGTCGGGTCGCTCACGGTCGGGTCGCTCACGGCGAGATCGCTCACGGTCGGGTCGCTCACGGCGAGATCGCGCGCGGCCAGGTCGTTTCCACCGTCGGTGTCGTTCTCGGCGCCGACCGGATCTGCATCCTCCTCGACGACCTCCCCTGCCACGATGACGAGGTCGGGATCTTGGGCCGCATCCATCGCATCCTCATCGATGCCGATGCGGTCGGTCACCGGGGAGTCTGGCTGTGACGTCATGGCGTACCTCCGTTGCTTAACGTTGGGAATCTGGCAGGTCCGAACCGGGCGTGCCCACCACGACACCGTCCGGGTCGGTGGGTGCGGGAGCTGATGTGGTCCCGGCCGTTGCGGGCGCTGTTGGCGTTGCCGTAGCCACGCCAAGCAAGTCCGAGAACAGGGCACGGTAATGGATGAATGCCTGCCGCAGGTCCTCGGTAGCTGCCTGGCCGTCCGCAGACGACCTGCTGATCTCCTGAGCGGCACGGAAGTGGCCGACAGTCTGCGCGTGCTCGACCGAGAGATCTGACAGCACCTGCTCGTCGTCCTCGGTCGGGTAGCCGCGCTCGGTCATGACCTTCGTCACCAGGTCGTACGCCTCAGCGACGGCTGCCTCGGGTGAGTCGACGAAGTGCTCCTGGATTGCCATCCAGTCGGCGGTGTATCTGGCGCGGGCGGCTTCGTCAAGCGGCCGGATCTCGAGCTTGCTGACTCGCCGCTGGCGGCTGGTCAGCTCAGCCTCAGCACGCAACCTGCCGTTTTGCTCGGCAACCGCGCGCTCGTATTCAGGGCCGAATTGCTGCTTTAGCCGGCGACGGCGTGTCGTCTCGGCGACCGCCGCTAGCGCGACGAGGACAACTATCACCGCCACGATGATGACTGCTGTGGTCATGGGAACCCCTCCTGACTTTCGGTCCCCTCCCCGCTTTCCTCGATGCGGGCATTCAAACAACGCCGAATCGCGCGCCTAGTCCTGATGTCTCAGCGGATCGCGGTGCTTCCCAGCCGGGCTGAGGTACCTATCACGGCAAGAGACCATGGCGGCAGCAGGACGCCGTCCGCGCCGAGGGCCACGCCGTCTGCGGAGGCTGCGAGCAGGCTCGCGGCCGGGGTGCCGAGTGGCAGGCGCTGAGCCGACTGACCGAGATTGGCAGCTATCCGAATGCTCGCACGGCTGATCAGGAGCCACCGTGCTGCCTCATCCCAGCTGACGATTACCCGGTCGAGGCGGGGATCGGTCAGCTCCGGGCACTGACGGCGCAACGCGATCATTGTGCGGTACCAGGCCAGCACTTCGGCGTGCACACCGGCGCCAGGCTCGGTCCAGTCCAGCTTGGAACGGGCGAAGGTGGCCGCGTCCTGCGGATCGGGGACTCCGTCCGCGCGCCAGCCGTGGCGGGCGAATTCTGCTTGTCGGCCGGCGGCCACCGTCCGGCCAGTCTCGGGGTCGGGGTGGTCAGTGAAGTACTGCCAGACAGTCCGCGCGCCCCACTCCTCGCCCATGAAAAGCATCGGCGTGAATGGCGCGGTCAGCAGCAG
>Ga0335072_10005374_pt1 | contig 18884 bp, 6 predicted proteins | sample Lox_Sample_21_FD_206725 | JGI IMG/M metagenome (GOLD analysis project Ga0335072, IMG submission 206725) | Soil microbial communities from Loxahatchee National Wildlife Refuge, Florida, United States - Lox_Sample_2.1 | ecosystem: Environmental > Terrestrial > Soil > Wetlands | place: USA: Florida... | reverse complement strand
CGTCGTTCATAATGCCTGACTTTAGTCAGGTAATTGCCCTGGGTGCAACGTGTTCAGGCTCTGGCGGTCAGGTGCATTGGCCGGATCTCGGCCGTCTCCAGGTGGGGCAGCTGGCGATGCCGGGCTGAGTCCATGCGGCCGAAGCCCGCCTGCAGGATCTGCAGCGTGTCCCCGTGCGAGACCAGCAGGATGTCCAGGTCCGCGTGCCGCCGCTCGAGGTCCACGATGAAGGCGGTGGCCCGGGTCAGCACGTCGGAAGCTGACTCCACGCCGTTCCGCCCCGCCCGGGCGTTGCCGGTCTCGTCGGCCCGGTCGGTCTCGTCGGCCCGGTCGGTCTCGTCGGCCTGGTCGGCGGTGTCGGCCTGGTCGGCGGCCCAGACCTGGTGATAGTTGGCGACCGGCGTCCCCTCCCATCCGCCGAAGGACCGCTCCCGCAGGGCGGCGGTGAGCACGACTTCTGGCGACCCCAGGTACTCAGCCATGATCTGGGCGGTCTGGGCCGCTCGGGCGAAGTCCGACGAGCAGACCAGCGTCCCGGCGGGCAGCCGGCCCGACCGGGCCGCCGCGAGAACCTGCTCCCGCCCCACCTCGGACAGCCCGTAGTCGCCGGCGGCGTCGGTCTCGATGCGGCTCACGATGATTCCGGCGAGGTTGGCCTTGCTCTGCCCGTGCCGCATGACGAAGTACCTGTTGCTCAGCCGCTCCACGGCGTCCAGGTGGTTCACGGGCGGCACCCTACCAAGGCGTCCCGGGCCGCGTGTGCCCCGTGCGTCCCATCACCTCGCAACGCCCTCAGGCGTCCCGCGTCGTGCCTACCTCGCGCGCTCCCAATGCCGGTTACGTCCGAGCCACTCTGGTCGCGTTGGCACGAATGACCAATCCAGTGGTGTCACGTTGCCCTGATGTCGGCGCCAGACGGCTGAATCACGGCCACATGGGCTTGATGCTGGTGGTTGTGCCGTAAAACGCGGCACAACCACCAGCATCAGCAATTTTTGGCCGAGCGGAACGGCTTGCCGTCCGGCGCCGGCGTTACGCGGCTTGTGTAGCGTGATGTAGGGGACTGTTGGTACTCGCGAGATATCGAAGCTGACCGGCACGGCCTGCGCCTCGGGACTTCAGGCGCCCGGTTAGGCGGTAGAGTCTTCGCGACCGGAAACGTATTCGATACATCCGAAGGGATGATGGGTCATAGCCACCGTCGAATTGGGTGCCGGCGAGTTCTTCTATGCCGAGTACGGTGACCGCGGGGCGATGCCGCTCGTCCTGTTGCACGGGATGCCCAGGGATCACTCCACCTGGGCCGGGCTGGCTCCTGACCTGGCCGCCGAGGGCTTCCGGGTGATCGCGCCCGACCAGCGCGGGCACGGCGCCAGCGCCAGGACTCCGGGCTATTCGCTTGAGCTGATGCGCCAGGATCTGCTGGAGCTCGCGGAGGCGCTCGGCCTTGACCGGTTCGTGCTGGGTGGTCACTCGATGGGCGGCACGGTGGCCACGTTGTTCGCCGAGCGCTACCCGGACCGGCTGGCCGGGCTGATCGTGGTCGACTCGCCGCCCCCGGACGGCAGTGGCAACTGGGATGCGGGACCCCGGCCCGATGGAGACCTGCCCTACGACTGGGCGGTGGTGCCGGCCATCCTGGGGCAACTGAGCCATCCCGACCCGGCCTGGTGGGCCGATCTGCCGGCGATCACCGCTCCGGCTCTGGTGATCGGCGGCGGCTCAACCAGCCCGGTGCCGCAGGACCTGCTGGCCAAGGCGGCGGAGCTGATACCCGACGGGACCCTGGTCACCATCGAGGGCGCGGGCCACACCGTGCATCAGGCCAGGCCCCAGGAGTTCCTGGCGGCGGTCCGCCCGTTCCTGGGGCGCGTCCTCCTCGACTCCGGTCACAGGGGCCGGGTGGAGGGCAGCGATGGCGGCTCGCCGGGGTGGCGGCGAAGGTAGATCGTGTCGGCGATGGCGACGCCGACGAGGATGACGGTGGCCGCCAGGGTGGCTTGCAGGGGCGTGGCCAGCATGATCGCCGGGACGATGGCGCCGAGCACCGCGATCCCGGCAATGCGCTCCCAGGACACCCGGCTGAAGACCGCGTACTCGAAGATCGATCGCCCGGCCAGGAAGAGAGCCGGCCCGCCCAGGATCACGGCGATCCAGGCGGGCTGGATGAGACCGTCCGGGCGGGCGATGGCCAGTTCGTCGCCGACGGAGATCGTCACGACGCCCGCGACCATGATCGGATGGCCATATACGGCCGGGATGGCCACGCGCAGCGGGTCGGTGGGAACGGCAACCGCGGCTCCCAGAACCTGGCCCGCCCGGTAGATGTACATTCGCCACAGCAGCGCGGTCGTGGCCAGGGCGAGCGCGGCCGCCGCCACGTGACCGGCCCCGAAGCCGCTGCGATCGATGGCGAACCCGGTCACCAGGATGGGCTCGCCCAGGGTGATGATGAAGAACTCCCGGTGCCGCTCAGCCAGGAACTCACCGGACTCGGCGTACTCAGGCAGGCGCCGGCGGCCCAGCCCGGGGGTGGGCCAGCCGAGCCGGATCGCCGCGTAGTCCACGGCCACCGCGACCGCCCACAGCACCCCGCGCACCCAGCCGTGGACGACACCGCCCGCGAGCCACGGCACTGCTGAGACGCCGAACCAGAACAGCCGTCGCGCCTCGCGCCGCCGCTTCTCGCCCCGGATGACCAGCACGAGGAAAAGGCAGCGGCCGGCCTGGACGACGACGTAAGCGATCGCGAACACCAGGCCGCGGCGGCCGAACGCCCCTGGCACCACGGCGGCCAGCAGGAAGCCAGCGAACATCGACCCGATGACCAGTATCTGTATCGCCGGGCGGCGGGGTCGTAGCGGTCGCAGACCGCGGCAGTGTGGTTCCACCCGAGCCACACGGCGAACAGCAAGACAGCCGTCTGGAAGGCGTCGCTCCAGCGCAAATGCCTGAGCAGGGTGTGCGAGAGCTGGAGCATGGCGAAGACGAACGCCAGGTCGAAGAACAGCTCAAGGAACGTCGCCCGCTCCGGGTCCTCAGGCCCTCGCCACGACGTGGCTGCCTGATCGGCCATGGTTCGCCCCGCTCCGTCTCCCTTGTGCCGGCGGGCAAGCGGCGGCAACCAGCGGCCAGCTCACTTCCCCGGTAGGGGACTACCCCGTCGGACGTGTTTACAGAGTGTCTTGTGGAGCCTGAGTTGCGGAATGGCGATAATGCCGGATTCGCATTGGGGGCGTATCCCGCGAATGCCTTCGCATGGGGAGAAGATCATTGAGCGGCGCGTACCATCGTTAATTGTGCGGACCGTCACATTCGGCCCAGGGCCCGTGTCTGACGCCGCTGCCCTGGATCACCTGGCCGCGTTCGAGGCTCGCCACATCGTCGCGTGCCTGCAGCAGACACGCGAGCCCGTGCACATCGTCGCTACGCCCGATGGCGGCCGACGGGGGCTGGCGCTCGACCGGGACATGCCCAGCCTCGAGACGGCGGGCTGCCCGCCGCTGGGCACGCTGCCACCGCTGTACCCGGAGTGGCTTGGCGACCGCGACTTCGGCGAGGTGCACGGGGTTCGCTTCCCCTATGTAGCCGGCGAGATGGCCAGGGGCATCGCCACCACGCGGATGGTGATAGCCATGGCCCGCGCGGAGATGCTTTGCGTCTTCGGCGCGGCCGGCCTGGAGCCCGCGGCCGTCGAGCGCGCCATTGCCGAGCTCGGCGGCGAGCTGGGCGGCAGCCGCGCGTGGGGGGTCAACCTGATCCATTCGCCCGCCGAGCCCGCCCTTGAGGAGCGCACGGCCGAATTGCTGGTTCGCCAGGGAGTGCCGATCATTTCTGCGTCGGCCTACATGGACATAACGCTGCCGCTCGCCCGGTGCGCGGCGACCGGGCTGCGACGGGACGCGGCCGGCCGGATCGTGCGGCCGACCCGGATCTTCGCGAAGGTGTCCAGGCCCGAGGTGGCGGAGAAGTTCATGTCGCCCCCGCCGGCGGGCCTGCTGACCGCGCTCGCCGACCGTGGCCAGCTGACGAGGGACGAGGCCCGGCTGGCTGGCCAGGTGCCGGTCGCCGAGGACCTGACGGTCGAGGCCGACAGCGGCGGCCACACCGACAACCAGCCCCTGGGGGCCATGCTGCCCGCGATCTTGGCACTGCGCGACACGGTGGCCGCCCGGCACGGATATCAGCGCCGGATCAGGGTGGGCGCAGCCGGCGGCCTGGGCAGCCCGCAGGCCGTGGCCGGGGCGTTCGCACTCGGGGCCGCCTACGTGCTGACCGGGTCAGTCAACCAGCTGGCCATCGAGTCCGGCGTGTCCGATGACGCCCGCGCGCTGCTGGCGCAGGCCGACCTGGCCGACGTGATGATGGCGCCCGCCGCCGACATGTTCGAGATGGGGGTCCAGGTCCAGGTGCTGCGGCGCGGCACCATGTTCGGGCCGCGGGCCCGCCGCCTCTACGAGGCCTACCGCCAGTACGCCTCGATCGAGGAGCTTCCCCTGGCCGTGCGGACGACGCTGGAACGCGAAGTCCTGCACGAGAGCCTGGATGAGGTCTGGAGCCAGACGCAGCGCTTCTGGCAGCAGCGGGACCCAGCTCAGCTCGCGCGGGCGGCCGAAGACGGGCGGCACCGGATGGCACTGATCTTCCGCTGGTACCTGGGCAACTCCAGCCGCTGGGCCGCCGAGGGCAATAGCGCGCGGCGGGCCGACTACCAGCTCTGGGCCGGGCCCGCGGTGGGGGCGTTCAACCGGTGGACCGCCGGTAGCTTCCTGGCCGAACCGGGCGAGCGCACGGTCACGCAGATCGCGCTCAACCTACTCGAGGGGGCCGCCGTCATTACCCGGGCGCACCAGGCACGCACCTACGGGGTAGCGGTCCCGCCCCAGGCCTTCACGTTCGTTCCACGCCGGCTTGGCTAGCCCGGCCGGCTCTTATCCAGGCACTACAAGGGGGGAACCATGGCATCCGACGGACGTCCGCGCCAGGTGCCGATCGCTGTCGTCGGGCTGGCCGCGTTCATGCCAGGATCGACGGACCTGTCGGGGTTCTGGCGCAACGTACTGACTGGCCGGGACCTGATGACCGATGTGCCGGCCGGCCGCTGGCTGGTCAGCGACTACTACGACCCCGACCAGCGGGCCACCGACAAGACGTATGGCCGCAGGGGCGCGTTCCTGCCCGAAGTCGACTTCGATCCGGTCCGCTATGGCATCCCGCCCAATAGCCTGCCCGCGATCGACACTACCCAGCTCCTGGCCCTGATGGTCGCGGACCGGGTGATCGCCGACTGTGCCGTGGCGCTGCCCGACGACCGGGAGCGAGTCAGCGTGCTGCTGGGGGTCGCGCCACTGCAGATGGTCGTCGAGGCGGCCAGCCGACTGGACCGGCCGGTCTGGCGCAAGGCGCTGCGTGAGCACGGCATAGCCGCGGCCGAGGCCGAGGCGATCTGCGACAAGATCGCCGGCCACTTCGTGCCCTGGCAGGAGGAGACCTTTCCTGGCCTGCTGAGCAATGTGGTGTCCGGGCGGATCGCGAACAAGTTCGACCTGCACGGCGTCAACCACACCACCGACGCCGCGTGCGCCAGCTCGCTGGCCGCCCTCTACTCCGCGGTCGGTGACCTGGCGCTGCGCCGTTCTGACCTGGTCATCACTGGCGGCGTCGACACCGCCAACGACATCCTCATGTACAAGTGCTTCAGCAGCACCCCGGCCCTGTCGCCCACGGGGGACTGCCGCCCGTTCTCGGCGGCGGCCGACGGGACGATGCTCGGCGAGGGCGTGGTCATGCTCGCGCTCAAGCGGCTCGACGACGCGGAGCGCGATGGTGACCACGTGTACGCGGTGATCCGCGGCGTCGGGGCCTCATCGGACGGCCGGGGCACCGCCATCTACGCGCCGTTGCCGGCGGGCCAGGTCCGGGCCCTGCGGCGGGCCTACGAGCAGGCCGGCTACGGCCCGGAGACGGTCGAGCTTGTCGAGGCGCACGGCACCGGCACCACCGCGGGCGACGCGGCCGAGCTGGCCGCGCTGCGAGAGGTCTTCGACGCCACCGGCCGGGCCGACCGGCAGTGGTGCGCGCTCGGATCGGTGAAGTCCCAGGTTGGCCACACCAAGGCCGCGGCGGGAGCGGCCGGGATGCTGAAGGCAGTGCTGGCCGTCACGCACAAGGTGCTGCCCCCGACGATCAAGGTCGACGAGCCGAGCCCGGCACTCGGGCTGGACGCCAGCCCCTTTTACATCGCCGCCAAGCCCCGACCGTGGATCCGTTCACAAGACGAGGCTGGGCATCCGCGCCGGGCCTCGGTATCCAGCTTCGGGTTCGGCGGGACGAACTTCCACGTCACTCTGGAGGAGTACGTGCCCGCAGAGGCGTCTGCGGCGTCGGAGGCCCGGCCGCTTCGGGCCGTCCCAACGGAGCTGATCGTGCTCAGTGCCGCGTCGCCGGGCAGGCTGCTCAACCGGCTAAGGCACATCGACCTAGGTCAGCCGCTGCCCGCCCTGGCCAGGCAAGCCGCAGCGGACTTCGATCCCAGGCACGAGGCGCGGCTGGCGATTATCGCCGCCGACACCGACGATCTGACCGCCAAGATCGCGGTTGCGGCCGAGCGGATCGAGGCCAGCGAGGTTGACGGGAGCACGGGCGATGGCAGGCCGCGGCGGCCGTCGCCGGGCCACGTCCACTACGCAGCCGGCCAGCCAGTCCCGGGACTAACCGCGTTCCTGTTCCCTGGCCAGGGCGCCCAGTACGTCGGAATGGGCGGTGACCTGGCCATCCACCTGCCGTTTGCCCGGGCCGTGTGGGACGGGGCCGCCGGCCATGAGCTTGGCGACCGCCCGCTGCACCGGGTGGTGTTCCCGCCGCCGGGGTTCACTGACGACGAGCGTGCGGGCCAGCAGGCGCTGGTAACCGCGACCGAGTGGGCGCAGCCGGCCCTGGCGGCGCACAGCATGGCGCTACTGGCCGTGCTCACCAGGGCCGGGCTACGGCCCGACTGCGTCGCGGGCCACAGCTTCGGAGAACTCACGGCGCTGCACGCGGCAGGCGCGCTTGACGCGGGCACGCTGCTTCGGCTGGCCCGCCGCCGCGGCGAGCTGATGCGGGACGCGGCTGCGGTGCCGGGAGCAATGCTGGCCGTCACGACCAGCCGGGACAAGGCCGAGGCGGCCATCGCTGACCTCCCCGATGTCTGGCTGGCCAACGACAACGCCCCCGCGCAGGTCGTCTTGTCGGGCACTGCGGCGGGACTTGCGGCGGCCCAGGCCAGGCTGGAGGCTAGTGGTGTCTCCTGCGTCCGGCTGCAGGCGGCCACCGGCTTCCACAGTCCGCTGGTCGCGCCGGCCGCCGCGCCCTTCGCCGAGTTCCTCGAGCAGGCCGAGGTCCACTCCCCCGCCCTGGCCGTGTACGCGGGCCGCGATGCGGGGTGTTACCCGGCCGACCCGGCGGCGGTCCGCCGGGGCCTTACTGAGCAGATCGCGGCGCCGGTCGGGTTTACCGCCGTCATCGAGGCGATGTACGGCGCGGGCGTGCGGACGTTTGTCGAGGTTGGCCCGGGGGGCACGCTGTCCGGGCTGGTCGGCCAGATCCTGGGTCCCAGGGAGCACGCGGCGGTAAGCCTGGATCGCAAGGGCCGCAACGGGCTCACCAGCCTGCAGGACGGGCTTGGCCGCCTGGCGGTCCGCGGGCTGGCCCTCGACCTGACCGCGCTACTGGAGCAGGAGGGCGAGGAGCGCGCCGAGAAGCCCAGCAAGGCGAGCGTGCGGATCGACGGTGGCAACTATGGCCGGCCCTACCCGCCGGCCAGGCCCGATGCTCTGGTCCCGGCGGCCGCACTAGTTCCGGACTCGACCGGGAACGGCCACCATTCCGGGGCCACGCCGGCGACGGTACCGGCAAGCACGGTGCTAGCTGCCGTAGGGCCGGCCAGCACGGTGCTGGCCAACGCAGGGCCGACCGGCGCGCCCGCGGCCGGCGCGGTACCGGCCAGCAACGGCAGGCCGCCTGAGTCACTGTCGCCGAGCAGGCCAGCAGCGCCGAGCCTCCCACCGACGGTGAGCCCGGCCCCAGCGCCGAGCCTCCCACCGGTGCCGAGCCATCCGACCGCACCGAGCCTGACGGCAGCACCGAGCCCGCTACCGACGCCGGGTCCGGCGCCGACGGGGAGCCTGCCGCCGGTGCCCGGCCATTCACCGGCAGCGGGCACGGGCGGTGATGAGTGGCTGCGCGTCCTTGGCGCCGCCCAGGAGCAGGCCGCGGCGGCGCACGCTGACTTCCAGCGGGCACTGACGGAGAGCCACCTGGCCTATCTCCGGATGGCCGAGACTTCCTTCGCGCAGCTGGTGGCGGCGGCGACGCGCGAGCCGACGGGCGCCGGGCAGCAGGCGCTCATGCCGCAGGCCCCGGAGCACCAGCCGTTCCTGCCGCAGGCGCCGGTGCCATATGCCCCCGTGCAGCAGGCGCCGGTGCCATATGCCCCCGTACAGCAGGCGCCGGTGCCGTATGCCCCCGTACAGCAGGCGCCGATGCAGCGGGCGCCCGGGCCGCAGCCTTGGACCGCGCCAGCGCTTGAGCCGGCGGGCTACCAGGTGCCACTGGACCTGCCGAGACCGCCGGAAGTCTCGCAGCCGGCCGGGGCGGCGCCCACGACGGGCTGGGACGCGGAGAGCATCAGCGCGGTGCTGCTTGAAGTGGTGGCGGACCGAACCGGTTATCCCCCCGACATGCTCAACGCGGACATGGAGATCGACACCGACCTCGGCATCGACTCGATCAAGAAGGTGGAGATCTTGTCGGCGGTCAGGGAACGGATCGGCGGCCCGCCCGGCGACCCCGCCGAGATCGCCGCCCTGCGGACGCTGCGCGCGATCGCTGAGCAGTATGCCCGCCCGGCCCAGCAGCGGCCCGAGGTCCCAGCCGCCCAGGCCACCCCGGCCGTCACCGCCCCCGCCGTCACCCGGCCGGCCGCACCGCTTGTTCCGCTCAACCGCTGGCTGGTCCGCGCCGTGCCCGCACCAGCCAGCGGGCTGGCCATGCCCGGGCTGACGAGCGGGCCACTGGCCGTGACGGACGACGGGACCGGCGTCGCACAGGAGCTTGTCGGGAGGCTAGCCCGTCATGGCATCCGCGCGCAGGTAGTGGCGGATCCGCCGCCAGACGCCCGCGGCCTGATCGCACTGGACGGGCTGCGGCCGGTGGCCACGCCGCAAGAGGCGCAGGCCGTGCAGCGCCGGCTGGTCGGGGTCGCCCGCCAGCTCGCGACCCGGATGACTGCCGAGGGCGGCATCTTCGTGACCGTGCAGGACACCGGAGGCGACTTCGGACTGACCGGTGCTGGCCTGGGCGCCGGCTCGATGCGGGCCTGGCTCGGCGGGTGCGCCGCGCTGGCCCGGACCGCGGCCCGGGAATGGCCGGGCGCGACGGTGAAGGCGATCGACTGCGCGACCGCGGGCCGATCGCCAGGCCAGACCGCCGACGCCCTGGTCAGTGAGCTGCTTTCCGGCAGCGGGACCCTGAATGTCGGCCTGCAGGCCGATGGCAGCCGGGTCACGCTGGCCCTCGAGCCCACGCCGGCCGTCGAGGGGGCTTCACTGGTCGGACCACAGTCGGTGATCGTGGTGACCGGCGGGGCCAGGGGCGTGACCGCCGCGGGCCTGCGGCGGCTGGCGAGCCAGCATCGTCCCCGGCTGGCGCTGCTCGGCCGGACCCCGCTTGACGCTGAGCCCGCCGGCTTGCCCGCGACGGCCAGCCGACCAGAGCTAATCCGGCTGCTGGCCAGCCGCGAGACCAGTCCAGAAACCAGCCGCGAGACCAGCCCAGGAAGCCGGGAAACCAGCCCGGGAAAGGTCGGCCCGGCCGAGATCGCGGCGGTCGCCGACCGGGTGCTGGCGGTCAGGGAGATCCGCGCGACCCTCGACGCGATCAGGCAGTCCGGCGCGCAGGTCCAGTACTACCCGGTCGATGTGACCGACCCGGAGGCACTGGCGGGCGCGCTGGCGGCGGTGCGGGCCGACTGGGGACCGATCACCGGGATCGTGCACGGGGCGGGGGTCCTGGCCGATGCGCTGATCGCGGGTAAGACCGGCGAGCAGTTCGACCGCGTGTTCGCGGCCAAGGTGGCGGGCCTGCGCACGCTGCTGGCGGCCACGGCGGATGACCCGCTGGCGATCGTGTGCGCGTTCTCGTCGGTGGCCGCGCAGTTCGGCAATCAGGGACAGAGCGACTACGCGATGGCCAACGAGGTGCTCAACCAGGTGCTGTCGGCCGAGCAGGCCCGCCGGCCTGGCTGCCTGGTCCGGGCGATCGGCTGGGGCCCGTGGCAGGGCGGCATGGTGACCAGCGAGATCGCGGACCGCTTCCAGGACGCGGGGGTGGCGCTGATCGAGCCGGACGCGGGCGCGGCGGCGTTCGTCGCCGAGTTCAGCGACCCAGCCGGTGCAGCGCGGGTGATCGTGTCGGCCGGGGACGCGCCCGCCGACCCTGAGACGGTGGCCGGGCAGGTCACGGTGGCCGGTCCCGACTACGCCTACCTGCTTGATCACCAGGTCGGCGACGCGCCCGTGACGGCCCTCGCGACCGTGCTCGACTGGTTCGCGGGGGCGGCCCAGGCCTGGCGGCCGGCCGCAGCCCCGGTCGCCCTCCATGACCTGCGGGTACTGAGCAAGCTGCTGCTGCCCCGCCTGGCCGCCGACGGGCACCGGCTGACCGTACAAGGCCATCAATCACCGGCAGAACGGGAACGTCCCCTGCACCTGGACCTACTCGGCGAGGACGGCCGCCGGCACTTTTCCGCCCGGCTGGCGGCGGCCGCGCCGCCGCCAGCGGCGGCGTGGACCGCTCCGCCCGGCCTCCGGCCACTGCCCGGTCCCTATGACGGCGTCACCCTCTTCCACGGCCCGCGACTGCGGGCCATCCGGGCTGTACCGGAGGTCGGGCCGGGCGGCGCGGCGGGCATCGTCGCCTCGGCTCGCACCCTGGGCTGGCCGCGATGGTCCTGGCCGCTCGACCCGGCGGCCGTCGACGGGGCGCTTCAGCTGGCGGTGCTGTGGGCGGCCGGCGCGGGCGCCGGCCGGACGCTGCCGATGGCCATCAGGGAGTGTCGCCTGCACCGTCCGGGCGCCGCCGAAGCCGAGTTCCACTGTGTGGTGCGAGCCGGACCGGTCACCGACTCCGGGGCCGCCTGCGACGTGGCGCTGGCCGGCTCGGACGGCGCGGCCTGGGTGGAACTGCTGGGTGTGGAACTCGTGCGGCGTCCGGGCTGAGGACGCCATGACTGAAGAACCGATCGCGATCGTGGGGCGCGGCTGCGTGCTGCCCGGTGCGTGCGACCCCGAGGCGTTCTGGGCGAACATCGCGGCCGGAAGGTCCAGCCTCTCGCCCGAGGCCGGGGGCGGGATCGTGCGCGGCTTCGACGCGGCCTTCGACCCGGGCGGCTTCACCCTGGACGCCGACGAGATCATGCGGCTTGACCCGCTGTACCGATGGGTGCTGCACGCGGCCCGTCAGGCGCTGCGGGAGTCCGGGCACAGCTCGGACCTGGGCCGGGCGGGCCTGGTGCTCGGCAACCTGTCGTACCCGTCGGCGGCCATGGTCGAGTTCGCCGAGCGAACGTGGCGGGGGGCCATGGAGCCTGGGGACGGGCGAATGCGGTTCTGCTCCGGGTTGCCGGTCCACCTGGCGGCCAGCGCGCTCGGCCTCGGAGCCGGGGGCTTCGCACTGGATGCCGCCTGCGCCTCCGCCCTGTACGCGATCAAGCTCGGCTGCGACCGGCTGCACGACAAGACCGCCGACCTGATCGTGGCGGGCGGGGTCAGCTGCCCGGACCGGCCCCTCGTGCAGGGCGGGTTCCGCGGGCTCGGGGCGGCCAGCCCAACCGGGCGGTCGCGGCCATTTCACCGGGACGCCGACGGGCTGGTGGCCAGCGAGGGCGCGGCGGTGGTGGCGCTGATGCGGCTGGCCGACGCGGTGTCGGCTGGGGTCTGTGTCCTCGGGGTCATCCGGGCGGTCGGGCTGTCCAACGACGGCCGGGCGGGCGGGCTGCTGGCGCCGTCCCAGGATGGCCAGGAGCGAGCGATGCGGCTCGCCTACGCGGCGGCCGGCATCCAGCCGCGGACGGTGTCACTGGTTGAGTGCCACGCCACCGGGACACAAGTGGGCGACGCGGTTGAGGCGCGCAGCATGGCCGCCGTGTTCGCGGATTGCGCCGACCTGCCGATCGGGTCGGTCAAGTCCAACGTCGGGCACCTGCTGACCGCGGCGGGCGGCGCGGGGCTGCTGAAGGTGCTCGGGGCCATGCGAGCCAGCCTGCGGCCGCCCTCACTGCACGCGGAGGACCCGATCGGCGCGCTGGACGGCACGCCGCTGCGCCTGCTGGCCGAGGCCGAGGACTGGCCGGGCCCGCGCCGGGCCGCGGTCAGCGCCTTCGGCTTCGGCGGGACGAACGCGCACCTGGTGGTGGACGAGTGGGGGCCAGGTGACTACCAGCCTGAACCCGACGGTCCGAGCGCCAACGCCCGGCAAGATGCGGATGGGCCGGTGGCCATCACCGCGATCGGGGCCAGGGTCGGCACCGGCCGCGACGAGGCCGACTTCCGGCGGGCGGTCCTGCTCGGTAAGCGGTCGGCAAGTCCCCGCGAGTCGATCGACATCGCGCTGGACGGCCTGCGCTTCCCGCCTCGCGACCTGGAAATGACGCACGCGCAGCACCTGCTCGTGCTGGAGGCGGCCCGGGAGGCGGCCCACGGCATGGCCTTGCCGCGCGAGCGGACCACGGTCATCGTCGGCATGGGCGCCGATCCCGAGGTGGCCAGGCACCCGGTGCTCAACCGGGCCGACCCGCGGGCAACCGCGCAGTTCCCCGGGCCGGCGGTGCTCGGCACGATGCCGAACCTGGTGGCCAACCGGATCAACGTGCAGCTTGACCTGGCCGGGCCGGGCTTCACGGTGTCGGCCGAGGAGGCCTCCGGGCTAGTCGCCCTGGATCTGGGAGCCCGGGCGCTGCGCCGGGGCGAGGCTGACGTCGCCCTGGTGGGCGCGGTCGACTTGTCGTGCGAGCCCGTGCACCAGGCGGCGCTGCGGGCCCTGGGCCGGGAGTGCCCGCCTGGTGACGCGGCGGTCGTGCTGGTGCTCGAGCGCCTGGCCGATGCCCGCCGGGCCGGCCGGCCGGTGATCGCCGTCCTTGACGAGTTGTCGCCGGCGACCGCTGAGGCCGACCGGCCGACCGGGCTGGTCGTGGGTGACCAGCCGGGTCGCCCGGGCGAGCCAGGCGCGGGCGGCGAGGCGGCTCGGCTTGACCCGGCTGACCTGGTCGGGCGGGCGCATGCCGCGCACGGCCTGGTCGCGGTGGCGGCGGCGGCCACCGCCGTCCAGCATCAGGCTCTCCCCCGGCCGGACGGGCTGGCCGTTCCCGTGTCCGCCCCGCTGTCGGCAGACGTCGTGGTCGACCCGCTGGGCACGGGCCGTGCCCAGGTCCGGCTGCGGCCAGGCGGCCCAGCCCGGGCATGGGCGCCTGGGCCGGCCGCGACCCTGCGGATGTACTCGGGAGCGGACCGGGCTAGTGTGCTCGACGCGCTGGCGGCCGGCCGTCAGTCGGCCGACGGGCCCGCCCGGCTGGCGATGGTCGCTGGGCGAGACGAAGACGGAGACGAGGACCGGGCCGGACCGGCCGAGGCCGCGGCTCGGTGGCTCGCCCACGACGGGCCGCGCCCGGACGGGGTCGCCTACCGGGACGCGCCGGTGGGCGGGCAGGTGGCGTTCGTGTTCACCAACGGATCGGCCGCCTACCCCGGCATGGGCGCCGAGCTAGCGCTGGCCTTCCCCGACCTGGCCAGCGAGTTCGAGGCTAGCCACGCGCCACTGCGCCGCCCGCCCGGGCGCGGGCCGGGCGGTGCGGGCGGGGGCGTGGTCGACCGGATCCTCGGGGCCGCCGTCCTCGGCGCCTTTCACGCGCGGCTCAGCCGCCACCTGCTGGCGATCCGCCCGGACGCGGGGATCGGCTACTCCTCGGGTGAGTCGGCGGCCCTGGCCGCGCTCGGAGCGTGGACGGACCCCGCGGCGCTGTACCGGGACGTGCGTGACAGCGACCTGCTGGGCAGCGACCTGACCGGTGAGCTGCGGGCCGTGCGCCGGGCCTGGCGCCGCCTGGGGGTCACTGGCGAGCGCTGGACCTGCTACCTGGTCAGCGCGCCGGCCAGCCAGGTCAGGCTGGCGCTGGCCGACGAGCCGGCTGCTTACCTGATGGTCATCAACGCGCCGGACACCTGCGTCATCGGCGGAGAGGCCGGGGCCTGCGCGGGGGTGCTGCGGCGGCTGGACGGCGTGCCCGTAGTGCCCGTCGACTACGCGATCGCGGCGCACGCCCCGGTGCTCGCGGACGTAGCGGCCGACTACCGGCGGCTGCACTTGCGGCCGACGGCCGACGCGGGCGGCATCCGGTTCTACAGTGGCGCCTCCGGCCAGTCCTACCGGCCGTCAGCAGACCGGGCCGCCGACGCGCTGCTGGCCCATGTTCTCGGCCCGATCGACTTCGTCGCGGTGATCGAGCAGGCCTGGGCGGACGGGGTGCGGGTCTTCGTCGAGCACGGGCCGCAGGCTCAGTGCACCGGCTGGATCCGTCGCATCCTCGGCGACCGAGAGCACGTCAGCATCGCGCTCGACGCGCCCGCAGGCCAGGCCGTTCGCCAGCTGGGCCGGGTGGCGGCCGAACTGGCCGCGGCCGGGGTGCCGATTGACGCCGGGCCGTTGTTCGACCGCCTGGCGGCGGCGGCCCCGCCGCCACCAGCGGCGGTCGAGACGATCAGGCTGGCCGCTCATCCCCCGCCCATGCGCCTGCCGGCGGTTCCGGCGGCTCCCGCGCCGCCGGCCGCGACCGAGATCCTGCCACGGGCACCGCGGCTGGTCCCGGTGGCCGACAGCGATGGCCGTGCTGACGGCCGGGCGGACCACGGCCGGGCGGACCACGGGGCGGCGGCGCTACCGGGCTTGACCGGGTTGCCCGCGCTGGCCGCCAGGCAGTTTGAGAGCCTCACCGCGCTGCACCGTGACTACCTGGCCCGGATGACCCAGGCTCAGGCCGAGTTCCTGCGGGGACGCGAGCAGGCCGTCTCGGTGCTAGCCGCCCGCGCCCACGGGCAGCGCGGAACGCGGGCGACTGTGGCCGTTTCGCCCCAGCCAGTTTCGCTGGAGCCCGTTTCGCTCGAGTCTGCTGACGCGGTCACGCCGCGCGGGCCGACCTTCGATCGCGCCCAGCTTGAGTACCTGGCCGACGGCAAGGTGTCGGCGCTGTTCGGGCCGCGGTTCGCGGTGCTCGACGACCGGGCGAAGCAGACGCGGCTGCCCAGGCCCCCGATGCTGCTGGCCGACCGGGTCACCGGCATCGACGCGGTGCAAGGCTCGATGGGCACCGGCACGATCTGGACCGAGACCGACATCGCCCCGGATGCCTGGTACCTGGATCCGGCCGGGCGGATGCCCGCCGGGCTGATGATCGAGGCCGGGCAGGCCGACTTGCTGCTGATCAGCTGGCTCGGCATCGACCTGATCGGCCAGGGCGACCGGGTGTACCGGCTGCTCGGGTGCGAGGTCACCTTCCACCGCAGCCCGGCGCTGGCCGGCCAGACGCTCAGGTACCAGATCCACATCTACCAGCACGCTGAGCACGACGGCGTGCGGATCTTCTTCTTCCGCTACGACTGCTACGTCGGTGGCGAGCTGGCGATCACCGTCCGGGACGGCCAGGCGGGCTTCTTCACCCCGGGCGAGCTGGCCAGCGCGGACGGCGTGCCCTGGGACCCGGCCCAGCTGACGGCCAACGGCACGGCCCTAGTCCCGCCGGCAGTGCCGGCCGTCGGCCGCCGGTTCGGCCCGGACCAGGTGCGCGCCCTGGCCGAGGGACGCCCGGCCGACTGCTTCGGCCCGCAGTGGGCCGAAACCCGCGCGCACGTGCGGACGCCCCGGATCGGCTCGGGCCAGATGCTGAGGTTCGAGGAGGTCACCGAGCTTGATCCGCACGGCGGGCCGCTGGGCCGCGGCTACCTGCGGGCCGAGGCCAGCGTGGCCGCTGACGACTGGTTCTTCGACGGGCACTTCAAGAACGACCCGTGCATGCCGGGCACGCTGATGCTCGACGGCGGCATGCAGGCCATGGAGTTCTACCTGACCGCGCTGGGGTTCACGCTCGGCAGGGACGGCTGGCGCTTCGAGCCGGCCGCCGAGGAGCCGTGCCGGGTGCGCTGCCGTCGCGAGGTCAGCCCGGCCAGCACGACGATCGGGTACGAGATCTTCGTGTCGGGGCTATCCGCGGATCCCTATCCCACCCTGTACGCCGACATTCTCGGCACCGTCGACGGGGTCCGGGCCTTTCACGCCCGCCGGGCCGTGCTCCGGCTGGTGCCGGACTGGCCGCTTGACCACTGGCGCCAGCTCGGTCCGCCCCGGGTCCAGCCGACCGGGGAGCTCGTCCCGCTGCCCGCGCTGGGCGGCCTGGCCGGCCTGGCGGACACGATGGCGGCTGAGGTCGACGGGGTCCGCCAGGACTACGCGGCCCTGCTGGCCTGCGCGTGGGGACGGCCGACCCAGGCGTTCGGCCCGGCCTACGCGCCCTTCGACGGGCCGCGCGTGCTGCCGCGGCTGCCCGGGCCGCCTTACCACTTCATGACCAGGATCGTCGCGGTCGATGGGCAGCCCGGAGGCCTACGGGCCGGGGCGACCGCCATCACCGAGTACGACGTGCCCGCTCAGGCGTGGTACTTCGAGCAGAACGGCGCGCCCACCATGCCGCTGGCCGTGCTGATGGAGGTCGCGTTGCAGCCGTGTGGCTGGCTGGCCACATATGCCGGGACCGTTCTGGCCTCGAATAGGGACCTTCGGTTTCGCAACCTCGACGGGACCGGGACGATACTGCGCGAGGTGCCGCCGGGCGCATCCACACTGCGGACTACGGTCGAGCTGACCAGCTTCTCCAAGCTCGGTAACGTCACGATCGTCTCGTTCAGTATCACCTGCATCGCCCTTGGCGGGCCGGCGGACTCCGGCCCGGTGCTGGAGATGCAGACCGTCTTCGGCTTCTTTCCCGAGGAGTCGCTGGCCAGCCAGGTTGGCCTGCCGCCCTCGGAGGCGGAGCGGGCCTTCATGGGCCAGTCGGCCGAGCAGGCGGTCGACCGGCCCGCAGGTTCCCTGGCGGGCACGTCTTCCCGGGCGGGGACGGCCTGCTTGCCGGGGCCGGTGCTGCTCATGCTGGACCGGGTGACCGGCTACTGGCCGGAGGGCGGGGCGGCCGGACTGGGGCGGCTGCGGGCGCACAAGGACGTCGATCCGGGCGAGTGGTTCTTCCGCGCGCACTTCTTCCAGGACCCGGTCATGCCCGGCTCACTGGGCGTGGAAGCCATGGGCCAGTTGCTCCAGTGGTACCTGATCGAGCGCGGGGCCACAGAAGGCCTGGACAGCCCGCGATTCGAGCCGATCATGACCGGCCAGCCGGTGGCCTGGAAGTACCGGGGCCAGGTCCGGCCGGCTGACAATCACATCACCATTGAGCTGGAGATCACCGCCACCGGCCACGACGACCGCGGCCGGCACGCGCTCGCCGATGGCTGGCTGTGGGTGGACGGGCTGCGCATCTATCACGTGACTGGCCTGGGCATGCGCGTCGTTCCAGGGAAGGGAGCTCCACCGTGATCACACAAGCGGGGCCGGGACGTCCGGTGCGCAGCAAGAGCGCGGCGCTGGCCGCCCTGTGCATGGGCGCGCTGATCCTCAACGTCGACACCACGATCGTGACGGTCGCGCTGCCCGACCTGGTACGGGAGACCGGCGCGACCACGACCGACCTGCAATGGGTGGTCGACGCCTACAGCCTCGCGTTCGGCGCGCTGGTGCTGGCGGCGGGCAGCCTGTCGGACCGCCTCGGCCGCAAGGGGATGCTGCTGGTGGGCATCGCGGTGTTCGGCGCGGCCAGCCTGGCCGGATCGCAGGCCAGCTCGGTGGGCGAGCTGATTGGCGCGCGGGCCGTGATGGGCGTGGGCGCGGCGATGATGTTCCCCTCGACGCTGTCCCTGATCACCAGCGTGTTCACCGGACGGCGGGAGCGGGTCCGGGCGATCGGCCTGTGGGGGGCCTGCGCGGGGGCGGGGGTGGCGGTCGGCCCGATCTGCGGCGGGTGGCTGCTTGAGCGCTACTGGTGGGGCAGCATCTTCGTGCTGATGGCGGTGCTGGCCGTGGTGGTCATGGTCGGCGTGGTGGCGGCCGTGCCGACCTCCCGTGATCCGGCCACGCCGCCGGTCGACTGGCTCGGGCTGGTGCTGTCCGCGGCCGGGATGGGCGTACTGGTGTTCGGCGTGATCGAGGCGCCCGGCTGGAGCTGGGGATCGGCGTCGACCGTGGCGGCCATCGTGGGCGGGGTCGCGGTGCTGGTCGCCACGGCCGCGGTCGAGTCACGCTCGGCGCATCCGATGATCGACGTGAGCCTGTTCCGCAACCCTCGCTTCACCGCGGCCTGTGGCGCGGTGGCGGTCGGGCTGTTCGCGCTGCTTGGCTTCATCTTCCTGATGACTCAGTACTTCCAGATCGTGAAGTCCTACAGCCCGCTCAGTACCGGTGTCCGGCTGCTGCCGCTGGCGGCGTCGGTCGCGGTGATCTCGGTGGCCGGCACCCGGCTGGCGGTGCGGATCGGCAACAAGATCATCGTCAGCAGTGGCCTTGGCCTGCTCGCGGTGGCGATGCTCTGGACCTCGCGGGACTCGCAGGCCACCTCCTACGCCGTCCTGGTTGCCCAGGAGATTGTGCTCGGCGCCGGGATGGGGCTGACGCAGCCGCCGGCCGCCGAGGCGGTGCTGGGCGCGGCCCCGGCGGACAAGGCCGGCATCGCCTCGGCCGTCAACGGCTCGACCCGG
>Ga0335072_10005372_pt1 | contig 18885 bp, 22 predicted proteins | sample Lox_Sample_21_FD_206725 | JGI IMG/M metagenome (GOLD analysis project Ga0335072, IMG submission 206725) | Soil microbial communities from Loxahatchee National Wildlife Refuge, Florida, United States - Lox_Sample_2.1 | ecosystem: Environmental > Terrestrial > Soil > Wetlands | place: USA... | reverse complement strand
TCTGACGCGTGCGAATCAGATTGTTGGCGGAAAAACGATGGCGATGGTTCAGGCCGCACGCGCCCTGGGAATCACGCTGATCGCGAGCGCTCCTCTGCTGCAGGGACAACTGACGCGCAATCTCCCGGCCTATATGGGTGAGGCGCTAGGCCTGTCGAGCGACGCCGCGCTCGCTTTGCAATTTGCGCGCTCCGCTCCTGGCGTCACCACGGCGCTTGCGGGAATGAGCCAGGTGCGGCACGTGGAGGCGAATCAAACGCTCGTCGGCGTCGAGCCGGCGCCGCGCGATCAGTTCTTGAAGCTGTTTCAGCCGCACGGCTGAAAAGTTTATTCGGAGGGCGGTGGGAAAACCGCTAGCGGAAAATGTTTCGTGAGCCAAGCCGAAATCGCTTCTCCCGCTTTTTCGAACTGCCCTGCAAAAAAATGGTCCGCGCCGTCGACGAATACAAGCTCTTTCGGCTCCGGCAAAGTCGCGAACACCGCTTCGAGATTCGCGCGGGAGCCGAACGGATCGTTTCCTCCCTGCACGAAGAGCCTCGGTTTGGCGCACGCGCGCAGAAAGGAAAAATCCGAGCCGTTTACCGGAACTCCAAGGCCAATCAATCCTTCCACCCGCGCATCTTCGCATCCCACACGCAGCCCGACCGCCGAACCGAAGCTGAACCCTGCGAGCAGTAGCGGACAGCCCGGATATTCTTGCGCGAGGAAATCGAGCGCCGCGCGAACGTCGTCCTGTTCGCCCCGGCCGCGGTCGTGCGTTCCTTCGCTCAATCCCACGCCGCGGAAATTGAAGCGCAGCACGGGAATTCCGCAGCGCTGAAGAGTCTTCGCGGCCTGGTAGACCACTTTGTTGTGCATCGTTCCGCCGTAGAGCGGATGCGGATGGCAGACAACTGCGGCCATCTTCGGAGCAGGATTGGCCACGGTCCAAAGCAGCGCTTCCAGGCGCCCCGCCGGGCCTTCGAGAAAGAAAGTGCGGTGAAAGATTTCAGCCATGACGCTCAGGATTCAGTGTAGCGAACGAGGCGGCGCGCGCAAGGCGGAGATTGCTTCCGCAGGCTATCGTTTCGGCTTGCGAATCCACTGGACGGCGATGGTGGTGAGCATGGCGCTTGCGCGCAATTCGGGATCGGCCAGCGGCGAAGGCCCGGGAAGAATGTCATGGGGCTGCACGCGCACCACGCGGCCGCGCACTTCTCCTTCGCGCTCCCAGTCGCCCCAGGGAATTCTGGCGAGCAGGGAATCGCCGCGGGCAAAAATGCGCGAGGTGGAAAATCGCGCGCCGCTGGCCGACAGATTTTGCGTCATCGATTCTTCCGGCCAGGGAGAGTCGCAGGGACGCACGAAAATCGGAAGCGCAAACGAGACGCGCGGATGGCGGCGGCGCTCCTGTTCTGCCGGTCGAGTGGCAAAAGGCGGCGCAGAGTCCAGCGCGATCGCCACGCGCATGGGCCCGCCGTTGTTGCATTCCACGCGCGCGATCCGCCCCGGCGTTTCCGGCTGCATGATGGCGCGCGAATCGAACGGGCTGACCACCCAGACTTGCGAGCAGACTTCGCAAGGTTCTTTACGTTCGACGAGAAACCCGGAGCGGCAAACGTCGAGCGTGCGGGCCACTTCGAGCCGCATTCCCATCGGGCCGCGCCAGCGGATTCGGACAGGAATTCGGAGTTGCGCGCGAGGATGTTTTCGTCTTTCTTCCAGGAGGCCCGGGGAACCCATGGCGCATCATCCTAGCTGCGGCGGAGGACAAGGTCAACGTGAGCAGCGAAAAAACGGCGAAGTGCTGCGGGAAAAGAGATTGCGCGGCAGCGGGAAGCAGTGTAGGTTTCAGTCAACTGGCGAACTCACAGGAGGGTCCATGGACGGATCGATCGAACGCCGCGCCGCTCGGCGCTTTTCGATGACTCTGCCACTGAAGGTGCGTTTTTCCGGCGATGCCGGCGTGAGCGAGAAGGGCGGCGAGACGCGCGACGTGAGTTTTCGCGGACTCTATTTTTTGATCGAGGCCCCAGTCGAGAATGGAAGCCCCATCGAGTTCGTCTTGACGCTGCCGCAGCAGATTACGCTGGCCGGGGACGTCCACATCCGGTGTTACGCGCGCGTGCTGCGCGTCGAGCCGCTGAACGGGCGGCGGGGAATTGCCGCGCGCATCGAACGCTACGAATTTCTGCCTCCCGCCGCTGCCTGACGCGCTCCGCGAAAAAACATGTAGAATGATTTTGGGTCCGCCCAAGCGGAGGAGACTATGTATCACTACGAACCGGCGACAGCGCTGGAAGAACTGCGCGACGATGCCGTGCTGCCGCATCCAGTGCATCTGCGCGACATGATTCTGCGGAACAAACTGGACGCGCAGACCGCGTTCGACTTGAACCGCGAGTTCAATGAATACCTGACGAAGTTCGGAGAGCTGCAGCAGACGGCGCGATCGATTCTGGAGCAGCTCGTGGCGGGAGCGCGCAAAGCGTCCTGAACGGCCCGTAAAACGAAGGCTCGCCTCTGCGGGCGGAGAAAAAGGAAATGGCACGGAACACGCTGCTGATCGATGCCGACGACACGCTCTGGGAAAACAATATCTTCTTTGAGAAGTCGATCGAACATTTCATCGGGCAGCTCGAACATCTCGGCTATACGCGCGAATATATCCGCCACATCCTGAACGAGACGGAGAGGCGCAATATTCGCCAGCACGGCTATGGCGTGAAGAGCTTCCGCCGGTCGCTGGAAGAGACGTACATGAAGCTGGCGGGAAACGCAGCGAAGCGGGAACTCATGCAGGAAATCGATCGGCTGGTGACGGAGCTGGAATCAACGCCTCCGCATATTCTGGACGGAGTGCCCGAAACGCTGGCGTACCTGTCGAAACATCACCGGCTGATTCTGCTGACCAAGGGCGAGCAGGCGGAGCAGGCCGCGAAAGTCGAAAGGTCGGGGCTGCAATCCTATTTCGATCACATAGAAATCGTCCTAGAGAAAGAGCCGGGGACGTATGACCGGATGGTGGAGCAGTTCAAGATCGTGAAGACGCTCGGATGGATGGTGGGGAACAGTCCGCGGAGCGACATCAACCCCGCACTGCAAGCGGGATTGAACGCCGTGTTCATTCCGCATTTGGCGACGTGGGAGCTGGAGAAGGCGGAGCTGGAGAGCGGAAACGGAAAACTGCTGATCCTGACGAGCTTCCGAGAATTGCGCGCGCATTTTTAGATTTTTCCTTCGCAGAAGATTTTCACTTCAATCCAATCGAGGACAAGAACGTGAGAAGCGATTACCGGCGGGAGTTTTTCGACTTCGAAGGCGTGGCATATCTGGCTACGGCAAGCGAGGGACCACTGCCGCGGGTGTCGGCAAAGGCGATGCAAACCGCAATCGAATGGAAAAAGATGCCGCATCTTATCCCGAACACGGAGTATTTCGATTTGCCGGACCGGATTCGCGAGAAGACCGCCAAGTTAATCGGGGCTTCGGCGGACGAAATCGCGGTGACGAGTGGCGCGAGCGCGGGGATGTGCCATGTGGCGGCAGGAATGAATTTTCAGCCTGGCGACGAAGTGATCGTAGCAAAGGGAGAATTTCCGTCGCATTTTGCCACGTGGCTGCCGTACCAAAAGGCCGGGCTCATCAATGTGAAGGTCATTGCGCCGCGCGGGAAGTTCATCACGACCGACGATTATATCGAGCAGATCGGGCCGCGGACGCGATTGGTGTCGGCCAGCTTGGTGCGGTTCGACAACGGAGCGCGGCTGGACGCGGCGCGCGTGGCGGAGGCGTGTCACACTGTGGGAGGGGCGCTGCTGCTGGACATCTCACAGGCGGCAGGGGCGATGCCGCTGTCGGTCCGCGAGCTGGGAGCGGATTTCGCCGTTTGCAGCGGATACAAATGGATGCTCGGGCCATTTGGAACGGGAATTTTCTGGGTGGCGCAGGAATGGACAGACCGGCTGGGCCTGGGGCCCGTGTACTGGATGGCGGCGGAAGGAGCCCGGAATTTCAGCGCGCTGCCTACGGAAGGAATGCGACTGGCGCCGGGGGCGCGGCGATGGGATTCGGCGGAAACTTCGAGCTTCATATATCTGATGGCGCTCGATGCATCGCTGGAGTTGCTGGTGAAGATGGGCATGGAAGGGGTGGCGCGGCACACGCAGGAATTGGTGCAGGAGGTGGTGGACCGTCTGCCGCGGGATCGCTACTGCGTGGTTTCTCCGTTGGAGGAGAAGGAGCGTGGGCCGTTTGTATGCGTCTCTGCAAGAAAGGCGGAAGGCAATCCCATGCTGTACCAGAAATTGCGGGAGGCGGGAGTAATTGTAAGCCTTCGCGAGAATGCGCTGCGAATTGCGCCATACCTTCACAACACGACAGAGGATGTGAGCAAACTGGTGAAGGTGCTATCGGTAGCGTGAGGCGCTTAGCGGCGAGTCACCTACGCCGGCCAGCTAATCGTCTGGTTTGCGGTAGAAGAACGGGATGTGCACGATAGCTTCGATATCGACGGGAACGCCGCCCCGCGAACCGGGCGTGAATTTCCACTTGGCGAACGCTTCCGCCGCTTTCGAGTCCAACTCGGGGTCAACCCTCCTTACCAGCTGAATATTTCCCACCGAGCCATCCTTGCGAATGATCGCGTAGAGAACGACTTCGCCGTCGATGTGTTTCTTGATGGCGTCTGGCGGATATTCCGGGTCGACCTTCAAAACTGGCTCGGGAGCCGCGAGCGGCGGCTGCGCGTGATAGAGAGGTCCGTCTCCGTCAAGCTCCGCGAAATGAATCACCCAGCTTCCGCTGATGCTCGTGAGATTGGGCAGATTCACGTGAAGCGTGTAGATTTGCTTGCCGGAAAGAAGCGTTTCAGGCGGCAGGCCGGGATCAAGATGCGCGATGTCGATGGGACGCTTCGGCGAAGCTGGCAACGGCTCCGAACGCTCGGCAATTCCCTCCATGGGATGCAGGATCAGACCACCGCTATGCGAGGGCGCAATGCCTCCGCCCGAGCCGTGGCCGATTCCGCTGCTTACGCTGACCGCAGCAGGAAGATTCGCGTTCCTGCCGCCACCTCCACCGGCATTTGACTCGCCATCCGCGCCGCGTCCGGCGGAAATTCCATGAGATGGCGGCGCGGAGGGATTTCCGCCGGGTGTGCCCGCGTGTCCACCTTCCGGAGATGCGGAAATGTGCGCGGCGAGATCTCCGCGCGGAATGTTGACCTCGGGTGCCGGAGGAGCCGGAGAAGCAGAGAGAGCAACGATGGAAGGCAGATTCGAATTGGAAGACGGGCCTGCGGCAATATCAGGTGCTGCGGGGGCAGGGAGATTCTTTTCCGTGGGGCGGGCGTTTGCCTTCGCGGCAGACATAGGAGGAAGAGCCATCCGTGGAGCGGGATTAATTTCGGGGGAAGGAGCGATGTTCAGTTCGCCAGGATTTTGAGTATTGGTGGGAATTTCGGGCGCTTCGAGGTTGTGAATAGCGCGATGCCTCATTTGCGGAGTGGAGACGGCGGGAGTGAAGTGGAGACGCGGCTTGGGAGGAGCGGGAGCTTCGGACCACTGGACGATGTTGGGCAGAGGAGCGTCGATTTTCGGAGGGGCCATGGGAGCGGCGGGCTGAATCAGGGTCTGGCGTGGATGAGTGACGCGCACGGGTTCGGAAAGAATGGTTTGGCGGGGATGAAAGGTATCCGCACCCCGCGAAGCAACGGGTTGGGCGTCGGCGGATGCGGGCTTGGATTTTGCGCTGGGAAGAGGAAGGGAGATTTTCGGAAGATCGGCATCAGGGGGAACGTAGGTGAGTTCGATACGGGGAGGCATGAGGGTCTGTTCGGGTTTCGGAAGAAAACCCCAGATCGGGAGCAGAAGGAGCCCAATTATGGCGACATGCCAGAGACACGCGGCGAGAAAAGACCGAACGGAAAATTTGTCGCGCACCCAATCGACTCGCAAATCGGAATCGGTGGGGAGATCTTCGTATTTCGGCGCAGGAGGACCATGGAAAAAATCGCTGATGCTCGAACGGAATTCGTCCCAGGGCGAGCCCCAATCGACGGCCAGATCGAGACGCGGCAGGCGAGCGTGTACAGGGAGCTCGAAAGCAGGCTCGGAGCTCGACTCGGGAGTGATGACGGGCGGCATGGACGATTATTATACCTTGGGGTGGGATGCAGACCCTCAGGCGGCGGCTGCCAGACGATAGAAGCTGAGCGAGGCGTCGCCCTGTTCGAGAAGGCGAACGCGTTCGAGACGGTCGAGGCGCTCGGGAAGAATGGTTTTGTGATGATGCTCGACGATCACAAGGCCGTAAGGAGCGACGAAATGCGAGGCATCGAGAAATTCGAGGATGCGGAGATGCTCGTCGCTTTCGGCGTAGGGCGGATCGAGAAAAATGAAATCGGCGAGCAAATGGCGGGAGGCGAGGATTCCGAGGGCGCGAAGCGAGTTGTGCTCCATGACGGATGCGCCTTCGCTGACGTCGAGCGCGAGGAGATTTTCGCGTATCAGGCGAGCCGAGGCAGGATGCGATTCAGCGAAGAAGACTTCGCGGGCGCCGCGGCTGAGAGCTTCGATGCCGATTGCACCGGTGCCAGCGAAGAGGTCGACGAAGAGGGAGCCTTCGACGGCAGGGCCGAGAATGTTGAAGAGAGTTTCGCGGAGTCGATCGCTGGTGGGACGGAGGCGCAGAGATTTCGGACCCTTGAGGCGGCGACTGCGAAATTTTCCGGCGATGACGCGCATGGTTAGCCCACCGCCGCGAGTTGATAGCGGGCGCGCCAGGACGGGCTGAGGGATTCGAGCTGGGCGACAACCTGATCGGCGCGCACAGGGTCTTCGGCGAGAGCGAAGGCCTCGCGGCGCGCGAGTTCAAGCAGTTCGCGATCGCGAAGCGGCTGAGCGGCGGAAAACGCGGCGTCGCCGTGCTGGCGCGTGCCGAAAAATTCCCCTGGGCCGCGGAGTTTCAGGTCGCGTTCGGCGATTTCGAAGCCATTGGAGGTGGCGACCATGGTTTCCAGGCGTTCTTTGGCTTCGCCGGTGATGGACTTGGGAGCGACAAGGACGCAGTAGGACTTTTCTGGGCCGCGGCCGATGCGCCCGCGAAGTTGGTGGAGCTGCGCGAGGCCGAAGCGATCGGCGTGTTCGATCACCATGACGGTAGAGTTCGGGACATCCACGCCGACTTCGACGACGGTGGTGGCGACGAGGATGAGCGTTTCCTTCCGGCGGAAGCTTTCCATGACGGCTTCCTTTTCTTCGTTTTTCAGGCGGCCGTGGAGAAGACCGATGCGCAGATCGGGAAAAACGTCGCGCGAGAGGCGCTCGAATTCGGCTGTCGCTGCTTTCAATTCCTGCTTCGATTCCTCGACAACCGGATAGATCACAAAGGCCTGGCGACCTTGCGAAATTTCGCGCTTGAGAAACTGCCAGACTCCGGCGAGCTGCGAATCCGGAGTCCAGCGAGTTTCGATGGGCGTGCGGCCTGGAGGCATTTCGTCGATCACGGAGAGATCGAGATCACCGTAGAGAGTGAGCGCGAGGGTGCGGGGGATCGGAGTGGCGGTCATGACGAGAAGGTGGGGAGATTCGCCTTTTTCGATGAGCCGCTTGCGCTGTAGGACGCCGAAGCGGTGCTGCTCGTCGATGATGACCAGGCCGAGGCGATGGAATGCAACAGGATTTTCGATGAGCGCGTGTGTGCCGACTACAAGCTGCGCTTTGCCGCTCGCGATTCGTTCGAGGGCTTGCTCGCGCTCGGCGCGCTTCTGGCCACTGACTAGAAGTTCGGCGGAATAGCCGGCGGGCTGGAAGACGCGGCGGGCCGACAGAAAATGCTGCGCCGCGAGAATTTCCGTCGGAGCCATGAGAGCGACCTGGCAGCCATTTTCGATGGCGATGGCAGCGGCTTCAAGAGCGACGATGGTCTTGCCGCTGCCGACATCTCCTTCGAGAAGACGGTGCATGGGATAAGGGCGCTCGAGATCGGCGGCAATTTCGGCGAGGACGCGCTTTTGCGCAGCCGTGGGCTTGAAAGGAAGGATGCGCTTGAGGGCTTCGCGGACTTTTGGTTCGCGAACCTGCAAAGCGATACCGCGGCGGCGGTGTTCGCGAAGACGGCGGAGAGCGAGCGCGAGCTGATAATAGAAAAATTCTTCGAAGATAAGGCGAATTTGAGCGGGACTGCGAAAACTGTTGAGGAGCTCTATATTTTCGTCCTTCGCGGGGAAATGAACGGCGAGAAGGGCGTCGCGGCGGGAAGGGAAGCGGTAGCGCTCACGAATTTCGGCGGGAATCGGGTCTGGAATGTTCGTGTCGAGAGTTTGAAGAACGCCGTAGAGGATGCGACGGAACATCCGCGAGCTGACTTTTCCGATGGCCTCGTAGACGGGAATGATGCGGCCGACTTCTGTGGAATCGGCGGGAGCCTCGTCGGCGCCACCGATCAATTCGATCTGCGGATTGACCATTTCAAGTCGACCGGGACGGTAGGGATCGACGTCGATTTTGCCGTGAACGACGAGGCGCTGGCCTTCTTTGAGACGACCCTCGAGGTAGCTGCCGTGGAAAAAACGGGCGTGCAGGGAGCCAGAACCGTCCTGCAATTTGACATGAAAGATGGCGCTGCGCCCACGAAAGCGGACCGTGCTGCCGCCCCCGGGCGCAACTTCGGCGAGGATGGTGTAGATCTGGCCTGGTTGTGCTTCGGCGATCGGCGTGAAACGGATGCGGTCTTCGTAACGGAAAGGAAAATAGCCGAGGAGGTCGGCGACGGTCGAGATGCCTCGCTGCTCAAGAACGAGCGAGCGCTGCGGGCCAACACCGCGAAGGTATTTCACCGGACTGGAAAGAGTGACCGTCATGAGTGGCGCGGAAAATTCACCCGTGGATTCGGGGACGAACATCGCACGAGCGGGAATAAGCGCACCGCCATTTGTGTTTATATCTTTTTATATCATCGAAGCAAGCCGGCTGCGCGGCGGCATGATGCATGACGAGAGGTGCGAGCAAAAGGATGGAGCGATACGGATTGTCCGGCAGCGGGGGATTGCCATATAGTGTGACCATGTCGGAACTGTCGCGCGTGTCGGAGAGGATGTCCCGAAAATTCCTGGGTGTGACGGTGCGGCGGTGGCTGGAATATTTGGCGGCGATTCTTGTCGGGAATGGGATCTACTACTTCTCGCTGGTTCCGCACCTGCCGGATGCGCTGCGACACCGGAATTTTGATGTGGATTGGGGAACATTGGTGGACTTCGTCGTGTGCGTAGCGGTCTACGGGCTGATCCGGCTGGGCTCCAGTTTGTAGTTGGTTCCTTCCTTGCATTGAAACAATCCTGTGGAAATCTCGTACTTGGTGTGTGGTAAGCAGGGGGAGCGAGTGAATGCTTCGCGCGCATTAAGGCTAATTGGGACAACAAGATAAGTTCAAGACGCATCGAATCAAGGAGAGCGGTCTTGCCACAGCTGTCCGATAGTGGGAAATGGACGTTCGAGGCTGCTCACCAGCCTCCCCCCGAGCCGTCTATCCCCCTGAAGGCCGTAGAAAGGCTAAACGCTGGGAAACTCGGAGGATTCCCGCCCGAGGAACTGGGCCAGGGCGAAAATCTCCCGGCGGCGAGAGACACGATGGGGATGAGCGTCGCTCTCGAAAGAGATGCGAGCCAAGCAGCGTCGAAGGCAGCGGAGGAGCACGGGCTCGTCCGAAAAGCGCAGGCGGGAGACCGCGTGGCGTTTGAGGAACTGGTGCGCCGCTACGACCGGGAAGTCCTGCGGCTGGCGCTGAATCTGGTGCACCGGCCGGAAGATGCACGGGATATTTATCAAGAGAGCTTTTTGCGGGTCTACCGGAACATGCACCGATTCCGGTTTGAGTGCAGCTTCTATACGTGGCTTTACCGGATCGTGACAAACGTCGCGCTGGATCATTTGAGGCGGCGTTCGAGCCGAAGGGAAGACCAGGCTCCAATGATGGAAGACGCCGAAGGAATGGCGCGGGACTTTTTCGACCGGCAAGCGGAATCGCGGCCGGATGCGAACCCGGAAAAGAGCTTGCTTGGGCAGGAACTGGGGCAGCATATTGAGAAGGCTTTATTGAGACTGTCGCCGAGAGAGCGGCTCGTGTTTGAGATGAAGCACTACGAAGGCTTACGGCTGCGGGCGATTGGCGACATGCTGGGCACTTCGGAAGAGACCGTGAAGAATTCGCTGTTTCGGGCGACACGCAAGTTGAGAGCGTCGCTCGATACCGTTCGCTGAAGCGGCACAGAGACACTTCGAGGGTGGAACGGATGGAGCTTTACCCGGAAAAAATGAAGAGCGGCGGAGCCTGCGAGGAATTTGCACCGCTGCTGGTGCTTCATGCGGCGGGCGAGCTCGAAGAATGCGAGCAGAACCGCGTCAGAGAGCACCTGACAAATTGCATGCAATGCGCAGCCGAACTGGCGGCGCACAATAGTTTGCTGGCAGCTTTCGCGGAGCGACGGCAAGAGCCGGACAGCGCGCTGCTGGCGGGCTGCCGGAGCGGATTGGTGGATGCGCTCGATCGCGAAGAGGATCGCGGGTGGCTGGGACGGGCGCTCGGACGGATATTGCCTGAGAACTGGCTGAATCCTCAGCCGGCGTGGAGCGCGGCACTGCTGTTGATGTTGGGATTTGGCGTGGGAATTATGGGACCCAGGCTCGTGGCGCTGCATCACGCGGGAAGCAAATCGGCAGGCGGATTTACACAGCCTCTGATGGGAAGCCCTGCGAACTCTTCGTTTACATCTTCGACGGATACTCCTGCGCGCGACTTGGACCTGCACACGGCGGACGTGGCGGGAATTCGCGTGATTCCTTCGGACGGCGATGAACCTCCGCAAGTGGAATTGCAATTGAAATCGCAGGAGCCGCTGCAAGGGACGGTCGACAACGACAATATCAAGCGCGTGCTGCTCCATATTCTGGCGAACGGGCAGAGCTCGGATCCAGACGCGCGGCTGGATGCCGTGGATCTGCTGCGCGTACGGAACAACGATCCCGACGTGCGCTCAGGACTGTGCCATGCGGTGCATAGCGATCCGAATGCGGCGGTGCGATTGAAGGCTCTTGAGGCGCTGAACGGCGCCGAGCCGCAGGATTTAATCCGGCAAACGCTGCTGGATGCGCTGGTGGACGATCAAAATCCCGGCGTGCGCGTAGAAGCGATCAACGCGCTGCGGGAGATGGCGGCGAAAGGGCAGGTTTCTTCCGACGACCACATGCTTGCGGTCCTACGCGACCGCATGCAGAAGGATCCGAACACGTACATCCGGCTGCAGAGCGCGGCGGCGATCCGCGATTTGGGCCCGCGCGAGAAGTTCTAATCATGCGCCGGCGATGGCTGTTTCACCGGGTGCGACTGCAAGACGAAGCACCCTCGCAAGTTCTCACTGAATCGCAGACCGTCTGGATTGTTCCCACCGCAGCAGCAGCCTCCCTACTTCTTTTTGCCTGCACAGGAATGGTGTTTGCCGCGAATCGCGATCACGATAGGCGGGCGACGCGCATGACATCGGATTTTGCCGGCAGCGTCCCCGCGCACGACGGCGAGACTCTCCAGCTTACGACTGATCTCGGAAACGTCATCATTCACACGCAAGCTTCGGGCGAAGTGGACTATCGAGCGCATCTGGAAGCGGACGCGTCGCAAAAGGATGCGAAGGAATTGCTGAGCCGCTTCCACATCACGCAGGCGCAATCGCGCGATGAGATCCGAATGCGGGGAGAAGCAGGAAGCCAGAGGCCAGGGGGAAGGCTGTGGGTGACGCTCGATTTGAACGTGCCGCAGAACATTGACCTGGACATCACAACCGGCGGAGGAAGCATCCAGGTGGATGACGTGCACGGTCGCGTGTCTCTGACCACCGCCGGTGGAAATCTGATCACCGGCAACATCTCCGGATCGGCGCATCTCCACACAGACGGCGGACACATTTCCGTAAAGAACGTGGGTGGCGAGCTAGTGGCAGAAACGGGCGGCGGACACATCACGGCCGGCGACGTAACCGGGGGTGCCTGGCTGCACACGAACGGCGGCCACATTCGCGTAGCATCCGTGGGCGGGACGGCACGGCTGGAGACGGGAGGCGGGAACGTGACCGTGGAGCACGCGGGCGGCGAACTGGTGGCGGAGACGCAGGGCGGGCAAATCGACGTTGGCGAAGCGCAGGGTCTGGTTCGCGCGAAGACGGGCGGAGGCGGCATTCGCGTGGTCCATCTGACCGGGCCGACGAACCTGCAAACGGGAAACGGAAGCATCTATTTGACGAAAGTGGACAACTCCGTAAGAGCGTGGACGGAAGCAGGCGGCATCACGGCGTGGATCGTGAGGCCGGTGAGCGCGCGGCGGACATGCGATCTGCAATCGAAGGACGGCGATATTGTGGTGTACCTGCCGACGGAACTGTCGGCGACGATCGACGCAGAGATTCAACTGGGCGAGCGGCACCGGCTGATTGTCGATCCGGCGCTGCCGATCAAGGTGAACTACGGCGAGTCCGGGAACGGAGCGCAGATGGTGCGGGCGGAAGGTGCGCTGAACGGCGGCGGAGAAATGCTGCGGCTGCGCACGGTGGCGGGAAACATCCGGCTGATCGCGAGCGATTCGACCAAGCAAATGGAGATTTACAAACAACAGATGCAGCAGCTCGAACAGAAATTACAGTTGCAGATACAGCAGTTCGAGCAGTTTCAGCCGGACGAACCGAGCGATCCGCAAAAGTAGAGACTGGATCGAAGGCGTGCCAAGTGCGGGCGCGCATCGGATGCGGACAGGGAACTGATTTCGGGGTGGCAAGGAAGGAACCGGGCTCATGGGAAAGCGGAACGATTGAGAGAAGAGGAATTTCGATTGAGGGGGTGTGCCATGAAGAGTGAATCCGGCGCAAGAACTATGGGCTCCTGGCGGAATGCTAGCAGCAAGGAAGGAATTCGCGGAGTTTGGGGCATGGCGGCGACGGCGGTTTGCCTGCTTGGATTGGCGTTGCCTTCGTTTGGCGCGACGAACGAGATGTTTCACAAGATTGTCCCGCTGAATTCGGGCGGGAGTTTTCTGCTCGAAAACGTGAACGGGTCGGTGCAGGTGGAGGGCTGGGACCGCGATGAAGTGGAAGTGAGCGCGGTGAAATCGAGCGCGACCGACGACCAGAGCGTGGAGCAGGTGAAGATCGAAGTGGACAGCGGACCGGGAAAGGTGGCGGTTCACACGCGTTATCCGAAAGGGCAGGGAGCGGACGTGGCCGTCGAATACCGAGTACACGTGCCGTACCGCGTTCTGCTGGGCAGCGTCGAGACGGTGAACGGGAGCGTGGTGGTCCGCGGAGTGGAAGGCTCCGGAGATTTGCGGTCGGTGAACGGAAACGTGGAAGTGCTGAACAGTTCCGGACGCTTCAGCGCGAAGACGACGAACGGGGACCTTCATTTGGAATTGCGGCGGTTGTTGGACGGCGGGCCGATGAATATCGAGACGGTGAACGGCTCGGTGGTGCTCGGGCTGCCATCGGACGGGCGCGCGAACGTGAAGGTGCTCAGCATGAATGGAGAGTTGACTTCGGATCTGCCGATGACGTCAACGGCGGGAAGCCTTGCCTCCCACACATTTCTCGCGAAGCTCGGCACCGGCGGAGGCAACATCTCTGTGCGGACCGTGAACGGCGGAATTCGACTGGTATTGCAGCGGCCAGGGGTTTAACGGGGCGAATCCAATCGCGAAGGAGAATGGACAAATGAGACAGTTCGTTACCACCGCCCTTGTGTGCTTGTGCGCCGGACTCCTCCTGTCGGGAGCTGGCCCAGCGAGGGTATACGCCCAGACGCAAAACCCCACAGCGAATGATCCGGCAGGCAACAGGCTGGCGGACAAGCCTGCCGATCCGACGGCCGTGCGGCAGGTCGGGAATTTGGAATCTTCCGCGGAACAAATGGCGCGGGACGCGCGTACATTCCAGCAGAACTTGCAGCAGCAGTTGGCGGGGCTGCAAGCGGAAATCGCGGACGGGCAATTCATGAACGCAGAGGATCTCGCGAAGCTGAAGGCCTTCAGCGAAGCGTTTGGTAGCGAGAAGAGCGCGTTGGAGTCGCGTGCGGCTGAACTCAGCGAACACGCGCGCGTGTTTGCCGCGCAAGCCGCGCACCAGTCCGCGCAGATCCAGGAACAGGCGCAGACGGAAGCGCAGGCTGTGGCGCCCATGGCCATAGCGATCGCGAACGAAGACGATAGCGGCTGGCTGGGAATTGAAATTCAGGAAGTAACGCCCGAGAACGCCAAGGACCTGAAGCTAAAGACAGTGAGAGGCGTGGTGGTGCAGGGAGTGGAGCCATACGGCCCGGCGGCAAAAGCTGGATTGAAAGAAGGAGACGTAATCACGGACTACGACGGGCAGGTCGTCGAGGGAACGCTGCAATTCCGCCGGCTGGTTCGCGAAACGCCGCCCGGGCGCACCGTAACGATGACGATTTCGCGCGACGGCTCGCAGCAGAACGTGACGGTGGAACTGGGCGACCGCAGTGCGGTACAGGAAAAACAGATACGCGGAGCGATGAACGACCTCGGGAATTCCTATTGGCTTTCCGGCCCGGGACCGGACACGAGATTCTTCGCTTTTGGTCCGGAGGGTTTCGACCGCACGACGCCGCGGCTGGGGATTGAGGCGGAGGATTTGAGCGGGCAACTGGGCGCGTATTTTGGCGCGCCGGACGACAGCGGAGTGCTGGTGCGCAGCGTTGGGCCGGGCAGCCCAGCGGAAAAGGCAGGACTCAAAGCAGGCGACGTGATTACGAAGGTGAATGGAAAAGACGTCAAGACGCTATCGGATTTGCGCGAGGACCTGCGCAGCAACGCGAATCAAAAAAGCGTTGAAGTGAGTGTGCTGCGAAAGGGCAGCGCGGTGAACCTGACGGTGGCGATTGAGAAGCCCGAGCCGACGACCAGTTCCCACATTATCCGCAGGGCGCAAATGTAGCGAAACCCTGTTTTGAATCAATTTGCAAGAAAAGGCCCGGACGAGCATCCGGGCCTTTTTTGTTTCAGGGCCAACCTATTCGCGAAGAATCTCTGCAGCCGAGCTTGGGACGACAATACCGATTAGGCGAGGCCCATCGACATAGACGTTGACCATAAGGTCTTCGGTTTTCACTACCAACTCGTCACAGTTCTTGCCGTTGAAATCCTGCTTGCCGACCGAATCGACGGTGATCGAGCCTGGCGTCATTTCCTGGGGAACGAGCACGCTGAAAGTCTGCGGGCCTTTTTTCTGCCAATCGTAGAGGCGGGCGACGAGGTCGTACTGGTGGTAGAGGTTGTTATCGAGAATGAGAACGTGCGGTGAATTGAAGGTGAATTGCTGGGTGTAAGGGCGCATTCCTTCGAGGTGCAATTCGGCGGTGACGGAAGTCCCGTTGAAATCGACGGTGGAAGAGGCTTTCTTCGCGCCTTGCGTGCTCCATTCATAACGTACGGGTGTGCCGTCGTCGCGGAGAGACAGAGTGCCGGAGATTTTCTCGGTGCCCTGCTGCGTTTGCAATTGCGAATTTCCATGAGCGATCCAGCCGCTGCCACTGGGCGAGATATCGTATTCCTCCTCGCCCGCCTGCGCCCCGTTGACCAGGATGCGGAGCTTGCCTTTGTCCGATTCGAGGCCAGCGCCGGATTTTCCACGCGCGCGAGACGCAAGGGAGAAGAGCGAGCACAGGAAAAATGCCGCGAAGAACGGCGCGAGAGAACGAAAGCGGTTCCGCAGCGCCCGCCTAGGGGCTTTCGATTTCATACGGCCACCTTTGGGAAGATACCAAGGGAGAGAATTTGTTCGACGATGCGTTGAGGCTCGACATCGCTTTCGACGCGAAAATCGGAAAGACGGTAGACAGGCAGCCGCTGTTCGTAGAGGGCGCGGAAGGCGGCCTCGTCGCGAAACAAAGGACGGTCGGTGATTTGGGCGCAGCGGCGGAGAAGTTCGTCGACGTCACAATCGAGCCAAATCAAAGTGGCCTGATATTCGCGCAGGAGGTCGCGATTTTGCGGCTGGACCGTGGTGCCGCCGCCGAGGGACAGGATGCGGCGCTTTCCGACCTCGGCTGTTTCTCCGAGGACGCGGGCGAGCTGCTCGGTCTCAATCTGGCGAAAGGCAGGCTCACCGCTGCGCGAAAAGATCTCGGGGATGGAAAGGCCTGTAGAGTCGACGATTCGCTTATCGAGATCGACGTGTTCCCATCCGGTCTGGCGCGCGAGGAGGCGAGCGACCGTCGATTTTCCGGCGCCCATAAAGCCCGTGAGGCACACCAGACGATACGCGCGCGAGTCAATCTTCATGGGTATCCCGCAGCCCGTTTGGGAAACAGCGCGATCAATTCTGCTTCAGGATGTTGATTGTACCATCGAAGGAGGAGAGTTCGACGCGGGCGCGCCCGGCGGAGTTGAACGTGCCGAACAGCGCATTGCCGAATTTGGGGACGTAATGCTGCGGGTGGTCGGGCGGAATCAGGGTCGCCTGGTTATTGACCCTGCCCTTCACGGACGTGGCGCTGAGGTCAAAGGAGTCGCCGGGCTTGAAGCGAACTTCGATGGTTCCGCTGTAATTCTTCAGCTTGTAGTCACCGTTGGGCAGGAACTCGCCGGTGAAGAAAATGTCGCCCCTGGAGGTCTGGGCGTGGACGAAGTAGCTGCGCAGGTCGAGGAAGTGGAAACTTCCGGTGATGGAATTGGCCTCGACGCGGCCAGCGCAACGGACACATTGGAAAGAACCGCCGACCGTCTTGACGGTGAGGTAACCGGCGGCGTCTTCCACATCGACGCCCGCGGCGACTGTCTCGACGGTCATGTCGCCGAGAACGTTGAGGACGTTTACCTCGCCTGCGTCGTTGTGAATCTGGAGTTCGGCGTCTTCGGGAACGCTGATTTCAAGATCGGCCTTCAAATCATCGGGCGACGCGGGTTCGGAGAGAGCGTGAGTCATGAGGTCGACACGGTTTCCGGTCTGCACGGCGTCGACTTCAGCCTTGTCGTCGACATGATCGGCGACCACCATGACCTCGGATTTGGTCCAGGCGCGAACGATGATCTTGCCATCCGGATTGTTGATGGTGATGACCGGCTGAGAGCCGACCTTGAAGTGCTTTTCCAGCCGGTGAGCCGACGCCGGAAGAACGCCGAGGATCAGAACGCCTGAAGCCAAGAGGGTGGAGGATTTCCAGATCCAATTGGCCGAGAAGAATTGGGGCTGGCTCATTGCTCGTAGTCTCCGCGCTCGCTCATTACCGCGAGCAAATCTGCCTTCTGCTGATAAGCGTCATAGAGATACTGGCGCGCCACTTCATCCTGCGGATCGTCTTGGACACTCTTTTCACACAACACAATGTAGTTGTCAACGACGGCGAGATTTTGGTGCAAGGAAGCAGTCACGGCAGAGTTGGATTGCGGAAACGTGGAAACCGTTGCTTGTTCGGCAAGATTCAAATCCTGCTGGAGCGGCTGCGAGGTGTTCTCCGCGGATTCAAGCCAGAGCTGGCGATCCGCACGGGATTCTCCGGGGCCGGAAATGGCGAACGCGAATGCGACAAGAATCGCAACGTAAGCTCCCGCAAGCACCGGACGAAAGGAAGCCGGAATCCAGCTGGTGACGCGGGCCCGCCGGCTCGATTGCTTCTCATGCAGCAGGCCTTCGGATTCAAGCCGCGCGCGCAAGGACGACCAGACGCGAGGCGAAGGCTCTTCCTCGGGGTAGGCCCACTCAAAAGCCGCCGCGCGGATTGCACCGAGGTCCTCGACCAGGGCGTTGCAGTGCGAGCAGGAATGAACGTGAGCCTCCATAAGTGGGTCGTGGGATTCTTCGAGCCACGACGCGACGTGCTTGCGGAATTCTTCGCAGGGGCTGGGAGACATAAATTATTCCTCACCGCCGGGCGCAGCGCCGGCAGCCTTTCGATCCTCGCGTGCCTTGTCGCGAAGTGTTTCCTGAAGGAGTTCGCGAAGCCGCATGCGAGCCTTGTGCAGCTGGGACTTGGAATTGCCGATCGAGCAGCTCATGATCTCGGCAATTTCGTTGTGCTCGAAACCTTGTACATCGTGAAGCACGAAAACCGCCTTGTAACCCGGGGGCAACTGTTCGACAGCCCGCTGGAGATTGACCCTGTCAATCGACCCTGTCAACTGCAAGTCAGGGCCGCCGAAATCTCTACGCGGGCCTCCGGATTCCTCGTCGGGCTCCGTGACCTCCTCAAGGGAGGTTTCCGCCGCCGATTTCTTGCGGAGGCGCATGAGCACGACATTCACCGCCAGCCGGTGCAGCCAGGTGGAAAAAGCCGATTCGCCGCGGAACGTAGCGATCTTACGGAACAGCTGGAGGAACGCTTCCTGAGTAAGATCCTCCGCCTCCGCCGTGTTTCCCACCATCCGCAGGCACAGAGAGTAAACTCGGCGGTTGTGGAGCCGGTAGAGCCGCTCGAAAGCCGCTGCGTCGCCCTGCTGGGCCATCCGGATGGCATCGGATTCCGGCAGTTCGCCACCCTCAATTCGTCTCAAACGGACCACGCTAGCCGTTGGGACGCATCTTCACATGCGATGCGTCGGGCATCGTAAGAGTTGTCCTTGCCTTTCCTAGCACAAAACCTTCCTGTATCCGGGAGAAGCGCTCGCTGGGACAATACGAACATGGACGGCTCGCCGGAACGATGGGCATCCCAAGATATTTCTATTCTCGCCGCAAAGAAGAGAAACGTCCATCCTTGTGCGAATTCGATCGAGTGACAAAACAGCGCAGTGGCTTGCACAGGAAACTCGACTCGCGTGTTCAGGCCGAGACGCGCGAAGGGGTGGCGCGAACCCGAATGCGCTTCGCTGGCGGAGGATTGTTGATGGCCTCGGCAAAGGCGGCGATCTGGTTGCTTGGGA
>Ga0335072_10005371_pt1 | contig 18886 bp, 14 predicted proteins | sample Lox_Sample_21_FD_206725 | JGI IMG/M metagenome (GOLD analysis project Ga0335072, IMG submission 206725) | Soil microbial communities from Loxahatchee National Wildlife Refuge, Florida, United States - Lox_Sample_2.1 | ecosystem: Environmental > Terrestrial > Soil > Wetlands | place: USA... | reverse complement strand
GTAACGGTCCTGAGGAATCCCAGCACGTGGGGCGTTTCTCTCACCAAGTGGGTACAGTGGATCGTCGATGGAACGACACTGTCAAACGGCACGGCTCTGGCGGATGCCATTCCTAACGGGGCCGGACCTGCCAGCCTAACCCTGCCCGGTTTGGTTGTCGGCAACAATCAGCAGAGCGCCGAGGTCTCGCAAGGCTCTTCAGAGCCTACCGACCTGTCGGTGTTTCGAACTGCATATATCGTCAACCATACGGGCGGCCCGACGACCGGAGCAGTTTCGTCCAACGCTCGCGCAGATACCATAATCTACAATAGTCCGAACAACTATATATGGGGCGGCCTCGATCGCCTCCTCTGGTGCGGGGTGCAAACGGGCTCAGCCAGTACGCCCGCCCAGCATGTCGGCCGCTATGTGCAAACGATACGTCAATCAGTAGGCACGAATTCCAGCGGAGTGGCACTGCCGCAGCCGCAGATGTGGGCAGGTTGCCTTGAGTATCGAGACACGACCGCGCAGCTGTCCAGCATAACCAATTCAGGTATTACCTGCGAGATGGACTGGTTCGGCAACGGCCCCGACGACGGGCATAATCGCCAAATCCAGTCTCTGGTGGTGGGGCAGAACAACACATCCGGTGCCCCAATGGAAATATCGACCGTTGTCGGGATTTATCTCGCAGCGGGTCACACGGGCCACGCGTATACCGTGCTCGGGATTAACATACCTTTCTCGACTTCAGCAGTGGACACGACGAACGCTCTGCAGCTGACGGGCGCTGCAGCGATTCGAATGGCCGCCGGTCACATTATTGCATTCGAACCTACCGTCACGTACCGCCTGGGCTTCGACAGCACAACCAACGTTCTTCGATGGTATCAGGGCACCCTCTCATACGTAGTCGGAAAAGGTATCTCGGTTGGCTTCCAGAATGTCTGCACCAGCAGCACGACGCTCCCGAACTATGATGCCGGGAATATCGTGTTTCTTGCGGGATCCGGCACGTACACGATAACCCTTCCAGCTGCCTCTACGGTTGCCGCGGGTACAGGGTTCACTTTCTCCGCTTCGGGCACCGGCGCAGCGACAATCAATCCGGCCGGCACAGACGCCATCGACAACGGTCCGGTAACACTGCATCAGAACGACCGTTACCACATCATTTCCGACGGCAGTTCGTCCTGGCGGGAAGTGTTCAGAACAAACCTGGTAAATCCCCGCTTTATCGGCACGCCTGTACTCCCCTCTTATACAGTTGCCGGCCTGCCAGCCGCTTCCACTGCCGGCGCTCAGGCATTCGCAACAAATGGCCGCAAGCCGACGGAGTCCGCAGGGGGCGGCACCGGCGTAGCAGTGTTCTGCGACGGAGTTCACTGGATTTCCGTTTGTTCTGGATCCCAGGTCCTGGCCTGATCCGAAGCGAAACGAGAACCGAAAACCGGAGCCGCAATGCCCACTATTTCTCAGCTCCCTGCCATCGCACAGGTCACATCGGCCGACCAAATTCCAATCAGCCAGGGCGGTTCCGCGTGCTGTGTCGATGTCGGAACGCTTCTGGCCGGGACGCAACCCGCAATTATGATGCCGACTGGCAGTCTTTTCGGGCGGACAAGTCTTGGCCCCGGAGGACCAGACCCGGTGACCGTCGGGACAGGGTTGTCGCTGAATGCCGCGACCCTTATTGCAACCGGATCCGATCATGCAACATTCGCCCAAGAGAGTGCGCTTACGCTGACCGATCAGGCGGTTGTAAGCAGTACGGGAAGTCCCAAGTTGCTGCCTCTGCCGCTGCTGCGTGGTCTGTTTTCGGCTGGATCAAACATCGCCATAGACCAGAATGGGACGATCTCCGTAGCTGACATAGGTGCCGTATCGGGCAGCCCGTCGAATTATAGCATTACTTCGCTCTCCACCGTCGGAACGATTGCCGCGAGTGACCTGGTGGCAATCAGCCAATCTGGAGACGATCACACGATCTCATACGCCAATTTCATTGACGGACAGACGATCGACGAGGTGCAAACAGCCGCACCGGCCGCGGACACCGACGCATTCCTCGTTGCACAGAATGGCAGCATTATGGCACGACAGACGCTGGCGGCCATGTGGGACTGGTTGAATTCGAAGCTTTCCGGCTATCTGCTTCCAACCCGTGAACTCACAGCGAACACCACATTGAGCGCAGAGGCGCATAATGGATGCTTGCTGATCTGCAGCCAGCCAATAACCGTGAGCCCAGCGCCCGCGGCAATGGGCAGCGGCTTCTCTTGCACATTGATCAACGTCAGCAACGGCAATGTCACGCTCGGTAACGGCATTACCACTTCGTCCGGCAACGCCAGCCTGCCGGTCGGCGAAGCCGCAAGCCTCTCATGCGCAACCTATTCCGGGGGGACACTCGTTTATGCCTGGACAGGAGGGGCCACGACCTCTTTGCCTCTCCCGGCGCAGGTCACTGGCCTGGCGGTCGAGGCCACCACATCAAGCAGCATTACGCTATCCTGGATCGCGCTTTCCCCGGCTCCGATAAATTACACGGCACAATTCAGGGTGAGTGGGACGACAGGATGGTCGAACGCTTCACCCGTCATCACACCCAGCTGCACGGTCGCCGGTCTGCTGACCGACACGAGCTACGATTTCGTCGTCTTTGCGGCCAATGCTACGGGAGTGAGCACGTCTTCGGTGCTCATTACCGCGGCTACAACCGGTGGGCTTAACCCTCCAGGCGTGGTCAACGGCCTTGTGGCCAGCAACCCCACCAGCACTACCGTTTCCCTGACCTGGTCCCCGCCAACCTCTGGCGGAGCAGTCGGTAGCTACACAGTGCGGTACCGCGAGTCGGGTACTTCATCGTGGTCGGTGGCCGTGTCGGGTCTGACGGCGGCCGCCTACACGATGACGGACCTTTTGTCGGCAACCGGCTACGACTTTGAAGTCGTGGCCGTAAACGTCGCCGGAGCAGGACCGGCGTCAACCATCGCCACGGCAAGCACCATCGCGGCGAGCAATTCGGTCACCTCGATCGCTTGGAACATAGTCCCGTCGGGGAGCTATTCGCATGGAGTGGGCGCCATAGGGGTGAACGCGCAAAATTTACCCAGCAACGCACCGGTGCAATTTGGCTTTGCAACGTCGCTTACAGTGCCGCCGACCACCTGGACGGCAGGCACGTACGTGAACACGAATCTGTGGGGGGCATACGTCAACACTCCATCAGCCACGGGAACATACTACGCATGGGCTGAAGGCACGGACGGCAGCAACCCGACGGTCTACCCTACGAGTTTCTCTGTCGCGTGATTCTGCGCAGGAGCGTTCGGGCTCCCGCACCCGCCTACCGGACAGCGCAGATTCTGAGCATTTCCGTCCTACCCTGGCCGATGCAACGCAGTGCGCTCCCGGGTGACTGTGCGTCGCCCGTGCTTAAAGACCGCCAGTGGCTGGCATATTTCGGCCACGGCCTGCTCCGGCGTTTGCGCGTCAACCACCACGAGATCGGCCGGATTGCCGGGCGTTATGCCATAATCCGCCAGGTTCATCAGTCTGGCGGACCGGTCGGTCAGCATCGCGAAGCACTCGCGCAAGCGCGGTGATTGGCTGATCTGACAGACGTTCGCCTGCAAGTTCGCGATACGTAACAACGAGCAGTCGCCGAGCGGCGTGAAGGGGTTCAGCACATTGTTCGTGGAGATTGAGCAATTCACCCCATGCTCCGCCAGCATATTCACGTCGGCGACGCCGCGCCGCACCGCATGATCCTGATCGCGTCCCATCATGAACAGGTCGGTGGCGGGTAGCACGGTGACGGCGACACTGGCACCGGCAATACGCCTCGCGAGTGCCGCCAACTGATCGGGTGGCAACAGGGAGTACTTGCACCCGTGTCCGATCGCCACCCTTCCACCAAGACCGTATTCTTCGGTCAGCGCACACACCAGGTAGATATCCATTTCGTCCGGTGAGTTGCCGGAATCGAGATGCATGTCGATATCTACATCGAACTGGCGGGCCAGATCGAATATACGTCTGATCTGGCCGGCGCGATCGGGATCGTAGTTTGGCGCGGCACCGATGACCTTTGCCCCACGTTCCAGAGCCTGGACCAGTAGCTGGTCGGCCCGTGGATTATTGGTCAGCCCTTCCTGCGGAAAAACGCACACCTCGATGTCGATTGCCCAGGCGTAGTCACGGCGTAGCGCCTCGATCGCCTCGAAACTTCGCATCTCCACCCCGCCATCCAATTCGAGGTGCGTGCGCATTCGCGTCGTGCCGTGCTTGATGCATTTTTCCAGCGTACGCGATGCACGTTCATAGACGTCCTGAATCGTAAAGCTTGGCTTCACCGCCGTGACGCGTGGCACTGCATTGGCCTGCCGGCCCTCTTCAGGCGCGCACCTGTCGATGATACAGGATTTGTCGAGGTGGATGTGGGTTTCGATGAACCCCGGACAAACGAGGCAGCCTTCCGCATCAAAGACGGCGGCATCCGCCACCAGATTCGGCTCGATAGCAACGATGCGCCCATTGGCTATCCCGACATCGACAGGCGGATTGTCCGGCGCACTGGACAGGCGGGCATTACGGACAATCAGCTCCATGTCGATTCTCCATTCTTGCACGCGGTTCACCGGCGTCCTTTGCTCAGACCGCGATTCCGCTCTCTGAACCGCAGGCTGGTTCCGCCAGAAATGCCCGCACCTTTGTGAGAAACAGATCGAGCCGGTCGTGATGCACCCAGTGTCCGGCTCCGTTGACGCCAAACACCTCGGCGCACCGGAAGTATTGTAGCCGTCCATCGGCCGCTGGATCGGTTGCCCAGCTTTCCTGGCCGTAGACCAGAAGCACCGGGCAGGTTATTCGCGACCATAGCTCGGAAATTGCCTCGCGGGTCATGTCATAGGGCGGCCATACCGCGACATAGTGGTCGAATTTCCAGCTATAGGTGCCGTCCTCATTCTGATTCACAGCATGGTGCGTCAAGTGCCTGGCCTGATCAGCGGAAAGATGCCGGTTCGCCTCCTGCATCCGGGCCAGCGCATCCTCGATTGTCGCGTATCGCCGCTGCTGGCGTCCGGCGTAGGCGCGTTGCTGCTCGATCCATGCCCGCATGCGTACGGCGATAGGCTTTCGCTCACTTTCCCCGGCGGAGCGAGGCCCTGGTCCCAACCCCTCTACCGCGACCAGACGGCGCACCGCTTCGGGGTAAATGCCGGCATAGCGCAACGCGATGTTGCCGCCCAAGGAATGGGCGATGATCGAAACGGGCGCCAGCTTCTGCTGATGCACCAATTGCGCCAGATCATAGATATAGCTGGCCATCGTGTAGTGACCGGACGCTGACCACGCCGAATCTCCATGTCCGCGCAAATCAGGCGCGATCACGTGGTATTCATCGCGCAGACCTCGCGCCACCCAGTCCCAATTCCGGCAGTGGTCGCGGCCGCCGTGCACCAGCAACAACGGCGGTGCATCCGTGTTTCCCCAGTCAGCGTAGTGCAGACGCAGCCGCTGCGAAAAAAATACGCGCGACGCCGGGCCGGATTCCATCACGCGATCGGTGGCCTTTGTTTGTGCCATTCCGTCGCCCGCTCATAGGCCGCGGCAACTCGCAGCAACGTCGCCTCGTCGAAATAGCGGCCCACGAACTGTACAGACACCGGCAATCCGGCGCGCGAAACACCGGACATCATCGCCAGTGCCGGATGCCCCGTCACGTTGAACGGCGTGCGTGCCTGCCGCGAATAGGTGCGCTGCGTTTCCTCGGCATCCTCGATGCAGCTCGCAGGTTCCATCGAGCTGGCGCACAGCAGCACATCGACATCGCGCAGGGCATCCTCGACCGCTTCGATCATCTGCGACCGGCGTCGTTGCGCGCCGACATAATCGCCTGCGCTCATGAATGCTCCCGGCAGCAGCCGTCGGCGGGCAAGCTGCCCATAGTCACCCGGACGGCTGCGTAGCCAAGGCGCGTGGATCGACCACGCCTCACTGCACAAAATCACGCGATTGACGCCGGCGAACTCATGCAGCGACGGCAACGTGATGCTGCGCACTTGAGCACCCTCGGCCTGCAGCACCCGCGACACATCTTCCAAGGCTGCCGACACCTCGGGTGCCGCCGGCATATCGGTTTCGTGAAAGTGCCGGACAAACCCAACTCTCACGTCACGCGCACCTCGACTCAGCATGTGCCCGAAACGTCGTGCAGGGTTCGGTGCACTTCCTGGATCAGCCGAATCGTACCCCGATATTGCATCCAGCATCAGCGCCGCGTCGGCGACGGTGCGTGTCAATGGCCCGATATGGTCCAGGGTGAAGGATAACGGGAAAACCCCGCGTCGCGATACCAGCCCATATGTCGGCTTCAGTCCGACGATGCCGCAGGCGCTCGCAGGATTGCGCACCGATCCACCGGTGTCGGATCCCAGCGCCCCCGGAAACAGACCGGCGCACACGCCAGCACCTGAACCAGACGACGACCCGCCCGGGTGGTGATCCGGGTTCCACGGATTGCGCGCGGGCGGGAACGGTAAATCGAAGCTCGGGCCACCGATGGCGAACTCGTGCGTCGACAGCTTGCCGATGATAATCGCGCCGGCCTCTCGCAGCCGCGCCACCACCGCAGCGTCCTGCCTCGCCACGTTATCCAGCAGGATTTTCGAGTGGCACGTGGTGGGCAGGCCGGCCACATCGATGATGTCCTTCACGCCGATCGGCACGCCATGCAGCGGACCGCGTGGGCGCCCTGCTGCTATCTCCGCCTCCGCCATGCGTGCCGCGTCCCTCGCCGACGCCGCATCGAGCCGGATGAAGGCGTGAAGCCGCGGATCGAGTTGCTCGATCCGCTCCAGCAATCCGGCCAGCAACTCCACCGGTGAAAGCGTGCGCGCAAGGAAAGCGTGCGAGGCTTCTGCGATTCCGAGCCAATGCAGGGCGGTCACAGGCCGATCCCGGCGCGCATCGGCGGCCACGGCTCGGCGGCGGAGTCCGCCGGCACCTGGATCGCCCCGGCATTGTTCAGCGCCTGCGCCACGGCTGCCGCCACATCTTCTGGAAATTCTGCCAGCGCCTTGTCCAGACCGGCTGCGCGGGCCAGCATCGTCACAAGTTGTTGGTCCATGCTCATCTCCCCCGACGTCGCACGATCATGCGATGTCCACGCCCACAGGGAAAGAGGCTATGCTGGGCGTGCAGGTCAGGCGGCCGCGCGGACAAACGGATTGCGCAGCGTGCCCAGGCCGGTGATTTCCACATCCACCACATCACCATGCTTCAGGTCGGGCGACGTTCCGTCCGTTCCCATCCAGATCACGTCGCCCGGATACAGCGTGAGGTAACGCGTCATCGCCTCGATATAGGTCGGGATATCGAAGATCATGTCGTTGGTCTTGAACCTCAGGCTCTCGGCGCCGTTGACCCGAACGATGGTGGTCATTGCATCCAGATCGGCATCGGTGTCGATCCATGGGCCCATCGGCTTGAACGTGTCCGCATTCTTGCCCCGCCAGAAGGTACGATCGCCGCGCTGCCAGGTGCGCTCGCTCACGTCATTGCCGATCGTGTAGCCAAACACGCACGACATTGCATCGGCTTTCGACAGGTGCTTCACCTGTTTGCCGATCACCACGACCAGCTCGCCTTCGTAATTCACCTTCTCCGTGGCATCCGCGGGAATCACCACATTCTGGCCATGCGCGACCAACGCGTTGTTAGCGCGGTAGCCGATATCCGGCTTCTCTGGAAATACCGGTTGCACGCCACGCCTGGCCGCCATTTCGCGGATATGGGCTGCGTAGTTGATGCCCGCACAATAGAACGTGCGCGGAATCACCGGTACTTCCAGCGCCACGTCACTCAGGCGATAGCGATTTCCGGTCGGCGCGTGTGCGCTCCACGGCTCCCCGTTGATCTCCGTTACCGTCTCGCCGACCAGTGAGCCAAAGGAAGTGCGGCCTGCTGTAGAAAATCTGATCCAGCGCATCGTTCAATCCGCCTCCGCCATGGCCAGTTCCCGCACCGGGCGCAGGAAGGCCGGGTCAAACACCTTCGTTGCCATCACCTGACAGCGCCGAATCAGCCGGATCTCGTCAGGCCCATAATCCGCAATGGCGCGGTGGATGGTGCCCAGGTGATCCCAGACCAGCAGATCGTTTTCGGTCCATTCGTGCGTCCAGCGGAAGCGCGCCTCGAGCTGGAAGTCGAACAGGAATTGCAGCATCGCATCGCTTTCGTCCGGCGGTAGCTCGTTGATGCGCGTGGCGTAGCCGGGGTTGGCGTACAGCACCTTCCGCCCTGTGATCGGGTGGTTTAGAAACACCGGGTGCGTGACCGGTGGACGCAGCCTGCGTTGTTCGTCAGTCAGTGCCGGGCGCGTGCTGGCGTGGTTCTGGCGCATGTTCTCCCAGAATTTTTCGAAGTCATGCGCGGCCGTCATGCCGTCCAGCCGCAGCTTGATGTCGCCCGGCAGCGCATCATAGACCGCGTGCATGTTGGCGAACTCGGTGCCGCCCAGCGGCCTGCCGTTACGGCGAGGGATGCGAATGCCGTACAGCACATTCACAAAGCCCATCACATCGCGATAGGACATGTCGGTGTGCCAGTCCTGGCCTGCGTCCGGGCTGCCAATATACTTCCCGTCCTGCCGAAAGTTGGACAGGATACCGACATTCGGATGCTCTCGCTTGTCGGGATCGGGCCGGCGGCTGATCGAACCCTGGATCTCGCCAAACAGCTCAGAAAACCGCTGTACATCGCCGATATCGAGCTGCTGCTCCGGAAATCGCAGCACCCCATAACGGCCGAGCGCCCACAAGATCTTTGCGAGGACCGGTTCGGCCAGGTCCCGGCTCAGGTCGACTCCTCGAATGGTCGCGCCAAGCACCGCGTCGATCGGTTCGATCGTCAGCATTGCGCTTCCTCCTGCCCGTGTCCCGGCGGATGCTAAGTCCGATGCGCCCGGTCGTCCATGGGCGCAGGGCCCGCGGGCATCGCGCGCGGTGCGGCACCAGGGCCGGATCGCCGTCTCCCAGCCGGCGCGCTATCGGCAGACCTCCCTTGATCGGCGGAACTATCAAGTCTTTACGAACGGTCGCACTGCGTTCAGTAGCTGCGACGTCGGAGCAAGCCGAGGCCCATCGCCTTCATCGACCGGCGGCACGATGATAACATTCCACATCGGCAGCGTGCGCAGCGATGCCTGTGCCATTGGGTGTGCAAGCAATGGCGCGTTCAGCGATGGTCCCACAATGATGGGGGTACCGCGTCCAATTGCCTCCGCTGCCACGGATAAGGCCAGATTATCAGCGATGCCTTGCGCCAGCTTGTTTAACGAGTTGAAGCTGCACGGGGCGAACAGGACCACGCCCATCGGCGGCCGGGGACGGATGGCGAGATCGAAATAGGATTCCACCACCTGCGCGCCAGCCACGTCGGCCAATTCCCGCGGCGCGATCGCGCGCGCGGCGTTCGGCGTGGGGATCGCGATGACCCTGGCAAAACCGAGACCCAGAAGCCCGCGCAGCAAATCGGGCCCGCGGGCAGCCGTCGTCGTGCCACTGAGGATCAGGTACGCAACATCGAAACGCGCCGCCACGTCCGCCACCCGACACTCCTGCGTTTGCGGCCGCACCAGGATCATGACCATACTGTCCTGACCGGCGACGAACCGAGGGGACGCCCATGCCAAGCACACCACAACTCCGTCCTTTGGGCGAGACACTGGGAACCGAGGCGATCGGCATCGATCTGGCGCAACCTCTCGATGACGGGACGTTCGCCTGGATCGCGGACGCCTTTGCACGGCATCCGGTGCTGGTGTTTCGCGAACAGCAGCTTGGCGCGGCGGCGTTGTCCGCCTTCGGACGCCGCTTCGGCACGCCGCGCAGGCACGCGCTGATCAAGTACCGGCATGCGGAACATCCTGATGTGTCCTGGCTGACGAACGTGGATGCGGAGGGCAAGGTCGATTGGTACGGCGTGAAGCGCGCCACGGATTGGCACAGCGATTCGACCTATGAGGACGAATTGCCGATCCTCGCGATCCTGCACGCGAAAGAGGTTCCCGCGGACAAGGGCGGCACGATGTTCGCCGACATGCGTGCTGCCTACGATGCTCTGCCCGCGGACCGGAAGGCGCAGCTTGCCGGGCTGACGGGGCTGCATGGCCGCCACACCGGACCTGCCGGCGAGAAACTGTACGGCAACGAGAGAGGCGTGACCGAGAAGCAGTATATCGAAGTGCCCTGGCCGGCGGTCGTACAGCATCCCGTAACGAAACGTTCCATCCTGTTCGTCAACCCGATGCACACGCACGGGTTCGCCGGCATGCCGAAGGAGCAGGCGTGGCCGTTGATCGAAGAACTGGCGGCGCACGCAACGCAGGATCGGTTCACCTACTATCACCGCTGGCGGGTGGGCGACCTGCTGATGTGGGATGAGCGCGCGACGATGCACCGCGGCGCGGGCGATTCGCGCCCGGAGGATCGGCGGATCATGCTGCGGACGATCGTGTACCCGTCCTGACCATCGAAATTCGCGCCGTCCGCGAATGCGGGATCGGGGCGCGCTTCTTTGACGACCTATGCGTAGTCCTCGGATGTGGTGACATCCAGGTCGCGGTCGGATGCCACGCGGTTGAGGTACAGCGAGACCACCCACGCCACCGCCAGATTCGCGGCCAGGGACACCAGGGCAACGTAGCACGGGAAGCCGACGCCGAAGATCTTCAGCGGATAGACCGGCGTGAAATTGTTGCTCGCCACCATCCACGTGCCCAGACCGAAGCCGGCGATCCAGCCCAGCAACAGCGCCCAGCCGTTGAAGAACCGCGTATACAGGCCCAGCACCACGGCCGGCCCTGTCTGTATGATCCACACTCCGCCAAGCAGTTGCAGCCACAGCGCGTATTGCAGCGGCAGTGCGAAGATGAACACCAGCGCGCCCGCCTTGATCACCAGCGACACGATCTTCGCCGTCTGGCTCTCTTGCGCGTCGGTGCAGGCGGGATGCAGGAACTCGCGATAGATGTTGCGCGTGAACGTATTGGCGGTCGCGATCGACATGATTGCCGCCGGCACCAGTGCGCCGATGGCTATCGCGGCGAATGCCACGCCGACGAACCAGTTCGGAAACAGCGCAAGAAACAGGGCCGGAACCGCAAAGTTCGCCTTGTAGTGGGCGAAGCCGTCATTGAATTCCGGCATATGCTGCACGCCGATCGCGATCGCCATGAAGCCGACCAGCGCGAGCAATCCCAGCATCAGCGAATAGGCGGGCAGCATCGCGGCATTGCGCCGCACCACGCGCGCGCTGGAGGAACTCAGAATGCCGGTGATCGAGTGCGGATACAGGAACAACGCAAACGCCGAACCAAGCGCCAGGGTCGCATAGGCGCTGAACGAGCCATAGGTTCCCGCGGGCGGATGCGCCAGCAACAGCTTCGGCGCCGGGATCGCCGCAAACACCTTGTCGTAGCCGCCGAGATGGATCGGCACCGCGATGATGGCGGCGAATACCGTGATATAGATCAGCACATCCTTGACCACGGCGATCATCGCGGGCGCGCGCAGGCCGGACGTGTAGGTGAAGGCGGCCAGGATAATGAAGGCGATGATCAGCGGCAGGTCTCCCGCGAAGCCGCCTGTCTCGACGCCCATGGCGCCGATGACCACCTGGATGCCGACGAGCTGCAGCGCGATGTACGGCATTGTCGCCAGGATGCCGGTGCAGGCGATTGCCAGTGCCAACCAGCGATTGCCATAGCGGCCCCGCACGAAATCGGCCGACGTGACATAGCCATGCTTGTGCGCCACCGACCACAGGCGCGGAAACACGATGTACAGGATCGGATAGACCATGATCGTGTACGGCACCGCGAAGAAACCCAGCGCGCCGGCGCCGAACATCAGTGCCGGAACCGCGATGAACGTATACGCCGTGTAAAGATCGCCGCCGATCAGGAACCAGGTGACGAAGGTGCCGAAGCGGCGCCCGCCAAGCCCCCACTCATGCAGTTGGCCAAGGTCGCCCTGGCGCCAGCGCGCGGCGAAGAAGCCCAGCCAGGTGATGAAACCGAACAGCAGGATGAAGACGATCAGCGCGGTCCAGTTCATCGGCTCAGCGCTCCGCCATGTAGACAACCGCAATGACCACCGCCCCGAGAATCACCCAGAGCAGTTGGTACCAATAGAAGAACGGTATCCCCGCCCACATCGGTTCGGTGCTGTCGTAGGATGAAACCCACAGCATCGCGATGAATGGCAGGATCAGCAGCAGCCGTGCCCAGATCACGGCCCGGACGGGCCGATGTTCGTTGCTGTCCCCGGACATGATTCCCCCGATTGAGAAGGCGGACCCTGATTATCTCAGAGGCGTGACAGGGTAAATGCGGCCATGCAACTTTTCCTGCATGGCACCTATCGCCCGAAAGGGTGGCGCGCAGCACGCGGCAATGGAAATCCGGGGCACTGCACGCTGTCCATGAGGCCGGTGCAAATCCGCGCCTCCCCGTGTGAAGCCGTGTGGCGTGCGCTGGTGTGCAGCGCGTGTGCAGGCATGAGGCATCTGGCGTGGCGCGGCAGCGCTGAACTACGTCCCCTCCTGCCGCCAGGCACCAACCATCAAGCCCAGCATCAGCGGCAGAGCGATCCAGGACGGCAGCAGCGCCAGCGCCGCAATGCCCGTCACGAGATGATCGTGACGCCGTTCGAACCCGATCCACGAACTGCCCGAGGCGCCGCGATCCGGTTCGGTGCGGCGCAATTCAGGAATGTCCGGACTGGCCGCAGTGCCCAGCCAGTGCACCCCACCGCCCGAGCTCCGCGCCAGCTTGCCCACAACCGATGCCGTAGCGCGAAGATCGGCAATCTCCAGCGGATTGGCCGCCCCGGCAGCGGCGTACGCCGTGCGCTCTCCATCGGTGACCTGCCACACCCCGGGCGTTGTCGCCGCCGTGCTCGCCGTGGCCCGACCTGGCGCCGTCTGCACGAGCTGAAGCGTCCGGGTCCCGCCATCCGGGTCGGTCACCGTCACTTCGCTTGGCGGCGACGCGGCGGTGGACCGCTGCTCGATCGTCAGCCGCCCGTTCGCCACCTGCGCCGTCACCGCGTTCTCTTCCAGCGCCGGCTCCTTCATCAGCCAATGCGACACCCGCCGCAGCAGTTCCGCTTGCGGCCCACCGCCGTCATGGCCGCGCGACCACAGCCAGATCTGGTCCGACAGCAGCATCGCCGTCCGGCCCTTCCCGACCCTGTTCAGCACCAGCAACGGCGCGCCGTCGGGCGTCCGCATCAGCACCTCGCCGTTGACATCGGCGGGGCTGATATGGCGGTACCACGGCCCCCAGGTCGGCGCGGCGGTCGGGTCGCCGGGCGGATTCTCGCCCGCGAGGCCCTCGGTCACCGGCTGCCGCTCGCCCAGCGCGGTGACGCGCGGCCGGAAGCGCCCATCCACCACGGCATCGAACGGCGCCGGCGCCGCCGGCAGCACCGAACCGAGCGGCGTCGCGGCCAGGCTGCCCGGCCCGGAAAATTCCGGCCCCACCGACATCAGCAGCGCACCGCCGTCCCGCACGCGATCGGCAATGTTGGCAAGATAAGGCAGCGGCAGCAGGCCCCGGTTCTGGAACCGGTCAAGGATGATCAGATCGAACTCGCCGATCTTGTCCAGGAACAATTCCCGCACCGGAAAGGCGATCAGGGCCAGCTCGTTCAGCGGCGTCAGGTCATCCTTCTCCGGCGGGCGCAGGATGGTGAAGTGCACAAGATCGACCGACGGGTCGGATTTCAGCAGCCGCCGCCATGCGCGTTCACCGGGATTGGGCTCGCCTGAAATCAACAGCACGCGCAGACGGTCCCGGACGCCGTTGATCTCCACGACGGCGCGATTGTTCACCGTGGAAACCTCGCCCGGCAACCGGTCGGCCGACAGTTCCAGAACGGTTGGGCCGGCACGCGTGATCGGTACCTCGATCGATTGCTCGACCCCGACCGGCACGTTCTCGACCCGCGGCGGATCCCCGTCCCGCCGGATCGTCAGATTGGCAGTGCCGGGACGCTTCACGCCGTAGTCCTCGACCGCGACGCGCAGCGTGACCGACTTGCCGACGACGCCGTAACTCGGCGCCTCGATCACGCGCAGGCTGCGGTCGATCTCCTCACCCTTGGCCGGGATCAGCACATTGAGCGGCGCGCCGCCTGGAGGCTTGGCCGGCACGTCATGGATTTCGCCGTCGGTGATGGCGATGCTCCCGGCCAGCCGCGAGCGCGGAATATCCGCCAGCGCCTGGTCGATCGCGCCGAACAAGCGGGTTCCCGCGTCGCCATGCTCCGGCACGGTGACAGTGCGAAGCTCGAGATCGGGCAGTTTGGCCGCCTGGGCGACGATGGAGGCCCGGGCCTTCTCCGCCAGCGCGGCGCGGTCGCCGACCTGCATCGAGGCCGACTGATCGACGACGAGCAATCCGATATCGGGCAGGGTTTCGCGGGTCTCCTGCACCAGGCGCGGGCCGGCGAGCCACAGCAGCAGCACGGCGAAGGCGGCAAAGCGGAGGATGGTGCCGCGGGCACGCCGCACCGCCGCGATCGCCACGATCAGTGCCGCGACGATACCCAGAAACACGATGACCCAGGCCGGGATCAGCGGGTCGAAACGCAGCGCGGCGATCGCCTGTTCAGCGTGCATATCGATACCTGCGACCGCATGCGATGGGTTCCGCCGGACGCCGCGGCACGCAGCCGATGCGTCCCGGCGGGCGCCGAGGCATGCATCCGATCCATCCCGGCGGACGCCACGGCAGGCATGCGGTCCGTCCCGGCGGATGCGCCGGCAACGCGGCTCGCGCGGGCGACCTGGACGCGCGATACATCATCACTGCCCCAGCCGCTGCAAGATGGCCGGTACGTGCACCTGATCCCCCTTGTAGTTCCCGGTCAGCGCGTACATCACCAGATTGACCCCGAAACGATACGCCAGAGTCCGCTGCCGCGCGCCGCCCGGAATCACCGCGTAGGGATTGCGCCCCTCCGCATCGACCGCCCAGGCTGCCGCCCAATCGTTGCCGCCGATGATCACCGGGCTGACGCTATCGTTGGTGCGATCCTGGTCGCGCTGCACCCAGACGGTGGCGCCGGTGTAACGGCCGGGGAAGTCCTGCAGCAGGTAGAACGCCCGCGCCAGAACGTGGTCGGTCGTCAGCGGCGCGAGCGGCGGGATCACCAGCCCCTTCGCCACCTTCCGCAGCGCCGTTCCCGTGCCCGGTGCGAAACCCTCGCCGGAACCGGAATCGCGCGTGTCGATCAGGATGATGCCACCATGGCTCATGTAGTCGTTGAGCGCCGTCGCCGCCTCCGGCGACAAGGGCTGCGCATCCGCGGTGATCGGCCAGTACAGCAGCGGATAGAAACTCAGATCCGTCTTCCCCGGTGTCACCGGATCAGGTTCCGCCAACGTGGCCGCCGTGCGCCGGTTGACGTATTCCGACAGTCCCTCGAGCCCGGCCTTGGAAACCGCATCCACCTGCGGATCGTCGGTGACAATGTAGCCGAGCCGGGTGGCGAGCGCCGGATAGACCCCGGTCTGCAGCGCTTGCGCATGCGCGCCTGTGCCGGTGGAGATGGTCAGCAGCAGCAGTGCCGTGGCACCGGCGGTGCGCCAGCCCAAAAGTCCGCGCAGTCCCAGCGCGATCACCAGATCCGCCGCGAGCAATAGCACCGCCAGGGCCAGCAGCGGCGGACCCAGGGCCCGTTCCGCCACCGTGGTCGCCAATTGCTCCACGCGCGCACCGGGCACCATCGGCGCTGCTTCCGGCGCCGGCGTGGCCGCGCCGAGATTCAGTGCGCGGCGTCCATTCTCCGGCCCGTACAGCCCGGGGGGATGGTGGGGCGAGACCGGCGTATCGTCGAACGCATCGGCGGCGAGCCCCGCGGCGGCCGGCGGCGGCGCGGCGAGCAAGCCGAAGCCGTCCAGCGTCTCGGCGGGCGCTAGGACGGCGTGGCCTTCCGGCGTGGCGACGCCGGCGGAAAGTGCGACAAGCCGCCGCAGCATGTCCACGTACAGCCCCGAGAGCGGCAGGTTGGACCAGTCGGCGTTGGCGGTGACATGAAACAGCACGATGCGGCCGGCGCCCTTGGTCGCTTCGGTGACCAGCGGCGTGCCGTCGGCCAGGGTGGCCCAGGTATGCGCCGACAAGTCGGCGCTGGGCTCGGCCAGAACCTGGCGCGTCACGGTCACCTCGGCGGGGACGGTCAGCCCGGCGAACGGCGAGCTCGAGGGGAACGGGGCCAGGCCGGCAGGCTTGCTCCAGGACATCGCCCCGCCGAGTTGACGGTCGCCGCCGAGCAACTTCACCGGCAGCAGCGGATCGGTCTCCCCGATCGGTTGCTCCGCGGTGCGCGGACCGGCAAAGCGGATCAGCAAGCCGCCTTTTTCCACCCAGCGGGTCACCGCATCACGGTCTGGCCCCGCCGGCAGCGGATCGTCCGCCAGAACCAGCACCGACAGGTCCCGCCGCAATAGTGTGGCGATTGGCGCCTCACGCAGTTCGGTGAACGGCGAGAGCGCGCGGCGCAGGAAAAACAGCGGGCCGGAGAACGGAATGTCGGCGTTGGCATCGTTGCCGGAGGCCAGTCCGACCGGCCGCCGGCGCCAGCGTTCGTCCAGCAGCACGGTTGAGCCGGCCGATGGCGGCCCGTCCACGACCAGCCGGGCCAACTGGTTGCGCAGTTCGGGCGGCAGCACGATGCCCGAGGCGCCGACCGTTGCACCCACCGGCAGGTCGATCGTGGTGCGAGCCAGGGTGCGCCCATCCCCGGTCTGCGCCAGCACGACCGCTTCCGTGGCAAGTGGCTGCGCCGCCTGCGCCAATCGCGCCACCAGGCGATCCGCCTGGCTGTCGGGTGGCAGCAGCAGGCGCGCCGGCACGGTATTGCAGCAGATTTCCGTCACCGGTCCGGCCTGGCCGAGCGCGTCGGCAAAGCGGCCGAAATCGGCGCCGTCGGTGACGCCGTCCGCGAGGTAGACCACGGCGCTGTCCGCCTGTTTCCAGTCCGCAAGCGCGGCCGCATCGGCGGTGCGATCCGAGGGCCACGGCTCCGGATGCAGGGCCGCCAGGCGGGCGCGCAGATCGGGCACCGGCATCACCGCCGAAACTCGCGGTGGCGTCCCGTTTTCGTCCGGCGCGGTTGCGAGCAACGCCGCCTGCCGGCCTGCCCGCGCGGTGCGGTCCAGCATGGTGGCGGCCGCCTGCATGCGCTTCGGCCAGTCGGCCGCCGAGGACCAGCCATTATCGACGACCAGCAAGACCGGCCCCTTGCCGGCGAAACGCGACCCGGCATCGATGATCGGCCGCGCCAGCGCGACGATGACGAGCGATGCAGCGAGCAGACGCAGTGCCAGCAGCCACCAGGGTGTGCGGGCGGGCGTTTCTTCCGTGGCGTGCAGGCCCAGCAACAGGCGGATGGCTGGGAACGTCTCGCTGCGCGGGGCCGGCGGCGTGACGCGCAACAGCCACCACAATAACGGCAATCCCGCCAGGGCCAGCAAGATCCACGGAGAGGCAAAGATCATTTTTGCAAGTCTAGCGCAGGCATGGCGGCTACCGCACGCCCAAAGCGGTGTACAGGGTCAGCAATGCGGACTCCGGTGGATGGTCGGTGCGATGGATCCCGAAGCCGAAACCGGCTGCCCGGCAGATTGCCGCGAGGCCGTCCTGCTGCGCCTTCAGGCGCCGGGCATACTCGTCGCGGACGGTCTCGACGCGCGGGATGAGCGTATCGGCTTCGCGTTCCAGGCCGCGGAAACGGATGCGGCCGGCGTACGGCAGCAGCGTCTCCGCCGGGTCGAGAATTTGCAACAGGTAGCCGGTGACAGGCACCGCTGAAAGCCGGCCGATGGCAGCCTGAATCTCCGCCAGCGGCGACAGGAAGTCGCCCAGCAAGACCGCGCTGGCGTGGCGCGGCAGAGGCAGATGCGGCGGCAGCCCCGCATCATCGGCCGGCGCTCCGGCCAAATCGTGCGCCAGCCGGTCCAGGGCGCCGCGGCCTGACACCGGACGCGCACCCTCCCGCATCAGCAGCACGCGCTCCCCGCCGCGCAGCAGCAAGGATGCAAGCGCCAGCAGCAGCAGGTCGGCGCGCTCGCGCTTCTCGATGGCCATGCCGCGGGAGGCCCAGCGCATCGAGGGCGACGCGTCGCGCCACAGACACACGGTCTGCGCCGCCTCCCACTCGGTTTCGCGGATGAACCAGCCCTCGGGCACGGGCCGTCCCGATTTGGCGGACTGGCGCCAGTCGATCCGGGCAAACGGATCGCCGGTGACGAAGCGGCGGAATTGCCAGAAACTGTCACCCTGGCCGACGCGCCGCCGTCCGTGCACACCCTGCGCCACGGTGGCGGCGACGCGCTCCGCCGCGACCTGCAAGGGCGGCAGGCGGGCGCCGGCGGCCTCGGCGCGGCGGGCGCTGATCACGAAGGCCGCTCCCGGGTGCCGGCAGGCGCAGGGCCGGCGGCAGGGCAGACTGGTTGTCGGCGCCGGGCGTGGCGGTTTCGCTGTCGGGCGGCGGGGCAGGGCGCGGCACCGCGCGCTCCAGGCCGCCCGATCGCCGTCATCGGATCAAATCCCGGTCTTCCCGCCTGCGGCGTGCGGCAGGCTTGCCTCATGCCAACCTCGCGACAAGCCGGTCGATCACGTCCGCCAGCATGATGCCATCGGCGCGCGCCGAGAAGCTCAGCGCCATGCGGTGGCGCAGGACGGGACGAGCGAGGGCCACCACGTCGTCGATGCTCGGCGAAAGCCGGCCCGCCAGCAGGGCCCGCGCCCGGCAAGCGAGCATAAGCGCCTGCGCCGCCCGCGGACCCGGCCCCCAGGCGACATGGCGGCGTACCGCCTCAT
>Ga0335072_10005370_pt1 | contig 18886 bp, 18 predicted proteins | sample Lox_Sample_21_FD_206725 | JGI IMG/M metagenome (GOLD analysis project Ga0335072, IMG submission 206725) | Soil microbial communities from Loxahatchee National Wildlife Refuge, Florida, United States - Lox_Sample_2.1 | ecosystem: Environmental > Terrestrial > Soil > Wetlands | place: USA... | reverse complement strand
ACGGGGGATTGGTGGCGCCGTTCGCTGCTGGGACTGTATGCTCCGGTGCTGACCCGAGAAGCGAATGGGAAGTTCGCGGTGGTGCAGTGGCCCGAGCCGTTGCCGCCGCACAACTGAAGAACCGGGTACAGGGTACAGGCTTGCGGAGCTGCCGATTGGGGGTGGTTGATCGCCGGTGATCGACTCTCTGGCGCTCGACCCTGCACTCTGTACCTTGTACCCTGTTCTCATGTCCGACTCCATGTCCCGCTCGCTCCCCTTCGACGATCCGGAAGTTTCAGCCGCCATCGATGCTGAGGTGCGCCGTCAGCATGAAGGCCTGGAGATGATTGCCTCAGAGAACTTCGTGAGCCGCGCCGTGCTGGAAGCCGCGGGCTCGGTGTTCACGAATAAATACGCCGAGGGTTATCCGGGACGGCGATACTATGGCGGTTGCGAGTACGCCGATGTGGTGGAAAACCTGGCCCGGGACCGGGCACAGCAGATCTTTGGCGCCGAGCATGCCAATGTGCAACCGCACTCCGGCTCGCAAGCCAATGCGGCGGCTTATGCGGCCGTGGTGCAGCCGGGTGACACGATTCTGGGACTCGATCTGGCGATGGGTGGTCACCTGACGCACGGACATAAGCTCAACTTCTCCGGCAAGCTCTATCACGTGGTTTCGTACGGCGTTCGCAAAGACACGGAGACGATCGACTACGACGAACTGGAGCAGATCGCGCTGCGCGAGAAGCCGAAGATGATCATCGGCGGGGGCAGCGCTTATCCGCGCTTCTTCGATTTCGCGCGGATGCGGGAGATTGCCGATAAGGCCGGCGCCCTTCTGCTGGTGGACATGGCGCACTTCGCAGGGCTGGTGGCGGGCGGGGTACATCCTTCGCCGGTGCCGCACGCCCAGATCGTGACCACCACGACGCACAAGACACTGCGGGGGCCGAGGGCGGGGATGATCCTGTGCAAACAGGATCTCGGGGCTGCAATTGATAAGGCGGTGTTTCCCGGACAGCAGGGCGGGCCACTGGTGCACATCATCGCGGCCAAGGCCGTGGCGTTTCGTGAGGTGCTGCAGCCTGGGTTCAGGGCTTACGCGGCGCAGATCGTGGCGAACGCGAAGGTGCTGGCGGAGACGCTCGCGGGGCACGGTTATCGCATCATTTCCGGCGGAACGGATACCCACCTGATGCTGGTCGATGTCTTTGCGAAAGGGATGCTGGGCAGCGAGGCAGAGACGGCACTGCACGAGGCCGGTATCACAGTGAACAAGAACGCGATTCCGTTCGACACAAATCCACCGCTCAAGCCGTCGGGGATCCGCATTGGGACGCCGGCCCTGACGACGCGCGGGATGAAGGAACAGGAGATGCGCGTCATCGGGGGATGGATTGCGCAAGCACTGGAACATCGAGCGGACTCCGGAGCGCTGGCACGGATTCGCGGCCAGGTGCTGGAGCTGGCGGAGCAGTTCCCGCTGTATGGGTGGTTAAGGGAGCCGGCAGGAGTGGTGGGATAGGGATTTTCTATGTGCCGTAACATCAGACCGCTTTTCAACTTCGAGCCGCCGGTCACCGACGACGAAGTTCGCGCCGCATCGCTGCAGTTTGTCCGGAAGATCAGCGGCTTCAGCAAACCGTCGCAGGCCAATGAGGCGGCGTTCACGGCAGCCATTGACGAGATCAGCGCTGCTGCGTCACGTTTGCTGCACGCGCTAACCACCGGGGCGCCGGCGAAGAACCGGGAAGAGGAAGCTGCGAAGGCCAAGGCTCGCAGCGCTGCACGGTTCCCTGCATAAGCCGGCCCATTCGTCACGGAAATTCCTTCCGGACACGGCGAACCGGAACCCCCCGGGCCTGTCCTGCGTAGTCCTGATCGACGGGAAAGGTCCGCCCCGATGAGGAGCCGGCAATCATGGAACTCACGACGCAACTGAAACAGGTTCTGCGGCGTCTGCAGCGCGCGCCCATGTTCACCATGGTCACGCTGATCACGCTGGCCGCTGGCGTTGGCGCGACGATCGCGGTGTTCAGCGTGATCGAAGGTGTTTTGTTGAAGCCTCTTCCCTACCCCCATCCGGATCAACTGGTGGGCGTCTGGCACAATGCGCCGGGGCTCAACATCGACGACGTCAACATGGCGCCGTCGAACTACTTCGTCTACCGCGAGCAGAACCGCGTTTTCACCGACATCGGCATTTACCAGGGCGATTCGGTGAACATCACCGGTCAGGGAAGCCCGGAACAGGTGCAGGGCGTGGACGTCACGGATGGCGTGTTTCCGGTGCTGGACATCGCCCCCCAGCTGGGCCGCACTTTCAGCCGTGCCGACGGTGCGCCGGGGGCCCCGCGGACGGTCGTTCTCGGCTATGGCTACTGGCAGCGGCACTTCGGCGGCGATCGATCGGTGATCGGCCGGTCCATCACCATTGACGGCAAGATCCGCCAGATCGTCGGAGTGATGCCGCAGAATTTCCGCTTTCTCGACTGGGCCATCCAGCCGGCGCTGTATCTGCCGCTGCAACTCGATCGCAACAAGACGACGCTGGGACAGTTCAGCTACGAAGGGGTCGCGCGCCTGCGTCCGGGGCAGACGATCGAAAGTGCTAACGCTGACGTCGCGAGGATGCTGCCGACAGTGTGGACCAGTTTTCCCGCACCCCCGGGGTTCAGCATCGAGTTGTTTAAGAAGGCTCGGATGGGACCGAAGGTCGTTCCGTTGATGCACGATGTGGTTGGGGATGTCGGCCAGACGCTGTGGATTCTGATGGGCAGCATCGGCATCGTGCTTCTGATTGCGTGTGCCAACGTTGCGAACCTGATGCTGGTGCGCGCGGAGGGGAGGCACCAGGAACTCGCCATTTGCTCGGCGCTGGGAGCCAGCCGCTGGCGCATCACGCAGGAATTTCTGGCGGAAAGCGTGGTTATTGGCGGGGTCGGCGCGGGGCTGGGACTGGCTCTGGCCTGGGGCGCTCTTCATCTGCTCACTGCGTTGGCGCCTTCGGGGCTGCCGCGTCTGAGCGATATTGGCATCAACCTGCCGGTGCTGGGTTTCACCGTATTGCTTGCATTGATCTGCAGTCTTCTCTTCGGATCGATCCCGGCTTTCCGCTACGGGCATGTTCGCGCTGGAACAGGACTGCGCGAGGGCGGTCGCAGCCTGAGCCAGGGACGCGAGCGGCACCGCACCCGCAATACGCTGGTGGTGATTCAGGTGAGTCTGGCTTTTGTGCTGCTGATTTGCTCGGGGCTGATGATTCGAACCTTTCGTGCTCTGGTCCACGTGAATCCGGGTTTCGATGCCGTCGGTCTGCAAACGCTGCGCATTTCCATTCCCGAGGCCGAAGTTCCGAACGACGACAACGTGATTCGGATGGAAGAAGCGATGTTGCACAAGATGGAGGCGGTCCCCGGCGTGAGCAGTGTGGCCATCGCAAGTTCAGTACCGCTGGATGGCGGCCAGTGGATGGACCCGATTTTTGCGCAGGATCGCAACTACAACGAGGGGCAAATGCCTCCGCTGCGGCGCTTCAAGTTCGCCTCGCCCGGATTCTTCCACACCATGGGCATTCCGCTGATCGCAGGGCACGATTTCACCTGGGACGATAACTATCAGCGGCTCCCGGTGGCCCTGATCTCGGAGAATTTTGCCCGAGAATACTGGGGCAGCGCGCAGAATGCGCTGGGCAAGAGGATCCGCGTGAGCACGAAAGACGACTGGCGCGAGATTGTCGGCGTGGTTGGCGACATTCACGACGACGGGATCAACAAGGATGCTGCAAAGATTGCCTGGTGGCCGCTATTGCTGAAGAACTTCGAGAGCGACCAGTTCCACGTGAACCGCTGGATCGTCTTTGCGGTGCGCAGCCAGCGGGCGGGCTCGGAGAGTCTCGCGAATGATCTGCGCCGTGCTGTCTGGTCGGTGGATTCGAATCTGCCCGTTTCCGACATTCGCACGGAGGAATTTCTGCTCGCGAAGTCGATGGCACGCACCTCCTTCACGCTGATCATGATCGGCATCGCTGCGGGGATTGCTCTGTTGCTCGGATTGGTGGGACTTTATGGCGTTATCGCGTATTCGGCGTCGCAGCGCCGGCGGGAGATTGGCATTCGCATTGCCGTGGGCGCTCAGCGCAACGACATCACGGGGATGTTTGTGCGCCAGGGATTGTTGCTGGCCGGAATCGGAGTGCTCTGCGGATTTGGCGTTGCCCTGGGGGTGACGCGACTGCTCGGGTCGGTGCTGTTTCACGTGAGCCCGATGGATCCGATCACCTACGCGAGCGCCTGCGTGGCGCTGGTCGGAGCCGCAGCGCTGGCCAGCTATCTGCCGTCACGACGGACGGCGAGTGTGGATCCGGTGGAGGCGCTCAGGGCGGAATGAGCCGAATGAGTGCCGTTGCAGCTTCCAGCAGCTGTTGCGGAGTATGACAGCCGCCCGGGAGACAAGACCCGTGCAATGCGGGAAGGGCTGCCATCGATCGGCACCCCTTCAAACCACAACCCTGCGCGGGATTTTTACTGCGCGGGTTGCGCCCCGGATCCGGGGGGCGGAGCCTGCGGCCGCGGCGGCGCGGGTTTCCTGGGCGGCTCCTTCTTGCCGGGCGCGAGGATCGCGTGGAGGGTGTTGCCTTCCATGCGCGGCATGAATTCCACCACGCCGTTTTCGCCGATGTCCTGGATCAGCCGGTTGATGATCTTGTAACCCAGCTCGCGGTGGGCCATCTGACGGCCCTTGAAGCGCAGCGAAGCCTTGACTTTGTCGCCGTCCTGCAGGAAGCGGATGGCCTGATTCCTGCGTGTGACGTAGTCATGGTCGTCAATGGTGACGGAGAACTTGACTTCCTTGACGGTGATGACCTTCTGGCGCTTACGAGCGGCGCGCTCGCTCTTTTCTTTCTCGTAGAGGAACTTTCCGTAATCCTGAATGCGGCAAACGGGGGGAACGGCGGTCGGCGACACCTCCACCAGATCGAGTCCCCGCTCGCGGGCGATTTTGAGAGCTTCAAACGGGGGGAGGATGCCGAGTTGCTCACCCTTTTCGTCGATCACGCGCACTTCGCGGGCGCGGATACGATCGTTGATACGGACGAACTGCTTCGCAGAACGCTTATCGATGGGTTTTTCTCCTCGGCGTGGACAAACCACGCGGCAATCCAGTATATCAACCGCCTGTCGATACGATGCATGGTGATTCGCCGGGGTCGTGTGTTACACGCCGAAGGGCGAAATTTAGTGTTTGCCGCCGGCACGGGCGTCAAAGTCATGCATTCGGCTGGCCTCAAAGCTGACAATTTTCCACTGTCCCAGCCGCCGGTTGTAGACCCGGGTATAGCGATATTGTCCACTGATGTCGCTGGTTCCGTTGCTGCCCTCCAGCTGCGCCTGGGAGGTGACGACCGCGGTATCTCCGTAGACCCGTACCCGGGTGTCGGTAATGTCCAGACGGGTGATGCGGATGGTCCCCGCGCTGCGCTGCGCCAGCGCCTGCTGCTTGTTCTCCACCGTGCCATTGGAGGTAATGCCGACGTAGTCGTCGGCCAGCAGCCGGTTCATTTCGCCGATGTTGTTGGTGACCGTCGCCTGGCGCCACTGCTGTTCGAGGGCCTCGATCTCCTTGTGGATCTCGCCTTTTTCGCGGTGGGGGAGCGCCCAGGCAGAGTGACAGGCCGCCAGGAGGATCAGAGCCGCGACGGCTTGCGGAATCAGGCACAAACTGGAGGCCGGGCGGCGGCACATGGTCGTACCGGATGTTAGCCCGGGTTGCCGCGGGGCGTCAAAAGAGAAGACGCGAAGTGCGTGGATTCGATCCCGGATCGTCATAGACGGCAGCGGAGCCGCGTCACCTGCGCTGATTCCTGCGTTCTGCTCCTATCCTCTCAGACGCGTCGAAGGCGAGGAGGATTGCAGGGAGAATTCAGACGATCGAGGCCAGATTTTCGACCTGCCGGTCGAGCATGAGCTGATACAACCCGCCGACCGCATATTCGCGGAAGTGGGGGGTTGCGCGGTGCGCCTCCACCGCATGCTGGTCGCGATATTGCTCGTAAATGACGACCGTGTCGGGTTCGCCATCCACGGTGTGGGGAATGTAGGTGACGCAGCCCGGTTCGTGGCGGGAGGCGATGGCGAGCGCGGTCAGGATCTCGGCCACGCGGGCGCGGTCGTCGGTACGGAATTTCATGCGGACGGTGAAAGTGATCATGGTATGCAGTTCCGTGCAGGCATGCGGATGCGCCGCATCTATTTCCCCGTCATCCGCCGCATCGCCTCGCGGAATTCCGGCATTTCCAGAGTCTGATCCCGATCCGGGCCGGTGGAGACAATGCCGATCTTCGCGCCTGTCTCTTTCTCCATGAAGCGCAGATATTCCTGCGCCGCGTTGGGCAGATCGTCGAAATTCCGGACCCCTTCGGTTGAAGTCTTCCAGCCTCTGAGGCGAGTGTACACGGGGCGGATGGCCTCAATTCCGCGGATGTCGGCCGGCATGGTGTCGCAGGGGTTGCCATCGACCTCGTAGGCGGTGCAGACGGGGATCCAGTCCATTTCGTCGAGCACGTCGAGTTTGGTAATCACCAGCCATTCGGTGCCGTTGATCTGGTTGGAGTAGCGGAGCAGGGGCAGATCGAGCCAGCCGCAGCGGCGCGGGCGGCCGGTCACGGCGCCGTATTCCTGGCCGCGGGCACGCAGGATTTCGCCGGAGGCATCATGAATCTCGGTCGGGAAGGGCCCTTCGCCGACGCGTGTGACATAGGCTTTGGTAACCGCGATGACGGTGCCGATCCGCGTGGGTCCGACGCCGGTACCGATGGAGGCACCGCCCGCAGCGGATGACGAGGAGGTCACGAAGGGGTAGGTGCCGTGATCGATGTCGAGCATGGTGCCCTGGGCGCCTTCGAACATGAGGCTATGGCCTTCTTTGAGCGCGTTGTTCAGCAGCAGCGCTGTATCGGTCACGAATGGACGCACCTTCTCGGCGGCCGCGGCGTATTCCTCGTACATCTGGGTGGGGTCGAGGGGCTCGGTTCCGAACAGGGCATGCGCGATGGCGTTCTTCTCGCGGCAGGCATTCTCGATATGCGTCCTGAGGAGGCTGGTATTCAACAGATCGATGACGCGCAGGCCATTCCGGGCCATTTTGTCTTCATAGGCGGGACCAATGCCACGGCTGGTCGTGCCGATCTTCTGCCGGCCAGGCGCGCTCTCTGCGGCCAGCTCAATCATGCGGTGATAGGGCAGGATGACCTGGGCTCGGTTGGAGACGAAGAGGCGGGTATCGACATCGATGCCCAGTTCGCGCAGACGGCCGGTTTCCTTGAGGAAGGCCATGGGGTCGAGCACGACGCCGTTGCCGATAACGCCGCGGCATCCGGGCCGGAGCACGCCGCAGGGGACGAGCTGGAGAATGAATTTCTGGCCGTCGATGATGACGGTGTGTCCGGCGTTATGTCCGCCGGCATAGCGGGCGACGACAGAAAAGCGCTCGCTGAGGACATCAACAATTTTGCCTTTGCCTTCATCGCCCCACTGGGCGCCAACCACAACCGCGGACTTCGCCTGGGTCACCGGATCGCCTGCTTTCCTGTTCCTTTCTGATTCCGCCGTGCCACACACACGTTCGCTGTTGTCTGCTGCCATCACACAACTTGAATGGGCGGTAACCGTGGGTGGGCCGGATGCGGGAATCAGTCCATCCGATTCCTCATCCTATATCACCGCGCCGCACCTCGAAAGATGACGATGGTGAGGCGATGCCGGGTTCGGATCGGTTCCGCGCCAGCCAGATCGTGTGCCTGCCGCAGGTGGGATCTTCGTGGACGTACTCGACGACGGCAAAGCCGATTTGATCCAGGAGTGTTGCATATTCCTCAGGGTCGAGACTGCCGTGATAGAGAGGATCGCCTTCGAATTCGGCGATCGCTTCGCCATGCTGACCTCCGCTGGTGAACATGAGCGCAGCTCCGGGTCTGGCATGGCGGGCGAAGACCGGGAACATCTGCCGCTGATCTTCGTGGTTGAGATGGAAGAAGCTGTCCCAGGCGATGATTCCGTCGAACTGGCGGCTCAGATCGAGCGTGCGCATATCCGCGACAATCCATTCCTGGCCGGGAAAACGATCGAAGCAGAGTTTGATCAGTTGTGGTGAAGAATCGATGCCGGTCACGGCGCGGCCCTGACGAAGGAGATAGCCGGAGATCGGAAGGCCGGCACCACAGCCAAGATCAAGGATCGAGCCGCCAGGCGGAATCAGGGCCGCGAACTTGTCGAGCCACGGCTTTTCGAAGAGGCTGCCGGGGCTGCGCAGCGCGTCCCATGCCGCCGCGTGCCGCTGATACAGGCCGACGATGCGCTCGGAGTCCGACGTCACGAGGCAACGCTATCACCGGGCGCACGCCCTCGCAAAAGCTCTGGCGGCTTCAGGGACAGGTCAGCTGGGCGCTGCCCACGATGGTGCACCCGCCCCCGCAGGCCGTGATGGCATTGCAGTGGGTCGGATCGAAGGCAAAGACTGTGTACTTCCCTTTTGCTCCGCTCGCGCATTGCGCAAGGCCGCTCGAGGACACCGTCACCGCCGCCGTTGACGCGTTGTTGACGCATGCCCCCCAACTCGCCGGCTGGGGAGTGACGCTCCATGGAGCAGCTGTCCAGTGGCCGGTCGCGGTGAACTGCACGGGTTGCCCCTGCGCTGACGCACTGGCAGGACTGAGGGTGATCGACTGGAGCAGACGGCTTGACGTCATCGTGTTACCCGCGCCGCATGCAACGGGAACGAGGCAGCCGGTAAAAAGGACCCAACGCGCCACAAAATGCTTTATAAGACGCCCTCAAAACTACGATTTAGACGTGGGAAATTGCCTCTTTGTTGCGTGGTTCACGATAACGAAAACCCTGGCCGGAGAACCCACAGTGCCTCCGTCTTTTCCACTCTCGGCAACCTGCGATACTGAATCTTCCATGAACACTCCCTGTCCGAGATGTGGCGGAGCCGGTGCGCGAGTGGTTTCTCTTCCCGGCGGCGGCAGCAAGATTGAAACCTGCAGCTGCCAGCTGGAGCTTCGCGTGTCGCGGCTTTTACAGCGCGCCTCGATTCCCAGGCGTTACGAGCACTGCTCGCTGGAGAGCTACGACGCCGGCTTCCCCGGGTCTGACCGTTCCCTTGCGGCCGCGTATCTGAAGGCACGCAGCTTCGTGGACGGCTACCCGGTGACAACCGCCGGCAAAGGTCTTCTCCTGACAGGTTCGATCGGGGTGGGCAAGACGCACCTCGCCGTCGGCATCCTGCAGGCTCTCATTGTCGAGAAAAGCGTCCAGGGCTTCTTTTGCGATTACCGGGAACTCCTGAAGGAAATCCAGCACTCCTATAATCCGCAGGTCGCCACGACCGAGATGGAAATTCTTCGCCCGGTCTTCGAGGCCGAGGTGCTGGTTCTTGACGAGCTGGGAGCGGCGAAGCCAACAGATTGGGTGTGGGATACGGTCGCCCTGGTGCTGAACACGCGCTACAACGACAAGCGGACGACCATCATCACGACGAATTACGCTGATCTGCCGCCCGGCGGTTCTCCTCAGGGATCGAATGGGGTCAGCCGCGCGCTTCGCGACGAAACGCTGGGCGACCGTATCGGGGAACGCATGCGCTCGCGCCTGGCAGAAATGTGCGTGATGGTCGAGATGCGCGGTGAGGACTTCCGTCGCAACGTGGCCCGCGCGCGATTCGGCTGATTCTGGGAGCCACAATCGGCGCTGCATTTTCCACGTGCGGCATCTTAATCAAGCGTGAGAGAAACGGAACGCGATGCGCTTCTGCTCCTGCTCGCCGCCGCCTCCGGTTCGGCGGATGGGTGGAGCTATTTCGGCATTGGTCACGCCTTTGTTGCCAATATGACCGGCAACACCGTGCTGCTGGGAATCGGCGTCTTTCATCTGCACGGGGATGTGGTGCATCCGCTCATCGCGGTCGGCGGATATGTGTTGGGAACAGTCACTGGAACTCTGATCGCGCGCAACGTCAGGCCCGGCGTCATGTGGGATCGCCGCGTTTCCTGGACTCTCTTTGTTGAAGCCCTCCTGCTGATCGTGGCCGAAGCGGCCTGGGTCGGAAGCCGCCAGCAACCCACTCCGCATTTTGCCTCGGTCCTGCTGGGGACGGTCGCCCTCGCCGTTGGAATGCAGAGCGGCGCGATGTTCCAGCTACGCATCCCTGGCATCGTGACCACCTATATCACGGGCACGTGGACCACGCTGACGAACGGCATCACTCTCCTCATCGCCCATCAACCACGGATCGAACGGGAGAAGGTCAAATTCGAAGAACGTTTCGCGCTTCAGGCCGCGCTTCTGGCGACCTATTTTCTGGCTGCCGTACTCACCGGATGGGCTTTCCGCCACGCTCCGGCGACTGTTGGTGGTATTGCCGCTACGGCGGTTCTCCTGGCGGCCGGCTATGGCGCCCTGCGCGAACGACACGATTGACGCCATCGTTTTGCATCGATGTGCATCTTTTCTATTGGGGAGGAATGCATGGCGACTGGAGAAAGCGGCCGCCGGCCGCGGGTCATGATCATCGGCGGCGGATTTGCGGGAACGCACGCTGCCAGGGCCCTGGCAAAGCTTCCGGTGGATGTGACACTGGTCGATCGCCGCAATCATTTTACGTTTCAACCCCTGCTCTATCAGGTGGGACTGGCAGTGCTGTCGCCCGCGGATATCGCTTCGCCGCTGCGCACGATGCTGCGCAGCAGCGCTCACACCGAAGTGCTGATGGACGAGGCGACGGGCTTCGATCTGGAACAGCGCAGCGTACGCTTCCGCAGTGGCGCGGAGATGAGCTACGACTACCTGATGCTGGCCACCGGCGCCACGCACTCTTATTTTGGCCACGATGCGTGGGAACCCCTCGCCCCCGGGCTCAAAACGGTGGAAGACGCCATTGAGATTCGCCGCCGTATCCTGCTGGCCTTCGAACTGGCCGAACGCGAAATGCTGGAGAGAGGAACGCATCCGCCTCTGAACTTTGTCATCATTGGCGGCGGCCCGACCGGCGTCGAGCTGGCGGGGGCGATCTGCGACATCACCCGCCGTTTTATGCTGCACGACTTCCGCCATATCGATCCGGCGACATCGCGCGTCATTCTCATCGAAGGCGAAAAGCACGTCCTGGCAAATTATCCCGAGGACCTCTCGGTCAAAGCCGAAGAACAACTCAGAGCGCTGGGCGTCGAGGTGCACACGGGGATGCGGGTCACCGATGTGAAGCCCGCCTATGTGGTGGCAGGCGGCCAGCGTATTGAATCGGCCGTAACGTTATGGGCCGCGGGCGTGCAGGCTTCTCCCTTGGGCAAACTGCTGGGCGTGCCAACCGACAAGCGCGGCTGCGTCATCGTCAACGCGACGCTCAATCCCCAAGGTCATCCGGAGATCTTTGTTTGCGGCGACCTGGCTCACGTAGAAGAGAAAGGCCGACTGATTCCAGGAGTCGCGCAGCCGGCCATGCAGATGGGCGATCACATCGCGCGCATGATCGGTGCGGACCTGAATCGCCAGCCGCGTCCGCCCTTTCACTATTTCGACAAAGGCGATCTGGCGACCATTGGGCGTCTTGCTGCCGTTGGCGACGTGAAATGGCCCTTCAAGGGCCACCTGAGCGGATTTCCGGCGTGGGTGACATGGCTGGTGGTCCACATCTATTTCCTCATTGGCTTCCGGAATCGGCTCGCTGTGCTCTCGCAGTGGATCTGGAGCTACTTCACCTTCTCCTACGGTGTCCGCCTCATCTACGGCAGCCAGGCACTTCCAGGCTGGACGGATAAGGACGGGGTTGAGATAAACCCAGGGGCGGAGGAGCACGATCTCATCGCTTCGGGCGCTCACGTCGAGATTTCATCGAAGACGGCCGCGGCGGACTGACAGGCGACTCAATAGAGTCGGGGTTCTCCTTCCGGACGGGTCTTCCAGCGCCGGTGAACCCAGAGCCACTGGTCGGGATAGCGGCGGATGAAAGCTTCGATGGCTGCGGTGAATTGTGCGGTATTTGCCTGAACATCCTGCTCATCGTCACCCGTTGCGATCAGGGGAATTTCCTGGCCAAAGTGCAGCACGTATTTCTGCTCAAGCGGCTCCCAGACCAGAAAACCCGGCAGCACGGCCGCGCCCGTCCGCAGAGCGACGCGCGCCAACCCCGACGCTGTGCAGGCAAGTATGCCGAAGAAGGGGACGAAGACGCCCTGGGGCGGCGTCATATTTGTGTCCATCAGGATACCGACGGTGTCACCGCGTTTCATCGCCTGCAGCAGGCCGCGTGCGAAGTCGTCTTTGTGGACGACGCGATTCCCGTGAAGACACCGGATGTCGTTGACCAACTTGTCGACCCGCGCATTGTCGAGGCGGCGGATCACCATGGTCATCGGGTAGCCCATGAGTGAATGCCAGAAGCTGGACAACTCCCAGGCGCCGAGGTGGCCGGTGACAATGAGCACGCCGTGGCCGCGGTCGCGCGCGGCCAGATAATGCTCCAGTCCCTCATAACGGATGAGGTCGTGCGTGTTCTCGCGCGTGTAGCGTCGCATCTGGCAGAACTCGCCTAGTTGCCAGCCGAGATATCCGTAGAGGCGCCGCAGCAGGCGCGTGCGCTCGGCGGCCGGCATCTCCGGCCACGCGAGTTGGAGATTGCGCAAGCCGGTGCGGCGGAGCTTCGGCAGCAGCCACCAGGCGATGGTTCCGGTGGCAGCACCGACACTTCGCGCCGCTCCTCGCGGCAATGCCCCGATCAGGCGCAGCAGCGTCCAGGCAAACGCATATTCCAGAGCTTTGCGCATCGATTGCGAAGAGCCAGTCTATATGGGAAGGGCGGCATGCCGAAGCGCTGGATCAACAGCGAGGACGCGGAACCCTTAAGCTCCGCGTCCACCGGCCTGCTCTGCCGGGCTCTCCGTCACTGTGCTTCGTGGAAGTATTTCGCTACGGTTCGGACAAAGGGCCGGGCCGCCTCCGGTACCGGGACGTCGCCGTGGAGGATGCTTTCAAACGAATGCGGTGCTCCGTAGAAGGCGTCCGTATCGGAGGTGTTCTGGCTGACTCCGACGCCGCTCAGATCCACGCCGGCGAATAGCCCTTTACTGCGCGACCAGGTGAGCAACTCCGACTGAAGCCTCCAGTTGGTCGACGCCTGGGCATTGCGTCCGACGGGGCCGGCGGCTGCGGAGGCATCCGCGCCGATTTTGAACTGGCTGTGCAGCAGGTCCTGAAAACCCTTCTGGTTCACGGCGACCAGCACCAAATCGGTACCCTGTCCGCCAATCTGGAAGCCCCATGATCCGCCTGCCATGCGGATGAAGACCGGGCCGCTCCAGCCCCGGGGCGTGTGGCAGGAGACCACACCCTGCCCGTATTCGGCGCCGAAGATGAAGGCGCCCTTCAACATACCAGGAACCACGCCAACACAGGTCGCTTGTTTCAAAATCGAATCGGGGATTTGCTTATCAGGGGTGGCCATCACCTCATTCAGAACATCTCGCGCCGCGTCCAGTCGAGTCTCGAGCTTTGCCTTATCCTGGGCAAAGACAGGAATCGCAAGCAGGAACGCGCAAAATAAAACTGCAAGTCTTTTCATTTCAGTATTTTCTCCCATCACAAAGATGATCTGAGGAACCCGTCGTTATGGTAACGCAAAATCCGGAGGGCCCGTTTGGGAAGCTCGGAAGCACCGTTGAAATCAGGCGAAATCATTCGGAATTCCCAGCCCCCTCAGCCGGGAGACTTCTCACGGACAGCATATTCTTGCCGGTATCGCTGAATACGATGCCGTTCGGGGAGATTGGGTTGAAAAGGGGTTAGCGGGAACTGCTTGATAAGAAAAAAATTGGGGCTGCGGATGCAGTCGCCTGCCAACCTCAGCCCCGTTCCCCAGATCTGCGTTGTAAAGTGCCTCAGTTGTAGCGGGAGATTACGTAATTTCGCAAGATAACGGAGGTAGGGTCAACTTTCGTAATCTATGCGCGAAGATTGTTCACCAGAAAATAAACCAGGGGTCGCCCTGGATTCGGGCCGTCCGATTCCTGATCCCGATGATCTGGGGCGCTCCCGCGAACCGCCGCATATAATTGGCCGAAGATGGCGGAACAGGGCGCTACCCCCCAGCCTTGCGCGGTGGTTCAGTCGGTTTGCGGCGCCTTCCACCACTTCAATCTCGCCCGCGAGCTCCATCGGCGTGGTTACCTGAAGGCCATTTACTCCACTTTTCCCTGGCAGCGCCTTAAGCGAGAGAACCTGCCCCACGGCCTCGTCCACACCTTCCCCTGGCTTCAGACACCGCAAGTGGTTCTCTCGCGCTGGTGGGATATTCCTGCGGGCGTGAATCGAGAGATCAACTGGAGGGTGGCCGTGACCCTCGATGCCTGGGTCGAGCGCCACCTTCCTCCCTGCGACGTTTTTGTCGGAATCTCCGGCGTTGGTCTCAAGACTGGGCGCAGAGCCCAGTCGCGCGGGGCAAAGTATGTTTGCGATCGTGGTTCAGCGCACATTCGGGCGCAGGACCAGATCCTCAAGGAGGAATACGCCCGCTGGGGTGTCCCCCACAAGGTCGTCGTCGATCCGCGCATCATAGCGCGAGAAGAGGCTGAGTATGCCCAGGCCGACGCCATCACCGTGCCGTCAGAATTCGCGCGGCGTTCGTTTGTGGAGATGGGAGTGCCCCCGGAGAAGCTCCACAAGATTCCCTACGGAGTCGAACTCGATCGCTTTCGGCCGGTGGCCGAGCCGGCGAAGGATCGGTTTGAGGTGTTGTTTGTGGGTGCCGTGGGTCTGGAGAAAGGAGTTCCCTATCTATTGCAGGCATTTGCTCAGGTTCGCCATCCCCGCAAACGCCTGCGCATTGTCGGGGGTGTTCGGCGCGAGATGCATGAAATCTTTCGGCGTTTGCCGCTGGAAAAAGTGGAATTTGTCGGACTCGTCCCCCAAAAGCAGCTCCCCGAGCTGATGAGCAGCAGCCACGTCATGGCCCTGCCGTCCGTTCAGGATGGATTCGGCATGGTGCTTTCGCAGGCAATGGCCTGCGGTTGCCCCCTCATCACCAGCACGAATACCGGCGGTCCCGACCTCATCCGCGAGGGAGTGGAGGGTTTCGTAGTCCCCATTCGCTCGCCGGAGGCGATCGCAGACCGTCTGCAGCAACTGGCCGAGGACCCGGCGCTGCGCGAGCAGATGAGCGAATCTGCGCTGGCCGGCGTGCACGGCATTGGTGGATGGCACGAGTATGGGGAGGGATGGGTGGAGTTGACAACGGAACTTCTGCGCGACGCGGCCAACGCAAAGGATGAGCCTTGCACGAGACGCCAAAGAGCTTAGTGGACCAGCCGCAGACTTTCGAGAATTTTCATGCACGCATTGAACCCCGCCCTGCCCGCTCGGTAAGCGGGATGACAATGCCGCTTCAACCATTGCGCAAAGGGCAAGAGAGCTACCAAAGTTCGCCGGCTGAACATCGCGGCGCTGAAGCTGGGAGCCTGATAGTCGCACCGAAAGACTGTGAGATGCCAGGCGGGGAAAACGGCTGTTCTGAACCGATTTTGATTTTTCCAGCTTCTGCAATAGTGGATCTCACTACGCACCATCGGTTCTTCTTGATAAGGCCCAATGAATCTCAACGCCGCCATGGACTGAAGGTGCGGTTGGTCGCTGTACAGGAAGGATTCGACGCCTTTGTCGTTCGCGGGGTCGGGAGTCAAAAAACAGGGCTCCTCACTCCCGACAAGCCGCAAAGAAGGATCATGGGAATTGAGTGAACCGGCAAAATTGATGAGCCCAACGTCGGGATTCGCCTCCATCACCGCGACGGACTGCGACAAATAGTCGGGGGGGCCGTGACATTCCCAGTCGTCCTGGATCATCAGGACGTACTTGCCGTGGCAATGACTCAGCCCGGCGTTATTGTTGGCGCCGAGCCCGCGATTCTTCTCCGAGAGCGCATATCCATTCGCCGGAATCTGGCGAATCTTCTCCTGGATTTCCGCGCCGCTCCCGTCATCCGCAATCACAATTTCGAGATTCGGATAGTCCGTGTTCCTTCGGAAAGATTCGATCGCGCGCTCCAGATTGTCGAAGCGTTTGTAGGTGACGAACAGGACTGAAACCAGAGGCGACTCGACAACCAATCGATCCATCTCCTAAGCAACCTTGACCTGAACCCACTTCCCACAAAACACGCTAACGGGCTGGAGCGGCGCCTGATGGCGCTACGTTAGCCTAGTGGCAGCGCTCGCCTGACGCTCCATGGAACGATCATCCTGCACCACAAAAGCAGCAGTCTATCGCGGAAGTCGATCAGGATCAGCAGAGGGTCCCGCAACGCTACGCTTTCTAGTCGCAGCATAGCAGGAGCCAAAATTCCCGTCCCGGCATCCAGGCTCGGCAGCGCATTGTGGAATGGTATACATAGAAGTACATACCGCATCGTCGAGCCCGCGTCGGACGGCAAATCCAAAGTAAACGTCCGCTTTTGCAATCACCGATAGATGGAGACCAATGAGTCGCAGCGCCAGGGCCGCCAAGGGATTCGCAGCGGGCATCATTCAATTCTGTGCACAGACGCTGGTGCAGGTCCTTCTTGCTCCGGTCGTACTGAAATTTGCCGGACGCGAAACCCTTGGGGCCTACGCCGCCATCATGCAGGCGCTCGGACTCCTGAGCCTTGTCGATATCGCAGGCAGTTGGTCACTGGAACGCTTCCTCGCGCAGGCCACCGGGCTGGATGATAACGGATCACGCTTTCGTGTCGTTCTGACTACGTCTCGCACCCTGTACTGGATCATCTATGGGGTTTTCGCGATCCTGGTGCTTATATTTAGTTGCTTTATCGGCCCCATCTTCCATCTGTCCCCAGCCATCAGTCGGGAGGCGCGTCACGCGCTCTATGTCATCGCTCTGTGGTCCGTGGTGCGGGTCCCGCTGATCGCTTACAGCAATGCCCTCACCGCTGTTCAGGACATTGCCATTGTCAATATGATATCTGCATTGGGCAGCATTCTGCGTACCGTGGCTTCGCTCGGATATGTGCTCGCAGGTGGTGGCCTGTTCGGCCTGATGCTGGCGGGGACCACCGCCGAGGCTGTATCTCTGGTTCTCTATCGAATCCGGTTTCAGCGGCATCATCCGGATCTCAGTCCTGGCTGGGGGCTCCCGGACAAGGCTCTGCTGCGGGAGATGCTCGGATTCGGTGGGCATGCTGGCATCGTTAACATCGGCAATCTGCTCGTATTCAGTTCAGCGAATACAGTAGCAGGCATAACCAATGGAGCCGCTGCCGCAAGTACTTATTACACGTCGCAGATGCCATCCATGATGGCCGCGGGCACACTCGGCAGATTGAACGAGAGTACGGTACCTGCTCTGAACGAATTGTACGGCCGCGGTGAAATCGAACGCGTTCGACAAGCGTTTTCACGTATCACCCGTATGCAGCTTCTTTTTGGTTTTCCCCTGGGCCTTGGGGTTTTGCTTTACAATCACGATCTTGTCGTCACATGGGTTGGTCCTGATCAATACGCAGGATTTCTGCTCACGGCCAGCCTCGCTGTCTATTGCCTGATCAATGGTCTTGTCGGAATCGCGATACGCTTCGCGTTCGTCTTCGGCTGGATGCGAGTCCTTGCTTCGACCAGCATCCTTCAGGGGCTGGCCAACTTCGGCTTAGGACTTCTCCTTGGCAGAAGCATAGGTCTCGGAGGGATCGCGCTGGCGCTCGCGACCGTTCTTCTGCCCCAACTTGTGCTGTTGTTGTTCATGATTGGCAGATTCCTGAGTTTGAATGTAGGGCACTTGTTGGCTGGTTGTGCCGTTCGTGCCGTCATCCCGCTTATAATTGCCTCCTTCGTCGGCCTCTTTGTGCATTCCGTGGTCCATGTTCGACTTCATCATTTTGGCGCGTTCCTCGAAGAGACTCTGCCCTTTGTCGCTTGTTATTTTCCATTGGCCTATCTCTTTTACATGCAACCCCGGGATCGAAGCGATGCCAAGCGCTTTTTCCTTGCCGCAATTAGCAGGGGCCACGCCTGGCGAGTGACCTTTTCCCGGAGATTCGGATCGCTATAGAAGCTTTCAGCGCCTCTGCCCCAGATTTGATTGGCCGGGTTCGTCGCCCGACAAGTATGGAGGTAGTAAGCTCAAATTTGCTAGGAGCCATCGATGTCTCACGCCGCTCAGCTCGAATTCGTACAGCTAACCAAAGCTCTCTTTCCAGAAATGTTTGAAAAACGCAAGATTCTCGAAATTGGGAGCCTCGATGTGGGTGGAACTGTGCGCGGATTCTTCTCGCAGTGTGATTACACGGGATTGGATATCGACGAAGGTCCGGGCGTTGACCTCGTGTGCGAAGGCCAGAAGTATGCGGCGCCCGACGAATCCTTCGACGTTGTAATCTCTTGTGAGGTCATGGAACATAATCCTTATTGGCCTGACACGATACGAAATATGATCAGACTCCTCAACTATGGGGGATTGATGATCATGTCTTGCGCGACCGTCGGCCGGCCGGAGCACGGCACCACCCGGTCTTCACCTGGTTCCTCCCCTTTCACTGTAGATCGAGGCTGGAATTATTACCGGAACCTCACGGGCAGGACCATTCGAAAGAACGTCGACTTGACTTCACTTCGCCAGAGAGCTTTCGCAAGCAACTGGGCGACTTGGGATCTCTATTTCCTGGGGGTCAAAGGGGATGACCCCAAAACCAAGCAAAGGATTCGTCAGTTTAAATCAACTTACAACCGACGGGCATTGCCTGACTGGTTGCGCAGAATCAAGCGGGGGGCCTCAAACCCATTCAGATCATTCGAGTATCGGATGCGCAAGTTTAAATGAGCGAGGAACACAGCGGGGGCGGTCGTGAGCTGATCTCGGATCCT
>Ga0335072_10005368_pt1 | contig 18889 bp, 12 predicted proteins | sample Lox_Sample_21_FD_206725 | JGI IMG/M metagenome (GOLD analysis project Ga0335072, IMG submission 206725) | Soil microbial communities from Loxahatchee National Wildlife Refuge, Florida, United States - Lox_Sample_2.1 | ecosystem: Environmental > Terrestrial > Soil > Wetlands | place: USA... | reverse complement strand
ACGGCATCGATCACGCCCGCCACTTCATGACCTGGAATACGCGGATACTGAAGACCCGGCCAGCCGCCTTCCACCACCAGCACATCGCTGTGGCAGACTCCGCAAGCCTGCACCTTGATCCGCACCTCGCCCGCACCTGGCTCCGGTATGCTGCGCTGGACGATCTCGAAACCCGCTCCAGGCTTGCCGATCTGAGCCACCGTCATCGTTCCCACTGCCACCGCTGCTGCCATAAACGTCTCCTTTTGCTGTTCGCGTTGGATCTCCGGCTCTCATGCCGCTGGAGCCACCTTCTTCTTCGCATCGAGTGCCGGTAGAAGAAGTTTCAGAAGCGCCTGATCGGAGAAAGGATTCTGACCTGAGATCAACTCCCGATCCTGAACCACATAGCTCGTCCATGGAGCCTGCACACTGACGTCGCCGCCTGCGGTCGTCAGCGCGAAGTCCGGGTAGAAGAGAACTTTCCCACCAATCTCGACCGGCTCGCGCTGCTGCTCTTCCGCCGTCGAAAAGATCGTCATCTTATATCCGGAATAGATCCATCCCTGAGCCCTGGCGTGCGCTTCAGCCGAATCGCCGGCAGCCAGCGCCGCGACTACCTCCTTCGAATTACGAAGCGCCGAGAGCAGTGAGATCGGCCCATGGCACAGCACCGCAGTCGGCTTCGATGTTTCATGAAAATGTCTCATCACGATGCCCGCATCAGGATCATCCAGAAGATCGATCATCGGGCCATGCCCGCCAGGGACGAATACAGCGTCATATTGATCCAGACCCGACGCGATGACATCCCGGATGCGGCTTGGATCTCTGAGCCCAGCCAGCCCATCGCGGAATTTCATATAGTCCTCAAGCCTGGCCTCGTCCCCACCGAAGAAATCGGCGACCTCTGAATGAACATCCACCTGGGGCGTGTTGCCCGTAGGGTTGGCGAATGTGATTTCGTAGCCCTCGCCCATCAGAGCGCGAACCGGGACTGTCAGTTCGTTGAGGTAGTAGCCGGCACTCGAATAAATTCCGCCATCCTTCAATGGCAAGCCGCGACCGCTCGATACCAGCACTAAGACTTTTCCTTTAGGTGCCATTGTTGTTCTCCTTTTTGAAATCAAAGGTCCCGGTTTCATGCCAGAGCGTGACGGTTCTTCTCAATACGACGCGCCCTTATTCCACTTCGAAAGTCACTTCCAGTTCCACCGGCATGCCCAGTGGCAAACTCGCCATTCCGATCACGCTGCGCACGCCCAGCTTCTCCGCGCCGAACACATCGCGCAGCAGGTCCGATGCCCCGTCGGCTACGAGCGGCTGATCGAAGAAATCTCCCGACGTCGCCATGAACACACCCACCCGCACCACGCGCGTCACGCGATCGAGCGAACCCAGATGTTTCTTCGCCGCCGCCAGCGCGTTCAGCGCAGCGATGCGCAGGGCATCGCGCCCCTTCTCCCCATCGAGTTCCGCACCCAGCCGTCCCACATACTTCGGCCGGTGATCCACAACCGGCAGCATGCCGCTCAGAAACAGCAGATTCCCCGTCTGCACCGTCTCAACGTAGCTGCCGAACGGCGTCGGAGGCGCAGGCAATGCGATCCCCAGCTCCGCCAGCCGCCGCTCCGCTACCGTACTCACCGCGCTCACCACGATCCCACATGCGCACCATCGTCCACGTGCAGCACCTCCCCGGTCACATGCCCGGCTTCGGTCAGATAAAGAACTGCGTCAGCAATATCCTTTGGCGCTGAGAACGTTCCCATCGGTGAACGCGCCGTCGTATTTCCTCCGTGCATCGGCGTGTCCACAACTCCCGGCGCCACAGCATTGAAGCGAATCTTCTCTTTCGCATACTCGTTTGCCAGACTCAGCGTGATGGCATTGATGCCGCCCTTGGTCATCATCGGAACCGACCCCGGAATTCCCGCGATCGGGCTATCCGCCAGCGATGCGGAAATGCTCGTCACGCTGCCGCCCCTCTTCTGCGCCAGCATCTGCTTCACCGCCAGCTGCGTGATGAAAACGAACCCGTAGAGATTCGTCGAAATAAAATCCCGCAAATCGTCCGTCGTGTACTCAGTGAACGGCTTCGCTCTGAAGATCCCTGCATTGTTCACCAGATCGTCGATCGACCCGAACGCATCCATCGCCGCCCGCGCTACTTTTTCCGCCGTCGCCAGCTCGCCGATGTTGCCATCCACCAGCACCAGCTGCGGCGATGCTTCGAACCCCGCCCGAGTTACGGCGCGAGACGTGGCCGCCACGTTGTAACCGCGATCCAGAAAGGCCCGAACAACCGCCGCGCCGATTCCCTGCGACGCGCCGGTGACAACTACCGTCTTCTTTTCGGTCCCGCTCCCTGCCATGAACTGCTCCGGCCTTCGATGCAGACTGCCGTCCAACCGAGGCGGAATCATAGGCCACGTCTGAAAGCCTTTGACTCCGCAGCTATCCCTTCACCTTGAGGATTCAATCGGGGATGCATTCGACTCCTCAAAGGCGACAAATGTTGATGTGGAAAAGTCCAGGCAGCTGGCCTGGTGGACCCTCACGCCCGCGGCGCCAACTCCACCGCCGCCCGGATCGCCTCCACCATGCTGCGCTCATCGGCCACGCCGGTGCCTGCAATGTCAAACGCCGTCCCGTGATCCACCGACGTCCGGATCACCGGCAGCCCCACGGTGATGTTTACGCCGGACTCGAGCCCGAGCACCTTCACCGGCCCGTGCCCCTGGTCATGATACATCGCGATCACCAGATCGAAATCCCCGCGCTGCGCACGATAGAAAACTGTATCCGCCGGCAGCGGACCCTCCACGTTCCATCCGCGCGCACGGCACGCTGCGATCGCCGGAACCAGCTTCGTCTCCTCTTCCCCGCGACCAAACAACCCGTTTTCACCCGCGTGCGGATTAATCCCGCACACCGCAATCCGCGGCTGCGCGATTCCGATCCGCGCCAGCGCCTCCTGCCCACGCGCAATCGTCCTCTCCACCAGCCCCGGTTCAATCTTCTCGATCGCATCCAGCAACCCGATGTGCGTCGTCACGTGCAGCACGCGCAGCTTCGGCGTCGTCAGCATCATCGACACCTCCGGCGTCCCTGTCAGATGCGCCAGCAGTTCCGTGTGCCCAGGAAATTTGTGCCCCGCCGCCTGGAGCGCTTCTTTGTTGAGCGGGCCCGTGCAGATTGCCGCGACTCTCCCGGTCAGCGCCAGCCGCGCCGCAACCTCGACATACCGATATGCCGCTTCGCCCGCCACCGCCGACAGCTTGCCCCACACAAGCTCTGCCGGAATCAGCCCCATGTCTACGCAGTTCACATGATTCACATCGAACACCGCAGCCTCGATCTCCTCCTCGCGAACGCTGCGCACCTCAAGCGTGCTGCCGACAATCTTCCCCGCCGCACGCAACCGCTCTGCACCCCCAATCACGAGCGCCCGGCACATCGCCTGCACCTCGACGTGCGCCAGCGCCTTCATGATGACCTCCGGCCCCACGCCCGCCGCATCACCCATCGTGATCGCCACCAGCGGCGCCCTCATCGGACCGTCTCCTCTCGTGACGGTTCCCGTGTGGTTCGCTTCATGCCGCGCAAAAATTCTCCGCACCGCACCAGCGTCTCCGCATCGCCGAACCCACCCGCCTTCGTCACCACCGGAATTGTGCGCCGCCATCCTTCTGTTGACGAGAAGGCCACACCCGCTTCGACCTCGCCATGCACGCGCAGCCGCGCCACGCCCCAGGCATCCAGCACCGCGCGCCCCGTCTCGCCGCCGGTCGCCACCAAACCTCCGCACCCATCCGCGCAACCGGCAACAAATTTCCCCAGCGCACGCGCCAACTTCGCTCCCTCTTCGTATGTCAGCGCGTCGTTGCTCTCCGTCAGCACCAGCACATCCGATCCCGATTCATTCCCCCCCTTCAATTTCCGCCTCTCCTGCGCACAGTCGCCCGCAAGCAAATCCATTGCCGGCACGCGAACCGTTTCTACTCCCTCCACTGCGCTTAACCGGGCTGCCTGCTGCCGCGCAATCTCGGTCATGCTCCCCACTACATATAGAGTGGGACCGGGCGCGAACTCCTCGGCACCCGCCGGCGTTCCTGCACGCCATTCCATCGCCGCAGGCAAGTGCCTTGCGAGTCCCGCCGACCCCACCCACACCGCACGCGGCCCCAGTGCCATCGACGCCGAGGCAATCGCCGCCAGATCCGCCTCCGTCTCCGCGTCGCAGATCACCACCTCCGCGTGTTGCGCAGCTGACTGCATCGCCTTCTTCACCGCTGTGGTTCCCGACCTCACCACCGCCAGACTCAACCCCGTCGTCCGCAACCCGAGCCCAGCCAGCACGTCCATCACATCCGAACGCGCCGCTCCCCGCTCCCTTTTCCACGCACCGGTTTTCTCCAGCGGAACGCCATGCACCAGCAGCTTTCCGTCCACCACCGTCCGCCCCTGCAACGGCAGAGCTGGCGCAAACACCGCCACCGGCCTGTCCCTCAACATCTCACTTCGTGCCTGCAGCACCGCCACCAGTTCCGCCGCAACGTGTCCACGCAGCGTTGAATCCACCTTCCTGAGCAGCACCCGGCCCTCGCCCGCGTAGCTCTGCACCAGCCGGCGCATCTCTCTCGATGCTTCCTCAGCCCCCATGCAGCGCGTGTTCGCGTCGATCGCCACCACGTCCGCATCCGGCGCCTCGCCGTCACCCAGCAGGACCACCGCGCTTCCCCCTCCGCACGCCGCCGCACCATCCGCCGCCCCGGCGAGATCGTCCGCCAGAATCAATACCCTCCGGTATTTCCCCGCGCTCCGCCCCGGCTTCCGCACTCGCGCCGCCCACCACGCCGTCGCCAGCGGAGCCAGCATCGTCGTCACGATCACGCTCGAGGCCACCAGCACCGTCGCCGGCCCCGCCGCCTGTGCATATTTGTGATTCGCCGCCGCCACCAGTGCCGGCACAGCCGCCGCGTTCCCTGCTGTCGTCGCCGCGCCCACGCCTGCAACCCCTGTCCCGCCGCACAACCGATCCACCGCCAGCAGCGCCGCGCCCGAAATCACCAGCACCAGCAGTCCCAATCCGATCCCCACCAGCCCCGCCGCCCACACCTGTCTCAGGTTCAGCGTCGCGCCCAGCGCAAACGCGAAGAACGGGATCATCACCGGTGTCGCCTGGCCGAGAAACTCCCGCAACTCCTCATCCAGATTCCCCACCAGCAGCCCGAACAACATGGGCAGCACCGCCCCCAGCAACGTCGGCCACGGAAACGTCGCCAGTCCAGCCACACCCAGCGTCACCATCGTCAGAAATGGTCCCGACTCCAGCCCCATCACCGAGTACGCCGCAGTCTCCTCCGCGGTCCCGTACTGGTTCATCAGCGCCATGTACAGGCCGCCATTCGTATCGTTGAACGCCGCGACCACCGCGAGCGTCGACACGCCCGCGAACCAGCCGGCGCGCACCGGATCGTTGCCCAGAAAGTGCCCCAGGACCACGCCCGCCACGATGCCCAGCGCAATCTTGGTCGCCAGCAGCGCGCCGCCGCGCTTCACCACCTGCCCCAGCAACCGCACCGGAATCGACGCCCCGACGCACACGTAGAAGACGGCCAAAATCGGCAGCGCCCCCGCGAACAGCGCTCCGGTAAATGATCCAAAGAACTGCCCCGCATTCGGCACAAACGTGTGCGCCACCGCTCCAGCCAGCAGCGGCACCAGCATGAATCCGCCCGGAATTCGCTCTACGCTTCGCTTGATCGGGATCTGCATCGTTCAGTCCGCGCGCGTCTCGGCTTCCCGGAAATGTTCGCAGATTCGCTCCACGCCCGTCCGAAATTCCTCCGCCGGCGCCAGCAAACTCACGACCAGCCAACCCTGCCCGGCAAAACCGAAGAACGATCCCGGATGCACGTACACACCGCGTTCCTCAAGCAGCTGCACTGCGAGGTCCTCATCGTTGCTGAGCGCCGGAACCCGCAGCACTGCATACCAGCCCGCTTCCACATCCAGGCGCGTCACCGCCGGAAAACGTGCCAGAATCTGATCTGAATTCCGCAGATTTGTCGCAGTTCGTGCACGAATCTGCTCGCGAACCTCATCGCTGCCCGCCAGCCACGCCGGCAGCGCGCACTGTACCGGCGCATTCATCGAGAGAAACGTATCGGCGATCACCTCCAGCCGCGCCTGAGCCTCATGCAGCTCCGCCTCTGGCCCGAATGCCGCAATCCAGGCCGCCTTCATCTGCGGCAGCGCTGCAATCTTGCTGATCCCGCTCAGAACAAACGTCAGACATCGATGTGGCCCAACCGCAAAACTCCCCTCTTCCCGCTTCTTGCCGCGATGCGGCGGTTCGCCCTCCGCGCAGCAGTAATCCAGGAACACCTCATCGACAATCAGCGCCAGTCCCCGCTCCGCGCAAATCCTCTCCAGTTCCCGCCGCTCCACATTCCGGGTGTAGTGCCCCGTAGGATTATTCGGATGCACCACCGCGATCGCCTTCGTGCGCTCCGTGATCCGCGCCCGGAGCCCCGCAAAATCGATCTGCCATCCATGGTCGTACACCAGCGGATACGGCACCAGCCGCGCATCCTCAATCTGCGCCAGAAAATCGAACAGCGGATAGCTCGGCTGCGCGATCAGCACTTCATCGCCCGCATCGCACAGCAGCCGAAACAACCATCCATAGCCTTCGCTGGTCCCCGTCGTGAGAAAGACCTGCTCCGGCTCGACCCGCGCCTCGCGCTCGGCATAATACCGGCACACCCCCTCACGCGCACTTCGTCTCCCTCGCGGATCGGGATCGTAGACCAGCGCCGCTCGGTCTCCGAGCGGCGCCAGGATTTCCGCCTCGTCATACGCAAAGCCGCACTGCGTCGGGTTCGAAGCCGTCAGATCGAGAATTTCATGTAAGGCTGCTCGCCGCTCCCGCAGCGCCCGCGCCAGCGGCGTCTCCGTCAGATCCCACGCCGTCCTCGACGAAAATCGCACCCGCCCATCTTTTCATAGGAGCGTTTCCAGACAACCCGCAGATCGAGTCTCACACCTACTCCCTATTCCCTACTCCCTACTCCCTACTCCCTGTACCCTTGTCTCTATGCGTGCCGTCATCTTCGACTACGGTGAGGTCCTCTGCACCCAGGATCGCGCCGCCCACCAGCGCCTCCTCGCTCTCACCGGCCTCGACCACGACACCTTCGAGCGCCTCTACTGGCGCGACCGCCGCGACTACGACCTTGGTCTTTACGATGGCCGCGGCTACTGGGCCAAATTTGGCCGCGACGCGGGCCTCACGTTTTCCCCGGCCCAGATTGACGCCCTCGTCGAAACCGACGTTGTCATGTGGACTCTGATCAACGAACCCATGCTTGCCTGGGCGCAAAGCCTGCAGCGCGCCGGCATTCTCACCGCCATCCTCTCCAACATGGGTCCGGAAGTCCTTCGCACCATGCGCCAGGAATTCGCGTGGCTCGCCGGTTTCAACCAGCTCACCTGGTCCTGCGAACTGGCAATCGCCAAGCCCGACCCCGCAATTTATCACCTCACTTGTGACAAACTCGGCGTGCAGCCCGGCGATGCCCTCTTCCTCGATGACAAGATCGAAAACGTCCAGGCCGCCGAGCAACTCGGCCTTCAGGCCATCCAGTTCCGCTCCGTCGATCAACTCCGCAACGACCTCGCCTCACGCAACCTCCTCATGAGCCTTCCGGAGCCAGTCCCGGCATAAGAGATTGCGCCTGGCCTTGCGTACTTCAGTCATTTTGGCTTCGGCACATCGCCAAGGTGCTCACGCGAAGCAGTAGCATCTTACGATAGTAACCACAGTGTCATCTCCTGCTGATACCGAAGAAAACCTTCGTTCTATCGCTCTCGCAAATCTTATCTGTTTATTAGTTAGTAAACTTATTGGCCCAGGAATTCCTGTTCACTGAAGAACGGCGCACACCCCTCGGCGTTCGTTGTTCTCATCGTGCCGAGTCAGGCCGGCGCTCAAAAAAAGCCTGGCTGGCGATTGCGCAGGCAGGATCGGAGATACACTGTTGGACGAACAATGCGGCTCTTCTCAGCCGCCGCTTTTCGCATCGCCGCCCGGATCGGGTTCCCGCCGTATTTGTGACTGCTACTCGCACGACTGGCCCACCGGTTGACATGAACGTATTCGAATGCGGAGAAAAAATATGAATGCACGAACGATGAAAGCAGCTTGTCTGGTTCTTACCTCGACGGGCCTGATCTTCCTGTCGATGGGTTGCAAGAAGATCGAGCCCCTGAAGCTGGACTGCAGCGCGAGCGCACCTTCGCTCTACCAGGGCGACGCACAAACCGTAACCGCCACTCCCAGCCAGGTCGCCCAGAAGAAAAACTGGGACGTGGTCTATACCTGGAGCGGCACCGGCGTCACCGGCAACGGCACCACGGCCACGGTCAACACTGCCTCGCTCGATCCCGGCAACTACACCGTGAAGGCCGACGCCAAAGAAGGCAAAAAGGGCAAGGAAGGCCTCAAGCCCAACACCACCGCTTCCTGCTCCTCTGACTTCACCGTCAAGCCCTTTGACCCGCCGACGCTCACCTGCGCAGCCGCCCCCGCCACCGTCATGTCCGGCACCAGCGCCACCATCACCGCCACCGGATCGAGCCCGCAGAATCGGCCTCTAACCTACAACTTCTCCAGTTCCGGCGGCTCGATCAACGGCAGCGGCAACACCGCAACGCTGGCCACTACTGGCGCTCCGGCGGGCAACATTACCGTGACCTGCTCGGTGGCAGACGACAAGGCCCACACGGTTTCGGCCACCGCCTCTGTTGAAGTCCAGGTTCCGCCGCCGCCACCGCCGCCTAAATCGCAGACCCTCTGCTCCATTCAGTTCGGCGACAAGCGCCGCGCTGAGCGTGTGAACAACGAAGCCAAGGCTTGCCTTGACGATGTTGCGCTCAACGCGCAGCAAAAGCCCGATGCCACCGTAGTCGTTGTGGGCAATTCCGCTCCGCTTCCCGAGAAGAAGGGACGTCATCACAAGAAAGAGATGACTGCCGCCGATCTGGCCGCGCAGCGCGCCGTCAACACCAAGGACTACCTGGTGACCGACAAGGGCATCGACGCCAGCCGCATCCAGGTCAGAACCGGCTCCAGCGGACAGGATGAGGTGCAGGACTACCTCGTTCCCGCCGGCGCCACCTTCGACAACGACGTGCCCGGCACGACCGCAGTTGACGAAGGTGCGGTGAAGGCCGAGCCCCGCGACAAGAAGCCGCACCATCACCACAAGGCAATGGAGGGCAGCGCGAAGTAGACGCCCAATCACGCACCAGCGAAAGGCCGGCCCCATCAGGGTCGGCCTTTTTTTCCGCATGGCGGGCGTCCGATCAGGTGCCCTGTATCTGCCCGCCGTTGGCAGATGTGGGAACGCATAACTCCTGCCTCGGCGACTCTGCTCCCCAGCCCCCTGCGCCAACTGCTCAACTTTGTAGTGGAAAAGGAGGCGCATACATGGAAAAATTGCTACTCTTCCCCTCCGATCTGCTGAATGCGAATGGTTGAGGAGAGGTGTGCAATGCGGGTGCTGGCTCGGCTGTTTTTCTACCTGGGATTTTCGCCTCTGATCGCATTGACCGCCGCTCGGGCCCAGCCAACGGCAGAACTGGTCGTGCAGCAGGGACAGAGCGAGCTGCACTCGGTGGCTTTTTCCCCTGACGGCCGGCAGATTCTCACCGCCGGGGATGACACGGCGGTTTTGTGGGACGCCGCAACCGGTGCCGAGATTCGGTCGTTTTACGGGCACGCAGCCGGTGTTATGTCCGCGGCGTTCTCGCCCTCGGGACGACAGATCGTGACGGGAAGCCAGGACGGCACAATTCGGATCTGGGATACCGCGACCGGGAAAGAGGTGAGCCGACTCCAAAGCACCAACACGGTGTTGACGGTTTCGTACTCGCCGGACGGGAAAACCATCCTCGCCGGTGTCTCCGGGAACCAGGTGCAGGAGTGGGATGCCGCGACCGGACAGAAGCTGCTGAGCTTCGAGGCAGCTCAGGGCGCACCCTCACGCAACGTCTTCGAGACACGCGTCGCCGTGGTCTTCTCCCCCGACGGGAAGAAGTTGCTGACCGGTGCCAAAATGTTGGCCCAGCTTTGGGATGCGCGAACGGGGCGGGAACTGCAACGTTTCGTGGGCCACACCTATCCGATTCGTTCGGTGGCGTTTTCCCCCGACGGGCGTCGCGTGCTGACTGGATCGAACGATCACACGGCCCGTTGGTGGGATGCGGAGACCGGGCGCGAAATTGGCCACATCGATCTGGGCGATGCCACCCATGTGTGGGGGCCAACGATTGTGAAGGTGACCTTTTCACCCGATGGGCGCCAGGTGCTGACGGGTTTGGACAGCGGCAAGACCCTGGTGTGGGATGCGGAGACCGGCCGTCAGCTGATGGAGATTCCAAAGAAGAGAGTGCCGGTCCCCATCGCCACGCGGCCTGGAGAGACCAGGGACCAGCTGATCGCTGACATGCTGGCAGCCGATCAGGCGGAAGAGCATCGCAACTTCGAGGATTCGATAAACAAACCCGATTCCGAACTGGTGGGCCTGTCTTACTCGCCCGACGGCAAGCTGCTGGCCGTCGCCGACCAGGCAAAGCTGCTGGGCAAAAGCATATGGCTCTTTGACAGTCGGACAGGGGAAGAGGTGCGAGCTCTCGTGGGCAATGCCGAGGAGATAGCTTCCGAATCGCTCGGCCTGGCATTTTCCCGGGACGGATCGCATTTCTGGACCGACGGCCCGGTGGAGTGGGATTTGACCACCGGGGTTCCGGATTTCCTCGGAGATTTCGGCGCGCGGCAGTACCCGGTCGCGATTTCCCATGACGGCAGCCGGATCGCTGTGGCCATGCTCAAACCCGACGACCCCAGTGAGGCAGATCTTGTTCTGTTCGATCTCGCGACGCGTCAGCTCATTTCGCATTTTGTGCCCAATCGCGGGCCCACGCAGCAAATCAAGATCTTCGGAAAAGCGATGGATCAGCCGGCCAATCCACTCCAGCAGATTCAAAAGATCGAGTTCTCTCCTGACGACCGGAAGCTGGTAACCATGGGGGGCGATATCTATGCGCGGAATCCGGAAATCAGGTTGTGGGACGTGGCGACCGCACGGGAGACAGCCCGATGCTCCTTGCCCGGCTCCGACCAGGGATATGCGCGTGTTGGCCTGACTGCAGTTCTGTTTTCACCGGATAGCCGCGAATTGGTGCAGCCGGGCGCGGATAAGTTCATCTACTTCCGCGACGCTGTATCGTGCGCCCCGCTGGCAAAAATGGAATTGAGGGATTCCCCGGCGCAGCAGGGCAGGCCAGGCGACTGGAACGTCATCGGCCACAACTTCGATACACGACTCGATCCGCTCGCGCTGCTGTTCGCCCCGAATGGCCGCCAGATTCTCGTGAGCACTGAAAATGGGTTGCTGGAGCTGATGAACATCGCCCCCTGGCAAAAGGTGTGGCAGTTCTTTGATGGGGGCGGGCGCCCCATCACTCACATGGTGTACACCGGGGATGGCCGCCGGATCGTGACCGTCGCTCTGAACCGGCTGGTGATGGTCGACGCCGCGTCCGGACGGGAGATTTTCAGAACCGAAGATGCTCTGCCGCAAGTGAATGGACTCGCGATGACGCCGGATGGAAAATATCTGGTCTCCTCGCACCAGGATGGAACCGTTCGCTTTTGGCTGCTCACCAATGATCGACTGCAGGTCGCGGCAACGCTGGTCACGACCAGCGACGGTCACTGGATCGTGACCGATCCTGCGGGACGTTTCGACACGGATTTACTGGACGACAACAGGATTCTCCACTGGGTTGTTTCTGACGAGCCGATGCGCCCGTTGCCGCCGGAGATGTTCATGCGCCAGTACTACACGCCGAAGGTACTGCCTCAGCTGCTCTCCGGAGCAAAGCTGTCCGACGTGCCAAACATCGCCACTCTCAGGCGCGCTCTGCCGGAAGTGAAAGTCGTATCCGTAACGGCGTCGCAGAAGCAGCCGGGCCGCGTTGATGTGGTGGTTCACGCGCAGCGCACGATCAACGATCGCCGGCAGGACAGCGGACTCGAGGATCTGCGCCTCTTTCGTAACGGTCACCTGGTGCGGTATATCGAGGGCCCGCTGAAGGACGGCGATTACCGCATGGATGGAGTCCAGCTGCCTCAGAGTCGGTCGAAGGCAACGTTCACGGCCTATGCCTTCAGCAGCTCGCTGATCAAAAGCACCACGGCGTCATTGGACTATCAATACAAGCCGGCGCAGAACGTGACACCGCGGGCATTTTTGCTGCAGATAGGAGAAAACCACTATCGTGCAAGCGGCTGCGAGCTGCAGTTCTCGGCAAATGACGCCGAGCGGATGAGCGACGTTCTGGCGCAACGGCTGAAGGCACGTGGACTCGACGTCGTGGCCGTGAAGCTGACATCGACGAACAGCCGGCCAGGTGGATCGAAGAACGAAATCCGCACTGCACTGACTCAGATCGCGGCGCAAGCCACACCGGACGACGTGTTCTTCCTCAGTTTCTCAGGTCACGGATACGCCAGCCAGGATGGGAAGTTCTACATCCTGCCGGCGGATCTGGTTGGCGACTGTCATCACGTGGATCCCGCCCTGCTAAAAACCGCAATCTCGAGCGATGAACTGGCGGCATGGTTGCTCCCCCTTGACGCCGGAGAGATGACCTTCATTCTGGACTCGTGTTATTCCGCGGAAAGCGTTGAGGCGAACGGCTTCAGGCCGGGTCCAATGGGGAGCCGCGGACTTGGCCAGCTTGCCTATGACAAAAGGCTCCGGGTTCTTGCGGCGAGCCAGTCGGACCAAACTGCCGCCGAAGACGCGCGCCTGGGACAAGGCATCCTCAGTTACGTTCTTAGCCAGGAAGGGCTGGTGGAGGGGAAGGCGGACTGGAAGCCAAAAGATGGCAGGATCACGGTTGCAGAATGGCTGAACTATGCGGTGAACGAAGTGCCCCGCCTCGATCCGGCGTCGATGGGCCATCTTGGTAATGAGGGGAGAGGCGCTCGCGGTGTCACAATCCTGTACCCAGCCGGGACACCTGCGGCAGCGCGCAGGCAGGTCCCTGCGGTGTTCGACTTCTCAAAGGAAGATGCTTTCGTACTCCAGGAGACCGCCGAGGCCCGAGCGCGGCCGATGCAGCCAGACAGTGCACCCGACACTGCGGCAGAGGCTCGCGCAACCTCGGCCACAGCTGCTGTCGCGACCCAGCCGGCAACCGCAGTGCAGCCGGATTCACCCATGACCGAACCGCGCCCGACAGCGTCAGGCTCAACAGCGGATGCACGACGGAGTGTGGCCGCCCCTGCGCCTCCCGTGGATGAACCCACCATCGTCCTGACACGGGCGGTTCCTTCTGCACTGCGGAACACGATCATTACCGCACCGGGGATGGGACTGATGGGATACACCGTCTTTACCATCGATACCCGCGACTTCTCCCAGGGGGGAGTTCTCGATATCGATATCCAGATCGACAGGAAGAGCGGGACCGATGGGTCGTTTGATCTGTTTGCTGCGAACACGCCAATCCCCACGCGAGGCCGACCTTCCGGGACACTGGCTGGCCAATACGACATTCGAAGGGGTACTTCGACGCGGATTGAATATCGGTTCGCCCCGGGCCAGGTATTTCAGTTCGGGCTGGAGGGGAACTGGTTTAGCCCCAGGGGTGCGACAGGCGCCGTGCGCTTCCGTGCGACGGTGCGCCACTGATCCATAATCCCGCGACCACGCCCCAGGCCGCTCCCCCTGGCCTCCCGCATCTTCCTGTCAGACAATAGATCCATGCATGACTCCACCGTCATGACCGACGTCCCTGGCGCCCTCGAAGAAGTCAAAGCCGGCCGCATGATCGTCATCGTCGACGACGAGGATCGCGAGAACGAAGGCGACCTCATGCTCGCCGCCGAGCACGTCACCCCCGAGGCCATCACCTTCATGGCTCGCGAAGGCCGTGGCCTCATCTGCCTCGCCCTCACCGAGGAGCGCGCCGACTACCTCCGCCTCGGCCCTATGACCCAGGAGAATTCCTCGCGCTTCGGCACCGCGTTCACCGAAAGCATCGAAGCCCGCGAAGGCGTCACCACCGGCATCTCCGCATGGGACCGCGCCCACACGATCCAGGTCGCCATCGATCCCCGCTCTACGGCGCACGACATCGCCCGCCCCGGTCACGTCTTCCCGCTGCGGGCCCGCAAAGGCGGCGTGCTGGTGCGCGCCGGGCAAACCGAAGCCTCCGTCGACCTCGCCCGCCTCGCCGGCCTCATCCCCGCCGGCGTCATTTGCGAAGTCATGAAGGACGACGGCCGCATGGCCCGAGTCCCCGACCTCATCGAATTTTGTCACCGTCACGGTATCAAAATGCTCACCGTGGCGGAGCTCATCCGTTACCGCCTGCAGAACGAACGCTACATCGTTCGCGTCGCCGCAAGCCCCATGCCCACCGACTTCGGCGACTTCCTCATGATCGCTTACGAGAGCGAAATCCACGGCGGCCAGAGCCACATCGCCCTCGTCCGCGGCGATGTCCACCAGAGCCCCACCGGAAACGAGCCGCCCGTGCTCGTCCGCGTCCACTCCCACTGCCTCGCCGGCGACGTCTTCGGCACCACTCTCTGCGAGTGCCACCGTACCCTGCGGCAGTCGCTGCGCATGATCGCTGAAGAAGGACGCGGCGCCCTCATCTACCTCCACAACACCAGCCGCGGGTTCGACATCGACCGTACCGCCACCCCGCACCGCATCGTCTTCCATCGCGAAGCCCGCGCGCGCGAACGCCACGAAGACCGCCACCAGCGCATCCTCCGCGAAGTCGGCCTTGGCGGCCAGATCCTCGCCGACCTCGGCATTCACCGCATCCGGCTGCTCAGCAACACGCCAACGCACGTGCCCGCGCTTCAGGGCTTCGCCGTTGAAATCGTCGAGCAGGTCCCCATCCCGATCAACGAACCCACGCGCACGGTTGGCTAAAATTCGACCTTCTCACTCCGGTCCGGCAACTCCGCGAGTCGTCGCTCTCCTCTAAGCCTGTGCACGCCTGAAAGTCGGCCCCTTCCCTACGGCTTTTCTCAGGAGTCCCCCAGTGTCGCATTCGAGCAAAGTGCTCGCCGCCGTCCTCTGCACGATGGCTTCAGTGGCCCCGTGCTTCGCCCAGCCCAATAACAGCTTCTCCATCATCACCGGCAGCAACAATATTTTCGTCAGCTCCACCGATAGCTCCAGCCCCACGCCGCACAAGATCTACGCCGTCGACCTCAATAACGACGGCGTCCCCGACCTCGTCCAGGACGAGGTGTCCTACGACTCCACCTACGGCGACGGCCAGTTCGCCGTCAGCATTGCCAACGGCGACGGCACCTTCAAGCCCCCCGTTGCCGTGAACTATCCTCCGGGCGTCGCCTACTACGCGCCCATGGCTTTCGGCGACTTCAATAACGACGGCAACATCGACATCGCCATGCCGGTCTGGGGGAAGCCCACGCTGGCGATTTACCTGGGCAAGGGCGACGGCACTTTCGTCAATCCCTGGTATTTCAACCTCACGCTTCCCGCTGGACAGGTCCTGGACGGCGGTGGCATCGTCGCCGCCGACTTCGGCCGCCACGGCGAGACGGATCTCGCTGTCACCGCCAGCGACTCCACCAACAGCAACATCTACGTTCTGCCCGGAAGCGGCAACGGAGTCTTCCAGGCCGTGCACCCGGTTCTCACCGTTCCGACCCAAAGCGGCTTCGGCGACCCGATCATCAGCATGGCCGTCGGCGATTTCGACGGCGACGACAACACCGACATCGTGGCAAGCGTCATTGCCTACTACGCCGGCGAAGGCACCATTACCAACACCACAGTCCACGTCCTCTATGGCGAGGGGGGCTTCGACATGATCGACGCCACTCCGTACAGCGTGGCAGGCGGCGAGTACCCGGTCGGCGCAGCAGACCTCGACAGCGACGGCTTCTCCGACTTTTACGTCCTCGACACTGGTGCCTGGGTGCTCCAGACCTTCTACGGCGAATCGGGGCGCGGCTTCGATCAGCACTCCACCGCGATCCCTTCGGCGAATTACAGCGACCTCGCCGTGGCCGACTTCAACGATGACGGCCACATGGACCTCATCTCGACGTCATCCAGCTACCTGATCTTCCTCCGCGGTGAATCCGACCGCGGCCAGTTCACCACCCAGACCTGGAACCTGCCGTCTGGAAACGGTCCGCCGCAGAACCCCAACGGCTACATCACCGCCCCGGTCGCAGGCGACTTTAATCACGATGACCGGCCCGATTTCGTTGTCGCTCGCTACGTGGATGATGCAGCAGGGACCTCGACCGTCGATACCGGCCTGAACACCAGCACCGTCGGCCTGTGGAGCGACTGCAACTATCCGACGACCGCCCACGGCATCATGAACTGCTCGCCGGTCCCCTCCTCCGGCACCACCGTCAACTTCAACGCCACCGCCCACTCGTTCGGCGCGCTGCGCAAAATCGAGCTCTGGGTCGATGGCCAGAAACTCGGCGAGCAGTACCACACCTGGGGTGACAACGGCGCCGGCAATGCGTGGTTCAACTTCAGCACCACTCTCGCTGCCGGATCGCATCAGGGAACCTACTTTGCTGTCGACGTCGACAACCGCCTGCAGCAGTCGAACTTTAACTTCACCATCCCGTCCACCTGCGCCGCGCCAGCGTCGGCCGGCGTTCACCTCTGCTCGCCTTCGAATGGCACCAGCCAGCCCTCGGGTCCGGTCAACGTCGGCGCTACGTCCACCGTTACAGGAACTCTGGCGCGGATGGAGATCTGGGTCGACTCCACCAAGCAGTACACCGAAACCAATTCGACTTCGCTTTGGGCCGCCGTCCAGGTCCCCCACGGCCAGCACACCATCACCGTCTTCGCCGTCAATACCGGCGGCACAGTTTGGAGCCAGGCCGCGAGTGTGACTCTTCCCTAACCCTCACCGATCCTCTTCCTGCTCCCGGTTCACCACCGGGAGCAGCTGTTTTCTGAATCCAGTGCTGCAAGCTGGTCCGCCTCAATTTTCCGAGCCGCGAAACGCCTGGAATGCCAGGAACCGGTCCCCAGGAAGAAGGTTCATCGTCTTCACTTTGCCGTAGCCGGCCTCGCGCAGCTGGCTCACCATCTCCTCTTCGCCCGGCAGCCGCCCGGCGCCACGAGTAGAGGCAGCCCACAGGTTCAGCGCCTCCGCAGCCAGACTGCCTCCCTGACACAACGTGATCAAAACCAACAATCCACCGGGTTTGAGAAAGCCTGCGATGTGTTCCAGCAACGCCACGCGCTCCTCCACCGGGAAGTAGTAAATGTTGTTGTAAAGCGTCGCGATGTCAAACCGCTCGCCCGGCGCCTTTGCGCGAATATCGCCCTCCTCCACCGTGACACGTCCTTCCAGTCCCCAGCTGCGAAGATTCGCCCGCGCGACTTCAGCAACGGCAGGCTGCAGCTCCACCCCAACTGCGGTCAGCGATGGGTTTCTCTTCGTTGCATATCGCAGGTAGACTCCAGAGCCGCACCCGATCTCGAGCAGTCGCACCGCGCCCTCCGCCGGGAACGTGCGTCGAATCACTTCTTCCTGAAATGCCTCGAGCACACGCGACGAGCGCGCAATTAGCTCTCCATCCTGATCCGCCAGGCTCCACAGTTCTCCCTGCCGCAGCTTCGGCAGCGTCGCGGCGATCAGCTTGTGGTGCAGCCCGGCAATCTCCTCCACCAGCGCGAGCGCGGGATCGTTCTCCGGGCGGGCGAGTGTTCTGGCCATGCCTCGAAGCGAGTAGCCACCCGGTCCCAGCTTCAGCAGCCCCAGGCTGACGCCCAGCTGCAGCCAGGCTTCGAGAGCCTCTCGTCCCTGGCCGCTGACCCCAACGAACTCTGCAAGGGAATCGAACGTGGCAGGTTTAGTCGCCAGTCTCTGAAGCAGCCCCGCCTCCCCGGCTGCAGCCAGGTACGTCAGCTTGTAGAACGGTTTCAGTCCGGCGCCCACGCCCGCAAGTGCCTTGAGCCGGCCATCGCGCAGGACACGAAGAAATGGTTTGAGGAGCATCGTCCTTCATTATGGTTGATCTTCCCCGCCCCGCGACCCGGTGCTCTGCTCTACTCATCCCGCAGCAGAATCATCGGATCCACCGCCAGCGCCCGGCGCGCTGGAATCCACGCCGCCACCAGACCGAGCACCACCATCGTCAGCACCACTCCGCCCAGCACGGCAGGGTCCTTCGGCGTCGCCTGATACACGATGTACGACAGCACCTTCGTCGCCAGCACGCCCAGCACGATGCCGGCCACCGATCCACCGGCAAGCAAAATAGAAGCCCGTCCCAGCGCCGCACGCAGCACCTGCTTTTGCTGTGCTCCCAGAGCCACGCGAATCCCCAGTTCCCGCATCCGCTTCGTCACTACATACGACGCCATGCCGAAGATCCCCGTCACCGCCAGCATCGCCCCCAGCAGCCCCAGCACACCCAGCGCCACCGTCGCCACACGCGCTGCAAACAGTGCGGAATCCATCTCCTGGGCCCACGTAGTCATCTCCAGCGGCAGAGCGCCATCCACACCGTGCAGCGCTTGCTCCACCTCCCGCGAAATCGTTGCCAGGTCCTTGTTCGACCGCACCTCCAGCCAGGTCCCGTTATCGGGCCGCTGCAGAAAGGAATAAAACATCGCCGGCTGCTGATCCTCGGTGAGCGTCCGGTATTTTCCGTCTTCCACCACCCCCACCACCTGCACCCGCTTTCCGCCCCAGCGTTTGAAGTAGTTCCCCAGCGCTCCGCTCACCGATCCAAAAACCTTCACCGCAAATTCGCGGTTCACCAGCGCGACCATCGGTGCTTTGTCGT
>Ga0335072_10005367_pt1 | contig 18891 bp, 22 predicted proteins | sample Lox_Sample_21_FD_206725 | JGI IMG/M metagenome (GOLD analysis project Ga0335072, IMG submission 206725) | Soil microbial communities from Loxahatchee National Wildlife Refuge, Florida, United States - Lox_Sample_2.1 | ecosystem: Environmental > Terrestrial > Soil > Wetlands | place: USA... | reverse complement strand
GCCCGCAGGCCGGCCTCGATGTCGCTGGGCGTGTCCCCGGCCACGGCCAGCTCATGGACCGAGCCGCCGCCCAGGCGCAGCAGCGCGGCCAGCGGCATGTCCGGCCACGGGCGGCCCCGGCCGGCGTCGGCCGGGGACAGCAGCAGGTCGGCCCGGCCTTCCCAGTGCAGCGCGCTGATGATCGCGTCGCGGGTCGCGGGCGAGAAGCCGGTCGACAGGCACACCCTGATGCCCGCGTCGCGGGCGGCGGCGAACAGGTCCTCGGCGCCCGGCATGGCGGTGATCTGGCCGTCGGCCACCGCCTTGGCGTAGTGCGCCTCGAACGCGGCGTTGGCCCGCTGGGCGGCCGCCTCGTCCTCCAGGACGTGCCGGAACACCTCGATCTTGGACTGGCCCATGGTGGCCTGCACGTAGCGCATGGCCGCGTTGAACGCGCGCACGGGCAGGGCCTGCCCCGACAGCGCGGCCGTGAAGGCGGTCAGGACCGAGTCGCCGTCGGCGACGGTCGTCCCGGCCATGTCCAGGCAGAGCACGGAAATACGGGTCACAGGAACGTCTCCTCGGCGATCGCGGGGGAACAGGTCATGCCGCGCCCGCCTGGCCCGGTCACCAGGACGACACCGGGGGCGACCTCGCTGCGGTGGTACAGGCCGCTGGCGCTGGCCGCGGAGGGCTGGACGACCTCGCTGTAGACGCCGGCCCAGCGGCGCTGGGTGCGGGGGAGGGGGACGCCCAGCAGGGCCTGCGCGCGGGCGCGCAGGTGGTCGTAGGCGTCCTCGTCCACGTCGAAGGCGAACGGCTCGTCGTACTCGTGAGTGTCGCCGATCGTCAGCCCGCCATCGAGGCGCTGCACCATCAGCAGCTGCGCGCGGCTGGCCGCGGCGACCTCCGGCTGCGGGCCGAGCAGGTCGCGGGACGGCACGTCGTAGGCCGGGTAGTAGCGCAGCGAGTCACCGTCGGCCACTGACGTGGTCAGCGTTCCCTCGAAGGGGGCCGTCTGCAGCATCTGGAGACGGACGCGGCGCAGGCCGGTCCCGTCGGGCGAGTGCGCGGCCAGCGCCCCGGTCGCCTGCAGGTGCGGGCCGAGCAGCCCGGTGAAGTGGGCGCCGGTGCACACGACGACGAGGTCGCCGCGATGCCACTGCCCGGCCTGGTCGCGGACCGCGTGCGGCTCGAGGGCGACGGCCTCGCGGCCGGGAAGCCACTCATAGCCGGGCTGGCGGCCCAGGTACTCGCGCAGGGCAGGCAGGGCGAGCCGGGGCTCGGCGATACCGTCGGCGCGGCACAGCAGCCCGCCGAGGATGTCTCCGCGTACCGCCGGGTTGACCGCGCGGACGCCGTCGGCGGTCAGCAGCTCGAAGCCGCGCTCGGTGGCGTCGGGAAGCTTGACCGCCTCCTCCATGACCCGCAGTTCCGCCTCGCTCGTGGCGAGGGTCAGCGACCCGGCCGGGCGGAACCCTGTCCCGGGCACGTCCGCGCCGATCTCCTCCCACAGTTGCCTGGCCCGCAAGGCCAGGGCCAGCTCGGGGCCAGCCTTGCGGCCGCTGACCCAGACGAGGCCGAAGTTCCGCACGCTGGCCCCGCGGGCCTCGGGCTCGCGCTCTAGGTGGACGACGTGGTAGCCGCGGCGGCGCGCGTGAATCGCGTGCATGGTGCCAAGCACGCCCCCGCCGACGATGACGATCCTGCCCTGCTGTGTGCTCACGTAGGGACAGGATACGCGCTCCCGTGTCAACTTGTATAGCCAAGTTTCGGGAGATGCTCACCTCTCTCTGATAACAGCAACGTGCGGGCCGAGCCGGCCCGACCCGGCGCACGGGCCGCTTGACCCTCACGCCGCGTCAGGCCGCATAGTCGGTGGCGTGAACGAGCAGCGAAGGGATTCCATGAGACCGCGGGAGCAGCCGGGAGTGTCCGGCGGGCAGCAGCGGGCCGTGCGAGGCCTGCGCGCCGACCTCGCCTCGGGCCGGTGGGCCGAGCGCAACCGCGAGCTGCTCGGCCTCGACGCGGCCGAACTCGGCCTGCGCCTGCTCGTCGCCTGACCCGCGCCGCACCGCCCAGGCCCGCTCCCCCTGACTGATAACAGCAACAAGCGTCTTATCCAGAACGGGGGCGGCTTCGCCGCCCCTAGAAAAGCTCGGGCTGCGTACGGGACAGCGCGTTGACGGCCACCGAGTTGCGGACGCTGAAGGCGGCCTCGGTGCCGAGGTAGCGGTCGTCGGACCACTCGACCGGCTGAGCGGCGGGGTCGGTGGTGAGCCGCCGCTCGCGCAGCAGCGGGGTGCCGGGGGAGACACCGAGAAGGGTGGCGTCGGCGGCCGACGCGGCGATGGCGTCGATGACGTGCTCGGCGTCGGTGAAGACGATGCCGAGCTCCTCCAGGCGCTCGGTGATGGAGTTGCTGGCCAGGTCGAGGCCGGCGACCAGGATGCCGACTTTCTCCGGGTAGGTGGCCCGCTCGATCATGACCGGGCGGCTGGACAGCATCCGCACCCGGACGAGGTAGTAGACGAGGGCGTCAGGCTCGAGGGCCAGCTGGCGGGCCTCCTCGGGGAGGGCGGGACGGCGCTCGAGGTGAATGACGCGTCCCGACGGGACCTCGCCCACGGCCCGTGCCCACCGGGAGAAGGACAGCAGCTCGCCGAAGCTCTGCACCCGGGGTCCGGCGATGACCACGCGACGGGCGCCGCGCCGGGAGGCGATCACCCCGTCGGCGCGCAGCGCGGCGAACGCCTGCCGGATGGTTCCGCGCGAGACGGAGTACTGCTCGGCGAGCTCGCTCTCGGAGGGAAGCCTGGTTCCCGCCCCGTAGGACCCGGCGGCGATCGCGGCCTTGATGTCCTGCGCTACCTTCCGGTACAACGCCGGCCCTGTCGTCATAGAAACCGAGGGTATCGGCAATGACAACGCTCCCCAAGACCGCTATGACGGCTTTCCGCACAGCGCGGCCGGATGGCGGGCGCCTGAGGGCACGCGGGCCAGGCCGGGCAGGATGGTCGTAGTCAGGGCGGAGGGCTGGGCCAGGTCCCACAGGACGGCGTGGTCGAACGCCGCTCCCAGGTCGGGTGCCATCGCGTCGGCCGCGCCGAAGCACAGTTCCCGTCCCGAGGTGAGCAGGGTGGCGATGCTCCTGGTCGCCGCGCTGGGGTAGGCGCTGGCCGGCACCTGGCTGCTGGGGGAGAAGCCGTCCGCGCCCGGGTAGCCCACCCACGCCTCCTGGGCGGCCGTGCTGGTCATGTAGCGGATGAGGCTGTCGGCGGCGGGGGTGGCTCGGAACATGCCGATGAAGTCGGCCGATACCTGGATGGCTCCGCTGGCCGACGGGAACGGGACGAACGCGTAGTTGGTGCCGTACCTGGCGCTCGCTGGAAAGCCCTGGTCCACGTAGGTGCCGTGGGACAGCAGGCAGCCGCCGTCGGCCGGGCGGACCGAGCCGATCGTGGTGGTCAGCGCGGAGGCCGGGCCGTGGTCGATGCCGCCGCCCGGCCCGGTGAGGGAGTTCCAGGCCTGCCAGGCGCTGGTGACCTCCGGGGAGGTCCAGGCCAGCTGGCCGTCGGCCCATTGCTGGTAGGCAGCCGGGCCGTCGCTGGCCAGGATCAGGTCGGCGATCCAGTCCGCGCCTGGCCAGCCGGAGGTGGGCGGGGAGGAGACGGCCAGGCACCAGGGCGGGTGCCCGGCGCGGGACAGGCGCCGGCTGAGGGCGGCCAGCTGGGGCAGGGTGGCTGGCAGCCGGGCGCCGGGAGCGTCCTGGCTCAGTGCCTGGGGGTTGTACCAGATGAGGCTCTTGACGTCGGCCTTGACCGGGACGGCGTAGACCGGCCCGCCGGCCCGCGGGCGGATCAGGGAACTCCATGGCGGGCCGTAGGCGCTGTCGTCGATGAGGCCGTCGAGGGGCTGCAGTGCGCCCTGCGCGGCGTACTGGCCGATCGCGCCGATGCTGGGCAGGGCCGCGATGTCGGGCGGGTCGCCTTGCTGCAGGTCGGCGTCGAGCTCGGTCTCCAGTGCCCGGGTGGACTCGACCTGGACGGTGGTGCCGGGGTTGGCGGCCTCGAAGCCGCGGATGACCGTGTCCTGGAAGGCGGTGAGCTCGGTGCCTGACCAGGCGACGAGGATGGTGACGCTCGCGCCGGTGGCGGGGCCCGCGCAGGCGGTGACGGCGCTCAGGGCGAGGGTCGCGCTGATGGCCAGCCGGGCCGCGGCTGGTAGCCGGCGGGCGCTCATGCCGGGAACCTGTACTCGAGCAGGCGGGGCCGGTAGGAGGCGAACGCGAGGATCGCCGCGCCGGTGGCCAGGGCGGCCGCGGTGAGCAGTGCCAGGGCCGAGGTGCCGGTGCTGGCGTCGGGGCCGGCTGAGGTGAGCTCGCCCGGCGGTGCGGGCAGCGCGCCGATGATCTGGTGGACGAAACGGCTGGCGTGCGCGCTGTCGTGGGCGTTGGCGGTGGCCACGACGGCGGTGAAGGCGAGCGCCGCGAGGACGGCCAGGATGAGCGGTACGCTGAGCCGCCGGCGGAAGCCGGCGGCGAGAACGTAGCTGGTCCATCCGGCCAGCGCGAGGAGGATGGCCAGTGGCGCGAGCAGCAGAAGCCACTGGGCGGCGGGGTCCTGCCATCGGGAGCTGAGGCTGGCGTTGACTACGGTCAGCTCGGCTAGGGCGAGTTGCCGCAGGTCGGCATCGAGTGCGGTGGCCAGGGTGGTGGCGTAGCCGAGCTCGGCCTGGGCGAGCAGCGGGTCGCCGGCCGCGGCGTCGGCGGTGGCCTGGTTGACCTGGTCGCGGTAGGTGGACAGCTGTCCCTCGGCGAACTGGATCTGGTCGCCTCCGACGGGGCCGGCGACGTTGTCCCCGGCGGCCAGGACGAGATCCTGGGCGGCCGAGGCGACGGCGGTGGTGTAGGCCTGCCCTGGGCCGGTCAGCACGACGGCCCGGGCGGTGAAGATGGCGCTGAGCCCGCCGTTGGCGGCCTGAAGCTCCTGCTGGGCGGCGGCGACGTCCGCGACGGCCTGGATGCCGTGGCTGGTGACCAGGCCGATCTGCTGGTGGGCCTGGGCGGTCTCGAGCCAGCCGAGCAGGACGGCGGCCGCGACGGCCGCCAGGGCGCCGGCGCGCAGCCAGCGCAGCCATGTGACGGGATGGACGCGCTGGTAGCACCGTCGCGCTAGGCCCTTGCTGCCGCCTGCACCTGTGTTGCTGCCTGTACCTGTGTTGCTGCCTGCACCTGGCATGTAGGCCTCCTTGCCCGGCCATGCCCCTCAATATGGAAACATGTTATGCATAATCGTCATCTATCCGTCAAGGGTGGTTTCCCGGCGGCGCGCAGCGAGTCGAGCTCGCCTTCGGCGCGCAGTGCCCTGGCCCGTTCGGCTGCGATGGCATCGGCGTGGGCGGCCTCCAGCCGGGCCAGGTCGCGCTCGCGGGCCGCCCGGGCCAGGTCGGCCTCCTCCCGCAGCCGGGCGATGTCGGCTCGCAGGGTCGTGGCCTGCTCGGCGGCCCGTCCGGCCGTCGTCGCCTGCTCGGCCCGTAGTGCCGCGAGCTCGGCCCGCAGCGCCGTCGCCCCGGCTCGCGCGGTGTCGCGCTCGGCGTGAGCCGCGCCGGCCTCGTCGCGGGCCGCCTGGGCGGTGGCCCGCGCGGTGGCCAGCTGCCCGGCCGCCTGCTCGGCGTCGGCGTCGGCTCGTGCCCGCTCGGCGGCGGCCCGGTCCTCGGCCCGGCGGACTGCCTCCTCGGCGCGGACGGCGGCGGCGTCGGCCCGGGCGGCTGCCTCGGTGACCGCCTGGGCGGCGCTGTCCCTGGCCTGGTCGGCGTCTCGCCGGGCCTGGGCGGCCTGCTGCCGGGCCGCTACCGCGGCCGCTTCCGCCTCGCCGATGGCCTGCTGCGCGTCCTGGCGGGTGGCGGCCGCCTGCTCGCGGGCGGTGTCGGCCCGCTGGTCCGCGTCCATGGCCTGCGTGAGCAGCCGGTCCCGCTCGGCCTCGAGCTCGGCGGTCCGGCTGGCCAGCAGTTCCTCGGCGCCGCGCTCGCGGGCGATGGCCTCGTCGCGCTCCCGCTGCGCGGCCAGCTGGGCCTGCCGGGCGCGGGCGGCGTCCTCGGCCGCCTGCGCGACCTGGCGGCCGGACTTCAAGGTGACGGCCGCGATCTCCAGGTCAAGCGCGGCCGGGTCGGCGAGGACCTGCAGCTGCTCGGCGAGCCGTGCGTACTGGTCGCGCTCGGCGGCCAGCGACTCCAGGGCGGCGGCGTGCTGCTGGCGGGCCCGCTGAAGGAGGTCGGTGGCGTGCAGCTTGGCGTAGGTCCACGGGGCGGCCTCGTGGCCGCCGTCGCGGCCCGCCTCACCGGACGGGCTCTCGGCCGGCATGGCCGGGCCGCCGCCGGGCGCCGCGTCGTCCCCGCCCGCCGCGGGCGGGCCGGCGCGCAGGGCGCGGTCCCGGGCGGCCCACCGGTTGCGGGCGTTGTGCTCGGGGCCTCTGCCCGCGCCGGGCCGGTCGGCCTTCTCGCAGTACTCCTTCTGCCGTCCCGAGCCGCCGCCCCGGCCCGGTGCTCGCCGTCGCCCGCAGTCCGGCCAGATGCACTGCTCCTCCGGCGGGACCTCCTCGGCGTCGTCCTCGGCCGTCGCGTACCTGATCTGCGCCATGCCCCGGATACTATCACTCCGATGAAGAAAGATAGATAGTAAAAAAGATAGATAGAGGGAGAACGCGATGCCTCATAATTCCGGTTATGAGGCTAGGATGGCATCGTGGACGAGCCTTCGCGCCTGCCGGCCGTGCGGATGGAAAGTGCCCCTGACCTGCCCGGAGCGGCGATTGGCGAGGAGGTCGCCGACCACCTGCGGGCCGAGCTTGGCACGGTGCGGCTGGGGTACCGGCCGTCGGACCCGGTCGTCAGCCGGCTGGACCTGCTGGCCGAGATCTGCGACCGGGACACCTTCGGGGCGGTCATCCGGTGGCTGTCGTCCGGGCGGCGCCAGTCGCGGGCGACCAGGCGGGCCTACGCCGATGACGTCCGCCACTGGGCGGGCTTCGCGGCGGAGCTGGGGCGCGCGCCGTTCTGCCTGGGTAGCCTTTCCCGGGCGGACGTGACCGCCTGGCGGCTGGTGCAGGAGTCCCGCGGGGCCAGCGGCCGGTCGATGGCGCGGCGCCTGTCCTCGCTGTCGTCGCTGCACGATCAGGCCGCGCGGCAGGGCTGGCCGGGGCTGGTCAACCCGGTCGATGCGCAGGATCACCGGCCGAGGATCGACCGGCAGGACACCTCGAGCGCGACGCCGGTCCTGGAGGTGGCCGAGGTGCAGGCCATGGCGGCCGCGGCCGGGAGCGTGCTCGAGGCGCTGGTGGTGCTGCTGCTGTACACGCTGGCCGGGCGGGTTTCCGAGATGTGCGCCCTGGACCTGGACGCGCGGGTCATCCGGCCGGGGCGGGTCAGCCTCGACCTGACCCGCAAGGGCGGCAAGCAGCGCATCCTGCCGCTGCCCGCGGCCGTGGCCGGGCTGCTTGAGGTGCACGCGGCCGGGCGGGCGAGCGGGCCGCTGCTGGCCAACCCCGCGGGGAGCAGGGTCGACCGGTTCGCCGTGGACCGCATCCTGACCCGGCTAGGGAGGCGGGCCGGGGTGCTGGCGGGCCGGGACGTCACCCCGCACGTGATGCGGGCCTCACGGATCACCCACATGATCGACGCCGGCGAGCCGCTGGCCGAGATCCAGGCGTTCGCCGACCACGCCGACCCGTCCACCACGATCGGTTACTTCACCCGCCGCAAGGCCGCCGAGCGCAACGCCCGCCTCGTCGACGCGACCAACGACCTGTTCACCGACATCACCGACCGCTGGACGGCCCCGGAATGTCCACCCCGATGACATCGAGGCCGTTGCTGACGAGGTCGGCCCCATTCCGCAACGCGTTGCGGAATGGGGCCGAAAATTGAATACAGGGGTGCGGCTAGAGCCAGGCCTGCCCCGAATAGTGCTACCCGGGATCAGGACCCGAAGATCTGCCCGGCGGTCTCGCCTCGGTAGGCTCGAATGAGCCAGCTCTGGATCACCGATTCCTCGGTAACCGCCTCAATTTCGGCCAGCGTCTGGGCCGTGAGCGCGTCTCCCCTGGCGGCGAAGTACGTCACCAGGTCCCCGCGCCTGACGTCGAGCCGTGCCTTCGCAGCTTCCTTCGCGGCCTCCTCCCGGGCGGCGGCCATCTTCTCCGCCAGCCACCTCTGTGCGAAGGGAAGCCGGTCAAGCCTTTTCGTGGCGACCTCGGACAACGCATCCTCCAGTTTCGTGTCGTCAGGGCACTCTTCCACCATAGCCTCGAAGAGCTGTTGCGCCAGGTGCGCCTTGCCCCGCTGCTCCAGTTCAAGGAGCAGGCTGATGGCCCTGCCTGTCGCCTTCGGAGCCACGCTGAGCGCGTTGGCATCAATGACCAATCCAACAGCCTGACGTTGCCCTGGTTACTGGGCCAAACGGCTGAACCGGTACCGTTCAGGTCTCATGCTGGTGGTTGTGCCGTAAAATACGGCACAACCACCAGCATGAGCGCTTTTGGGCCGCTTGGAAGGTGCAAGTCGGCCGCCGTCTTCGTGACGCGGCTTGCCTGGCGTGACGCAGTGGACTGCTGGTACCAGCGAGGTATCGGTAAGCGGGCTTGGCCTCTCGCCCTGCCAGGTAGCGCTCTCTGAAGGCCGTGCTACTTAACCGGCCCCGCTACGTCACAGGCGGCGGGGTGACGGCGGCGGCGAGCCTCGAGGCCGCGCCTTACCCCTCGGGGGCGGCGAGGGCGGCGTCGAGCAGCGCCTCGGCGGCGCGGCTGGCGGCCGCGGCGGCCAGCGGGTCGTGGTCCATCCGGGCGGCCTGGCTGGACCCGTCGTAGATCATGTGCAGCTGCCGGCCGAGCTGCTGCGGGTCCGGGGCGCCGGCCTGCCTGGCCAGGCCGGTGAGCAGGCCGCGTACCCAGGCCCGGTAGTCGCTGGCGGCCAGGTCGACCTGCTCGCCGTGGGCCTCGGAGGTGGCGCTGGCGAAGGCGCAGCCGCGGAAGCCGGGCTCGGCGAACATCTCGCCCTGCGCCTCGAACACGCCGAGCAGCTTGTCGCGGGGGGTGTCGTAGCGCTCGAGGTGGCGGGTGACGCGAGCGGCGACCCGGGCGTGCCTGGCGGCCAGGTAGGCGAGGACCAGCTCGTCCTTGCTGCCGAACGTGTTGTACAGGGACGCCTTGGCCACGCCGGCCTTCTCGATGACCCGGTCGATCCCGACCGTGTGCACGCCCTCGGCGTAGAACAGCTCGCTGGCCGCGGCCAGCAGCCGCTCGCGGGCGGACGGGCCGGGTCCTGCTGTGGTCTTCGCGGGCATGGCCACCACCTTCCTAGACTGACTTGTCTACTGTATCGGCCCGGGGGCAAGGACGGGAATGCGCTGGCCGGCTGAGGCGCAGGCCCCCTCTTCCCTGCTTCAGAACGGTCCGTGCCGTCCTGCTCCGGTACAGGCCGGCCAGCGCGAGGGCGGCCAGGATGATGAGGGCCAGGCCGTAGTAGCGGGCCGCGCCCAGCAGGCCGGATCCGTGGACGGCGAGCAGGCCCGCGCCGACGGCCGGGATGCCCATGCCGAGGTAGGCGACGGTGAACATCAGGGACAGCACGCCGGCCCGCTCGTGGGGCGCCGCCTCGGGGACGACGATGCGGATGCCGCCCTGGAAGCCGCTGCCGAAGCCGATGCCGCTGACGATGGTGCCGGCGAAGAACAGGGCGACGGACCCGGCGCTGAGGGCGGCCAGCGTGATCGCCACGCCGATGACGAGGGCGGCGATGCCGGTGAGCATGACGTGCCGGGCGGTCAGGCCGCGCAGCAGGTAAACGGCGATGACGGCCGGGGCGGCCAGGGCGGTGAGGCTGAGCCCGCCGAGGACCTCGCTGGCCGAGCCGGTCAGCGCCTGGACCAGGGACGGGCCGAGCGCGCCGTACAGGCCGGCCAGCGCCCAGACGGCGAACACCACGGGGGTGGCGGCCAGCATCCGGCCGCGCACCGCGGCCGGGAGCCGTACCTCGGGCACCAGGACCGCCAGGCTGGGGCGGCTTCGGGTGACGGTCTCGCGCAGCAGGGCCACGCCGGCGGCCTGCGCGACGAGGACGGCGATGATCACGAGGTAGACCAGGTGGGTGGGGGCGGGCAGGTACTGGACCAGCAGGGCCGAGGCGATGGCGCCGCTGCCGGTGCCGAGGCCGGGGGCCAGGGCGTTGGCCAGGGTGCCCCGCTCGCGGTCGATGTCGATCATGCCGGCGCCGATCGCGCCGAGCGCGGAGCCGGTGGCCAGCCCCTGGATGATGCGGGCGAGGAGCAGCTCGCTGGTGCCGCCGGCCGTGGTGAACACGATGAGGGAGATGGCCTGGACGGCGAGGGCGGCGAGCAGGACCGGCTTGCGGCCGACGTAGTCCGACAGGCGGCCGAGGGTGAGCAGCGCGGCCAGGACCGCGATCGCGTACACGCCGAAGATGATCGTGGTGGTGACCGGGGTGAAGCCCCAGTGCTGTGCGTAGCTCGCGTACAGCGGGGTCGGGGCGGCCGAGGCGGCCAGCAGCGAGACGATCAGGGAGGCCAGCAGGTACAGGGCCGGCCGGCCGGTGATCCGCCGGGCGGGGATGGCGGGTGCCGGGGTAACGCGGGCGGCCAGCGCTGGCCGGCTCAGCTCGGTGGTTGACGTGTGGTTCACGGGGAGGCTCCAGTTCCAGTGCGGGCGAGGCGCGGGGCCAGGTGCTGGCCTGTCGCCATCGCCCTGAGTAGAACGGTCTGTCTAGTTATTGCCGCTCCCCATTAGAACAGACAGGTCTGTCTAATGCAAGCGGGTAAACCGGGACGTACCGGACGACCTCATGCTCCGCTCCGGCCGCGCAGCGCCGCCGGCCCCGGTGACGGGCGGGGGCGCCTGCGCCCGCCCGGTGGCGGGCCTGCCGGGGCGGCGGCCCGCCGGGCGGGTCAGGTGCGGATGATGTGCGCCGCGACCTTGGAGGAGTCCTCGTTGGTCCAGCCGCGGGTCTTGGCGTAGGCGAGCATGGCGTAGAAGTCCACGGTCCACCCGGAGCTGCCGTCGCCCGCGGCGCGCAGCGCGTCGGCATCGAGCCACACGCGGTCGCCGTCCACGGTGCCCAGGCCGGCGGCCCGCAGTGCCTCGGCCGCCGCCGCGTCGTCCACCGCGCGGAACTCAGCGTGCAGTTGCCTGAGGTTGTGCGGGTCGGTGACGGTCGCGGTAGCGCCGCCTGCTCCGCCTGTCACGAGCACGATCATCCGCCTGTTCCCCTCCTGGATCGCCATCAACGGAATTCCCGGGGCGGCGCCGTCGCTAACATTCGCGGGAGTGCCCCGGGTGCCGGGGCCCCGATGCGGAGGGACACGCCGTGAGCAAGCCCGTCAAGATCCCGGATGCCAGCCACCCGATCGCGGTCCGCCCGACCGGCGGCCACGTGACGGTCACGGTCGGCGGCGTCACCGTCGCCGAGACGGACCGCGCGCTGTCGCTGGCCGAGTCGACCTACCCGGTGGTGCAGTACGTCCCGCTGGAGGACGTCGACCAGGGGCTGCTGCGCCGGACGGCCACCGAGTCCTACTGCCCGTACAAGGGCGAGGCGAGCTACTACTCCCTGGCGCTGCCGGACGGCAGCGCCGAGGCCGACATCATCTGGACCTACGAGCAGCCCTACGACGCGGTCAAGGAGATCGCCGGGCACGTGGCGTTCTACCCCAACCGCGCCCAGGTCGACATCACCTGACCAGCCACCGGGCCGCGGGAAACACGTCCGTAACCTCCGCGACAAGGCGGCGGAACGGGGCGGCCCTACGCTTTTGCCTCTGATGGGGGCCAAAGCAGACAGGAGCCGGAAGCCAATGACGACTGCCGACTCGCGGCGGGCGAGCATGCCCCGGTGGCGTGCGCCCGAGCTGCCCGCCGCCGCGTCCTACCTGGCCTGCTGGTTCGGCGAGCGGGCTCGCGAGCAGGCGGAGGACCTGCTGGCCACCGCCGACCAGCAGGTCCCGGTCCAGCGGGCCGGGTTCCCGGCCCAGTGGAGCCCGGCCGCCGAGGCGGAGCTCGGCCGGCTGGTCGGGGACTCCCGCACCGGGGTCCGCATCATCCTGGCCGGCCCGGAGGCCGTCGTGGCGCGGGCCATGTCGCTGGCCCGCCAGCACGGCGCCTGCAGCGCCGAGCTCGTCCCTGTCCCGGTCGAGGCCGCGGGCGAGCCCGCCGCCGGGCCGGCCGTGCGGCGGGTCTACTGCGTGAGCTGCGGGCGGCCGTTCGACGCGGTCGCGGCCCTGGGCGGCACGGTCGGCTGCCCGTCTTGCGCGGCGGTCCTCACCGTCGACACCCGCTACTCCCGCTCCCGGGCCGCCCACCTGGGCTGGCCGTCAGGCGGCGGCCCGCGGCATTGACGCCAGGCCAGGCCGGGCTGACCAGGCCCTAGTGCTACGGTCGGCTCCGTGGCGACTCGCGCGGTGATCTTCGACTACTTCGGCACGCTGACGACCAGCACGCCCGCCGTCGTGTGGAACGAGCTCGCCACGCTCAGCGCGGCCCCGCTCGGCATCCCCGCGGCCCGCTGGCAGCAGGCCCTGCGCGAGTCCTGGCCCGAGCGGGCCGCCGGCCGCCTCGGCGGCCTGCCCGAGACGTTCAGGGAGCTGGCCCGGCGCTGCGGCGCCGACCCGTCCCCCGAGGCTCTGGCCGAGGCGATCGAGATCCGCCGGACCGGGCAGCGCAAGCTGATCCGCAGCCTGCGCCCTGAGGCCGAGCCGACGCTGCGCGTCCTGCACGCGCGGGGCATTCCCGTCGGCGTGCTGAGCGAGTCCACGGTGGAGCTGGCCGAGGCGTGGCCATCGCTGCCGATCGCCAGCCTGGTGACGGCCAGGGTCCTGTCGTGCGAGGAGGGCCGCCGCAAGCCCGACCTTGAGCTGTTTCGCACCGCCGCCCGCCGGGTGGGCGTGCCACCGGGCGAGTGCCTGTACGTCGGCGACGGCGGCGACGGGGAGCTGCCCGGCGCGGCGGCCGCCGGGATGAGCGCCTACCTGCTGCACGCCGCTGACCGCGACGACGGCAAGGGCCTGGACCGCGAGAAGGACTGGCCGGGCCCGGCGCTGTCCAGCCTGGCCGAGGTCCTTCCCCTCCTGGGCCTGTAGCCTCGCGGCGCCGGCCCGGGCAGCCTAGGATGGGGCGTGCAGGCGGCAGGCGGACTGGAGGGCCGGCGCGATGGCGGTATTCGCGGTGCGCACGGCCCGGGCAGCGGGCTGGGACCGTGCGCGCGGCATCAGGGACCAGCCGCTGTTCGACGAGCACGCCGCGTTCAGCGACAGCCTGGTCGCCAGCGGCGTCATCATCCTGGGCGGCCCGCTCGACAGCGACGACCCCGACGAGATCGCGCTGCTGGCGGTGCGGGCCGACAGCCCGGAGGCGGCGCGGGCGGCCTTCGCGGCCGACCCGTGGATCGTGCACGGGATCTTCCGGCTCAGCGACGTGCGCCGCTGGACGATCTGGCTGGACGGCCGGCAGGCCGGTCAGCTTCCCTGATGCGGCTCCCCGACCGCGGCGGCCAGCGCCCGGGCATCGACGAAGTCGCGGAACAGCAGGATCTGGCCATCCCGGATCCGCAGCACCTGGATGGACGGCACGGCGAACGGCTGGCCGGTCGCGGTGACGATCCCCTTCGTTCGCGCCTCCACGATCACCACCTCCGGGTCCACCGTCTGGTACAGCTCGGTCACCTCGAGGTCCGAAAGCTCCACTGGCGAGGCCATCATCTGGCGTGAGTAGGCGCGGATCGCCTCCCGGCCCTCCAGGCGCACCGGCTCGCCCGGCGGCCCGGTGAAGGGTCCCTCGATCACCCCGTCCGGCGCGAACAGGTCAGCGAAGCCGTCGATGTCGCCGCTCAGGACCAGCTGGCGGCGCCGGGCCAGGACGCCGGCGGGCGTGGCAGGTGGCATGGGCCTTCCCCTCCCGGTTGTTCAACGTGCGTTGACCCAACGATCGTAGAACGACCAGTGCGGCCCGGTCAACGCCCGTGGAATGAGCTGGTGAGCGCGCCCGGCCCCGGGCGGTGGTGGCGCAGCCGCCTGGCACCGGCATTCGGCCTTACCTAGCATTGTCGGCATGAGGCTGGGAATCGTGGCCGATATCCACGGGAATGACGTGGCGCTGCGGGCAGTGCTCCAGGACGCGGACCGCCTGGGCGGAGTGGACCGGTGGTGGGCACTGGGCGACCTCGTCTTGTTCGGCCCGCGTCCGGCGGAGGTGCTCCAGATCCTGGCCGGGCTGCCCCAGCTGGAAATGCTGCGCGGGAACACCGACCGCTACGTGCTGACCGGCGAGCAGCCCGCCCCGCACCAGACGGCCGCCGACGCCGCGGCCAGCGTCGGACTGGTCGAGCGCTACGCGGCCATGGCCGCCGGAATCGGCTGGACCCGCGGCGTCCTTGACCAGGCGGGACTGCTCGGCGTGCTTGACGGGCTGCCCGCACGGCTGCGGCTGCGGCTGCCCGCCGGGACCGCCCTCCTGGGCGTCCACGCCTCCCCGCTGGCCGACGACGGCCCGGGAATCGACCCGCGCATCGACGATGAGCAGCTGGCCCGCCTGCTCGAGGGATCGGCCGCCGACGTCGTGGTCGGCGGCCACACTCATTCCGCCACCGACCGCGTCGTCGGGCCGGTCCGGGCCCTCAACCCCGGCAGCACGGGGCTGCCCCGCTCCCACGGCAACGCCAGCTGGCTGCTGCTCCGCGACGACGCCGACCGCGACGACGGCGCGGGTGACGGCCTGGCCGTCACCCACCGGGCGGTGCCCTACGACGCCCGGGCCGTCGTCGCTGACCTGCGGGCCAGGCGCCACCCCAACCGCGAGTTCATCACCTCCGTCCTCACCGGCACGCGGCCGATGTGACCGGCGGGGCGGCAGGGCCTGGCGGCTTGCGCGCGCTCAGCGCAGGTGCCGGGCGAAGAACCGGGCCGAGCTGTCGGTCTCGCGGTCTGGCAGGTCACCGTGCCCGCCCGGGTTGGCGTGCAGCGTCTTTTCCGCCGAGCCCAGCGCGTCGAACAGGGCCAGGCCGTGGGCGCGGGGTATCCGCTCGTCGTCCCACTGCACCAGCAGCTCGACCGGCACGGTGATCCGCGCGGCCTGCCCGGCGGACGCCAGCGCGCCGCCCAGGCCGAGGACGGCCGCGCGGACCCGGGGCTCGGCCGCGACGAACGGGACGCCCAGCCCGCAGCCCATTGACACGCCCCAGTAGCCCGCGGGGCCGGGGCCGACATGGGCAAGCGCCTGGACCGCGTCCAGGACCGCCTGCCACTCGGGCACGGTCTGGCGGGCCACTAGCGCCTGGAAGCGGGCGATCAGCGGGGCCGGCTCCGCCCCGGCGGCTATGCGGGCCTGGTTCTCGGCGACGATGGCGCTGTAGTGCTGCTGGCCGGGCCGGTCGCCATGGCCGGGCGCGTCCGCCGCCACCACGGCGAAGCCGAGCTCGGCCGCGAAGCGGCGGGCACGGGCCTCGATGCCGGGGGCCTTCTTGTGCTGCCCGCCGCCGTGCCCCATCACGATCAGCGGGCGAGGGCCGGCGGCCCCATGCGGCGTCCACAGCACGCACGGAACCTCACCGACGGAAAAGAGCTGCTCAACGACGCCGTCAGACGACGACTCGGAAGTGAAGCGCATTCTTGCGGCCTTTCGGGATGCCTTGCGGGCACTCCCTAGGCCATGCGAGCGAGGGAGCCCCGACTAGTCAGTGCGTTAATCGGTCTCACCTCCCAAGTTCGCGGTCGCGCACAGCGACACAGAACGTACCACCAGGACGAAAGGCCGGCGAGCGGTTTTCCGCGCGCCCGGCTAGGAGCGGATCGCCAGGTCGATGTCCACCGGAAAGCCGATGTCGGTCTTGAGGCGCCCGCGGTGTACCCCCGTCGCGACGTACGTGCCTGACGCGGGATCAAGCTCGTAGGTGTACGCGACCGGCGTGCTGCCTTCCCGCTCGATCCGCCACAGGAACCTGATGCCAGCCCTGGCGTACTTGGCCGGCTTGGTCTCCCGGTCACGGTCCTCTGACTCGGGGGAGACCACCTCGACGACGAGGGCCGGCGGCCGGGCCGGCCTAAATGGCCGGGCTGAGCGGGCCAGCCCCGGCCCGGGCCTCAGGAGAGGATGACCGGGTTGGTGAGCGCGGCCATCTGCCCGCCGGGGTGGCGGACCTCGACCCGGACCAGGGCCGGGCGCCCGCGGGTGTCGAGCCGCTCGCCGATCCCGGCGCCGCGCTCGCCGGCGCGGGCTTCCAGGGACAGGCCGACGGAGGGCGACCCGGCGATCCAGCTGTGGCCGGCCAGCGGCCCGAACGCGCCGTGCGTGTCGGCCGTGTTGTGCTCGGTGATGGCGATGAAGTCCAGCCCGCTCGCCCGGGCGGCCGCCGCCAGCTCGCCCGGGGTCAGCTGGCCGCCGTGCGAGCGCGCCGAGTGCAGGTGGCAGTCACCCCGGTACCAGCCGGGCCCCCGGCCGGCCGCGCGGGGCGGCGGGAACCGCGGCTGGCCCGCCTGACCGCCGGTCGCGCCTGCCTCACCGCCCTGGGGGCCGTCCGTGGCGGTCAGTCCTCGTAGCCGTCCGGGGCGGGCGCGTCGACCGGCAGGCCCCACCGCCGGGCCGCCTCGGCCGCCGCCTGGGCCTGGGCGTGCCCGGACTCGCCCCAGCCGAGCACGCCGGGGGCGCGGGCCAGGGAGGTCATCAGCCGCCTGTACAGCTGCCCGCCGTCGGCGTCGGGCGCGCGGGGGGCGAACCCGTCGATGACGCCGGCCAGCCTGACCTGGGCGAACGGCTCCCGGCCCGCGATCATCACGAGCTGGTAGCCCAGGTAGGCGGTCTCGGGGCCGATGCGGACCTGGTTCTCCTCGAAGGCCTCGCGGGCGACCGTGGCGTGCAGGCTGTCATCGCCTGGCTCGGGGGTGCCGCCGGGCAGGTTGTGCAGCCCGTCCTCGTGCTCCTGGATGAGCACCCGGCCGGTCCGCGGGCACACGAGCCAGCCGTAGGCCTGGGTGACCGGCAGCCCGGGCGGCACGGGTGCGGCGCACCACGAGTACTGGATGTCCGTCACGGTGCCTCCCCGGCTTGCTGCGGTGCCGTCCCCATCATCGCCGATTCGCCGGGCGGGCCGCCAGGCGAGCGGCTGGCGGCCGCCCGTTGCGGGCGGGCGGCCACGATCACGCCGCCCAGCGCGATAGCGCCGCCGGCCAGCTCGGCGGGTGCCGGGACCTGCGACAGCCAGATCAGGGAGATCACGATGGCGGCCGCCGGGACCAGGTACAGGCTGAGGGCCGCCTGCCCGACGCTCATGCCGGACATGGCCCGGGCCCACAGCACGAAGCCGGCCGCGGACGGGGCGATCCCGAGGAAGACCACCGACTCGATGGCCGGGGCGCCGGCCCGCGGCAGGGCTGACAGCGCGGCCGGCGCCCACGGGGCGATGAGCGCGGTCCCGGCCCACATGGCGTAGGCGGTCACCTCGAAGCTGGTGTACCGGCGCAGTAGCGGCTTCTGGGCGGCGTGGAAGATGCCCTGGACGACCGCGGCGCCCAGCACCAGCAGGGCGCAGGCGCCGAACCCGATGCCGCGGGAGGCCGCGATGACGGCCGTTCCGGAAAGGGCGATGGCGCTCCCGGCCCACCAGCGGCGGGTGAGGCGCTCGCCGAGCAAGCAGGCGGCCAGCAGGCTCGCGTAGACGGGGGCGGTCGCGACCAGGAGGCTGGCGGTCCCGGCGGGCACGACCCGTTCCCCGTCATTGAGGAGCAGCTGGTAGGCGGTCATGCCGGCCAGGCCGCACACCGCGATCAGCGGGAGGTCGCGCGGCCGGGGGCGGCGGACCTTCAGGAACGGGGCGGCCACGGCCAGCGCGGCCGAGGCGATGGCGAGCCGGGCGACGGACAGCCCGGCCGGGCCGAGGCCGTGCACGGCGACCGTGATGGCGGGGAAGGCGGCCGCCCACAGCAGCACCGTCCCGGCGGCGGCCAGCTGCCCCGCGTGGCTGGAGAAGCGCATGATCCCAGTCTGCGAGCCAATACCATTTCGGTCCAGTTACGGATTTTTCCTGAAATGATAAGCTGTACTTCATGCTAGACATGCGGAGGCTCCGGATCCTGCACGCGGTCAGCGCGCACGGGTCGGTGACGGCGGCCGCGGCGGCCCTGGGCTACTCGGCCCCGGCCATCTCCCAGCAGCTGGCCGCCCTCGAGCGGGAGGTCGGGATGCGGCTCACCGAGCGGTCCGGCCGCGGCATCACCCTGACCCCGGCGGCCGGCATCCTGGTCGCGCACACCGACGCGGTGCTGGCCCAGCTCGAGGCGGCCGAGGCGGACCTGGCCGCGCTCGGCGACCAGGCGGCCGGGCTGGTCACGCTGGCCGCCTTCCCGTCAGCGGCGGCGGGCATCGTCGCGGCCGCCTGGCCGGCGCTGGCCCGCCGCGCCCCGCATGTCGAGATCAGCCTGACGGAGATGGAGCCCGAGGAGTCCCTGCCGGCGGTGGCGGGCGGCCAGGCCGACGTGGCGGTCGCCCACGAGTACGACGTCCTGCCGCGGCCGCTTGACCCGCTGTTCGAGCGGCGTGAGCTGCTGCGCGACCCGGTGCTCATCGCCGCGCCCGCCGCCGCCCTGCCCGCCAGCGGCCCGGTCGGCCTGGGGTCGCTGGCCGGCCAGCCGTTCCTGGTGCCGCGGGCCAGCACGAGCTGCGCCGAGATGGTCCAGCGGGCCTGCGCCCGGGCGGGCTTCGTGCCGCGGGTGGCCGCCAGGGCCAGTGACTTCCGCCTCCTGCTCGCCCTGGTCGCGGCGGGTGCCGGGGTGGCCCTCATCCCGCGGCTGGCGGCCAGCGACGTCCCCCCGGGAGTACGGCTGGCCGACCCGGCCGAGCCGGTCACGCGGCAGGTGTTCACGGT
>Ga0335072_10005366_pt1 | contig 18892 bp, 24 predicted proteins | sample Lox_Sample_21_FD_206725 | JGI IMG/M metagenome (GOLD analysis project Ga0335072, IMG submission 206725) | Soil microbial communities from Loxahatchee National Wildlife Refuge, Florida, United States - Lox_Sample_2.1 | ecosystem: Environmental > Terrestrial > Soil > Wetlands | place: USA... | reverse complement strand
AGGATGAGGGCTGGAAATAAAATTACAACGACATAATAGCCCTTGACAAAGCGTCACCGACAATAGAAGTGCCTTTGAGAACAGAAGTGTTGTCGGGAAGAGAGGATTTGTGGAGAACAGAGGTGTCATCAAAAACAGAAGGGTTATCGAGGGATAATTCATGGGAGGACAAATGCGTTTTTACTGGATTGCCAAGCTGAGCAGAACATAAGAACGAATAATTTGCGCGCTGAAAGTAGATACCAATATACAAGTATATTTCCTCTTTTCGATGGCCGACAAAGAAGAAAATTCTTCTGATGAAGCGAGAAGTATTGGAAGCTGGAAATCACGGTATTTATCAAGTCGAAGCAATGTAAATCAGTTTCTTATGCTATGAGACATCGTAGGAGCAAAGAGCCATAACTTCTCCGCCACTTGGTCCGAGAGCAGAAATGAAATCCTTGGAATACATCCAGTGTGACCCGAGATCTATCGTGGCGCAAGCATTGAAGATCGAGATTGCAGGACAGAGACATCTCAGCCTAGTGAATCAGAGTTACCATGATGTCCTAGGAAATGAGTCAGACCATATAGTGGTGAATTCTTGAACCTCAGTTGCCTGAAATCAGAATACCACAGAAAGCCGATCTCATACTCAAGACCATCCATCATTCCCGGTAGGCGCAGTACCAAAGTCGTTCTGGCCACCGTAACCATGATTGCCCATATATTTTCTGTCATGGTTGCCAGTGTCTCCACCAGCATCCTCATCGACGAGAGGCTCCTTGCAGCGAACCTTGGTATGGCCCACTGAAAGAAGTTAGTGTCAAACTTTCGAAAATGTGATTGAAACTCACTTTTCTTACAATTCTGACACTGGACTCGAGAATCTAAGAAGATGGTTAGTTCAGATAACTTTCAAATGAATTACCGACTCTGTTTACAATCTCGGGGTTTGGGGCATTCCTTGGACAAATGGCCTGTGAGAAGTTAGTTGCCAATCATAGAAGTTGGCAAAAATTTTCTACCTGTCTCGTCACAGTTCCGACAGGTTATGGTCGAAGGGTCCCGGGGCTCGGCGCCTATATCTCATTAGTGTTGAGACGACTCGGAAATAAGAAGCTTCTTACACTCCTTTGCACGGTGTCCTTCCTTCCCGCAATTACGGCATAGACCACTATCACCTCCTCCACCGGTTGGGCAGCCTCGAGCAAAATGGCCAGCTGTGAACATTTCTTAGCGGAAATCTTCAAGGGAACCCCAGAAGGTCTCACTCTCGCCACACTTCTTGCACTCTACTCCCTCGACGGAACGTGGCTCAGGACACTCTTTGGAGCTATGGCCAGATTGCCTGAAGAAGATCAGCTCTAGGTCCTGTAGTGGAAACTACGTCGTTAAAGGTTTGGAAGAATTCAAATTACGTACTTGCAATTGCGGCACGCAAACTTGTCAGGACGCGGCTTTGGGCCTAGTGTCCTTCATTAGTAAATAGAAATTCAAAGAATGGCCTGTGGATGGCTCACAATCACGGACGCGGTGACCAGCTTCTTCACCTTTTCGAACGGTCAGTAAAAACCAAAGAGCATCAACCGGGGGTTAAACATACAGTTGAAGCATTTGACAGAAGCGCGATCAGTCAGTTCCTGTTTTTCCTCGGGGCAGAACTTGGCTGTATGGCCTGTGATAAATTAGATTTCAATCACTGAATTCGAGTAAAAAAACAAACCCAACTGCCCGCAATTTCCGCAAAGAGGAACACCACGATCGACTGGCTCGCCAGCATCATTGAGACGCTCCATGTTTTCTTCAGGGGAAGTTGGCCAGCCCTCAGCCTCCTTGGGGCGCTTCGGTTTTGGGGACAAACGGTAAGAGATGGTATAAGTACGATCGAGGTTACCCTGTAGATCCATGTTTGTGTACGTCTGGGACAATTCACGCTCGAGGGCGATGACGTAAACACCCAAATCTTGAGTCCTAAAGGCCTTTTCGAGAGCCACATAAGTCATATCCGGGACAGCCTTGACATATTTAGCTAAGGCCTCTTTAATATCATCGAGGTCCTTATCAGCAACTGCTTTCTCCAACTCGCACCAGGCAACCTCTGGCATGACATCTGCTACTTGATCTCTGTTTATCAGGCGTGGATTCTTGCAGTCATTGATGATATGGCCTAAGAGAGAAGCAGGAGAATTAGTTTTTTATATTTGATTCGGGAGGGAAAATAAATGCCTTCGCCTCCGCAATTCTTGCACATGCGAGGTGGAGCATCAGGACATTCGGACGCTCGATGGCCAGTTTTAGCGCATAGACGACATTCACCGGTGAACTCGCGTGGTACAGCCGGGTTGGGGCAGTCAGATTTGTTGTGACTGTGTTACATTTTCAGTGAGGCCCATACAGATCGATCTTGGCTCTTAAATTCTCACCCAACTTCTCCGCAATTAAAGCATGCCCCACCGCCCTCACGGGGAACACGAGGATTTGGGCAATCGGACTTCATGTGGCTGTGAGGAAGTGCTGTCAGTGAGAGCAATATGAAGATCGGAAGCCAAAGTCTCACCCATTTTCCCCGCAATTGAAACAAGCTCCATCGTTTCCACCACCGTGACCGGCACCTGTGTCACCATAGCTATTAGTGTCGTCATGGCCGCTAGCGCCTCCATAACCATTAGCAGCATTGGCATCACCGAAATTGTCGAAGCCGCTACGGGTATCCTGGCTTGTAAAGTTGTCGTGGGTGGCTGGACCAGAGTTCCATTCACCACCGCCGCCAGCGGCACCCCAAGACATTTTGACGTCCTAGTAGATCGAGTATCGAAGTTTGGCTAAACAAGATCGAGTTGTCAGTTTCAAAGTCAACGTGTAAAGTGCTTGAACTGAAAAATGTGATATAAAGGAAGAGATGAAAGAGAGCTCAAGGTGCAGTATCAACAAGAAGTGCGCATGGAGCTAACAGATAATGTGATGAAGCATTGTTAGACGCGTAAGGCTTGGCAAAGACGTTTCATGAGCAGTGGGTTCCGTGTGATGATGGTGCGCAAAAGCAGACTTCAGCTGACCTCAAACATCAAGAAGCGTTTGACAGGAGTAGTCCGGATACTTAGGGTACTCCAGTTGCTTGATGATTTGTAGATATATTAATCGGCTGAAATAGGGAACGAAGTGAAGCAGATAAGGTCTAGGGGACCAAGGAGTACATTTTCTGATGAAACTTACATTTGAATGAATGATTTCAAGACACTGTGATGTAATCACAGGATAGAGTGTGTAGAGGGGTTGGAGTGAAAGGATCAACTTTCCGCTGAAGTTGACTTTGGTGGAGAGAGAAGGGGTGTGAATGGGGAGAAGTGAGGTCACGGGGATTTATACAAACGTCGGAATCTTCACCTAAGGCCACCGCTGGAGCTTATTACGACGCAGGTCGATGGCAGGTAGGGTTGGGCACGATTTGTTTGAGAAGGAAACGAACGAGAAGAGATTTTAATGAAAAAAGAGTGCTTTTTGAGTAGTTAGGATGATGCAGAACAAATTTTCCTTCACGGCGTATCAAGTTCTAACGCTTTGGACTTCAGCACGCTTTGGGCTTGACGACCAAAGCATCGTCTCGAGGCACAGTGTCAAATTTAGAAGATTACTAAGTACCACTCGTTGAGGTCATCTCGACCTGGAAAAATGTGCTGTAACAACGAAGTAAAAGTGTACTATCCTTACTAGGAAACACAATGCGTTCCATCGATATTACCAAACATCGAGATGATAAGGACAAGCCATGAGGATGAATGAGAAGCGTTTCTGTTAGAAATGATAGAATTGAGAGCAAGGCCCCAATTGGCCTTCCATACATGTTTATATGTAATCTTCCATGGGTCTCGGGAGCTTAGGACGGCTCATTTAGTTTGAGGAGAGTAACGTGTTTATGGAAAACCTTTCATGCTAACTGTTGACCTTTCGGCCCGTTACTTCCTCCCTAATGGCCAGTTCGTTGTTCATTGAGTGGTGACATGACGTCGGAGAGAAAAGGATGCGTCGTCTCTCTCGCCTAAGCTATCACTATCAGTCAGCATGACAGAGTAGACGCCACCCCTGACGACCGGTAAACAGCAGCGAGACGGACAGGCATTCCGCACAGCCGCACTAAGTCGGCACATCTCCCTCCGAAGACAGCCCACTTACTAAATGCAGCAGTTCAAAACCCAGCGATTGCTAAGAATCTTCGCCGGTATGATTCAATGCCGATACAACTAGCTTCCTATTGGATCTTCTCAAACTAAATTTCTATGTCAAAGCGTCCAATATCAACGACATCGGCCTTTCTCTGGTGTACCGTCATTCTCTCCTGATTGCATCCAGCCCCACCAACATATATTCGCCGTTAACTTGCAGTTAAACAAATGTTGCATTGAAACCTACTCCAGTTTCTAAACTCTACCCGCAACTCTTTTCTTTTTCGTATCGTATATAGGGAATCTCCTATATATTTAGCACCTTCTGTATATCTTTTTAAGCATACTTACCACGAAAATAAACTAGAATTGCACATCATGTCTCCTCCAGAAGGTCTTCCCAAGATGGAATACCGTTTCCTGGGCCGTTCAGGGCTCCAGGTCTCTGCCATCTCTCTAGGAGGATGGCTCACATATGGAGGACATGTTGAGAATAGTAAATCCATCACCTCTCTCATGGCCTGGATGATTGCTGATTCGATGCTAGAAAGCACTTTTGCCTGTATGAAAGCCGCCTATGACGTTGGCATAAATTTCTTCGACTGTGCGGAAGGATACGCCGGCGGCGAGAGTGAAAAAGCAATGGGCGCAGCCATCAAGAAGTTCGGATGGAAACGCAATGATCTTGTCATATCCACAAAGGCACGCCAAATCTTAATTGACCTCTCCAAACACGTTCCGGACTATAGTTTCTAACAAGCATCCAGATCTACTGGGGTGGTGCTAACGGCTCCAACCGCGTCAACAACGTCGGCCTCTCCCGGAAACACATAATCGAAGGCTTGGACCTCTCTCTTGAGCGCCTCGGCCTTTCCTACGTAGACCTGGTCTATGCCCATCGCCCAGACCGGCACACGCCGATCGAAGAAACTGTCCGCGCATTCAACCACGTCATTAATATGGGCAAAGCCTTCTACTGGGGCACCTCAGAATGGAACGCCGACGAGATCACCGAAGCCTGGCGCGTCGCTGACAGGCTGAACATGATCGGCCCCCTAATGGAACAGCCACAATACCACATGCTCGAGCGGCAGCGCGTCGAGTCGGATTATCTGGGCTGCTACGCGACGACCGGTATGGGGCTGACGATATTCTCGCCCTTAAAGGCGGGCATTCTGACGGGTAAATATAACGACGGCATTCCCTCCGACTCGCGACTGTCGCACGCGGACAAGGATCCCTTCATCAAGCAAATGAACGAGCGGTACGGCGACGAGAGCTGGAGGAAAGAGCTCGAGATCGTGAAGAACCTGGCGCCTGTGGCGAAGAAGTTGGGCATCACGCAGAGCACGTTGGCGTATGCGTGGGTGTTAAAGAATGAGCATGTGAGCAGTGCGATTACAGGAGCAAGTAGGCCAGAGCAGGTCTATGAGAGTGTTAAGGCTATTGAGGCGTATAAAAAGTTGACGCCGGAGATTATGGAGGAGATTGAGGGCATTTTGGGAAATAAGCCGAAGGAGATGACGAAGAGGTTTTAGGATTGGGATAGAGCGGGTATATTTGGGTACGAGAGTACGATTCGATGGCATATGTAGACTAGCAAAGTTGGCGGCAGCAGGGTATATTATGCAATTGCTAAAGCCATTTTCTGTTTAATGCTGTCTTTATTATAGGAGAAGCCTGATGAAGCTTCGACCAATTCCGTAACATGCCCCTTTGTTTTGACTCTGAACAAAGATAATGCGTAATACTCGACGCCAGCGATGCCATTGAAACCTGTAACTCCGTCCAGAAAACCCCCCATAATGGTGTATGATGCTCACAAGGCACCATTACAAAGTACTTTCAGTACTGCTCATTAACCTCCTACCTCAAGCCCCACCTCCCCTTATTCTTTGGCCGGGTCCTACTAGGAGGAACAGCGTAAACATTCTGCGGCGCCTGCCCTTCCAAATCTATCTCCTCCAAACTTTCCGGAACAGTAGCAACCCTAGCCGGCCTAGCAAGCACACCAAATCCCTCCCCCGACACATCATTCCGACGATAATCCGGCGGCAGCCTGCACATCGCCCTCTCCCCACCCGGGGCTTGACGCCCAGCCAACCCCGCAGCATCCGCCAGCGGCCCAGCCTCCCTCGAGGTCAGGGGCGGCGCTTTATCATTCGCGGCAGCCCCATACGGGGGCGGCGCCTCGCCTCTCTCATTCAGGCCCGCTTCAAGAACAGGGTCATTACCAGCGCTCCGGACACGGATACGATCCAGGCGATGCGGTGGCTCCTGAGTGGCGTGCCAATTCCAGGTCCCGACGGTAGGAGGAAAGCGGGAGAGGTCTTGGGCCAATGCGGCGCGGCCGTATTGTTGGAGGCGGGCGTTTCGGCGCTTGCGGTTGCGTTGGTAGTAGATGAGGAGGAGGAAGAGGATTATGAAGGCGAGCGCGAGGAGCAGGAAGAAGTAGTTGTAGTATTGGACACCGCTGGAGAGGTCGTCGTTTGAGTCGTCAGGAGAAGAGGAGGAGACGCCTGGAGAGCTGGGAGAGCTTGTGGAGTCAGCTGTAGGGGGCTGCATAGTTGTATAGCTTGGGCTTTGGCGGCCAAAAGGGCCGTGGAGAGAAGTGGAGGAGAGGTAGAAGAGTAGGATATTGGGTAGATGACTTTTATGAGATAGATATTGAGGTGTAGAACAAGACGAGCTTGCGTACAGGTTTGGAAGGCCAAGAGAAAAGTAGGGTGAGGGAAAGAGGAATGGTGGTGTGAAAGAACTTATCTCATCGGCGCACCCCGCTTTTACTTTTTAAGTGCTCTACAACGGCTGCACACCAAGCTTTCTTATCTTATCCATCTCGCTTTCAACCACGTGAATGAAATTCACCCCACCAGCGCAGTGAAACTGATTGAGATTTCAAAAACAATACCGAACATACGAGATCTACCTGCTGATCTTTCTACACATTTGCCGCCCTTTTGCGCACTTACCTTCCTCGAATCTTTTGCGCGGCAGCTACGGGGTTTGAAGAGCAAAGATTTTTTAGTTCCCCGTTGCACCCGTTAGACGCCACGGGAAAACGCCAATCACGCATCCCTGGCCCGCTTTTCATGCTCGCTTCCCCACGCAGGCCATGACCTCTTGAACAATTTTAATAGATCTCGTTTACAGTACAGTACTATAACAGGCGAAATCGGCTTCAGTCCGAAAATCAATGGTTTTAAACTTAACTCTCGCTTCCGGACACACTAGCCTTATTATAGCTAGCGGCATTTTAAACCGCTAACATACAGTAGAAATCGAAACCGGCTTCTCTATGTAGGGTAACGTAGGCGCTGAGGCCGGGATTTCAACGGACTAACGTTATTATTTCCCTCGCGTTTAGTGGTCTCTTGATCGGGGAAGGCGCGCGTGCACGGGCCTTGACGCTTAGTGAGTATAAATACCGCCTTTCCCCCTTCTTCCCTTCTGTCTTTTTCTAACTTTCTGCCTCCTCGTTTTCTCGCTTAGCCTAATCTATAAATGCTCAATCCCTTCCACCAGGGGGTCCCTAGACTCTCCTTTTGAGCCGTCCAGCCTCGCCGCAGCTAAGGATCGTAAAGGTTTTCGCTCGGTGACCAGTCTCTTACTGCAGCTGCGATGTTGCTCCTCTAGCTTGCCCAAGACGCCAGTATATGTGTTTGTATTCATAGCTGTATATCTCCGTTATAGCACTACAATCGAGAAGAGTCTATACAAGTACTGCTAGAGTCTGTACTTGAATAATAAATATAAGATATGTTTAAGCTTTTAAATTCTAGTATTTTACACATAATTGTTTCTAGTATTTTATATTTTATAACCCTAAGACTTATAACTGCTTATGAAGATTATCTTATTTTGAACTTCTCTTTGACAAGAGCATTATTTGTTAAGGCCTCGCCATACATGATGCCTTGAATATAACATTCTCCTATAAGTTTATAATATCCATCATCGTCCGGCCGAAGAAGGTATGGAACATTCGAACCAGCGAATATGCAAACAATATCTCCAGCCTCTCCTGCATCGCAAAGCCAACCCAGATAACCCTTACTCGTCGCACAGAATCTGCGATTCGCCAAATTCTTTTCCATTAAGGACGAATATTCCTTGATGGTTGACTTGGACTGAGGTGTAACGTTGATGACATCGGAAGCTTTAATATCTTCAGGCTTGATATTCTTGAATTTGTCAAAATATTCGCGAGTTTCCTTGTAAGACATGTTGTAAAGCTGATTCGAAGGGATTATGTCCTCGTTCTCCTTCAAGCGCTGATTGCAGACAAAGACACGACTATAAGCGTCTTCAAAACTCTGTTGACCAGGATATGGGTTAGAACCTCGAGCAATTTCATCACAGGCTTCAAAAAAGTCGCAATAAAACATCCACGTTTGAGGAGATCTGCCTTACTGTGCGCCGACTGCCCGCTCCCAAAATCGAGTATATGCTCGGAGATGAATACGACATTGTCAAATACGAAGCCTGTAACGCTCAGTATTTTGCTGTTTTCATTATAAGACAATTAAGCTTGCGTACTAGCTGCCGCTTTGAATCCGCGATTAAACAGATGTACTTGTACCGTGTTCTTGTTGGATTCACTAGCCCAGTTTGGCACCCAAGAAGGTAATCTCGGACCAGCATCCGAGCTTGAGTATTGGACAAAGGACAACACTGCAAAGACTAGTTCTAGAGAACGTTCTGCAAGTTTAATATAGACATCCTCGCAGGATAGTGAGTAGTCTGGCCCAATTCCGTTGTCGTTTGACGTCAGACCTAGTAAGGCGAAGACTTTATCTCGAGGATCGGTCGAATCGGTATGTCAGAACATCCAAACCAAAATCAAGATTGGAGCATCGGAAATGCCGCGGTGGTCGGTTTCGTGCATATCCAACCCTTTCAATGTAGACCAACACGCAATTGTCGAATGGGCTTTCCCTGTAAGCCAGTGTCCGAGGCCATTGCTGGTTGTCCATTCCACCAACTTTAAGAGCGCGCCCCAATTACAAGTGTGAGATCCCCACACGATTTGAGCTTGGGTGGCCATAGCGACCTCTTGAATCACCCATACTCTTCCAAACCATGGCCGATCTAAGATCGAAGCCAATGAGGCCCATCTTGCTACATTCTTATCATTTACTATTTGCAGTGACTCGAGCGTATTCGGATCATCCATCTCCAGTCCAGATCCATCAAAGCTATTGACGAACTCAAATGGATCTTTAACATTCTGAGGATTCTGTCCTAACCAGATAACAACAAGTTTTGCCTTAGAATAGATATGCCGCATAATCCCAACTTGCTTATTTCGTTCTTGCACATTCTCCTGATTAATGCAGAGGGCATCAACCCAGAGGACCCATCGTTGATCCGGATATCAAATCGTTTCAGCACATAATACAGATTTGCTGTCACAGGTAGAACATTGTTTAAGATTTTTACCGCGTGAGTTTTGATATTCGCGCCCCACGTGTAGGATAAGGCCTGATATATAGGCTTCTTATCAAAGGCGACATGTATCAAATTACAGGAGACTGCGTCATCGAAATTCCCAGGCTCTATAACAAGTAACCGAAAGTCCTCGGAGTTTGAAAGAGGTCGATATTTGTGCAAACTCAAAGTTGTATCTGAAGCGACCAATCCGAGAAGAGACTCTAGGGCCATTGTAGCTACAGGAGGTAAGATAGCTTTGATGTTCTCCACTATTTGACTTTAAGCAGCAAAGCGAATGGAAAAATCTAGGACACGTTTACTGTGACTGAAAAGAAGTATGTTACGGTATGCAGCCACTGATGTCACCTGACTTAACCGAGCAGTTGTTAAATGCATATTCATACAAAGCATCCATCTAGGGCGCTTAATAGGGTTGGTGGTGGCTTGCTCGTGGCTTGGCACAACCAGGACTGCGCCTTATTTACTACAAATCGTACAATGTGATAAACTAGTTCTCTCCAAATCCTCAGGCAGCAGTCTACTTTTCACGTTAGAGCAGGGGAGGCAAGCAAGTGCAGGGTTTAAAATACCGCTAGCTATAATAGGGCTAGTATGTCTAGAAGCGAGAGTTCAAGTTTAAAAACATTGTATGCAATCATCCATCAACAGCTCTCCCCCACGAACCCCCCTGGTGAAGCACTCACCAACATGCCAAGAGCAATAAGAGGTACGAAGACATCCATTCACCTTCTCACCACCTGTGATGTTTTTTTTCAATAAACAGGACTAATGTATTGTTAACCCAGGCGTCCTTGTTGAATGCGACCCCTCCATCAAATCCATAATCGTCAAAATCGACAGCGAGAAGAACGACTTCATCGTCGAGGAGCTGGATGACCAAACGCTCGTTATCAATGAAGGCATGCTGCACATCCTCAAGGTGAGGCTTAACGAGGTAACTTTCCCTCCTAAGCCGCCCTAGCAGAAAAGGCACTCCCTTCAGGATTACTCTTTTCCGAGATCAGAGAATCATCCGGTGTTCCCGGAAGTGACTTGTGTGGCAGAGCAAGACTGTCTGGGATGCCAGCTGACCTGCTCTAGGTTTTGAAGGAGACGCAGCAGCCGCCCGACGATTCGGAGTCTGATAAAGACCGGTGATTGATGATTGCTGATTTAGGATGCGAGTGGGTTGAGGTTATGGAGCTTGCTCTGTACGACGTTAGGAGGGATAGAGAAGCAAAAAGATGTGAGAGACGGCGGCGCAGGAGGGCTATTTGGAAGGCTGTTTTGGCTAGAGGCGGAAGAGGATGAGGTTTGAGGAAGAAGGGTACACAATGACTCTATAGACTTCAACAGTGACTTAAGGGCAGGTTATGGCGTTCAGGTAATCATGGGGAAGAGGAGGTATTGGTCGATGTTGACCTAAAATGTAGTTTTATTTCGACAATGAATTCCTAAGAGAATCTACCAAATGCACCTTGATCCCATCGGCGACTGATAAACTTACATGCTTTGTCGTAAGGCATATGATATTGGTCCCTGATGCAGTCGCTAATTTCATATAAACTCCGTATTGCTTACAATACCGTACTTTGGAATAAATAGGATGGTTCTCGCCCTCAGCTCTCAGCCGCTGACTCAGCTATGACCTTGTGCACTGAATCCCGTTGCAACATCCGATTATAATAAGCTTGCAAGTTGGGGCTGTTAATGCCCTCACCCCATTCCTTGATCACCTCGTGTAGGACTGGCCAGAAAGCAAAATCGGCTATCGAAGGGGTTGGTCCAGCAATAAACAGGTCTTCCGAAGCGTAGATGTCCCATAGCGCAAGTAGACGTCTGAAAGGCTTGACACTGAATGGTTCTGCGCGCCAGCTCTGCAATACCGTGTCGGCCTGCTGTAGACGTGTATACTGGCGTGCCTTCTGGACCTGTAATTTAGTGTCTTGTCCCGTCCCGTAACTGGCGTCCAGATATAGTAAGATGGCGAGGTCGCCTTGCGCTCTAGCTCGCGAAGGGTCATTATCAACAAATCTGACGGGAAATTCTTCAGGAATTTCTGGGACCTCAACATGTGATTCCCCTTGTTTCCAGTAGAAGAACGGGGAAAGCTGTCCGGCCGACCAATCAAGCTCAAACCCCGACAACGCGAGTTTAACTCTTAGATCTGCTACGACATCCCCAGATAAGAACAGCTTTCTTTGGTTTTGAATATGCAAGACATCGAAACCTTGACCGTAAGCCTCCTGCCAGTCGAAATCACTAGAGTGGTTCTCCTTGCCAAACGCCCGAAGCATTTTCTCAACTTGTGGTGTGCCGCCATTGATGATTGTTCGGGCATCTTTCTTTTCTTTGGCAACGGCACCCTGTCCCCATATCTTCGTCTGGCCCCTGTCAAGAAATGTTGCAATAAGCCTAAAGGTGAGAGAGATACGACCCATGTCGTATGCAAGCTCAGCTTCAGACTTCTCTTGCAAGGCACGCTTATCCTGTCGAATGCTGTGCAACCACTTCATATTTGTGCGAAGACTCATCTTGCACACGGAGTTGTGTGGAAGGGGAACCTTACATGACAGTCGGGGAATCTTTTCCTCGTCCTGTAATGCTTGCTGGTCTTTGAGTGGTTTTTTGGTCCGAAAGGTCATAACCCTCAATGCACCCAAGCTCACATTGGCTATGAAGCTATTTGGTGCAATGTCCAAGGTTTTGTCACTATGTTCGGATATATAGTCCGCTCCATTGCGGTAAAATTGGATAAGGCAATGATTCACTTTGTGTCCTAGCCTCTTCTCCACCTCAGATCTAATCAAAGAAACAGCTGGCGTGAAAGGAAGAAGTGGAGGGGACTCGTCTGCAGGGTGTCGATATATTGGAATACTGCCGTCTTCGCCAATCTCTCCCTGGACTGATACGAGCCGTGGAACGTCTCCACCTTGATGGGACATCTTCTGCCACCTGATTTCGTCTCTAAGCTTCTCAAAGATACCGCTAGCTTCTGACTGTGGAAGCAGGTTATGAATGATCTCCGAATCGCCATCACAAATGGGGAAAGTGTCCTCCTCTTGTCTGGATGGCGCTTCTTTAGCAGGAGAGTGATCCTTAGACAGCTTGATTGAATCCAAGACCGGTTCCTTGATATCTTCGAGTTTCAGCTCTTTCTTTTCATCCACTTCAATCTTCATGTCTTGAGCGACTGGTGGCTGCGTTTCGTTCTCAGTTTTTACGACGGCGATAGGATCTGTTTGCTCCGTCGATTTTATTGGACCTGGCAAACTTTCATCCAGTAATGTTTGTGTTGGTATCTTCTTCAATGCCTCAGCCGCTGATGTAAGAGTTACGTGGGTGGGAGAAAGCGGTGCCGTTACCAATTTATGGTTTTCACTGCCGCTAGCCTTAGTTAGATCAGAGCTTTGTCCCTCTGCTTCGTTCGAATGGCTCTTCGAGAGACGTCGGCGGGTCTTGATTTTATTTGGGACGCGCTTCCTAGTATCACCATCTGCTTTCTTGAGTAATGGAAGCTTATCCATCAGTGAGTCATCCGAGGTTAATGGTGCTGGCTGAAGCGAGCCGTGAGAGGCGGTGGCCTTAGCCCCCGATGTTGAGGCATCGTTTGAGCCCGAAGTTTCCCCGGTAGAAGTCTTGCACGCTGAAGAGGTAGCACCGGCGTCATTTCTAAGCTTCAAATTCGTTATCATGCTGTGAAGATTGCGATGATCGTGGGTATCACGTACGGGCCTTCTTGAATTCGAGGGTCTGCCTTGAGTGCTTTCCTTTGCTTTCATAGCTTCGATGGCATCTGAGCTTGTCATGACTTCGCAGCCAGTTGTGTCAATCAACTGCCGTATGGCCTCGTCATGCCGTGCTTTGCTCCGATAACCAAGGCAATCTTCTAACAAGGTAATTGAATATCCAAACTGGGCAGCATCCATGGCGGTAGCGAAGACACTGATGTTCGTAAGAGTTCCGCAGATGAAAAGCTCCGTTACGAATTGCCCTCTTAGAATTTGTAAAAAAGCCCCGCTCTTAAAGGCCGAATAGTGGCTCTTTGTGAAAGAGAGGTCTCTGGTAAGGTCCATGGCTTGGATGATAGACTGAGCATAGTTTGCTCCCAAGGATACTGGAAGTACACATCGCGGTCTCTTCCCAAGCTCCGGGGTTAAGTATGTTTCGTTGTCGTATGGCTCTTCTGAATCATTGCCCGCCTCCTCGGTGCCGGCTTCATCATCTTCTTGACTGGCGAGCATCTTATCATATAGCCGCAACAAGGTTTTCGAAGGTATGCCCCGACGCCGTCCAGATTCCCCATTCCCGTCTGAGACAGCAGATAGTTCCCTATCCGTTATGACTCGGTCCCCGTTAGGAGTACCATCATTGACTGGTCGGTACGTTTCGAACTGACTTCGAACCCATATGACACACCCGGAACTGCGATATGTGGGCACGAGATTGGATATTTTTTCGATATAATCGGCTGGCTTGTCAACGGGCAGAACCCCTCCACTTGCGACGAAATCATTTTGAAGATCTAAAATAAGAAGAGCTTTCCGCGTTTGAACTATGGGAAGATCTCCTTCAGATATTTCGAACATTATGAAGCCCTAAGATAGTAGTTATTAGTTGCTGACGGGCAAAATTGAGGCATGTGCATAAGTTGCTTTGATATCTACTTACCTCGAGAAGTTGTAAATACAACACATGTAGTCGCAATCATTGACAGCAGATAATCCGTCAAGGATTAGGCAGACAAGAAACAATGTAGAGTTGATACGACATAGTGCTCTTAGGACTGTACAAGCTGCCGTTGCTTATATGCAGCCCTCGGGTGGCCCTCGAGCAACCCAATTTTGCAAGCCCGGGAAGGAAATCAGATCAGGCTGAGTAGAAAAGGACAAGGACCTCGTGTCCAGGAGAATAGATTAGGACATGACCCGCAGCTCTCCCTGTCAATCCTCAGTGGATTGGAATATTCCTTCACACACGAAGAGCGTAAGGTGTTGGACCTGGGGTATAGCGAGGCGGTGAGATTGATTGGAGGGTAAGAACTTTGCTGCCGTTGTGTAAAGACCCTGCCGGGCCGACCGGGGAAACGCAGGTCGGTGTCCGTCGTCGCGCTAGCGCTGATGCTTACAGTGGAGTAGGTGTATTGACCATCAATTCTCTTTTACGCACGTCAATGTGGCCTGTTGTTTCATCTTTTCATTTCCCCATATCCTAGAACTTTAACGGCCTCGATTCATCCCACTACGCTTATGACGCTATTTCGTGGACGCTAAGATCTACTTGATGCCCCTGAAAGTTACTGGGTTGGCGGGGGAGGAGCAGCGCTCAATCATTAATTCCCTAATAACAAGATCTGCATATGGTAAAAATTGGAGAATAAAAAGTGAGGCGAAAGCCGGGATGACGATCATTGCTCAGTGTCAAGCAAGATTGGCACTTTCAGGGTCGTACAACCCGTCAGTCGCCGTCAGTGTTTCGGGTACGATGTACCGGAGAAGATGTCTCAAGCCACAAAAGTTCCCCGAAGTGGAGGTGGAGTTTGCCAATTTCTAACTCGGTCATCGAAGCGATCCAAAAATAGTAACTTTCAATCAATCAAGAACCAGTTATTGAAGAGAATCGTCGATTCATCGCTCGATCGTTTATTGTTCCGGTCCGTTTTGATAGTATGACCATTGGTTTAGCGAAAGATGTCAGACCGTGTCACGTGCCCTAGCGTTTGACGAGAAACTATCTGGACCGAGGTTCAACGATCTACACAGACCGAATACTTTAAGCTTCAAAATGTAACTTCAACATCTTCACTGCTAAAAGCGCAGACTCTATTTTCTTCTGCTGCGACGTATACTGTCAGAGTTTCGAAGATGTCTCGAGAAGGCTACACCCACTTCAAGCATTTCTTGGTTACCTCTGCTTCCCCCTCCGTAACCCATGTCCAGATCAACCGTCCTAGTAAACTCAATGCGTTCTACGAGCCGATGTGGATCGAGTTCGGCCAGATTTTCGATAAGTTGTCCTATGACTCGGATGTTCGAGCCGTAGTATTGTCAGGGGCAGGAGAGAAGGCCTTCTCGGCAGGATTGGACGTTCAAGCTGCAAGTGAAGGGGGTTCTTTTGCGAAGAAGGGAGACGTGGCTAGGTTAGCAGTTGCCTTCCGCAGGCATGTGGATGAGTTCCAGAAATGTATTGCAAGTGTGGAACGGTGTGAGAAACGTACGTTTACTATCAAAATGCTTCCTATAGCGCGAGGTTAACTGTTATAGCTGTGATCTGCGTCTTGCATGGATACTCTTTTGGCCTAGCACTTGATATCTCAACTTGTGCCGATATTCGCATATGTGCCTCAAATACAAAATTCGCCGTGAAGGAGGTGGACATAGGGCTAGCGGCAGATATCGGGACCTTAACTCGTTTACCCAAAGTTGTTGGAAACTTCAGTTGGGTAAAGGACGTCGCTTTGAGCGCGAGAATATTCGGGCCAGAAGAAGCATATCGTGTAGGATTCGTGAGTCAAGTACACGATACAAAGGATAAAGCTCTAGAAGCCGGGCTTAAGATGGCGGCTCTTTTGGCTACCAAGAGTCCTGTAGCAGTGCAATCGACAAAGGAACTATTGAACCATGCAAGGGACCACACTGTTGCTGATAGTGAGTCCCATGTATCTGTAAGGATAAACTATCTTACTAACATGACAGGTCTACGATACACAGGAGTTTGGAACGCGGCAGCGACCCAGACAAGTGATGTGGAGAAAGCGCTCCTGTCTGGCATTCAGAAAAGGACACCCACATTCGAAAAATTATAGTGAATCATGTTACAGCTGAAATTTTCAAACTCAGCCCATGAAACGGTGTGAGGTTTGGATGCCATGATATGCTGTTGCCATTGGAAGAATGTTCCTGCCCTTCAACGAAAAGCACTTCAACCTGTTCAATCATCAGTCCATTTATACTCTCCCCAGTCGCTCACTGCCCTCCACCCCTTGCTCTCTACAGAAGACTGCCTTTGCGCCCTTTCTCTCATTGCTTCCTCCACACTAACTCCCATCCCAAACCTGGAGACATCCTCCCTCTCGCTCTCAACCCTCAACCAACCTCTCCACCCCACCATGATATCGCCGCCTTGCATCCCATTAACCAGCATCCCCACACACTCCCTCCCCATACTAGCATGCTCTCCACCTAGCAAATAAGACTCTACCTGCTCAAGCGTCTCCTTCACATGTCCCTTTAACGGCCGATAGACATGCACATGTGTCAGATCTTCAATCCCACAACGCAATCGTGTGGCATCAAACCTACCATCCGCATCAACAACAACAATCGTTCCGTTCCTTGGTGGTGAAACCGCAATTGAGACAATCTGATACAGCAGCTCTAGGCCCTCCGGTCCCGTGATCTCAAGCCTACCACCATGTCTAGCCCAAATATCATCCAAAGCCGGGATACCTAATCTTGGAGGCCGCCCTATCTCTGCCTCTTTCAACTTCCGTAGGTCACGTAGTAACTGTTAGAATTAGCCTTGTATCAAAAGAGACAAATACCGGGCATCCATAATGGATTTTCCTTGACATCGACATGATCAAAGCTTCCAGGCGAGAAGCCAATCCCAAAAAGTAAACCAGATTGTCGCTCACCTCTTCTAAACTCCCCACCTCGAGTTCCCCTAATAATTTCCCGCCTAGCGCCTCAGCTGCCATTCTCGCTTCCCCAACCCAAATCCGGGTATCGTAGCACTAATCCTCTCTCAATCTCTCTTCCTGTGCCTCTCAGTTTAGACGCCCAGCCTCCATGACACCACCAGTAGAATCCTGGTCCGCACGCGAACTGCCAGATCGCGTACAAGTCACAGCCGAAGGCCGACGGCGGAAAGACCAGATTGAGTTGTCGAGGTGTGAATTGTTGCAGATGGTGCAGTACGAGTGTTCTGTGCTGCACGCGGGGAGGCCTGGGGCGCCGGTTGTGTGTCGGCCAGTGGAGAGGTTGTTTAGGCGGTGAGTGGGGCTTTTCTTATTGTGCAGGTTTTCGTTGTTGTTTTGGAGTGGGGAAGGAGGTGTGAGTAGAGACGGTGAGGTATGGGGGGAGTGGAATTGGTAGAGAGGGCGTAGGCTAATGGGCTTCGGGGAGGTAGGTGTAAAGATCGAAATGGCACTTTTATTGTGGAGACGACGGCATGGGAGGGGTCTGGAGGGGTGAGGAGTTGATTGTGGGATAAGGTAGAGGTTCTTTTCTTAAGAAGTAGTGTGCATCTGTGAGGTCTGGTACAGTGAAGTCTATCCTAGCATGAGGTGAATCAAGGAAAAGGGGCTTCCATGGTCGATGATATTGACTGAACATGCCAGGATTCAGGCGCTTTCAAAGTAGTGCTTGTGGCAATGGCTCTTGGTTTTGTAACCTTGTATATAGTCTTACATTACATCAAACCATGAAAAGCTGTCGAGAGCTTGTGCCTGTCTATTCCAATATCCCATGATCATGCCTAGAGGCCCATAATTGTACATGCTTGCAGCCTGCAATTTACAGTCCAGTCTTCCCAACGCCGTACCGAAATGCTGCAAACCATAACGCCTGCCTTTTGATCCCCGAGTATAGATACCCCTTGAGGTCTAACCTCTCATACCAAGCCCTTGCGTCGAACCGCTGGCCTCCTCCTATACGGCTTCTCTGCATTCACCAATATGATTTGCTCATCGGTACCATCGCCTCCGCCAAAAGATCTAGTTGACGGCTTGCAAGTAGCAAGATCCTCCATAGCCTGTTCCCACATCTCATGTCTCTTCTGTGGCTTTGCGGCGTTTTCCATTCCTTTCCTCACGTATTTCTGGTCTCCTGTCTTCCTCACTTTCACCAAGCGTCGGAGTGCTTCTTCGCCATGCCTCGCCTCCTCAGTAGCTTTTTCCCGTATCTTCCTCGGATCCGTTTCGCGCTCCAACTTAACTTCTGTAGACTTATACGTATGCTTGCTCGGAAAAGATGGAAACTGCTTGGGGATATAGCCTTTCGTCCGCTTGTCGGATTCCCCATTCAGATCTTCACCTAATAAGCCTGCAACCGGTCGATGGACTAGCTCCTGCTGCGAAACAGGGATGAAAAGTGGCTTGATTTTGTTGGCATCAATAGGAGGCTTCAGATGCGGCTTTAGCAGTCTCGCGGTGAGGCCTTCCCGGCGGAGCGCATACTCGAAGTCAAGAGGTGTTGGCGCTGAGCGGCGTGCAGCCAGCATAGACTGTGTGACATGTGACAGAAAATTGGTTGCATCTGCATCTTTGTTAGCAGAAGGTCAAACGTCGTGATGTCTACACATAAGTGTAAGGG
>Ga0335072_10005365_pt1 | contig 18893 bp, 16 predicted proteins | sample Lox_Sample_21_FD_206725 | JGI IMG/M metagenome (GOLD analysis project Ga0335072, IMG submission 206725) | Soil microbial communities from Loxahatchee National Wildlife Refuge, Florida, United States - Lox_Sample_2.1 | ecosystem: Environmental > Terrestrial > Soil > Wetlands | place: USA... | reverse complement strand
AGGCGGTGGCCGGGGCGCATAGCCTGCGTGAAGAGGTCCGGCGGCACGTCGACGAGACGGAGCTTGGCGCCCCGGAACATTTGCAGTGTGCCGTCGCCAGGCACGTCTCCCCAGACGAGGCCGAGGTGCCGGTCGGTCCGGTCGCCGCCGACAGACGGGCCGGTGAAGTCGTAACCGTCGTCGGCGCTGCCGCGGACCGTCACAGTGACCTCCCAGCGGACTTGCTTGGCGTCACCGCGGAAGGGTTCGAGGGCCGGCCCAGGCTTAAGAGGGACGTTCAGCCAGGACTGGCCTTCGGCGATCCCCCTGGCCGTGGTGGCCAGGGCAACGTGGATGTTGCGGTGTAGGAGGCCGTCGGGTTCGGGCTGGCAGGTGAGGCCGGGGAGTTCGGTTCCCTCGATGACGACGGTCATCAAGCCGAGGACGGGCTTGGGCCTGGCCGGCGGGCGCGGCTTCGCGGTTGGCGGCGCGGTGTTCTCGTCGTAGGCCTGCGTGAGCCAGGCCTGGACCTCGTCGTCTACCTCGCCGGGGGTCGTGAGCGCGATCCGGACGGTGGCCTGGCCGAGGTCCCTTGCTGGCTGGATCCTCCCCTCGGGCTGTCTCGTGTCGAGTCGCAGGCCGAGGTCGACGCGCGACTTCGTCGTCGGTCTCAGCACTGCGAACGTGCGCCGGAGCGAGACCAGCGAGACGAGGGTGGCGCGCGCCTGGACGGTGACCGGTCCGGGAAGCGCGGGAAGGATCCTGAGCACCGCGTCGAAGACTGGCCGCAACTGGGGGCGGTCAGCGTACTGCTTGCCGAGGAGTTCTTCGGCGTCGGCGACGAGGAATCCGGGGTAGCCGAAGGTCTCCCACACCAGCAGCGCCTGGGCGTAGCCGGTGACGCCCTCGGAAGACAGCCACTTGCGCAGCGCCGGCTCGTCGGCTCGGTTCTGCAAGGTTCCGGCAGCGATTCGCTCATTCCACGCGGCTACGCCCTTGCCGGTGCGCGACTCCAGCAGGCGGGCGCACCACTCGCGCATCTCCTGCCAGGATTTTGGTGCCGATTCGGTGACGGACGTAATATCTGGACTCGATGGCGCAGCGGCCTGCCGCCCGGCCCCGGCCTGGCGGCGGAGGACCTCAGCGCGCATCTTCGGCCAGCTCGGAAAGCCGTACTCCCTGGCAATGGCGAGCTGGGCAGCAGACAGCGTCTGATCCTGCGACACAACGCGGATGCGGCCCAGCGCCTGTTCGTCGTTGGCCGCAGCGGAGCGCAAAAGCTCGCGGGCCTGGCGGCGCAGCTGGTCAAGATCGGGACGGCCCGGAAGCGCAGACATGACTCGTCTCCTTCTCCAGCCAGGGTCCGCGTCAGGCTGCGAGACGATCACGACGCTTGGTGGTGTGGCCACGTCTGCCGTACTGGTGAAGGTGGACTCAGTCCTTCCCGCGGACCCGGAGGCGCCCTCAAACGCCGAATGTCAGGGTAGCCGCCCTGCGACGCCGAGGTCCACTATGAGCCTCACTCCTGACCCGGAAGGAGCCGGTGCGCCAAGGGGTGGGGCGGCGGTGAATCAGCCACCGGCCGGCCGAACGCCGCTCGTCGGCGTGCGGATGTCGCCAAGCCATATTGCATCCCGGTCCGCAGTTTGGTAAAGCCGACGCAAAGGCGCAGCTGCGAGGTTGCTTGGCGTTCCACGTCCGGAGGTCACGTTCATGATTCGTCGAGGTCTCAGACTGGCGAGCCGCACGGCGCTGACAATCACCGCTGCGGCCGGCGGGTTCATCTTGGCGCTGGGGATTGCCGCAGCTGCTGCCGCGCCGGGGCACTCCGCGGTCAGCAGAACCCATGCCTTCCACTTCAGGCTGGTGCCCTCGCCCGGCATCAAGTCCTGCCTGCCGGGGGCCGGAGGCAACGTGACCATCACGACGGGTTCCCTGAACGACACCATGAAGGTCTCGGTGCACGGCCTGCCAGGGCACACAGCGTTCGACCTGTTCGTGATCCAGACGCCCATCAAGCCCTTCGGCGTCTCGTGGTATCAGACCGACATCAAGACCGGCAGCACCGGCACGGGATCCGCGACGGTGCGCGGAGTGTTCGACTCACAGACGTTCTCGGTGTCGCCGGGCGGGACCACAACCTTCGCGCCGACCCACCTGTACCACCTCGGCCTGTGGTTCAACAACCCGGCAAAACCGTTCATGATCGGCTGCGAGGCAGGCGCGACCTCGCCGATCGTCACTCCGTTCAACGGGGACCAGCACGCTGGCATCCAGGTGCTCAATACTGCGAACTTCCCGCTCGCGAAAGGCCCACTTGCCCACGTGCATCCTTAGCCCGACGCGACCAGCGTTCGGGAGCCGTCCGCTGCTCCTCCCCCGGCAATAACACACGAAGGACTAACCACGTCCGGCAGCCAGCGTTCCATGCTCTGCGGCGTTAGAAGGAGCTCATTCAGTCGCGCACGTCGGTGAATGCCTCGGAGTCGTCCACTGGGGTGTAACCGAGGTCCTTCATCGCTGGCCCGAGATCCCAAAGCCGTCGGGTGTTATTGGACGTGCCGTAATAGATGCCGTAGGCCACTTCGGCCCGGAGCGACGAGGAGATCAAGCTGCACAGGTCGCGCGGACTAAGCCACATGCGCATAGCCTCGGCACCGAGCGGCTCAGGCAGGACCCATCCGATGCGCAGGCAGATGACCGAGATACCGTACGCGTCGGACATGAAGCGCCCAAGTGCCTCCCCGAACGCCTTCGTCACGCCGTAAAGCGAGTCCGGTCGTATGGGCTCTGATGCGTTCAGCCCTCGCTGATCGCATAGGTCGTAGCCGCCGGTCACGTGATTCGAGCTAGCAAAAACGATCTTGCTCACCGAGCGGTCGCGGCAGGCGTCGAATACGTTGAATGTGCCCTCGATATTCGGGCCGCTCAGCCGGTCCCAGTCAGCACTCGTCTCCCGCTCCCCCGCGAGGTGGACGACAGCGTCGGCTCCCTCGACGAACACGCGGACATCATCCGCGTCGCGAACGTCGAGGCGGCGCACGTCGACGCGGGGATTGCTGAAACTGACCGGCGCCCGTTCCGGGGCGAGCTCCCAGATCCCGAGGCGAACCTCATGCTCCGCGCTCAGAAATGGGGCGATGATGCGACCGATCTCGCCATTCGCGCCCGTGATGGCGACCTTCATGACGCCGATCGCTAGAAGTAGGCGGTGAAACGGTCGCGTGAACCGAGCTGGGAGGACACCCTGCGCGCCGCGATCAGCAGCGCAGCTGCGCACTCATCGACGCCAAGCTCCTTTATGCGCGTGGTCGTGCCGCTGATACTCATCGCCGCGCGGACAACGCCGTTCTGCCCGTGGATCGGAACGCCCACGCACATCGCCCCCGCCGAACGCTCCTCGTTGTCGACTGCGTACCCGCGGCGGGCGACCTCCTCCAGCTCCGGTTTCAGGGCGTCGCTGTCTCGCAGTGAGTTGGCTGTGTACCCGCGCCAGCCGACCTGCTCGACATGCTGGAGCGCTTCCTCCCATGGCAACGCGGCGAGGAGCACCTTGCCGAGAGACGTGCAGTGCGCGATAGCGGCATGACCGAGGTCCATGTTCCAGCGCGGCCACCCCGGAGGAAAGGCATGGGCGACATGGATCACCTTCCCGGCCTTGAGCAGGCCGAGGTTTGCCAGAAGACCCGTCTCGTCGCTGAGCCGGTCGAGTTCGTCGAGTGCGAAGCGCCGGACATCGAGATCGCGAAGAACGATGGACGACAGTTCGAGGACGCCGAGGCCGAGGCGGTAGCCGCCATAGTCGACGTCGCGCTCGAGCAGGTCGGCGGCCTCAAGCGCCATCACGTAGCGGTACACGCTGCTGGGGTGCATGCCCAGCTGGTCGGCCAGGTCGGCGACTCGGCGACGCGGTGCCTCTGGGGTAAAGCACGTCAGCAGGGCGACCGCACGCTCGGTTGATCTGCTCAGCGTCCGTGGCGCGGCCGTGGCGGGCTTGCCTGATATAGTCGCGGGCTCGGCCGTCGGTTCATTATCTTGTGCGTCCTGGCCGCTACTGACAGAACCGCTCAGCACACTCGCTAGGCCGCCTGGCGCGAGCGCATCGGTTCCATCCGGCGGCTGACGGTCAGTGGCTCGGCTAGGTGTTGCCATAGGTCACTCCGCTCACGAACGCGCGCTGGTAGCGCAGGAAGACAATCATCAACGGCACGATCGCGAGGACACTTCCCGCCATGATCTCACCATAGAGCGGGACAATGCCGAGCGTGCGGTCGGTAAGCGTCGGAAGAGTCACTTGAAGCGGCGCGACGTTGCTGGTATCTGCCATCACCTGGGGCCAGACGAAGCTGTTCCACATCATGAGGAACTCCAGGACGCCAAGGGCAGCGAGCACCGGGCGAAGGATCGGAACGATGATGCGCCAGTAGATCGACCACTCGCCGGCTCCGTCCATGCGCGCGGCCTCGATTATCTCGTCGGGTACTGACAACAGGTACTGACGCACCATGAAAAGTCCGAATACTGGTGCGAGGAAAGGCACGATCTGTACCTGGTAGGTGTTGAGCCAATGGAGCCTAGCGAACTCGACGTAGAACCCGGGAATGCCAGTCTGGATCGGAACCATGATGGTTGCGATTAGGCCGGCAAAGATGATGGCGCGACCGGGGAAGCGCAGTTTAGTGAACGCGTACCCGGCCAGCGCGGAGATAAAGACCGCTCCCACTGTCGTTGAACTGGCGACGATCAGCGAGTTGACGAAGCTGCGCAGCTGTCCTGCCGCGATGAGCTGTGAGTAGCTGGACAGCGTCGGCGGTGCAGGGAACGCGGACGGGTTGAGGGCCACGGCGGTATTGCTCTTCAGCGAGTTCGCGATCACCAGGTACAGCGGGTACAGGGCGATGACGGCGATGAGAAGGAGCAGCGCGTAGGAGCCGGTGCGAGCCAGCAGCGGCCTAGTCTGGATCCTGCCTGCTGCCCTTCGGCGCCCGGCTGCGGCCGTCACCGGCTCACCGCCGCTCGCCTGCCGCCGACGCCGCTCGTCCATCGGGCGGCTCCGGATCGGCCGAAGAGCCGGAACGAGCCGAAAACTGCGACCGACACGATGATGGTCAGGAGGAAGAGCAGCCACCCTGCGGCCGCGCTCTCTCCGAAGCTGCTTGACTGCAGGTTGACGACCACGAGACTGGACAGCGGCGCGACCGATGGGTCGAGGACTCCCTGAGTCGCGGCCAGGACGGTTGGCTGGGTGTAAAGGGCCATCGACGTGATCGCATCGATGACCACGGCGAACAGGAACACGTTCTTCATCAGGGGCGCGACAATCGACGTCGCGCGGCGGACCACTCCGGCTCCGTCGATCATCGCGGCCTCCTCTACTGCGGGATCGATGCTGGTCAGGCCGGACAGGAACACCACGAACCAGAAGCCCAGGCCCTGCCACACCAGCAGCGCGACAACCACCCATTTGGTGATGGCGAAGTCCGTCAGCCAGCCGACATGCAGGCCGAGCAGGTGGTTGATGGCGCCGTAAGGGCTTGCGAACATCACCTGGAATGCGAGGGTGACCGCGACGATGCTCATGACCTGAGGCAGAAAGATGATCGCCCGCCATGTCGACTTCCCGCGGACCGACCTTGACCGGACGACGAGGGCTAGGACAAACGCGACGGGGATCAGGATGACCGCGTGCAGCACCCAGTACTCGAGAGTGTTCTCCAGTTCGGTCCAGAAGACGGGGTAGTGGAGCAGTGCGTTGTAGTTCTGCAGCCCAGCCGCGGTAGCTGAGCCGTAGCCGGCGTAGTGCTGAAAGCTGAGTATCAGGGTGTAGACGTCGGGGAAGGCGCTGAAGCCGATGAACAGCAGAAGGAACGGAGCAATGAAGACGTAGCCCTTCATGCTCGTGACCTTGCGCGGCCGCCAGCCCTGCCGCTGCCCGGTCCCGGCCTGCGAGGAGGCGGCGTTGATCGGGGCGGTGCGCGTTCGTGTCCCGGCGATGAAAAGCACCTCCTGTCAGGGCTCTTAGCTTCTGCGCTGAACTGCCTATGCGTTGGCGTAAGGATTGCCGACCTGGGTTTCCATGTCCTGTTGCATGCCGGCCAGTGCGGCGCTCACTGACGCACTACCGGACAGCAACTTGGTCAGCCAGTCGGACACGATCGAGCTCCACTCCTTGACTGCCGAAGGGTCGTACCCGAAGACCTTCACCCGGTTCATAGCCTGGAGCTTGGTGGCGATGTAATCAGAACCGAAGTAGTGCTGCGGGAGCTCCAGCCAGTCGGTCTGTGAAGTAGCACTCGGCCGCTTCGCGGTGCTCAGCGAGCTGATCACGCTCGATGCCGTCGTCTTGTTGAGCGGCAGGATGCCATTGGCGTTGAAAGATGCGAGGGATCCCTCAGGCGACAGCCTCCACTGCTTCAGGAACTCAATGGCCGCCTGGCCGTTGCGGGCGCCCTTGGGTACGACGAACAGCGAGCCCCCGGCGTCCGACCCGTACTCTTGATTCGCCATCGGCGAGAGCGCGGGCCATGGAATCGCCCTCCACTTCCCGTACTGACTGAGCGTGGCGTAGCCGGGGAGGAATTCGTCAATCCAGTCGGCGCCGAGGTACCCGCAGATCTTCTGGCTCTTGATCGCGCTCGGCCAGTCGGTGGTGAAATCGTCTACCGGGTAGGCGATCTTCGAGTCGCGAATCTGACGCAGGAAACCGAACACCTGCTCGAATCCTGGGCTGGACGTGATCTGATATTTGCCGTCGGACGAGGCAAAGCTGATCGGCGCATAGGCCGAGATCATCTCGCCGAACACGTAGGGCTGCGGCTCCGTGTTGAGGTTCATGATGTACTGGCCGGGGAACTTCCGGTGGAACTGCATGCCTGCGGCGATGTAGTCGTCGGTCGTCTGGATCGATGACGGGTCGATCTTGGCCTCAGCGAACAGGTCGGACCGGTAGTAGAAGAGCTTGGGGTTCAGCGACCCAGGGAAAGCGTAGAAGCCATTGTTGTACTTGGCCACCTGGAGTGCGCCGGCATAGAGGTCAGTCGAGTACGGTGCGTAGGCCGCACTCAGCTCCTCCAGAGCTCCGGCCGCCGCGAACTGCGGCATCTCGGTGTAATTGAGCTGGAGGATGTCAGGCAAGGCCGTTCCCCCGGACAGAGCCAGGCTGAACTTCTCGGCGGTGGCGTAGTCATTGGCTGCAACGGTCTGGATGTTCGCCTTGAAGCCGGCGAAGTCCTTAGAGGTGGCCTTTACCGCGTTGAACCCCGCCTCTATGACGCTGGCTCCCGCCCACGTCCAGATAGTAAGGGTGTCTGATTTCGCGCCACCGGTTCCGGAGCCGCTGCTCGCGCCCGGCCCGGCGGTGCTGCTGCACGCGGCCAGGCCAAGCGCCGCTGCTCCGATCGAGCCGTACTTCAGGACGCTGCGTCGACTGAGCTGCGCGCGCCCGAACCCATCACCAGTCTCGGCCACAAGGTCATCCCCTTATGTAGATCGGACTCTCCGACCAGGCGTCTGCCGGACCGGTACCGCAACCACTTCGGAGATCGGCAGACTTCGGCGCAGTGCCGCAGCGTGTTGTACTATCCGCAACACATAATCGCTTACTGGTGCCTGTGACTCTAAACTTGCGACTATTGCCTGTCAAGGCGCACAATAGCTTCCGCTTATAGAGATCACTCTCGCGAATATCGCGAATCGTGTTGGTACGACGCCGGCCGTTCTCGAGAGACTCCGTCCTTCGAACACTGGGGAGAGCATGAACCCGACCGCCGGAGCAGGACCGAGCGAAGCAGCGTGGAGCGGTGTCTTCGCAATTCTCTGCACGCCCTTCCGCGCAGATGGTCAGCTTGATCCGGCCAGCCTGCGCCGAGAGATCGGGTTCTGCCTCGAATCCGGCGTCCATGGCATCGTCGGGCTCGTGAATGCCTCGGAATTCTGGACGCTCTCCGACGACGAGCGCCTGCTGATCGCCGAGCTGGTCCTCAGCGAGGTCCAGGGCCGTGTGCCTACCGTCATCGGCGTCACAGCAGGCTCAGCGGACTGGGCGGTCCGCTTCGCGCGTCACGCCCAGGACGCGGGAGCATCCGCGGTGATCGCGATGCCACCCAACTCTCATCCGGCAGGACCACTCGAGTGCTTCCGCTACTACGAGCGGCTCACCTCGGCCCTCGAGATCCCGCTGTTCATCCAGAACCATGACGCTCCTGTCGGCACGAGGATGTCGCCAGAACTGGTCGCGCGTATCGTCCGTGAGCTGCCCCACGCCGACTGGATCAAGGAGGAGACCGTGCCCGCAGGTCATGCCATCTCCTACGAGATCGCGTCCTGCGGTCCGAAGCTCCGAGGCGTCATGGGCGGCCTCGCCGGCCGCTACATCTTCGACGAGTATTCGCGAGGTGCATGCGGGACGATGCCCGCCTGCGAGTCCGCCGATATCCATGTGAGTATCTGGAATCTCCTCGTGAGCGGCCAGGAGGACGAGGCACGCGCGCTGTTCGCGCGGCTCCTGCCTCTGCTTAACTTCGAGGCGGTCTCGGCTGGCGTCTACCAGACGGTCCTGCACTGGCGCGGCATCTTCGAGTCTGACTTTCTCCGCAGCAACCTGTCCAATCCGCTCGATGCCTCCGACCGGCGCGAGCTCGCCACGATCTTGCACAGCCTGCGGGACCTGATGGTCGTCGCGCCGCTGCGCCCGACGCTTACTGGCGGGGAGGCAGCCGCATGATCATCACCGATCTCAACGTCCTCGTCGTCGGGAATCCGTGGAAGAACTGGATCTTCCTGGAGCTCCTCACCGATGAGGGAATCGTCGGCCACGGTGAGGCCACCGGAGGGCTCACCTCGAGTTCCATCGCGGCACGACTCGGCGAGATCCGCGATCTGGTCGTCGGCCAGGACCCGATGAACCCGCGCGCGGTGTGGCAGCATCTGCAAAAGAGCCTCTACTTCGAGTGGGGCCCTGCAGTGTCGGGCATCGAGATAGCCTGCTGGGACGTCGTCGGCAGGAAGCTCGGCACGCCGGTTTGGCAGTTGCTCGGCGGGGCCGTGGAGCCGAGACTGCGTGCCTATGCCAACGGCTGGTACTCCGGTCCGCGCGACCCGAAGGGGTTCGGCGAGGCAGCCCAGGCCGTAGTCGCGCGGGGATATACAGCGCTGAAGTTCGACCCTTTCGGTCATGCCTACAAGTCCATCGATCCGGCAGACCTGCGCGAAGCGCTGGCCCTAGTCGAGGCGGTGCGGGGCGCTGTCGGGGACGACATCGACATCATGATCGAGGCACACGACCGCTTCACGGTCGGCTCTGCCATCCAGATCGGAAAGGAGCTGGAGGCATTCCGCCCCTACTGGTTCGAAGCACCCGTGCAGTCGACAGACATCGCCGCCCTGGTCGAGGTAGCACGGTCACAGCCGATCCGCGTGGCCGCTGGCGAGCGGTTTACCGAAGCTTTCTCGTTCTGCGAGCTGCTTCACACCCGCGCTGTCGACATTGTTCAGCCGGAGATCCTCAACTGCGGCGGAGTGCAGGGCGTGGTAACTGTCGCCTCGGTCGCCTCCGCCTACGGCGCGTGGATCGCTCCGCACAATGCTCAGAGCCCCTTCACGACGGTGATCAACGCGCACGTCGGCGCCGCGATGCCGAGCATGCTCATCCAGGAGACCTTCGACGACTTCGCACAGCCGTGGGGCCGCGAGATCATGTCGGGCGGCTGCATGGTTCGGGACGGATACATAGAGCTTCCGGAAGGACCCGGGTTCGGTGTCGAGTTCGATACCGGTGCGATGGCGAACTACCCGTACTCCCCCCAGAATTTCCTCCGCCTCTTCAAGCCCGGATGGGAGCAGCGACGCGGTGACCGGTCCTGACACATCCGGCCGGCCGACCTCCCATGCCGTCGGGTGAGACCCCAGGCCGGGCGCCTCTTCCGCCTGGCCTTGCAGGCTGCCCCGTCATCGCAATCCTACGGCGCCTCCCCGCACACGCAGTGCTGCCGCTCGCACGGGCGCTACTAGGCAGCGGGCTGCGAGTCCTTGAGCTGACCGTCGACTCCCCGGACGCGCTGTCGATGATCTCTGCACTCCGTGATCAGCTGCCGGAACTCACCGTCGGCGGCGGTACCGTCCTCGACGCCATCACCGCGCGGCGCGCTATCAGCGCTGGCGCCGGGTTTCTCGTCTCGCCGCACACCGATCACGAGCTGCTGGACTTCGCCCGCAAGTCCGGCGTTCCCCTCATCCCAGGCGCCGCGACCGCCTCCGAAGCTTTTGCTGCATGGAAAGGCGGGGCAGCCGCTGTCAAATTGTTCCCCGCCTCGGTACTTGGCGTGCCGACGCTCGACGCCCTTCGTGATCCCTTGCCTCACGTCCGCTTCATTGCCGTCGGCGGCATCGATTCGACGAACGCCCGGGATTTCATTGCACATGGCTGTGCCGCGGTCGGCGTCGGATCATGGCTGGTGGCGCGAGGGGATCCAGCCGAGGCCTCCAGGCGAGCTGAGCAGCTCCTGAGCTCGCTACCTCCATCAGGCCCATGACGCGCACTTCGGCATCGGGTGATGCCCCGGAGCTAGTCGCGTTCGGTGAGGCGCTGATCGCCTTCGTCGCGAGCCCAGCTGGCCCGCTTCATGAAGCAAAGCACTTCACCCCTCACGTAGCCGGCGCAGAGTCGAACGTTGCCATCGGCGTCGCGCGGCTTGGTCACCGGGTTGGCTTCGCGGGGCGGGTTGGTGACGACGCGTTCGGCTCGATGATCGTCCGGCGCTTGCTCGCAGAAGGCGTCGCTATCGATCATCTCGTCCGGGATAGTGGGGCACCTACCGGCCTGCTCTTTCGCAACCTCCGGGAATTCCCACCTCCCGAGATCGCCTACCGGCGTCAAGGTAGCGCTGGATCATGCCTCACACCCGACGACGTGCGCGCCGCATTGGAAGGATTGCCGCCCGGAACGGTCGTCCACGTCTCTGGTGTCACGCCCGCGTTGTCGGAGTCCTGCAGGGCAGCGGTGCTCGTGCTGGCCGAGGCCGCGCATGTCCGTGAGCTGCGGCTATTCGTGGATGTCAACTACCGGGCACGCCTGTGGAGCACCGACGTTGCAGCGCCCGTGCTGCGGAACCTCGTTGCAAGCGCGTCGATCGTCACGGCCAGCCGGCCGGAAGCGGCATTGCTCACCGGGAAAGACAACCCGGTTGATGCCGCCGCCGCCCTCATGAACCTCGGGCCCCGCGTCGCCGTGATTCGCGATGACGCCCTCGGCGCCGTGGCAAGCACCAGTCCTCACGAGGCGCCGATCGTAGTCCCGGGCCATGCCGCCGGGCGTGCAGTAGACGCTGTCGGGGCAGGAGACGCATTCAACGCCGGTCTTATCGCGAGCCTGCTTGAGAATAGGAGCCTCCCTGACGCGATAGCAAGAGCTCACCTCTGCGGCGCTGCCGCCGTCGGCGTCGTCGGTGACATCGAAGGACTCCCGACGCGCCTGGAGCTCACCTCGTCGGCAGACGATGTCCGCCGATAGCCCCCCTCGGCCTGTCGAACTGGGCTAGTCAACCCGGATTGGGCCACTGGCAGTGAACAAGACACCGATCAAGCTCTCCGACGGCCGCCAGCTGACGTACTACGACACCGCCGCTGGCGGGAGACGGGAGCTGGCGGACGGCCGCACGCTATCCGCCGTGAATTCGACTTCAGAGCTGCGGTGCGACCCGTTCCTGGGCGCTTGGGTGATCTACGCAACGCACCGGCAGGATCGCAGTTACCTGCCTGCTGCGGCAGAATGCCCGCTCTGCCCCTCCAGGGACGGACACCGCACCGAGATACCTGCCGCGGACTACGAGGTGGTCGTCTTCGAGAACCGCTTCCCGGCGCTAACCGCATCGCCAGCGGCCGAGCTAGCGAACCAGTCTGGCCAGCGCCGCGGGCTGTTCACGGCACGCCCGTCAGCCGGCAGCTGCGAGGTAGTCTGCTACACCTCTGACCACCGGGAGTCCTTCGCTCAGCTGTCCCATGATCGAGTCAGCCTCGTCCTGGAGGCGCTCATCGACCGGACGGCCGAGCTCGCCGCCCGCCCTGGCGTGGAGCAGGTGTACTGCTTCGAAAACCGCGGTCGCGAGATCGGGGTCACCCAGCCGCACCCGCACGGACAGATCTATGCCTACCCATTCGTAACGCCGCGGACCGAGCGCGTACTTGCATCGGTACATAGCTACTTCCGCCGCACGCGGCGGAATCTCTTTGACGATGTGCTCGCCGCTGAGCGCGCAGACGGCTCGCGGCTAGTACTCGCCGCGCAGCACTGGACCGCCTTCGTCCCGCACGCCGCCCACTGGCCATACGAGATCCACTGCTATCCGAACCGGCGGGTGCCGGACCTGGCGAGCCTGAGCCCTGACGAGCGTCACGAACTCGCTGACGTGCAGCTTGACCTGCTCGGACGCTTCAGCCGACTGTTCCCCGAGCCTGCGCCTTACATAGCCGCCTGGCATCAGGCGCCGGTCCGGCGCGGCCGACGGCATTTCGCGCTCCACCTGGAGCTGTTCACCGTACGGCGCACGAGCGACAAGCTGAAGTACCTTGCCGGGTCGGAATCCGGCATGGCTGCATTTGCCAGCGATGTCATCCCCGAGGCGGCCGCTCGCCGCCTGCGTGAGCTGGCCCGATGAGCCGAGCCGGACGCACTACTGAAGCCATGCCTACGTCGCACCAGGTTTCGCTCGCCTCCCAAGAGGCTGACTCACCGGTCCGGCTCCAGAGGTGTTGATCACCACGACCTTTGAGACTATTGCTATTTGAAAACCACGCGCACGAGGCGGGCGCCGAGCGTGCCAGCAGCGCCAGTAATCACTCCCTTCGTGATAGTCGTGCCATGCTCGGCGCCGAATTTCTTGGCTCCCCTCAGAATAGGACCTGCTGCCGCATTGAATCCTTCGCTGAAAGCCCCTCTATCAGTCGAGGCGTCATAGGCACCTTTAGCGAATCCAACGGCAAAAGCCACCGGAGAAACAGCAACCACGCTAGCGTTCGCCCAGAACTCGTTCGTATTCTCGTTCGTATTCTCCACGTGCTATTTCCCCTCTCACGAGACTTTAGGCATGGGCACCGTGGGCCGCCAGCTCTAGCTTCACACCGCTCCCGGGCGGCGCATAAGTCAGGTGCAGAGTCGTGTCCACCCTGATCACAATCATCGCCCAGGCCGAGGCGATGTGCCATGGGCGGGCACCCACATCCCATGGTGGACGTAAGCCCAGGACGCGCTGACGGGGAGGTCGCGAGTCAGCTGGCGCGGCGGTAGCGGATGTGGGTCGTCAGCGGTGAGTGGAGCACCTGGACGGGCTCGAAGCCGAAGGACTCGACTCCGTCGAAGATGCGCTCGCCCGAACCGAGCAGGACGGGCGCGATGTCGAGGATGAGCTCGTCGATCACGCCGGCGGTCAACGCCTGCCGGACGGTCGAGGCCCCACCGGCGATATCCACCCCGCTGCTCCCCGCGGCCTCACAGGCAGCGGAGTAGGCCGCCTCGAATCCCTCGGTGACGAAGTGGAACGTCGTCCCTCCGTCCATCCGGATCGAATCATGGCGGTGATGGGTCAGCACGAAAACCGGCGCGTGATATGGCGGTTCGGGGCCCCACCAGCCAGACCAGTCCTCGTCCCAGTCCCCGCGGATGGGGCCGAACATATTCCGCCCCATCACATAGGCGCCCCGGGGGCGCATGAGCCAATCTCTCGCGATCTTGTCAGCGTCGTTGGCGCGCGGGTCGCCGATGTGCCAACCGTGTAGCTCTTGCCCCCGCTTCCCCAGGGGGTTCTCTCGGTTCTGATCCGGCCCGGCGACGAAGCCGTCCAGTGAGATCGACATGTGACAGGTGGTGTCTGACACCATGAACCCCCAGGCCCTAGATCCGCTCTAGTTCCGCGCCGTCGAACAGCGGCTCGATCTCGTGTCGCTCGACGTCGGCGGTCATCTCCTCGTCTGTCGGTACCGGCCCCCCGGCGCTGGCTGCATCCAGGGTTGGCCTCAGGAGGCGGGCGTCACTCGATGAGTTGAGGAACAAGCCAGGGCGGCCTAGGACGTAGCGCACTGCCCGAACCAGCGCATCGCCGTCGGCTAGCGGCTCGTACCAGCTGAAGTGCGGCCCGGCTCCCTCCCGCCAGCGCCGGCGCGCAACCGACTTGATCGTCTGCACCGCCACGCCGCGCTGCTCGCACACCCCCAGCAGCGCTTCCACGTCAGCCCGGTACTGGCCGTCGGACATCACCGTGTAGTTGTACGGCAGGAGCACTGAGCTGAAGTCGAACCGTTCCAGGCTCCGCAGGTGCATGCCCGCGATTCGCAGACCGTGCCCGGTCACGCCGATGAACCTGACCAGGCCCTCGTCCCTGGCCCGGGACAATGCCTCGACCGCGCCACCCGGGGCGTGGGCCACCTCCCACTCGTCCGGCTCGACGAGGTTGTGGAGCTGTATCAGGTCGACGGAGTCGACGCCGAGGCGGGTCAGCGAGCGTTCCAGGCTGGCTCGCGCGCCATCGCCCGAGCGCTCTCCGGTCTTGGTGGCGAGGAAGAACTGTCCCCTGTGCTCTGCCATCCACGGCGCGATCCGAAGCTCTGCGTCGCCATAGGACGCCGCCGTGTCGATGTGGTTGACACCGAATTCCAGCAGTGTCGCAAGGATCTGGTCGGCGCGCTCCTGGCTCATGGACCCCAGCGCCGCCGCGCCGAAGATGACACGGCTGCTTTCATGCCCGGTACGGCCGAAGGGCGCGCGATCTGTCATAGCCGCAGACTACCCACACCCCAGTCACTAAAGGTGGACACGTGCACCCCGTGCCCGTAAGCCCCCCAGGTCGAGCAGGTCCGTGCAGCCGCGCGGGCGCCTGCCTCCAGCAGCACCTGAGCCGGCTCGCCCTGGATCAGGCCGTGCAGCGCGCGACCGATGAACGAGTCACCCGCTCCGAGCGTGTCGACCACACTGCAGGGCACGGCGCTCACGCTGACAGTGGCCGTGCCATCGAAGAGCATCGCGCCCTTGCTGCCCCTGGTCACGAGCACATATGCGGGCCCGCGGGCCGCTGCCCAGCGCGCCAGCTCCGCGCAGTCCCGGTCGTCGAGCCCAGCCGCGGAGAACTCCGCCACGTGCACAAACGGCAGCAAGTCGTCGGCATATCCATCGTCCACGTGGTGGCTGAAATCGAACGACACCCGGCCGCGGCGAGCCAGCTCAGGCAGCGCGTCTTCCAGGCCGCTGCAATACGTGGAGTGAATGATGCTGGCCGTGCCAGCGAACGCGAGGTCGTCGTCGTCGGGCCGGAACACCGCGACTCCGCGCTGCCGCGGTCCGATCAGCCATTCCCCGCCGGCATGCGTGATCTGGCACCAGGCGGTGGGTCCGGACACCACGCTGATCCGCCGGGTGTCCACCCGCTCCGTGGACAGCGAATCCACCAGCAGACGGCCCCCGGCGTCATCGCCGACCACCCCGACGTAGCCGCTGCCGCCCCCCGACCGGGCCACGGCCACCGCGACATTGACCGCGCTCCCCCCAGGGAATACCTGCCCGATCGTCAGATAGCAGTCGCTCATATTGTCACCGATAGCGATGACGTCCATCAGGGCTCGATCCTCCGACGGCATCGCCGAGCGCCGTCTCGCGCCGACGCTAGCACCCCGGACCGCCGCATCCGGAAATACCTGCGCGGCAAACCCCTCGCCAAGCTCTTTGTCACGGATGAGCCGTGAATCGAAAGAGCTAGGCCGGTCCAGAACCCGGCGCCTGGGCAGCACGGCTCATGCGCAGTGCGGTATTGAGGACGGCGGCGCCGAGCATCACGGCGATCAGGACCCAGAACAGCCAGACCGGCCAGCGATATCCCTCACTGAGATGCCAGCTCTGCTCGGCAGCCAGCAGCGACGCACCGGCGGCAACAGTGAACCATCCGTTTGCTTTATTGATGAAACTGGTGAACTGCTCCCGTTGCGACGAGTTCAGCTGAGCCAGGACTGCCTGGCGGTAAGCCCTGCTGCGGCGGCGCCACAGCACGTACATCACCGGCGGTATCAGCCACCACCAGGGAGAGGGCAAGTCCGGGCGCGCGACCTTCGCTTTGGAGGCCTCGATGGCGTCGCGGTCGACATCTTCCTCACCGAGCTCGATCGCACCTTGATAGAGCGGCCCGGCCACGAGCAGCCAAGCGCCGAGAAAGCCTGCCCAGGCGATCACCTGATCCATGGCGGTTAGCCTGCCATGTCCGCGATCGTGCGGTAGTCGGCAAAGCTCCTGCTCGTCTTCGACGACGGCCATAGCAAAGACGACAGGTAGGGAGCCGGCCCGGCTGACACGAGCCCCGTTGCCGCCCGCGGGGGGCGCATCCGGCCCGCTCAGTCAAGGAACGTGGCCAGGATGGGGTTGACTTGGTCGGCGGCCAGCAGTGGGGCACCATGGCCAAGGCCGGGTAGCTCGGAGTACTGGCAGTTTGGTATGCGCTGTGCTGCCTCGCGCACGGCGCGTGGAGGAAACCAGCAGTCATGCTCGAATGCCATGGCCAGGCAAGGGGACTTGATGAGACCGAGCCTGTCCAAGTGGCTGCTGTCCTCGAGCCAGGCTAGATCGGCCTGGTACTGGCCGAGCCGCCCAGGGTTGGTCCACTGTTCGGCTGCCTCGATGAGACTGATGGTGATCTTGATGGCGTCGTCGTCGTTTTGGAGCTGCGTCATCGGATGCAGCGAGAGCAGCAGCTCGGCGACGTCAAAGCTAGGCGGCAGCGGGTCACAGGCACGGGCTAGGTCGACAGCAGCGCGGCAACGTGCCACCGCGTAGGCCGGCGCAGGGCCTGACCCGGCCAGGAGTACTAGCCGCCGGATCAAGTCAGAGCGGGTGACGGCGAGTTCCTCCGCGATGTAGCCGCCCAGTGAATAGCCGACGACATCACATGGCCCAAGGCCGAGCTCGTCGATCAGGGCTGCTGTGTCGGTTGCCATCCCAGTCACGGAGTACGGAGCTGGCGGCGCCTCGGACCGCCCGCAGCCCCTGTTGTCGAATGTGACGACGGTATGCCCGGCTGCGGTCAGGTCGGCTACCTGCGCGAACCACAGGTCGGCGGGCTGTCCCGTGCCGCAGATGAGCAGGACGGGCGGGCCGTCCCCGGCCGTTGAGTAGTCGATGGAGATTCCGTTGACGATTGCGTTCGGCATGCAGCCAGCATCTGGCCATCCGGCCGAGAGAACATCGGCCGGATGGGGGGTCAAATCCCTGGGCGGATGGAGATGGCGGCGGCCAGTTCAGCCCGCGAGTGTAGGCCGAGCTTGCGTAGGGCGCTCGACACTTGATCCTTGATGGTGCCCGCGCTTACCCCGAGGCGAGCGGCAATCTCGGGATTGGTGAGTCCGCGGGCGACGAGATCGGCAACTTTACGCTCCGCGGGGGTGAGACTTGACCACCCGAACGCAGGCCGCCGGCGAGGCCCCCGCCCCCGGCGGGCCATCACAGCGGCCTCTTCGATGCTGAGCCCGGCACCTCGTTCCCACGCAGGCTGTGCCTGCTCGCCGAGCTGCTCGCGGCCGGTCGCGACCCAACCAGCAACCCGGTCGGCCTCCATCGGCCGGAGCGGAAAGCCCAGCCTGTCCCTGGTGGTGGCTGCGGCAGCCAGCAGCGGGAGGCCACGCTGGGCACGTCCTTCGTCGATCAGCAGCCCACCGAGGGTCTCCAGCGTTTCGACCAGCCCCAGAAGATCGCCGGCTTGGAGTTGCACAGCCAGCGCCTCGTGGCAACCGTTAACCGCCGATCCCCCGTCGCCGCGCACCCATGCCAGCCGTCCCAGGTGATGGCGGGCACGGGCGGCATCCGCCGCAAGACCGGACTCGGCCGCATGATCGGCGGCCTGCTTGTACCAGCTGCGCGCGTCATCGAGGCGGCCTTCCAGTTCAGCAAGCTCGCCCAGTGAGTCGAGCCACCACGCAAGCAGCGGCCGCACAGCGAAGGCTCGGGCCAGTTGCACGGCCTGATCGAGGTGATGGGCAGCGCCAGGTTCGCCACCGGCCAGCAGAATGCGGCCCAGGTGACCGGTCGCGAGCATCACGTTGATGGCCGAATTGGCCCGCCCGGCGACTTCGATGGCCTCGGCGGCATGGTCGCCGGCCGGTCCCAACTGGCCGCGGGTGCGTTCAATCTCGGCCACGATCGCTAGCGCCGCGCCGGTCCAGCTGGCGTCGCCGATCGCCCGCGACGCGGCCAATGCCTCCAACGCAGATGCCTGCGCCGCGGCGAGGCTTCCACGCCAGAGCTCGACCGCAGCGAGGCCGAGCAGCGCCATCGCAAACTGCTGCCGCCGTCCGGAGCGGGCGGTCAGCTGGACGGCGTCCTGCAACGGGCCGATGGCCGCGTCGAAATGTGCGGCGAAGTAGCGAGCCCAGCCGAGCCCGGCGAGCCCGGCACTTTGGGCCCAGCCATCACCGCTGCGCTGGGCAGCCGCGAGGCCTTCCTCGAAAAGCGCGGCGGAGCGCTCCGGGTCCATGAACCACCAGACGTAACCGGCGGTCACCAGGCATCGAGCCAGCACCACGTCGTCGCCAAGCAACCGGGCCACCGGCATTGCCGACTCGATGGCCGTAAACGAGGCGAGGTAGTCACCGGCGATGAACGCCAACTGTGCGAGGCCGACCTCGGCACGCAGCCGAACGAGTGGCTCGACCGTTGCCTCCGCTGCCAGCGCCGCGCGCAGCCACTGCAATCCTGTTACGAACCAGCCCCGCGTATACCAGAAGAAATACAGCGCAGCTGCAAGCCGCTGCGCCTCTTCGGCGGCGCCACACGACAAGAGCCAGCCAAGGGCCGCATCATGATCGGGCCGGTCGAGCTCGAGCAAATCGCAATGCTTCTCGGCATTCGGCGCGAACAGCAACGGCTCAACCGACTCAGCCCGCGCCAGGAACGC
>Ga0335072_10005364_pt1 | contig 18894 bp, 21 predicted proteins | sample Lox_Sample_21_FD_206725 | JGI IMG/M metagenome (GOLD analysis project Ga0335072, IMG submission 206725) | Soil microbial communities from Loxahatchee National Wildlife Refuge, Florida, United States - Lox_Sample_2.1 | ecosystem: Environmental > Terrestrial > Soil > Wetlands | place: USA... | reverse complement strand
CGAGCGGATAGTTAGCGACCTGACAGGTCAGGTACTTCGATCGTCCGCCGACTTGGCGCGTGATGATGCGCGCGCTGCGCTACGTATGAAACGTGTAATACGTAGTGACGGTAACACCCCGAGATGTCTGGCATGATGGTCATCCTGTGGCCCGCGACTGGTTGCTGATTGCCGTATCCACACCGCCCGGCGGGAGCTCGACCCTCCGCGTCTACGCGTGGCGGAATCTGCGCAGCCTGGGGGCTCACTATTTGCAGCAGTCCGTGTGTCTGCTCCCGGCGACGCCGAAGACCACCCGCGCGGCCACGCGAGTCGTCGCTCGGCTGCGAGCGGAGGGGGGCCACGGCGAGATGCTTCGCATCAACCTGACCGACTCCAAGCAGGAGGCCGCGGTCATCGATGCGATCCAGCGCGAGCGGACCGACGAGTACGGAGAGCTGGTCCAGAGCACGCGGCAGTTCCACGAGGAGCTTCAGCTTGAGCGCCGCCGCGGCAGGGCCACGTACACCGAGCTCGAGGAGTCCGACGCCGACCTGGCCCGCTATCAGAAGTGGCTCGCGGCCATCCGTGCGCGCGACTACTTCGATGCACCCGGCGGTCAGGAGGCGGCCGCGGCGGTCGCGTCGTGCGAGGAGGCGCTCGCGCGGTTCGAGAGCGAGGCGCTGTCCGCGGAGCTCGACGAGTCGACGCCCGACAGCCGGCCCGGACTACGCGCTGTCGACGGAGACACCGACTAGCACGCTCGAGACCCGGGCCGGAACGGTGATCGGTCCAGTAGGCGTTTAGCGAGCCGGCCGGGCCATGGGCGAGAGCGGCTGGCAGATTCAAAGCTCCCCGTCATGACGGGGGTCCTATAGTCAGCGCCATGAAAGCAGTCATCGCCGTAGTCGCGGCCGTCATCGCCGTGATCATCGTGCTGAAGGTGATCGCCGCGGTCAGCGCGCTTGTACTCGCCTTCGTCCCGGCGATCATCGCCCTTGGCGGCGGATATGCCGTCGGTCAGATTCACGGCTCGCGCCGAGAGCGCCGCAAGCTCGAAGCCAAGCGCGGCGGCGAGCTGCCCAAGTAAAGCGGCGGCTGATCGAGCCGTGCCGCCGGCGTCCGGGCACCGACCTTCGCCGCGCGGGGGGCGGATATCGTGCTCGTCATGTCGGCGAAAGCACAGCAGGACCGAGTGGTCGTCGCGCTCGCGGCCGTCACCTGTGGCCGGCTCTCTCGCGCCGCGACCGTTCGCGCCGGCCGCGGGCAGTGCTCCGCATCGGCCGATCAGTACCGCGTCGAGGTGACCGAGCCGGGGTCGGGATCGGTTCTGGCAAGCGGTGGGGTTGGCGAACAGAGCCCGGAGGTCGTGTTCGAGCACTGGGGCGGCGACGCCGAGATGCTCTCTTTGCGCTCACCAGTGACAGGAGCGGTGGGGCTGTCGGGCCCGCTTGAGCGCGCACGCGTAGCCGCCCGTACGGTCACCTACTACGACCTCGACTCCCTACAGATTGCGTACCTGGACGGAGCTGAGCTGTTCGCGGGTCGGATCGAGCTCGTTCTCTACGGACCACGTCGGGGCTTTCTTCGCCGCCGGGACCGGCTGTTGCGCGCCTCGGTAAGCGAGCTGCTGTAAGCCTCGCCGCGGCTCGGGACGAATCACGGACCGGCGGCGAGAAAGTCCGGGGCCCGCCGAATGACCTCTCGCCCGGTCTGATGCCTCCACGCGTCCTCTAACACGGCGAGGTGTTCGAGCATCGTCGCCTCGATCAGGTCTGGGTCGCGCGTCGCGATCGCGTGGGCGGTGCGCTCGTGTATCTCGATTGTGAGGCGGCCCTCCTCGGCCAGCGGGAGCGGATGGCGTGCGAGCTTGAGGCGCTGCTGGAGCGTCTGCATGAGGGCTACGAGCGTGGCGTTATGGGTCGCGCGCGCGATCGCTAGGTGAAAGGAGGCGTCGAGCCCCCGGACGCTCATCGTGTCGTCGGCGACTTGGCGCTGCGCCTCGATGATCCGCTCGAGCTCGGCGAGGTCGTCCGGAGTGGCGAGAAAGCCCGCGAGTTGGGCCACCCGGGGCTCGAGGACGCGTCGAGCCTCAAGCACGCCGGCGATCTCCTCGAGCGGAAGCTCTTGCGCGGACGGTCCCAGGCTGGCTGGGACGACGTCCGAGCGAACGTATATGCCGCTGTTCGGGCCGTGACCGGAACGGATCTCGAGGACGGCGGCGTCGGCCAGGACCTGTGAGGCTTTTCGTACCGTGGCGCGGCTGACGCCGCACTGTTCGGCCAGTGCCCGCTCAGACGGGAGGCGATCGCCGAAGCGAAGCTTGCCCAGCTGAATCGCCGATGTGAGCTGGGCGACGACGTCGTGATGGGTCGCGCGGCCGGCGATCTTCTCACCAGCGAATGGCCGTGTCCGTGCTCCCTCGAGCCGGCGAGCGCCGCTCTCGTGCCCGTTTCCGTCTGAAGTGGTCACGTCGCAGAACTATACCACAGAGGCCTTGACAGGCTAACCACTATGGTCTAGTTTTCCGGACCAACTTGGTACACCGTCCGTTCGGGGCACTGGGCAAGCGGCTTCAATTGCTCAGCGAACTCGACGCCCGAGAGCTCAGTAGTTCTTCTCCTTCGAAATGCCTTCATCGGTGGAATCCGCGCGCCGGTCCGCGACCCCTCACGCGATTTCGGCGCCAAGCTTGCGGGAGCCCGCTAGCGCGAGCCGGCACGACCGCGTCGAGGTTCGGTATCCGGACACGAGTTGGGCGCCCGCGCTGCTCCTCGAGAACTGCCGCCTGATCGAAGAGCTGCGGGCCTCGCGCTTGCGCGTCATTCAGGCGGCCGAGCGCGAGCGGCGACGCCTCGAACAGGATCTCCACGACGGAGCCCAGCAGCGCCTCGTCGAGATCCAGGTGAGGCTGGGCAGCGCCCAGGCCATGGTCGACCGCGCCGACCTCGCGCAGCAGCTCGAAGCGATCCGGCAGGCCGCCGAGGCCGCGCTGGATGAACTACGTACGCTGGCGCGCGGCATCCACCCGGCCACGCTCCGCGATCTCGGACCCGCCGCGGCACTGCGCGCGCTCGCCACGCGCTCCGTGGTTCCGATCCGAGTGCGAGACGAGGGGATCGCAAGGTCGTCGGCCGCGATCGAGGGTGCGATCTATTTCTGCGCCCGCGAAGCGATCCAAAACTCCACCAAACACGCCGGCCAGGGCGCCGAGGTGACCGTGACGCTGCGCCGTCGTCAAGGCACGATCGAGCTGACGATCAGCGACAACGGTGTAGGGATGTCGCCCACCGCAAGCAACGGAATCGGCATCGTCGGCATGCGCGACCGCATCGAGGCCGTCGGCGGCAAGTTCGAGATCTTGTCGCACCCAGGGCTAGGCACCGTCATTCACGCGACGATTCGCGAGGAGGCAGCGGCGCGGTCCGATCCCGCCTTCCGTCTCGCGACTCACACTTCCCGCTCGGCGTGATCTGCGTCCTCAATGGTCGCGGGATAGTTCGTCGCGGCGAACAGCGCCGCCGATTACGAACAACGCGTACCGCACGTGCGCTCTCGGTAGATAAGCCGGGGCGCTTCTCGGCTACATCGCCATCGCCAGTACTGCCGGCGCGACCGTGCCGGCACCGGCGACGGGAACCGCGAGCGGGACCGTGGGAAGCATCCGATCCAGCAACGAAAATGCCGAGTCCTGCAAATCCTCGATGATCGGCGCCAACGCCACTCGGGCTGCGTCACGTGCCGCCCAGCGGCTGGGGCCGGTCCTCGCCTCGCGTCCGATCGTCGCCGCGGCATCTCCACCAATCTCCCGGGCAAGCGCGCGAGCACGGTCGCCGGCCATGTCCCCGATCGCGACGCGCGCCGCCGCCCACCCAGCCGCACCGGCGGACGCCCACGCCGCCTCTCGGGCCGCGGCACGCCCCGCCGCCCAGGGCGTGCGCGTCACGGCCCGCACGGGACCGAGCGCCGCCGCCCAGGCCGCGCGAGACTCGCAACGAGCGCGGTTCAGAGCCTCGAGCGCGGGCCCAAGCTCCGACGAGGACGCCACTTCCGGGAGATCTGACAGATCTCGCGCCGCCCGCGGCAGATGGGCAACGGCCAGCCACGTCCGTGTGTAGGTACGGATCAGCCAATCCATCGCCAGCCAGGAACGCATCTCATCCAGCCCATCATCGGCCGTTCCGATCGTGCGGGCCAGGTAGGGCCGCAGCCGCTGACGAGATTCGTCATCGAGCGAATCGTTCAGAGCCGTGCAGAACGCTTGCAAGACCGAACTCACGCAGCGCGGCTGATCGCTGTGCGGCTCGCCGGCCAAGTAGCTGACCCACTCCATCGCACACCTGCCGTCATCAGGGGTTGCGTGCGTCCCGTACGCGAGCGTGTAATCGGTGCCCATCGTCTCTCCTGTGGTCAGCTGATCGTTCCTGAATTCTTACCCCCACGTCAGCGAAGTCAAGCCAATCGGCCCCGTGCGGGTGGCTATAGCGTGGCGGCCGCCTTGGCGAGCAGTTCGATGCCGCGCTGGATGGCCGGCTCGGCCATGTATCCGTGGCCCAGGACGACGCCGGGCGGGCAGCCGCCGGTGTAGCTGTGCAGCGACAGCCCTTCGATGCCGACACCGCGCCGCGCGGCGGCCGCCAGGAGAGCCGGCTCGTCGAGATGGTCGGGGAGCACCGCGGTCAGGTAAAGCCCGTCGCCAGTCCCAGTCTTCATGGGCCGCCAGCTTGGGAGCTCGCGCGCCAGTACGGCCAGGAGCTTCGCCCGCCGTTCCTGGTAGCGGAGCCGCATGCGCCGCAGATGACGCTCGAACTCGCCGCGGGCGATGAAGTCAGCCAGCGCAAGCTGGCCGGCGACCTCGGAACCGGCGTCTTCGATCGCCTTGGCACTGATCAGCGCCCACGACAGCCAGGAGGGCGTGAGCATCCAGCCGAGGCGCATACCCGGGGTGAGCCGCTTGCTGGCGGACCCGATGTAGAGCACCCGGTCGGGCGCGAGGCCTTGCAGAGAGCCCACCCGCTCATGGCATAGCTCGGCGTCGTAGTCATCCTCGATGATCAGCCGATCTCCCCGCTCCGCCCACTCGATCAGTCCCGCGCGCGCCGGGGCGGCAAGGACGGCGCCGCTGGGGAACTGGTGGGCCGGGGTTACGATGACCGCATCTGCGCCGCTGCGCTGGAGTGCGGCGACATCGATGCCGTCCCGGTCCACGGCAACCGGCATCACCTGGAGGCCCGCGTCCTCGACGATGAGCCGCTGGGCGTGCCAGCCAGGATCCTCCAACGCGACGCGATCGACGCCGCTGGCCCGCAGCCAGCGGCACGTGAGCGCGAGCCCCTGGCGAAAGCCCGTGCACACGATCAGGTGCTCCGGGTCGGCGGCAGCCCCGCGAACGCGGCCGAGGTAGTCGGCGAGGGTCTCGCGGAGGTCCGACGCGCCACGTGGGTCGCCGTATCCGATGGCAGCAAGAGCCGTTTCGCGCCACGCGACCCGCACCGAGCGCAGCCAGCGTTCTCGCGGGAACCCGGCTAGGTCGGGCAGTCCAGGCGTGAAGTCGTAGGCGAACTGCGGCGTCAGCGGCGGCGCCGGTGGTCTGGGCGGTTGGGCGCGCACCGCCTGCGCGACGCGGACCGGCGCGCCCTGGCGGGTGTCCAGGTAGCCCTCTGCAGCGAGCTGCTCGTAGACCGCGGTGACGACCCCGCGTGAGATCCCAAGTTCGGCCGCGAGCCCGCGGCTCGACGGCAGCCGCGCGCCGGCAGCAAGGCGGCCGTCACGGATCGCAGCGCGCAACCAGTGCTCGAGCTGTTCATAGAGCGGCTGCTCGGCATGGCGCTTGAGCTCCACGAGTAGGCCAACTGGTCCTTTTGAACTGACCACAACTGGAACTGTACGCAGAGCCAGCTCGGGGGTAGCGTCCTCGGCATGAGCGAGATCACAGTCATTGGAGGCGGGCTCGCCGGGCTCGCCGCGGCAATCACCTGCGCCGAGGGTGGCTCCTCGGACGTGAAGCTGTTTGAAGCCCACCAGCAGCTGGGCGGTCGCGCCCGCAGCACCGACGGTGCCTATAAGGCCAATCTCGGCCCCCACGCGATCTACACGGGCGGCGTGCTATGGGACTGGCTCACCCAGCGGAACCTGATGCCGCCGGTAGCCCGCCCGCCGCTTACCGGCGTCCGCTTTCGCTACTCCGGGGCCGTCCATCGCACCCCACCCTTGAGCCTGATCCCGCCCGGCCTGCGCCTCCGAGGGCGAGTCGCGCCGGTCGACCAGGACTTCCGCTCCTGGGTTGCCGACCACGCCGATCAGCGCACCGCAGATTTCCTCTCGGCTCTGGCCGGCGTCTACACCTTCTACCACGACCCCGGTGAGCTGTCGGCCGCATTCGTGTGGGTACGTACTCAGCGGCTCCTGCTCAGTCCCCGGCCGGCCGCACGGTTCATCGTCGGCGGGTGGCTGAACCTCATCGAAGCGCTCGAGCGACGCGCCCGCGAACTGGGCGTGCAGATCGTCAGCGGCGAGCGGATTGACGCGTTACCCGATCCGCCCGTGATCGTCGCGCTCGAACTTCGCGACGCTCAAAGGCTCCTCAAGGACGACAGCCTCCGTTGGCCGAGCGGCAGCACCGTGTGCCTCGACCTCGGGCTCCGCGACAGGCGCGGCGACCCGTGGATCGTTTCCGACCTCGAGAGCGCCGGCTGGATTGAGCGCTACACCGCGCAGGACCCGTCGCTTGCCCCACCCGGCGAGGCGCTCGTGCAAGGACAAATGCCGATCCGGCCCGACGAGAGCGCGGACGGCGCCGCCGCCCGCCTCGATGAACTCTTCGACGCCTCGTTCGAAGACTGGCGCGAGCGCATTACCTGGCGTCGGCGGCAAGTGATGGACGGCCGCAGCGGCGCGCTCGACCTACCCGGCACCACCTGGCGTGACCGTCCGGCGGTCGATCGCGGCGACGGGGTCTTCCTGTGTGGCGATCAGGTTGCCGCCGACGGCTGCCTGTCCGAAGTGTCATTCGCCAGCGCGATCGAAGCTGGGAGAGGCGCTCTGGAGCAGACAAGACGACGCACCGCCCCGAACTCAGCAATTGTGAGCTGATCTGTCGCGGCGCTCGCGGCGAACCCGAGCGCGATCAGCTGTCGCAGGCGGTCCTCCTCAGCTCTTGCTCATGTCGTGCCGCCTACGCACGACGTGAGCAATGCTATTTCGAGGCCGTACCGCTTGGATGCGGCGGTCCGCTCAGCCGGACGTCACGCGGAAGGTGAACTTCCCGATCCAGCGTGACGGCGGCAGGGTAGCTGGACACTAGCTTGAATGTTGTGGCGAGCCTTCTATCACGCGGCTCCGGGCGGTGTCAACCGCGGCCTCGATACGGCCCGGAGTGCATCCGTAACCCACGTCAGCTGACCTTCGGTCGCGGGTGGGTGGTAAGTACGTCACACGCGCGCAACAGCGTATTAAAGCTTCTTGAAGGTGAGGTTTTGTGCCCTTCGCGGGTGAAGCCGTCTTCGCCGTAGCGGCTCAGGCCCCGGCACCGCGCGATCATGCAGACCTTGCCAACCGGTGAGCAGTCCCACGGCCGTGGCAGCTGCTGCATGCCCCACATGCACTCCATGCCACGGCCGCGCCAATTCACGCCGAATGGCATGTTATGCATGACCGGACGAATCGCGTGGACCGCGAGCCGGCCTCTCGCCACGATACTTCCAGGTAACCGTTAACAGTGTGCTGTCAGCGAGAAGCGTCCCGCCGCGTTGCTGATTAGGCCATTCGGTTGTCCGATTACGATGAGGCGATGGGATCCGATCGCAGCGCGTTGCTGATAATGGACGTGCAGCCCGAGATCGTCGAGCGTTTCGGGAACGATGCCGGGTTGCTCGAGCGGATCTCCCAGGCGGCGGCCGCGGCCCGGGCACGCGGCGTACGCGTGATCTTTGTCAAGGTTGGCTTTCGTGCCGGCTATCCGGAGATCAGCCCCCGAAGCCAAACGTTCTCGCGAATCGCTGAGTTGGGCGGGTTCGTCGAGGGCAGCTCGAGCGAGATTCACCCGGCGGTGGCGCCTGCGCCCGGCGACGTGGTCGTGACCAAGCGAAGGGTAAGCGCGTTCGCGGGCAGCGATCTGGACGTGGTGTTGCGAGCCGGCGGGATCGACGCGCTCGTGCTCAGCGGGATCGCCACGAGCGGCGTGGTCCTCTCGACGCTCCGCCAGGCCGCCGATCTCGATTTCTCGCTAACGGTCCTCGCGGACGCCTGCGTCGACGCAGATGAGGAGGTCCACCGCGTGCTGTGCGAGAAGGTGTTCCCGCGGCAAGCGAGCGTGCTGACCGTGGAGGAATGGGTCCGCACGCTCGCCTAGGCGTGGCGGCTGGGGCCGAACTCATGAATGCGGCAGCTTCAGCACCGGTGTGGGCTCATCGACGCCCAGCAGGATGTAGCCGTCACCGAGCTGCCCGTAGAGGCTGCTGCCCCAGGCCCAGAGCCGCCCGTGTCGGTCCAACGCATACGCCGTCGTCCCTCCGCCGGCTAGCTTGATGACCCCTGCCGGCGCGAGTACTCGCGTCGGCGCCGGTCGGTTGGCCGCGCTGCCGTCGCCAAGCTCCCCGTCGATGCCTCGGCCCCACGCCCACACGGTACCGTCACGGAGGATCGCATATCCACTGTAAGCGCCGGCGGTGATCGCGACGACGTGCGCCAAGCCGCGGATGCGGACCGGCTGATCGGCGAACGGACGGCCGATTGAGATCCCCAGGGCACCGAAGCTGCCGTCCCCCCACGCCCACACGGTGCCGTCACGCCGGAGCGCGTAGACGGTGTCAGCGCCGGCGGCTATGGCGACCACACCGGTCAGGCCTCTCACCTCGACGGGCCCGCCCGCGGGTGGACACTGCGAACCGGCTTGCCTCGACGCTCCTGAGGCGCTGCAGCCTCCGGTAGCGAGTTGACCGAGGCTGTTGTCACCCCAAGCCCATACCGTGCCGTATCGATCGAGGGCGTATCCGTCCCCGGAACCAGCGGCGATCGCGACGATGCCGGCCAGGCCATGGACTCGACGCGGGATACCGCTCGGGAGCACGGTACCGCCGGAGCCGAGCTGGGTGAAGCTGTTACTGCCCCAGGCCCACACGGTGCCGTCCCGCCGGAGAGCATAGGCCGAGAACGCGCCGGCCTCGATCGCGACGATCCCGCCCGGGACGCGGATTCGCTTCGGGATCTGCCGCGGCGAATCGCCGCCATCTCCCAGCTCGTCCTGGAGGTCATCCCCCCATGCCCACACGCTCCCGTCGCGCCGAAGCGCATAGGCGGTGTTCTGACCGCCGGCAATCGCGATTACGCTGGTCAGGCCAGGAACCTCGACCGGCGTTGCGCTCAGCTGCCAAGCCCCGCCCGTCCCAATCTGACCCTCGAGATCATCGCCCCACGCCCACACGCGCCCGTCGGTTAGTAACGCGTAGCCGGCGAAACCGCCGCCCGCGATGCTCGCAATCGACCCGGTCGATCCAGAAACGAGAGGCCGGCCGGCACGCCTGGACGAGCCCCCGCAGCCAGCGCCCAACGCCCCCAACAGCACGCACAGGGAGCACACAAGCCACCGCCGCCAGGCAGTGAACATCGCCCGATGCTAACACCGACAACGTCGCCCATCGCCACCTACTTGCTCGACGCCGCTAGGACTGAGAAGCTCTCGGAGGGCCGTTGTGTAGTGGTCCAGCGCGGCTCGGCCGGCGTGGGTAAGCGCGACCGAGGTCTCGGCGTTGGCGGCGTTGCCGGTCTTCTCGCTCGTTACATGGCCGGCGTCTTGGAGCTTGCGTAGGTGGGTGATCAGGTTGCCCGGGGTCAGCCCGCTCAGATCTTGCAGCCTCGCGAAGGACAGAGTGTCTCCGGCGGGCGGGGTGGCGAGCGTAACGACGATGCGCAACCGCACCTGCCCGTGGATGACCGGGTCGAGTCCGTTCTGGCTCATGTGGGGCGAGGCAACGCCTCGATCAGGGCGATCGCCAGGAACCCGCCGCCCACCTGCGTGAACCACGCTTTGTAATGCAAAGTCAAGGTCCCGACGTAGACTGCGCTGCATGTGTCGGCTCTTCGCGCTGCACGCGGGCGAGCGGGACGTCGCTGCCGAGTTCTGGCTGCTGGATGCGCCAACCTCGATCGCGCGCCAGAGCGAGCGTAACGCCGATGGCTACGGGATGGCCGCGTTGACCGCACGGCGCGGGATGATCCTGATTCGAAATCCGGTGCAGGCGTCCGAGGATCCCGCCTACCGCCATGTCGCTCGACGGCTGGATGCCAGCGAGATGCTGGTTCACCTGCGTTACGCCAGCACCGGCAACGTGTCGCTTGTGAACACCCACCCGTTCAGTCAGGACGGGCGCCTCTTCGCCCACAACGGAGTCGTCGGAGACCTCGACCGGATCGAGGCGAGGTTGGGCTCTAACCGGGCGATGGTGATGGGCGACACCGACTCCGAGCGTTTCTTTGCCCTGATCACGCTGGCGATCCGCGATGCCGGAGGTGACGTCCGCACGGGAATCACCACGGCGGTGCGCGAGGTGGTCGCTGAGTACGAGCTCTACAGCCTCAATTTCGTGCTCGGCGACATCGGTCACATTTGGGCCTTCCGTTACCCCGAGCACAATCCGTTGCACCTGCACCGCCGCCGGCGCGGCGGACCCAGTGGCGTCGCCGCCCTCGACGAAGCCGACGCAGCCGGGACGTTGAGACTGCACTCCGCTGATGGAGCGGTGGCACCGCTAGTCGTGATCGCCAGTGAACGGATCAGCGACGAAACCGGCTGGGAAGAGATCCACCCCGGCGAACTCGTCCACGTCGGGCCGGATCTCGCGGTCGACCGCGAGACGATCATCTCGGAGCCGCCGGCGCACCCGATGGTGTTGACCGCCCATGAGCAGGAAACGCAGTCCTACGACTAGGTGAGAAATGATCCTGCCGACCGACATACCCACGCGCGCCGACATCGATCGGCTGCTCGAGTACCGCGCTCCCTCGAGCGTGTCCATCTACCTTCCCACCGACCCTGCGTCGAACGGCGACCCCGAGCGGATCGAGCTCAAGACGCTGGCCGGGCAGGCGTCCTCCCAGCTCCACGAGGCGGGCGCTGGAGTCAGGGTCGTTCGCCAGTTCGAAGACGAGATCGGATCCCTGTACGACGACGAGGAGTTCTGGCGCTATCAGGCCAGGAGCCTGGCGGCGTTTGCGACGCCACAGTGGCTGATCACGTTCCGGCTGCCCAACCGCCTGCTCAGCCAGGTCGAGGTGTCAGACCGTTTCCATGTGAGGCCTTTGCTTCGCACCCTGACCTTTCCGCACGTGGCGTTCGTGCTGGCACTCGCCCAGGGTTCAGTCCGTGTCGTGGAGGTCACGCCGGACCTCGATCCAGCGCGAGTCAACGTCGACGATCTGCCATCAGATGTCGCCGGCGCCGTCGGCAAATCATCGATCGCCGACCGCGCCCCGATTCGCCGCCTCCAGGGCTCAGAAGGACAGAAGGTCCGCATGCGCCAGTACGCCCGCGGAGTCGACCGGGCGCTTCGGCCGCTTCTGAGCGGCCTCGAGGTCCCTTTGATCCTCGCGGCGACGGAACCGATTGAAGCCATCTACAGGTCGGTCAACACCTATCCCCATCTGCTCGGGCAGGGCATTTCGGGAAACCCCGAGACGTCCTCTGACGCCGAGCTTGCGGCCAGCACCCGGACGATCCTCGACGATCTCTACGCGGCGCACCTGCGCGACGTCCAGGAGCTTTACGGAATGCGCGCCGCGGAAGGCCGCGCGCTCGCCGACGTCGCCGAGGTCGCGCGTGCGGCGACTTTCGGCGCGGTCGAGACGCTGCTCGTCGACATCGACGCCACGGTGCCGGGAACGGTCGACGAGCAGACCGGGGCGGTGGCGTTCGCGACCACCGCGACGGGCGAGGTCCACGATGTGACCGATGAGATCACGCGGCGGGCCTGGCTCACCGATGCCCGCGTCCTGGCCGTCCGCAACGAGGATGTTCCTGGCCACGGCGCCGTCGCCGCGATCCTGCGTTACGCGCCCTGATCGTAAAGGCTGCGACCGAGCTGGAGGCGCATCGTCACGCCGGCGCCGATCAGGAGCGCCAGCGCCGCCAGATAACAGGTGACCAGCACGCCCGAGAGCATCAGGAACAGCTCGACCGGCGTGTCGCCGGCCACGTAGCGCAGGTAGTAGCCGGCGGCGGTCGGGACCAGCTGGAGCAGCACGCCGCCGACCAGCCCGCCGAGTAGCGCGGACCTCCACCGCGCCTGCCGGCCGCTCAGCACCCAGTACACCCCGCTGCAGAGGAACGTGGCCAGCCCGATCGACGCGATCGGCACCACGATTCGAGTCAGGACGGAATTCAGCCGGAGCTCCATGACCACGCCCGTGCCGGCTGAGGCGACCAGGACCATCATCACGATGAGCACCGTCACGGCCGCCGCCACGCCGATGTTGCGGAGCTTCCCGACGACCATGCCCTTGTCCGAGTCTCCCACCAGCCGCGAGAGACTGCGCTCCAGCACGCCGACGGCACCCGAGCTCGTCCAGAGCATGCCGGCGATCGAAGCGACGATCAGCAGCGGCGAGTCGCGGTGCGTCCTCAGGATCAGCTGCACAACCTGCTCGTGGACGTTGTGGGGGAGGACCTCCGAGAGCCGCTCGGCCACCATCTGCGCCTTTGCGTAGTCGCCGAGGACGACCGCCGCCAGCGCGGTGATCCCGAGCGCGAGCGGGACCAATGACGCGAGCAGGAACCAGGCCAGCGCGGGGACGTCGTTCGACAGCCCGGAGCCCCAGTAGAAGCCGATCGCCTCACGAACCGCGCGTTTGAGGTTCTCGCGTGCTTTCACGCGTGTAGCATCGCGCTGTCGCACGGGTGAGTGGGGATCACCACAGCGGGAGGTCGTGCAGCTCATGTCCGCCAGCCCGAGGCTCCTCCCCTCGCGTGGGCGGTTCCTGCTCGCCACCACGGTTGCGCCGTGCGCGCTCCTCACACTCGCCGCGCAGGCTGCAGCCGACGCGAGCGCGGCCACGACGCCGGCCGACAGGTACTCGCCGGTGATCGCGTCGGAGCCTCAGCTCAAGCCGTGCGGACCCGATGAGGCATACCGCCCGAGCACCGACATCCTGCTCGCGCAGACCCACTGATTGGCGCCGGCACCGCCGTTCCAGATTCGAGCCGCCACCGCGGCCTGTTCCTGGGCCGTCGCCTGGTAGGCGCTGGGCGCGTACCGGGTCCCGCCGTAGGCCTGCCAGGTGCTCGGAATGATCTGGTAGTAGCCAGACGCGCCGGCGTAGTTCGGAGAGAGGTTCTGGCCACCCGATTCGCACTCGACAACCGAGCTCGGGATCGCCCACTCACCGCTGCCTCCGGGCCCGCCCGCTACCGATGCCTGCGCCGCAGCCTGTGCGGCCTCTACCCGGGCGTGATGCATCCGAGCTCGATAGTGGTCATACCCGCGCACGAAGCCCTGGGCCGCCGGGTTGCGTTGACAACGTTCGATGTACCCGAGCACCCTGAGAGCATGCTCACTGACCTGACCGTGACCCGAATAGATCAGGTTGGCGGCACCTTCACCCATTCTCACCGTGAAAAGCTTCGTGCAGCCGCGCTGAGCGGGGGTGCCTGAAGTCACACGCTTCGCCTCACCGGCACGCCGAGCCCCTGCCGACGCGGCGCGCGCCGTGCCCCGCGAGGACGAGAGGGGCCCTGACGTAAAGGCAGCCGCCGCGGCTGGCATCGCGAGCAACAGCGCGCTTGCGCCAGCAAAACTCGGGCGCGCTGCGCGCCCGCCTGCAATGGGCCTCATCGAGAGGTCCTCCTTTGGTTTCTTACGTTTCGACCTGATGGGCGCGGGGCTAACCGTCAGACTCGCTGCCACCGTTCCCGGCGCGCTTCGGCGCTGAGCGCTGCCGCCTCTTTTGGCGACCAGCTTTTTCGCCGGCTCCATCGATCCGAGCGGAACACCAAACTCGGAAAAATGACACCCGCACGTCATGCGTACTCGCGGGCTCACTCAACAGGTCGCTTGACCGGCGATCAGGGTGACAGGCGCAAATCACCCCATCTGTGCCGTTGGTCACACAGGTCCTCTCATTTGCGGCCCACTTCGAGTTAGGGTGGCTGCGAACTTCTTATGAGTTCAGTAAGTCCTGGCTGTCAGCCCGTGATCCCGTCGCTACGCTCGCGATACCTGGCGCGGGAACGGCAGATCGTCGTTGCCGCGCACAATCACGCCGAAGCGAGACCTCGGGCCCCGATGAGCAGCGCTGACCCCGAAAACAACCTCACCCCGAGCGAACTCGAGAACCTCGACCGCCTCGAAGCCGCAGCCCAACGCGAGTGGGCCGCGTACCTGGCGGTCGGCAGCACGTTGGCCGAGATCCGGGACCGGCAGCTCTTTCGCGAGACCCATGCCTCATTTGAGGATTATCTGCGCCAGCGGTGGGGCCTAAACGGTGCTCGTGAGTCGCTCGCGAAGGCGTGCGAACAGACTCTTTCCGCCCTTGGTGGAGGCGAGGCGGTCGCCGTCGAGATCCGAGTCACCATCTCCAAGCGGGATTCGGCCAAGCTCTCAGATGCATCGGTCCCGCGCCAACCGCCGGTGGCCAGGCTCGTGGACGACGACGTGCTCCCCAAGCTGCGTTTGCTCCTTGCCCAGGCGAGCGGCACCGTCGCGGACGTAGCGCACCACCTCGAGACACGGGCCGCCGATATCGACGCTCGCGCTCTGGCCAAGCTGCGCGACGACGTCGTCGTCCTAGACGACGAGCTGACCACGGTCAAGGCGCTGCTCGTTGGACCCATCGATTGGAATTCCGAGCTCGAGTGGCTCCTAAGTGGCGAGCTCCCGCCGTTCGAGGACGATGGCGACAGCCACTCCGCCGAGGAGGAATGACAGTCGTGCTCGGGCGATAGCCGGGCGCGTTCTCCGGCCGGTTTCGATTTCCGAAACCGGGACGAAACCAGCCACCCCGTAAAACCGCTTCCTACGCGAGCTTCGAACCCGCCAAGGAGGCCGAGCCGATGAAGACCAGCAGCCGCCGCGGAACGACCGACCCGCCCGCGTCGGCTCGCGGGCGCCGGCGCCGGCACGAACGGTTCGCCGTCCTGCTGCTCGGTGCGGCGATCGCCGCGGCGCTGATCGCTGGCTGTGGCGGCGGGTCCCAGGGCACGAGCGTCGGGCGCAACAACAGCGGCGCCTCGAAGGCGAGCGTCGCGCACACCAATCCACGGCTGTCCACGAAGACCGGCACCGCGTCCTTGACGGCGCCGCGCCTGCTGGCGTTCGCCAAGTGCATGCGCGCGCACGGCGTGCCGGACTATCCGGACCCCAAGCCCCCTGGCCAGCTTCCAAGCACGCACGTCACCAGTCCGGCGCCCGCCGGTGGCTTCACCGCGAACCCGAACTCCCCGGCGTACCAGACGGCGTCGAACGACTGCAGGCCACTGGCGGTCGCTCAGCCGGTGACCCAGTCGCAGCAGGACCAGTTGACGACCGCTCAGCTGAAGTTCGCGAAGTGCATGCGGGCCCACGGAGTCGCGAGCTTTCCGGACCCGACCAGCAGCGGCGAGATTGGCGACGACGGCGCGATCAGCGGCGTGAACCCGAGCTCGCCGGCTGTGCAAGGCGCGCAGACGACGTGCAGCAAGTTCCTGTTCCACCCGCCCGGCCTCCCCGGCGGGCCGCCGGCTAGTGCAACGGGTGGATGACGAGGACCGGGCCCCTGCCGGTTCCGCTCCTCGGGACGCCTGCGGTCACGGCGGATCCCCATTCGCGTGCGGCAGGCGGAAGGGCTTAAGGTCGAGCCCGGGCCTGCCTTCCGTGACCCACTGGGAAACGGCCTCGCCGATCGCCGGCGAGTGCTTGAACCCATGCCCCGAGCAGGGGGACACGATCAGAACCATCTCGTGGCCGGGATGGCGATCAATGACGAACCGGCTCCCGCGCGTGCACGTGTAAAGGCACGACAGAGTGCGCACCGGATCGGAGCCGAGCCAGGGAAGCCGGGCCTCGATGTAATGGCGGTACATCGCGGCGCTCTCCGCCGCCGTCGGTGGGTGCTGGACCCGGTCGGGCTCGGTCGTCGTCTCGTAGGTCTCGGTAGCGACCTTGACCCCGCCGCCCGGGCCGTCCACGGCCGGAAAGCCGTAGAAGCCGTCGAAGTGAACAAAACCGGACCGTTCGCCGCCGAAATCCCACACGAACACCGGCATGTTCCGGAGCTGCTCGTATCCCTGGCGGATCGGAAACCAGAGCTGGATCTGGCGGTGCACGGCGAACAGGTCGCGGCCCTCGGGGAACAGTCCCGGCAGCCAGGGGCCGGCGCACAGGATTAGCTGCGCGGCGGCGTAGCTGGCGCGATTTGTGGCCACGCTCACGCCGCGCCCGGACGCCGACCAATCGAGAACGCGCTCCCCAAGCCGAAGCTGCGCGCCGCCGCGCCGGGCTAGCTCGAGCTGCGCCCGCACCGCGTCCTCGGGCCGCACGAACCCGGCCGCAGGCTCGAAGTAGCCCTCCGTCTCCTCGTCGACGGCGAACATCGGAAAGCGCTCGCGGAGCTCGGTCGGCGACAGCGCCTCGTGCTCGATCTCGAGCCGACCTGCCAGCGCGCGCGTCTGTTCGAAGAACCAGCTTCCGGGGCGCGACATGATCAGCCCGCCGGGCTGGGTCAGCAGTCGGCTCCCAGTCTGCGCCTCGATGTCGCGCCAGAGCTCGTGTGAGCGCCGGACGAATGGGACGTATTCCGCGCCTTCTCCCACGGCCAGCCGGGTCATCCTGGTCTCGCCGTGCGTCGATCCATACGGGTGAGGGGGGTCATACTGGTCGATGCCTATGAGCGACGTGCCGCGGTTCGCGAGCTGGGCGCACACGGCGCTCCCCATCGCACCAAGCCCGACTACCACCACGTCCGCCCGCTCGGTCGTCGTCATGCACCCGCACGCTACCTTGCCGGGCCGGCAGACCGGCGGGCGCGAAATATCTCCTCAAACGGGGATGCCGGTAGCCGGCGGCGTAAGCCCGCACGGTGAGCGTATGCTCGTCGCATGGCCGCCCCTCCGGAGCCCCGGTCCCACGAGCAGCTCGCGCGGGTCCTGCGTCGGGCGGGCTACACGGATGAGTTCATCAGTGAGGTCCTCAGTCAGCTGCCCGACCCTTTGGACCTTCAGCGCGATCAGCCGATCCTCGCGCGCTACGGCTTGACCCCGGAACGGCTGATGGAGCGGATGGGAAGCAGTCCCTGACCGACCGTGGACCACCGGCTCTGGCGCGCGTGCTATTCGAGCGCCACGGCCCGAGCGTCGACGGGCGCGCTGAGCGGCCGGCGCCACCCGGACAAGGCCATCCCCACGGCGGGGATGAGCGCCACGACGATGAGTACGAGCGCCCACACGAAGGTCGACGCGAAGGCGTCGGCCAAGGGCCCCGCGATGGCGGCGTGCGCTCGCGCCGGCAGGTGCTGGAGGGTCGCGATACCCCCTGAGCCCGAGCCGGTGGCATGGCTACCGAGGATCGCGCTGAGGTTGCTCGTGATCGCGGAGGCGAGGATGACCGATAGGACCGCGGTGCCGATCGAGGCACCGGCCTGGCGGATGATGTTCATCGCGGTGCTCGTGCGTGCGATGGCGGCGGCCGGCACCGCCTGCATGGCGGCCGTCATGTTCGGCATCATCGCCAGGCCCATCCCCAGGCCCTGGACGAAGTTGCCCACGCACAGCAAAGCGTACGGGGTGTGGGCGCCGACGAACACGAAGGGGATGAGCCCGACCGCGACCAGCGGCAGGCCGGTGGCCGGCAGCCAGGTCGGTCCGTAGCGATCGGTCAGACGGCCGGACAGGGGCATCATCAGCATCGCGCCGAAGCCGCCCGGTGCCATCAGCAGGCCTGCCTGGAGTGCGGAGGCGCCGCGCACCGCCTGGAAGTAGAGGGGCACGAGCAGCATCGTGCCGAACACCGAGATGGCGAACAGCAGGAAGGTGCCCGCCGCCGCCCCGGCGCGCGTGTGCGCGAACGTCCGCAGATCGATGAGCGGGTTCGGGCTGCGCCAGGTATGGATGAACCACGCCGCGATCAGGACGGCGCCCGCGAGCGTGGGGCCCCACGAGCGGACCGAGCCGAATCCGTAGCTCGAGGACTCGGCCAGGCCGAAGATGAACACGGCCAGCCCGGGCGAGAGCAGGAGCATCCCGAGCCAGTCGAGCCGGTGAGCGGGTTGCGGCTGATCGGGTTCGAGCACGATCAGCGCGAGGATGAACGCGACGATCCCGATCGGGAGGTTGATGAAGAAGATCCAGCGCCAGGACACGTCGTCGACGAGCCAACCTCCGAGGATCGGGCCCATGATCGGCGCCACCAGCATCGGCACGCCGAGCACACCCATCACGCGGCCCATGCGGTGCGGCCCGGCCTTCTTGGTCAGGATCGTCATGACCGCCGGCATGATCATGCCGCCGCCGATGCCTTGGAGGACGCGGAAGAAGATCAGCGAGGCCGCGCTCCACGACAGCCCCGACAGCACCGATCCCAGCGTGAACAGCACCAGCGACGACATATAGATGCGCTTCGTGCCGAACCGGTCCGCCGCCCAGCCCGTGACCGGGATGACCGCGGCGAGGGCCAGCGTGTAGCCGGTGATGACCCACTGAATCGTGGTCAGCGAGGAGCGGAAGGCAACCGCCAGGTGGTCGATGGCCACGTTGACCACCGTCGTGTCGAGGATCGACATGACCGCGCCCAGCATCACGACGCCGGCGACGACCAGCGTCTCGCGGTCGAGCCCCTCGGGCTGCGATGGTTGCCCCGTTACGTCGGCCACCCCGTCATCGTAGCGGACCGGTGAGTCCGGTTATCGTCGGTCGCTCGTGACCGAACTTCCGCGGCGCGATGGTCAGGATTCGTG